>Ga0137415_10001622_pt1 | contig 22286 bp, 20 predicted proteins | sample CZODoug3_1_1_16f_FD_183082 | JGI IMG/M metagenome (GOLD analysis project Ga0137415, IMG submission 183082) | Vadose zone soil fungal communities from Angelo Coast Range Reserve, California, USA - CZODoug3_1_1_16fungal (Hybrid Assembly) | ecosystem: Environmental > Terrestrial > Soil > Vadose...
AGCGAGGCTCTCGCTCGCCTCGGCGAGTGAGCGCTAAGCCCCCGAGGGTCTTGCTAGGGCCTCTCGGGGGCTTCTGCGTTAAGGCGGGCCGTTCACGGTCCCAGCTCCACCCCCTGCGTCTGCCCGTGCTTCGTCTGTACGTCATAGGCGCGGTTGCGCGCCCGGCCATCCGCCACGATCTGCTCCGCTAGGCGCGTGGCCTCACCCGACAGCTTGTCGCAATTCGTCCCGCGCAGCGGCATGAGCGCGGCCATCACCTCGCGCGCGTTGCGCTCGGCGATCGTGCGGTGTCCCGCCTCATGCAACCGGACGGCCTTCAAGTAGGCCTGCCACGTCTTCAGCAGCTCGGGCGATGCAGTCGCCGGCGGCTTCCAGCGGGGCAGCGTCACGGAGACGTCGAGCGTGACTTTCACGTCCCGTAGCAGGCAGCTGTCCCCGCGTTGCACCGTGCCGTAGCCCCACTCGAGGTTCCACACCGTCAACGCGTCCTGCGACTTACCGCTCTCGTCCTTGGGGCCGAGCCGCCGGATCTGGTTGCGCAGCGCGCCGGCGCTCGACCCATCGATATCGTAGTACTGCTCGCGCGCGCTGATCGACGCGCGCAGCGCGGCGCGCGCCGCGGAATCCGGAGCGGGCGTGGGGGTCGAAACCGGCTCCGGATTAGAGGACCCGCACGCGTAGGCGAGCAGCACCACCGCCGCGATGAGTGGCCGCATATCGCCGCTACGCCAGCGTGATGTCATGCTCGATCACCAGGTTCGTCGGCAACCCCTGGATCTCGAGCCGGGCCCGCGCCTTGAGGGTCTCGGTTCCCTTGAGTTTGCCGGCCTTCAACGCCGCATCGATGCTCCTCTCGATCTCGCGCTGCGCCGTGACGCCGAAGTCCTTGAGAAACTTGCGGACCGACCAGTTGAACGCTTCTTCGTTCATGGGGTCACCTTGAAGACCTGATCGTGCTGGCGCGTGCGGTCGGTCACCTGGATGGCGACCTCGTCGCCGGGCTTGGCCTGCGGGACTTTCTGATGGTTCACTTCCATCGACCCGATCGGCTCGGTGAAGTCGGTCGTATGGCCGTGAAACCGAATGCGGTCCCCCACCGCCAGGGTGCCGTCGGTCACGCGCACGACGGCGACGCTCGGTCCTTTGAAATAGTGGACCACGGTCCCCACCAGCTGCTCCGGCATCGGCCCTCCTCGGATCCGTCGTCTACCACAATATCGAGGGCCGGGTCCGGGGCCGCTACTCGATCGCCACCTGCGCGGCCCACCGGGCGGGATCGACCAGGCCATGCGGCAGCATCCGCCACCACAGCTTGTGGCGCCACCACCCGAGCCCGCTCGTCACCCAACCTGCCTGCGCCACCGGGATGAGGCGGCGCGCGGCCGCGGCGAGACGCCGCCGACGCCAGCGGAATCGCCAGGCGCGCCCGTCGGCCGGCCGGTACTGCGCCCAGCCGATCGACTTGAAGCAGCCGGCGGGCCCGAAGTCGTCCGATTGCAGCACATCTTCCACGAACACACGCAGCGGTCCGGGCCAGGTGCCCAGCACGTCGTGCATCGCCACGATGGCGCCCGGTGCCAAGTGGCGGCGAAACAGCGCGAGGTCCTGCTTCACGGATTCGTACACGTGGTCGCCGTCGATCCAGAGCAACCGGATCGGCGGGGTCCAATCACGCGCCACCTCATACGAGAAGGCGCGGCGGCAATCCACCGCATCCACCACGCCCGCCCGGCGCACGTTCTCCAGGAACTCGTCGTACGACGACCGGTGAGCGCCCAAGTCGGGGTCCGTCGTGGAGGGCGCCGTGTGCGGGTCGATCGCGACCACCTTCCCCAGTCCGTAGCGCTGTGCCACGTAGGCGAGGCCGACCGTGGAGCGGCCCTTGAAGCTTCCGATTTCAACGATCGCGCCGTCGGCGGGGGCGCCGGCGGCGGCGAGCATCAGAAAGCGCGCCTCCCGCTCGGCGAGGTAGCCGGGAGTGTCGCGGACTCGGCGCCACCCCTCGTCGGCGACGGCGTGGAACTCGGCGAGGTTCACGGCAGGAGTATGCGAATGTGGTTCGGGTGTCGCAAACCTTCGTGCCGTCGTATCGTACCACCGTGTCCGAACCGGTCCGCATCGTCGTGGTCACGCCGGTCCGCAACGAGGCGTGGATCCTCGAGCGGTTCCTGTCGGTCACCAGCCGCTTCGCGGACCACATCGTCGTCGCCGACCAGCGCTCGACCGACGAGAGCCGCGCCATCTGCAGCCGATTTCCCAAGGTCCAGGTCATCGCCAACCCGACCGACGAATTCAACGAGCGCGACCGCCAGCTCCTGCTGCTCCGGCACGCGCGCGCTATGGTGCCCCCACCGCGCGTCGTCCTGGCGCTCGATGCCGACGAGATCCTCGCCGCCAACGCCGTCGATACCGAGAGCTGGCGAGCGATGCTCGCCGCCCGCCCCGGCACCATCGTGTGCTTCGAGCGAGTCGATCTGTACGAGACGCCCGATCAGTGCATGCGACATGACCGGCTCACGCCCCTGGGATATGTGGACGATGACGTGGAGCACGCGCCGCGCGACATGCACAGCGTCCGGGTTCCCGTTCCGGACTACGCACGCCGCCTGATGCTCGACGACATCGCGGTGCTCCATTATTCCGCCCTGCGGCCCGCGGCCCTCGCAGCCAAGCTGCGCTGGTACAGCGTGCTCGAGAACGTCCGCGGCACCTGTCCCTGGGTGTTCAAACGCCGCCTGCGCTATGCCATGCACGTGGACTTCACCGGAGCGGGCCGGCTCGAGCCCAGTCGCGCCGAGTGGTTCCGGGGCTGGGAGGACGCGGGAATCGACATGCGCACCGTCACTCAGGAGCAATACCACTGGTACGATTTCGAGGTGCTCCGGTACTTCCAGGAGCACGGTGCCCGGAAATTCTGGCTCGACGACATTTGGCAATTCGATTGGGAGGCGTGCCGCCTCCACGCGAAGCGCCACAACATCGCCGGCGTGCCCGATGTCCCGGTCGACACGCCGCCCCGCGCCCTGGTCGGCGCGATGCGCGCGTTGAGCGCGCTGCACCGCATTCTGCGGCGCGTCCGCCACCGGTTGACCGGTCGGTCCGCGCCCCGTTTCGCCTAGACTGCCTCGGGCCCGGGTGCCGCCACCGACCTGGTGGCCGTCTTGATCAGCCGCTGGTGTTTCTCACCCAGCACCATGGCGGCATCGTCCCGCAGCGCTGCGTTCGCGTACACCGCGGCCACGGCGCTTCCCGAGCCGCACAGCCGCACCCAATTAGGATGGGTTCCGGCCAGTCGCTCGTACAGCGCGCGCAGCGGCGGATGCTTTCCGAAGACGGGAATCTCGAAGTCGTTGCCGCCCAGTCGCCCGATGCCGCCCCACCCGGTGAACGCGTCGGCGTCGAGCAGCAGCGGCCCGCGTGCCGCGGGCTCGGGATGCATGTCGTCCCACCAGCCGTACGCGTCGGGGGTCGCGACGGCGAGCGGCGGCAGCGCCAGGGCCACGAGCGCGGGCGCGGCCGGCGGGGCAGGGAGTCGGAACAGCCGCTCGCCCCGTCCCCACGCCAGCGCCGCCGGCGCGCCGCTCGCGAAGAAGGCCACATCGGCGCCGAGCCGCGTGGCGAAGTGGAGCAGCTCGTGACGGGGGACCGCGTTGCCCGCGAGCGCGTTGACCGCGTGCAGCGCCGCTGCCGCGTCGCTCGATCCACCACCCAGACCGGCTTGCACGGGGATCCGCTTGGTCAGCTCGATCGCGACGCCGAACTTGTGCCCGGTCGCTCCCAGGACGGCGCGGGCGGCCCGCACCGCGAGATTCTGCTCCGGCGGCCCGAGGTCGGGTCCGTTCACCGTTAGCGCGACTTCGCTGCCGGCCGTGCGTGTCACCACCAGCTCATCCGCCAGCTCGAGCAGGGCGAATGCCGTCTCGATCTGGTGATACCCGGTCGGCGCTTCGCGCGCGAGGATGCGCAGCAGGAGATTGAGCTTGGCGTGCGCGGCGCTGCGGACCCGATCCACCGCTCAGTCCTCCGCCGGCGCGCTGCGCAGCTCGGCGAGGTGCAGGCGCATGCGCGAGAGCGACGCGAGCCCGAGCACCGTGATCGGAATGAACGTGCCGACATGGTAGGCCACCGCGTAGCTCACCGCGCGGGTCGCGTCCACCCCGTACAACGCCAGCGTGCCGCGCGCCGCGGCCTCGAACACGCCCACGAAGGCCGGGGAGGACGGCAACGCGACCCCGAATCCGACGACGCCCTGCAGCACCAGCGCCGCCTCCGGCGGCACCGGCAGCTCGAACCCTCGGAAGCACACGGCAAACGCCGCCGCGTTCACGATCCATAAGACCAGCGACCATGCGGCCACGCCGAGGAGGCGGCCCGGGCTCTTCAGGACGTCGAGTCCCGCGACCAGGCCTTCGGCGAGGTGGGTGACGCGATCCGCGAGGCGCGCCGGAAGCACCGCGTGCGCGACGCGGGCCAGCAGCGCGATCCAAGGGGCGGGGCGGTGCACCACGAGCAGGCCGATGACGAGTACCCCCGCGAACAAAGCGGCGCCCGCCCTCGCCAGCCCCGCGAGCCGTACGCTGCCGATCGTCGCGTCGCGTGGGAACGAGGGGGCGAGGAGAGCCAGCGCGAACAGGGCGACCAGCGTCAACCCGTCGAACACCCGTTCCACCGCGATCGACGCGAGCGCCGTCGTGAACCGCACCCCAGCCCCCTGCCGCGCGGCATAGGCGCGGGCCAACTCCCCGGCACGCACCGGAAGCAGATTGTTGGCCATGAATCCGATGGCGGTGGCATGCCAGAGGGCCCCGAGCGGCAGTGGGGCGCCGCTCGCGTCACGCAGCATCAGCCGCCAACGGATCGCCCGGATCGGGAAGACGCAGGTGGCGAGCGTAATCGTCGCGAGCATGAGCCAGGGGTTTGCGCGCCGCAGGTGATCGAGCAGCGCACGGGCGTCCACGCCGTGGAGCGCCCAGGCGAGCAGGCCGAGCGTGACCACCAGCCCCAAGAGCCACGCCTGCCTCCAGCGGGAGGCTGAAGCGCGACTAGGGGCTGGGCTCGAGGGCGAGGGCAACGAGGTCGCAGACTTCGTCGACGAGCTCCCGGAGCGCGTCGCCCGACGCCTGCTTCGCGGCTGCGCGCAACTCCTGGGCCCGCCGCAGCGCGCGGTGGCCGCGATACAACAGGGTGCGCACGTCCACAGCGGCCGCCTCGGCTGTGGCGGCGACAGGAGCCTGCGCGGTCGCCGCCGGTCGAGCGGTGTCGCGCGCCTGCGATGGAGCGCGCCCCGCGCCCGCCACGAGCTCGGCGATCGATGCCGCACCGATCCCTCCCTCCACCAGCCGCTGGTAGGCGGCCCACGATCCGACGAGATCGGGCGTCTCGGGAATCGTCAGGTCGGCCCGCTGCGAGGGAGCGGGAGCGGCAGCACGAGCGGGAGCGGGGGCTTTCGCCACTGGAGCCGCCGGCGCCGCGGGCCGCGCCGGCGGGTGGGCGGGGGCGGGGGCAGGCGCTGGCGCGGGACGATGAACGGGAGCAGCGGGAGCGGGAGCGGGGGATCCCGGCTGGATGGTCCGGAGCGCGGCAGTCAGAGAGTCGAGCTCGGTCGCGAGCGCTTCCTCGTCGCCGCTGCCTGAGCGGGCCAGGAGATCGCCGGCGCGCCGCAGCTCGGCGGCGAACGCGGCCGCACTGCTCACGGCAATTCCCGACGCCACCGCTTCGCGTGCGGCGACCGCGAACTGGGCCACGCGGTCGGCGAGCACGCCACCGCCGGCGTTCGCGAGCGCGCGGAAGGTGGTGCCGAGCGTGTGAGCGCGCAGCTCGCGCTGCGTGGCGGAGGGCGCGCGCTCGAGCGAGTCGGCCGCCTGGCGCAGGTGCTCCCCGTGGCTCACCAGCTCCAGCTTGCCGAGCGTGGACGGGCGCGCCGCCGGAACGCCGCGCGACACGATGTGCGGGCCGGAATCGTTGTAGTAGAGCGATCCGATCGAGACGGCGTCGGGCTCGCTTTCCATGACCTTCACCAGTAAGCCGGCGAACTGCCGGAAGTCGGCCCCTTCCGGGTCGGGTCGGCCGCGCTCGGCGACTTCGCGCGCGGCGCGCGCGATCGCGCTGCCGGCGATCTGGAACAAATCACCCACGTTGGCCGGGGGCTGGAGGCCCGAGCGCGACAGCTCGGCGATGGCTCGCTCGATGCCTTCGAGCAGGTCGGGCAGCGGCGGCAGGTCAGCGAGCGCCGCGAGGCCGCGCAGCGGCTGGAGAGCGCGCATGACGTGCTGGAGCGGGTCGTGCGCCAGCGGGTTGGCCCGCAGCGCCTGCGCCGCGCGCTCCAGCGCGCCGGCGATCGCCGCGCCCTCGCGCGCCACGAATGCCCGCGCGCCCGCATCGAGTCCGATGGCTTCCGCCGCGCGGATCTGGGCGGACGGCCGCCCGGCGACCTGCTCGAGCTCCGCGGCCAGCGCCTCGGCCTTGGCCGTGTCGGCATCGGTCCAGCTGCCCGCCCGACGCACGAAGATCTTCAAGGCGTCCACACCGCGCAGGGCCAGTTGCTGGGTTTGCGGATCCCAGGCGCGGCGTCCCTCGCGCACCGCCCGCGCCAGGGCTTCGAGCCCGCCGGCGGTGCGCGCGATCGCGTGCTGATTCGCCATGAGGGCGCTGCCGCGCAGCGCGCGCGCCAGCCGCACGATCTCGTCGGCGCTGGGACTATCGCCCTTGGCCAGCAGGCCGTCGAGCCGCTCGAGATACTCCCCCGCCTCGAGGGCGAAGAAGTCCGACATGCCGAGCGGCTTGGGGGACTCGGTCATAGGGCTACCAAGCTAAGGCTTCGCGCCCTCATCGACCAACTGCCGCATGCGCCGCACGGCTGCCTCCATGCCCAGGAAGATGGCATTGCTCACGATCGAATGCCCGATGTTGAGCTCCTCGATCTCCCGGATGGCGGCGACGGGCCGGACGTTGTCGTAGGTCAGGCCGTGCCCCGCGTGCACGGCGAGGCCGCGCGCGCGGGCGTGGGCGGCGGCGCGCGCGAGCGAGCGCAGCGCGGCATTGCTCTTCCGCCAGGAGCGGGCGTATCGGCCGGTGTGCAGCTCGACCGCAGGCACGCCGAGTGCGGCGGCGCGATCGATGGTCGCCGGGTCGGGGTCGATGAAGAGGCTGACGCGGATGCCGGCCGCGGTGAGGCGCTCGATGGCCGCGCGGATGGTGCGGCTCGCGCCGCCGAGCGCGAGGCCACCTTCGGTCGTGATCTCCTGACGCCGCTCGGGCACGAGCGTCGCCTGAAACGGTTTGAGGCGGCAGGCGATCCGCACGATTTCGGGAGCCGCGCCGAGCTCGAGGTTCAGGACGGTCCGCACGGCCGCGCGCAGCGCGCGGACGTCGGCGTCCTGGATGTGGCGGCGGTCCTCGCGCAGGTGCACGGTGATGCCGTCGGCGCCGCCCTGCTCGGCCGCCGCCGCGGCGCGCACCGGGTCGGGCTCGTCGGTGCGGCGCGCTTCGCGCACCGTCGCGACGTGATCAATGTTGACGTAGAGCCGCATGCCGTCTTACCTTCGGTTCACTCCGCCCACACTCGAGGAACGTCCGTGAGACCACGACTGACCGTGCTCGTCGCGCTGGGCTGCCTGGCGTGCGGTGGGGGAGCCGGCCCGGGGAAGCTCGCACCACAGTCGCCTCAGGAGACGCTCGCGCAGTTCATGTCGGCGGTGAAGGCCAACGACCTCGGGCGCATGAGAGAGCTGTGGGGCAGCGAGCGCGGGACCGCCGCCGACCACATGAAGAGCGCGGACGTGAACCAGCGGCTCACCGTCCTCCAGATTTATCTGAACCACGTCGGCTACCGCGTCATCGAGGGCCCGCTCCCCGTGTCGAACAAACCAGACCGCCGCGTGTTCCGCGTGGAGCTGCAGCGCTCGACGTCGTGCACGGTCGTCGTGCCGATCGAGGTCGCGCTCACAAAGGGCGGCCGCTGGCTGGCGGTCGGCACCGATCTCGCGAGCATCCCGAACCCGGCGTCGCCGTGCAAGAGTTGACGTCGCGGGAACTTGGGGAGCCCGTCCCGTGTTTCTACTCGGTCAGCTCCACCAAGATGCCGGCCGTCGTCTTCGGATGCACGAACGCGATGCGCCGGCCGCCGGCGCCGCGCCGCGGCACCTCGTCGATGAGACGATACCCCGCCGCCCGGCAGCGCTCAAGCGCCCGGTCCAGATCCGGCACGCGGTAGCAGACATGATGGATGCCCGGCCCGCGCTTGGCGAGAAACTTCGCCACCGGGCCGTCCGGATCGCGGGGCTCGAGGAGCTCGACCTGGACGTCGCCCAGAGGCAGACCGACGATCGTTGCACCGTCGGCCGTCTCGGGGTGCCCCGGCTCGAGGCCAAGGACGTCCCGATAAAAGCCGAGGGCGGCGTCGATGGACGCCACGGCGATGCCGATGTGGGCGACGCGGGTGCGTGAGTCGGTCATGACGCCCGTCAACATAACGATTGCACGAGAGGGAGTGGAAGGATATGGCAGCGGAAAACTTCACGGCCGTTACGGACGCCACGTTCGGGTTGGAGGTCGAACAGCACCTTGGGCTCACGATCGTGGACTTCTGGGCGACGTGGTGCGGGCCGTGTCACATGGTGGCGCCCATCCTGGACCAGCTGGCCGGGGAGTATCAGGGCAAGCTGAAGGTGGCCAAAGTCGACGTGGACGCCAATCAGAAGACGGCGATGCGCTTTAACGTTCGCTCGATTCCGAGTATTCTATTCTTCAAGGACGGGCGGCACGTGGATACGCTGGTGGGCGCGTACCCGAAGCCGGTCTTCGAGCAGAAGATCCAGCAGCATCTGTCGTAGCATCCTCCCCGGAGGACCATGCGCGCGAGCACCGCTCGCCTGATGAATTCGCCGGTTCGCCTCGCGGACCTGACGTTCCCGCAGGTGAACCGGCTGATTCATCGGACCCGCCTCGCATTCGTCCACCTCGACAACCTCCTCGCCTTTGGAAAGCGCGACCGCGACGGCCGCGTGGACGGCTACATCACGGCCTACTTGCCGGAGGAATGTTTGCTGCTGTTTTTCCGCAAAGGCGAGGCCGTGAACGCCGCGTCCCTGCACACCACCGGACGGCAGGTCATCACCATCACCGAGGCTCTCAAGCGGATGCGCGCGGAAGTCGAGCGCGGCGAGCTCGCCTACTCGGCCGCACCGATGGAGCAGCTCGCGTGGATGTATCAATCGTGCGCGGCCCCGGTCGAGATGCGCACCGTCGACTCGGCGCAGCCGGGCGCGTTCTTCGCGGGGTTCGCGCGGGACAAGACCAGCGGCATCCTCGAGCTGACGTCGAACGCGCGGGTGTCGTACGTGCGGTTCGACGCCGGACGCTACGCCAGCGGCTACTTCTGCGACAAGCCCGACGTGATGGCCATTCCCAAATTTCTCGAGGCGCAGTTCCATGCCGTCGCCGGCGGGCAAGCGCCCGTGCTCACGGCGGCCGTATTCCCCTACGTCGCCGATCTGCCGCAGCAGGCCCCCAACGCGCTCATCAACACCTACCGCGAGCTGTACTGGCGCATCGTGGACGAGGTGGACAAGGAATTTCCGGGCGAGGCGAAGCGCCGGGCTCAGAAAGTGAGCGCGGGCATCATGGACGCCCATAAGGCGATCACGATCCTCTCGGCACCGCGCGGGACGGATACCCCGGACTCCGTGGTGCAGCCGGAGGAGCTTTCGAGCGCGCTCACCGACTGGTCGCTGCAGCTGCTCGAGGGCGTGGAGGTGATGATGCCCGGGACGGCGCCCAAAATCCTGCGCGAGGCCACGCGCGAGCACCGCTACGTGCTGCAATCGGCGGGCTACTACGGTCGCCTGCCGTGGCCGGTGTCGTGGTGAGATGGCCGGCACCCTGTACGTCGTGGCGACGCCGCTCGGCAACCTCGAGGACCTCTCTCCGCGCGCGGCCGCCACGCTGACCCGGGCCGCCGCCGTCGCGGCCGAAGATACCCGCCACACCAAACCGCTGCTCGCCCACATCGGCTCGCGCGCCGAGCTCATCAGCTTCCACGCGCATTCGAGCGACGCCGCGCTGCGCCGCATCCTGCACCTGTTGGCGACCGGCAAGGACGTGGCGCTCGTGACGGACGCCGGGACGCCGACCGTGAGCGACCCGGGCGCGCTGCTGGTGGCCGCCGCGCGCGAGCGGGACATCCCCGTGGTGACCGTGCCCGGGCCCACCGCCGTCGCGGCCGCCCTGTCGGTCTCGGGCCTCGGCGCCGATCGCTACCTGTTTCTGGGGTTCATCCCGCGAAAAGGGGTGGAACGGCGGCGCCTGCTCGACGTGGTCGCGAAGAGCGAGTGGACCGTGGTGCTGTTCGAGGCGCCGCCGCGCGTCGCCGAGCTGCTCGAGGACCTCGCGGCCGCGTGCGGTGCGGAGCGCCCCGCCGCGGTGGCGCGGGAGCTGACGAAATTGTTCGAAGAGACCCGCGCCGGGACCCTGGCCGAGCTCGCGGGTTACTACGCCGAGGCGCCGGCCCGCGGCGAAGTGACGGTGATGGTGGCGGGTACGGGTAAACCGGCCCGGGAAGAGCGCCCCGCCGCCCCCGACCCCGAGGAGCGCGCCCGCGCGCTCCTGGCGCAGGGCATGACGCGCCGCGACGTGGCCGAGCAGCTCGCGGCGGAGACGGGGATGACGAGAAATACGGCGTATCGGCTCGTCAACGAACTATGAACCGCTGGACGGTCGCGCTGTGCCTGGTCTGGCTGCCGCTCGCCGCCAAGTCCGTTCCGCGTTTGGCCCCGCTCACCATCGGCCGCCTGCACTACGACGGCGGCGGCGATTGGTACGCCGGCCCCTCCGCACTGCCAAACCTCCTGGCGGCGCTGCGGCAGCGCACGGCGCTTCCCGTCGCGGAGCGCGAGCGCGTCGTGACGCTCACCGGCCCCGAGCTGTGGGACGTTCCTTACCTCTTCATGACGGGGCACGGGAACGTCCATTTCTCGGATGAAGAGGTCAAACGACTGCGGCGCTGGCTCGAGCAGGGGGGCTTCCTGCACGCCGACGACGACTACGGCATGGACAAGTCGTTCCGCCGAGAGATCGCGCGGGTGTTCCCCGATCACCCCATGGTTGAAGTCCCGTTGAGCCACCCCATCTATCACCTGGTGTACGACTTCCCTCGGGGTATCCCCAAAATCCACGAGCACGACGGGCTGCCCGCCCAGGGGTTCGGTATATTTTTGGGTAATCGATTGGTCGTGTACTATTCCTATCAGACCGACCTCGGTGACGGGTGGGAGGATCCCGACGTGCACCACGATCCTCCGGAGCTGCACGAGGCGGCATTGCGAATGGGGGTCAACCTGTTCACCTACGCCGTGAGCGCAACGCGGTGACCGACACGGCGGTTCGGCTGCGGCGGCTCGGTGGGCCGCACGCGCGCGCCCGCGCCGGAGCCGTGTTGCTCACGAGCGCGGGCGTCGCGTTTGCGATCGCGGCAGCGGGGCTGACACTCGCCCCGCGCGTGACCGCTGTCGTGTTCGCGTGGCTCCTGATCGGCGCGATCGCCGGCGCGGCTTTGTGGCTGGCGCGCCGGGCAGGAAGCCCCGCCGCGCCCGCCGCGGTGGGACGGCTGGTCGAGACGGCGGCCGGCACTCGCGCGGGAAGCGTGGTGGGAGTGCTCGAGCCGGCGGCGAGCGCGGGAGCGAGCCTGGAGCTGTTGGGGCTCGCCGACGCGCGAGCGGCCGCCGTAGTGGAGCGCGCGGCGCCGGCGGTGGGGCGGCTGCTGGCGCGCGGCACGCGGGCGTCGCTGGTGGTGGGTGCGGGGACCGCGTTGCTCGGCGCCGCGCTGTTCGTGGCGTCGTCGCCCGGAGCGGGGCGGGCGGCGGCGTTCTGGCATCCGCTCCGCGCCATCGCCGACGCGCGCGCGCCGGTGCGTCTCGCGGTGGACCGCGCCACGGTGCGGCGGGGTGACAGCGTTACGGTCACGCTCGACGTCCCCGCGGCGACGCGGGCCATCCTCTGGACCCGCGGCCCGGGAGAGCCATGGCGCCCGGCGCCGGTCGCGCTCGATTCGGTCGGCCACGCCACGCGGCGCATCGGCCCGCTCGGGTCGGATCTGTACCTGCGGGCCTCGAGCGGGAACCGCCGCAGCATCGAGCGCCGTGTCAGCGTGGCGCTGCCCGCGTTCCTCGCCGGCATCGAGCTCACCGCGCGGTATCCCGAATACCTGGGGCGGGCCGACGAGCCGCTCGTTCCCGGTCCCGACGTCGTGGCGCTCCCAGAAGGCACGGTGATCCTCACGAACGGCGCGGCGAGCGTTCCGCTGGCGGCGGCCGCGTGGCGCCGCGGAGGCGGACGTTCGCGCCTCGCCGTAAATGGGGCTCGCTTCTCGGGCCGGCTGGCCGCTCCGCCGTCCGCGTCCGGCACCTGGCAGCTCGAGCTCGCGACGGCGGATGGGACGCCGCTCGAAGGTGAGGCACTCGAGCTGCGCCTGAGCGTCGTGCCCGATTCCGCGCCCGTGGTGAGCGTGCCGGTCCCGGGGCGCGATACGACGCTGCCGCTGTCGCTCCGGCAACCGCTCGTCATCGACGCGCGGGACGATCACGGCCTGACCCGGCTCGAGGTCGTGAGCTGGCGCGTGAGCCGGACCCGGAAGGTCGGGGTTGCGGTCCGAGAGTCGCTGGACGTGTCGGGCGCGGGGGAGCGGGCGATCGTTCAGGGGGAGCTCGACGGGGAGCGGCGTGGACTGCTGCCGGGCGACACGCTGCGGCTGCGCGTCGAGGCGTGGGACAATGTCCCCGCGCCCGGGACTCACGTGGGGCGGAGCGACGAGATCGCCTTGCGGCTCCCGAGCCTCGAGGAGCTGCGCACCGCGACGCGCGCGGCGGCGCAGGACATCACCACCGCGGCGGACTCGCTCGCCGAGGCGCAGGGCGAGCTGGGGGCGCGGACGCGCGATCTCGCGCAGCAGCGCTCGCGCGACGCGGCGGGCACCCGCCGCACCGTGGACGCGCGGGACGGACCGCTGCCGTTCCAGGCGACGGAGCGCGCGCAGGCGGTGGCGCGGGAGCAAGCGGCGCTGCAGCAGCGGGTCCAGGAGCTGTCGCGCGCGGTGGAGGAGATCACCCGCGCGGCTCAGGCCGCTGGGATCAACGACACCGCGTTCCAAGCGCGGCTGCGTGAGGTTCAGGAGCTGCTGCAGCGCGCAGTGACGCCCGAGCTGGCGGCGCGGCTGCGCGAGCTGCAGGAGGCGCTGGCGCGGCTCGACCCGGAGGCGACGCGCCGCGCGCTCGAGCGGCTGGCCGAAGCGCAGCAGCAGCTCAAGGCTGAGCTGGAGCGGAGCGAGGAGCTGTTCCGTCGGGCCGCGATCGAGGGCGCGCTCGCGTCGCTCGCGGCCGACGCGGAGGACCTGCGGCGCCGCCAGACGGAGTGGAACCGCGAGGACGCGCCGCGCCCGGACAGCGCCGGCGCCGGACGACAGCGCGCGCTTGCCGATCGAGCGGACTCGTTGGCGCGCGGCATCGACCGAGTCGCTCAGGACCTTCGCGCGGCTCCCCGGACCGGCCTCGCGGCGCCGAGTCAGGCGGCGCGAGCGGCGCGGGCGGCGATGCAGCGCGCGGCGCAGGCTGCGGACCAGAGCCGGGCGCCGGCCGCCGCGGAGGCGGGAACAGAAGCCGAGCAGCAGCTCCAGGGTGTGCCCGAAGCGCTGCGCGGTCAGCGCGACTCGCTGGCGCAGCAGTGGCGCGGGGAGACGCTCGCGGCGCTCGACCGGGCGCTCTCCGAGACGGCCGCGCTCGCCGAAGGGCAGCAGCGCGTGGCCGAGGCGCTGCGCCGCGGCGAAGCGGGCGCCGCCACCCGGTCGCGGCAGGCGTCGGTGGAGGAGGGAACCGACGCGGTGGCCCGGCAGATCCGCGAGGCGGCCGGGAAGCACGCGCTCGTCTCGCCCCAGCTGGACGCGGCGCTGGGCTACGCGAAGCGTCAAATGGCGGCCGCGCGCTCCGAGCTCGAGGAGGCCGATCCCAACGGGTCCGAGGCCGGCATGCTCGCCGAGGACGCGGTAGACGCGCTCAACGCCACCGCGCTGGCGCTGGCCCGCAGCCGCAGTCAGGTCGCGGGCGGGAAGTCGGGCAGCGGGTTCGCCGAAGCGGTGGAGCAGCTGGCGCGCCTGGCGCGCGATCAGCAGGGGTTGAACGGCCTGGCCCAGGGCCTGTTCCCGATGATGGGCTTGGGTGGCGAGGCGATGCGGCAGCGACTCCAGGCGCTCGCCGCGCGGCAGCGCGCGCTCGCGGAGCAGCTCGAGCGGCTCCAGGCGGGCGGTGCGAGCGCCGCTGCCGGTCCGCTCGCGCAGGAGGCGAAAGAGCTGGCGCGTCAGCTTGAGGCCGGGCGCCTCGACCAACAAACGATCGAGCGCCAGCAGCGCTTGTACCGCCGGCTGCTCGACGCCGGCCGCACGCTCTCGAATGACGAGCCCGACCAGACCAAGGAGCGCGTCAGCCGCTCCGCGACGGGCGACAGCGTGCACATCCCCGACATCCTGAAACCCGGGGCGACGGGGGCGGGCCCGCGGCTCCGTTATCCCACGTGGGAGGAGCTGCAGGGTCTCACCCCCGAGCAGCGCCGTCTGGTACTCGAGTATTTCCGGAGATTGAATGCCCCGCCTCTCCAGTCGCCGTGAGTGCGCGGCTGAAGCCGCGGCTCGGCACGTGCCGGTAAACCGGCCTCGTTCCGCTTCAGCGGATGATGCCGAGCCGCGGGTTCACCCGCGAATTCGGCGCCGGAGTCTGAGCGGGCTCCTCGGACTGCTCATGCTCGTGTGGGTCGCTCGCTCGCTGCCGGCCCAGGCCATCGGCCAAGGCTTCGAGCTCGAGCGATCCGGCCAGTACGAACAGGCGGCGGCTATCTACCTCGCGACGCTGCGGGCCGAGCCCACCAACATTTCGGCGCTGCTCGGTCTCGAGCGCGTGCTGCCGCCGCTCAATCGCCTGGGCGACCTTCTGCCGGTGGCTCAGCGAGCGGCGGCGGCGAATCCGAGCAACGTGGCGCTACGTGGCGTGCTGCTCCGCACCTACGTGGCCCTGAACGAGCCCGACAGCGCGCGGGCGCTGGCGCTCGAGTGGGCCAGGGCCGCGCCGCGCGACGAAGCGCCGTACCGCGAGTGGGCCATGGCGCTCGAGGACGCGCACCGTCACGCCGCGGCGCGCGATGTGCTGCTCGCCGGCCGGCGCGCACTCGGCCGGGCCGGCGCGTTCGGGATCGAGATGGCGGAGCTGAGCCAACTCTCCGGAGACTGGGAAGGCGCGGCGCGGGAATGGGCTGCGGCGCTGACGGACGCGCCGGTGCAGCTGCCCAACGCGGCGAGCGCTCTGGGCGAGGCACCGGACGGGCAGCGCGAGCGCATCGCGCGCCTGCTCACCGATGGGACGCCGTCGCCGCTTGCGCGCCGCCTCGCGGGCGAGCTGCTGTTGGGTTGGGGGCAGCCGCTGCGCGGCTGGGCCGTGTTCGAGCCGAGCGTCGTCACGCCGTCCGCGGATGCGGCGTTCGCCGCGCGGCGCTTCGCCGACCTCGCGGGCGGCCGCACCACGCCCGAGGCGCGCCGCGTGCGTGCGCTCGCGCTCGCGCGCTACGCCGACCTGTCACCCCCCGGAGGAACGGCGACCCGGGCGCGCGCCGACGCGGCGCGCGCCTTCATCGAGGCGGGCGATCAGGTTGCCGCGCGCGCCGTGCTCGAGCGGGTGGCGCTGGACTCCAATGCGCCGCCCGACGCCCAGCGGCTTGCCCAGCGCGCGGTTGTCGAGGCGCTGATCGAGGGCGGAAAGCGCGACGAGGCCGCCCGTCAGCTCGCGAGCAACGCCCGACTGTCCGCCGATGACCGCGCGAGCTTGCGGCTGCGGCTGGCGCGCGCCTCGATGCTGGCCGGAGAGCTGGACCGCGCCGAGACGGAGCTGGCGCGCGATTCGAGCGTCGAAACCACGGCGCTGCGCGGGTGGATCGCCCTGTATCGCGGCCGCTTGAGCGATGCCCACCTCCTGTTCCTCGCCGCGGGGCCGTACGCGGGCGACCGGCGCGATGCCACCGAACGTACGGAGATGGTGGCCCTGCTGCAGCAAGTGCCGGGCGACTCGTACCCCGCGCTTGGCGGGGCGCTGTTGCTACTCGCCCAGGGCGACTCGGTGCGCGCGGCCGCCGCCTTACGGCTTGCGGCTGGGCGTCTGGCAACGGGGGAGGGCGGGGAAGGGAGCGGGCGGGCCGATCTCCTGCTCCTGGCCGGACGTGTCGCGGCACGGCTCGATACCACGCAACAGCGCTCCGCGCTGGAGATATTCGACGAGGTGGTGCGCGGCGCGGGTCAGGGAGCGGCGGCGCCCGCTGCCGAGCTCGAATGGGCCCGGTTGCTCGAGCGCCGCGCGGAGACGGCGGAGGCCATCGGACACCTCGAGCACCTGATTCTCACCTATCCCCGGAGCGCGGTGGTGCCCGAGGCGCGGCGCGAGCTCGAGCGGGCGAAGGGGGCGATTCCCCGGTCATGAAACGACGGGAATTCATCACGACGCTACGTCGCTACGTCGCTACGTCGATCAGTGTGCCCCTGCTGCCCGTCGTGGCGTCGTACCGTCGGCGCGTCGTACCGTCGCTCTTAATCCCCATGGACGACGCTCAGGGCGATCATCTGAAAGCCTACGGCGTCACCTATCGGGTGGTGCAGGCGGGCATCAAGGCGGAGTGGCTCTTGAACTACCGCGGCGGATCGTTTCTGCTGCCGGACGGGCCTGCGATCCGCCGCGACGCGGCGCTCGCCGGCGTGAGCGTGGAGCCGGTGGAGGACGCCCGGGTCACCGCGATCCGGGGCGAGATCGAGGCGAGCAACATGGACGCCGTGCCGCTCGAAAAGGCGCCCAAGGTGGCCGTGTACGTGCCGCCCAACGTGCCGCCCTGGGACGACGCCGTCACCATGGCGCTGCAGTACGCCGGCATTCAGTTCGACAAGGTGTGGGATTTCGAGGTGCTCGGCGGCAAGCTCGCGGGCTACGACTGGCTGCACCTGCACCACGAGGACTTTACCGGACAGTACTCGAAGTTCTACCTCATCTATGCCGGCCAGCCGTGGCTGGCGGAGATGGTGCGGTTCAACGCCGATGCGGCGAAGCAGCAGGGAGCGGCGACCGTCCCCGACTTGAAGAAGGCAGTGGCCCGGCGGATCCGAGAATACGTGGGGAATGGCGGGTTCCTGTTCGCGATGTGCACCGCGACGGAGACGCTCGACCTGGCGCTCGCCGCCGAGCGCGTGGACATCGCGGCCGTCTTCGCCGACGGGACGCCCATGGACCCGCAGGCGGACGCGAAGCTCGACTGGTCGAAGGCCCTCGCCTTCACCGGGGCGCACGTCGAGCCCTCCCCGCAGATCGCGAGTTTTTCGGACATCGACGGGCACCAGGTCAACGCGCCGGCGCGCCGCCAGCCTCTGGGGGCGTTCAAGCTCTTCAATTTCAGTGCCAAAATCGACCCGGTCCCGACGCTCCTGGTGCAGAACCACCGGCAGGTGATCCCCGACTTCTACGGCCTCACGACGTCCTTCCTGAGGACCCGTTTGAAGCCCAGCGATATCGTGCTGGCGGACGAAGAGGGCGCGCCCTGGGTGAAGTACATCAACGGCAACCACGGCAAGGGGACATGGACGTTCTTCGGCGGCCATGATCCGGAGGACCAGCAGCACCAGATCGGCGATCCACCCACCGACCTGTCCCTGCATCCCCATTCGCCGGGCTACCGGTTGATCCTCAACAACGTGCTCTTCCCGGCGGCAAAGAAGCGCGAGCTGAAGACGTGAGCGTCGACCGCCTGGCCCCCGCGGTCCGCGAGCTGGTGCGCGCCGAGATCGCGGCGGCACACGGGCGGGAAGTGTCGTTCGTCGCCTGTCTCGACGCGGACGGCCTGATGGTGGAGGCGCGGGTCGTGGCGCGCGGGACCGTGGACGCCGTGCTCGCGCTTCCGGGAATCGCGGTGCGCGGCGAGCTGCTGGTGCACAACCACCCCAGCGGCGTGCTCGAGCCGTCGGGCGCGGATCTGAGCGTTGCGGCACGGCTGCACGACGGCGGCGTGGGCTTCGCGATCGTGGACAACGAGGTCACCGACTGCTACGTGGTGGTCGAGTGCCCGCGGCCGCGCGCCACCACCCGCATCGATCCGATCGACGTCGCGGGCCTGCTCTCGCCCAGTGGTCCGGTGGCCCGCGCGCTCGGCAGCTTCGAAGATCGCCCCAGCCAGCGCGACATGGCGGCTTACGTCTCCGACCTCTACAACGACGGTGGGATCGGCATGCTCGAAGCGGGGACCGGCGTGGGAAAGTCGTTCGCGTATCTGGTGCCGGCGCTCGTGTGGGCCCGCGAGAACGGCGAACGGACCGTCGTGTCCACCAACACGATCAATCTGCAGGAGCAGCTCGTCGGGAAGGACCTCCCGATCCTCGCCCGCGCGCTCGGCACTGGCGACCATTCGCCGACGTTCGCGCTGCTCAAGGGATGGCGGAACTACATCTGCCTGTCGCGCCTCGAGCAGGCCCGGGAGCAGGGGGACTCGCTGTTCGAAGACGAGCGGCGGGTGGAGCTGGACGGCCTGGCGGCGTGGGCCGCCCGGACGAGCGACGGGTCGCTCGCCGACTTGACCGACGAGCCGAGCGGCGACGTGTGGGACGCGGTAGCGGCGGAGTCCGATCTGTGCACGCGGCTCAAGTGCCCCCACTTCGACCGCTGTTTCCTGTTCCAGGCGCGGCGGCGCGCCGCGGAAGCGGACGTCGTGGTCGTGAACCACCATCTGCTCGCGTCCGATCTCGCCGTGCGCATGGCGTCGGACAACTGGCAGGAAGCCGCCGTGTTGCCGCCGTATCGCCGGCTGGTGCTGGACGAGGCCCACCATCTCGAAGACGTGGCGGCGATGCATCTCGGCGCGCAGGTCAGCATGCTCGGCGTGCAGCGCCTTCTGTCCCGGCTCGAGAAAAACGGTCGCGGGCTCCTGCCCACGCTGCGCTCGGTGCTGTTCGGGCGCGACGATCTCATGTCCGCTCCGAGTCGCGAGCTGGCGCAGCAGGGCCTGGCCGACGCGCTCGCGGCGGCGCGCCGCGCGGCCGACGACCTGTTCGCCCGCCTGGCACGGCGGCTCGACGGCGAGCCGGGTCCGGCGCCGGTGCTGCGCCTCTCCGACGAGTTCCTCTCGGACGCCGTGTGGGACGAAGGGTTGGGCGTGGCGCTCGACAATCTGCTGCTCGCCTGCTCGCGCCTGTCGGAAGGCGGCGCGATGATCGCCGACCGGCTGACCCTCGACGACCCCTCGGAGCGGCGCGCCCAGCTGGTCGGCGAGCTGCGGGGCGTGGTGCGCCGGCTGGACGCGGCGGCCGCGGCTCTCACGGCGACGCTGCGCCCGCCGGCCGCCGGTCCCGCCGCGGTGCGCTGGCTCGAGCGGCGCGGCCGCAAGACGCCGAACGTCTCCCTCGCCGCCGTGCCGCTCGATCTGGCGCCGGTCCTCAAGGAAAACCTGTTCGACCGGATCGAGACCGTGGTGCTCACGAGCGCCACCCTCGCGGCGGGCGGAGACTTCAGCTACCTCGAGGAGCGGCTCGGGCTCGACCTGCCGCCGGCACGGACCAAGGTGCGTGAGATCCATGCCTCGCCGTTCGACTACGCCTCGCAGTGTCTGTTCGGGATCCCCACCGATCTGCCCGAGCCGCGCGATGACGAGTCGGGGCACGGCGCCGCAGTCGCGCGGGTGCTGGTAGAGCTGGCTCATGCGTCCGACGGCGGCATGTTCGTGTTGTTCACGAGCCACGCGGCGCTGCGGCGCGCGGCGGAGGCGGTGCGCGACTCGATCGCCGGCCGCTGGCCGCTGTTCGTACAGGGCGAGGGACAGCGCGATCACCTGCTGCGACGTTTCCGGGAGGCGGGCTCCGGTGTTCTCCTGGGAACCGACTCGTTCTGGGAGGGCGTTGACGTACCGGGGCGCGCGCTGCGGGTGCTGATCCTCGCGAAGCTCCCCTTCAAGGTGCCGACGGAGCCGCTCACGGCTGCGCGGCTGGAGCGCCTGGAGGCGCGAGGCCTGAACGGCTTCGCGCATTACCTCGTCCCCAACGCCGCCCTGAAGCTGAAGCAGGGATTCGGGCGCCTGATCCGCAGCCGCGGGGACGTGGGAGCCGTCGTGCTGCTGGACCGGCGCGTCGTCACAAAGCGCTACGGGGCCATGATTCTCGAAGGGCTGCCCGCGGCGACACGGCTCGTGGGCCATTGGGCTGATGTGCGGGGCGCCTGCGAGGAGTTCTTCGCGCGACACGGCATCGGGGCGGCAGCCGGGGCGGTCGAGGGCGGTAACGCGCTGGACTAGGGGAGCGTAGATTCTTCGGAGAGGCGACATCGTGACCCCGTTCAGCAAGCGCTTGACGGCGCTACCCACTTACCCGATGGCCGAGATTCCGGCGATCAAGCGCCGGCTCGTGCAACAGGGCGTGGACGTGATCGACGTCGGAGCGGGGGACGCCGATTTCGCGCCGCCCGAGGTGGCGGTGGAAGCGCTGGCGCACGCCATCCGCGACCCCGCGATGAGCCGCTACGCGTTTCAGATCGGGCTTCCGGCGTTCCGCGAAGCCGCCGCGGGGTACATGAAGCGGCGCTTCGGCGCGCGGTTCGATCCGTTTACCGAGCTGCACCCGCTCATCGGATCGAAGGAAGGCATCGCCCATCTCGCGATGGCGCTGCTCGACCCGGGCGATGTGGCGATCGTGCCCGAGCCGGGTTACGCCGTGTACGAGGGCGGCACCGTGCTCGCGGGCGCGGAGCCGTACCGCTACGCGCTGACGCCGCGGACGAGCTTCCTGCTGGAGCTCGACGAGATTCCCTCCGATGTCCTCCGCCGGGCCAAGCTCGTTTACCTGAACTACCCCAACAATCCCACCGCCGCGATCGCACCGCGAGATTATCTCGAGCGCACGGTGGCGTTCTGCAAGAAGCATGGGATCGTCGTCGCGTACGACAATCCCTACTGCGAGATCACGTTCGACGACCACGTGGCGCCCAGCATTTTCGAGATCCCGGGAGCGCGCGACATCGCGGTGGAATTCCACTCGCTGTCGAAGACGTTCTGCATGACCGGGTGGCGGCTCGCGTGGGCTGCGGGGCGGCCGGAGCTGATTGCGGCGCTGGCGCGCGTGAAGAACTACGTGGACACGGGCGCGTTCCTCGCGGTGCAGGCCGCGGGGGCCGCGGTGCTGCCGCAGGCGGAGGCGCTGGCGCGCGGCTACGTCGCCCGTTTCCGGGAGCGACGCGATGCCATGCTGCCGGTGCTGCGCGCCCAGGGGTTCGAGCCCGAAACGCCCGAGGCAACGATGTACGTGTGGGTGCCGCTGCCCGAGGGTGTCGCGTCCGCGGCGTTCGCGCGGCGCGCGCTCACAGAGGCGGGAGTGGTGACGCTCGCCGGTAGCGGGTTCGGGGCGGGCGGTGAAGGATTTTTCCGTATCGCGCTCACGGTCGGCACGCCGCGGCTGGTCGAAGCCGCCGAGCGGCTGGGAAAGGTGCTCGCCGCTGTTTGAGATTCGGAGGCCCCCGCTCGAGTTTCGGCGGCTCACCTGGGTCGTCAGCGCGGTCGTGCACCTGACGATCGTCATCCTCGCGTTCAGCGGGTCGTGGCGCATCGACCGGCCGCAGGGCCTGATCACCATCATTCCGCCGTCCCGGCCGCACCCGCCCGAGCTGCCGCCGTTCGGCGGCAGCCGTCGCGGCAAGGGTCCGAGCGGTGGCCTGGGACGACCGCTGCCGAACGGCGCCGCGCCCGACACGACGCCGCCCGTTCCCGCTCCCGTCGGCAAGCCCGACTCGACGCTCGCGGCGAGCCCCACCGCCGTCGGCCCGCACATCGTAGACCCACCCCAGGTGGGCGACGGGCGCCTGTGGGTGGTGCCGCGCCCCGCGCTGCCGTCAGAAGTGGCCGACGCGCTGTACGAGCCGCAGGAGAACCGGGACACCACGGTGGTGCACCGACTGCGCGCCATGGTCGACTCCCTCAACGTGCTCGTCGACCAGGACCAGCGCGCGCGCCAGCGCCCCGTCTGGACCACGGACGTGGCCGGGAAGGTGTTCGGCATCGACTCGCAATTCATCCATGTGGCGGGGATCAAGATTCCCACGGCGGCGCTCGCGCTGCTGCCGATCAGCCTGCCGCAGGGGAACTACGGCGAGCAGATGCGGGCGCGCCAGCTGGATCAGATGCGGGAGGACCTGATGCAGGCGGCCCGGCGCACCGAGACGCTGCGGCTGTTCAAGCAGTACGTGCGGGACCTG
>Ga0137415_10001623_pt1 | contig 22286 bp, 26 predicted proteins | sample CZODoug3_1_1_16f_FD_183082 | JGI IMG/M metagenome (GOLD analysis project Ga0137415, IMG submission 183082) | Vadose zone soil fungal communities from Angelo Coast Range Reserve, California, USA - CZODoug3_1_1_16fungal (Hybrid Assembly) | ecosystem: Environmental > Terrestrial > Soil > Vadose...
GACCGCCAACTCCCGAGCTATGCCCTTGTGGCACAGAAGATCAGGGCGGTTCGCCGAGACATCGATGATGATCTGCTCGTCAGCGATCGGCACCGCTTCCAGGAACGGTGTTCCGGGCGTGGCATCCGTTTGCAGCTCCAGAATCCCGGCCTGATCGACGCCGAGGCCGAGCTCCTTGGCGGAGCAGAGCATGCCGTTCGACTCGATGCCGCGGATTTTGCGGCGCTCGAGCTTTAACCCACCAGGAAGAGTTGCGCCGGCCGGAGCAAAGGGATACGCCTTTCCTGCTTGTACGTTTGGGGCCCCGCAGACGACCTCGAGTGGCGCTGCGCCACCCGCGTCCACGACGCAAAGGGAGAGCCGATCCGCGTTCGGGTGTTGCTTCACCTCCAGGACGCGCGCGACGAGGACGTCCCGTAAGTCCTGATGGATCGGTACCACGCCGTCGACGGGCGCGACCTGCCGGGCGAGGCGGTCGGCGACGTCCTTGCCTTCGAGCGGGCGGCCCAATAGGGCTTCTAACCAGCGTCGAGAGACAATCATTTGATGAATTGTTCCAGGAACCGCACGTCGCTGTCGAAGAACAGCCGGATGTCGGGGATCCCGTAGCGCAGCATCGCGATGCGCTCGGGCCCCATCCCCCACGCGAAGCCGGTGTACTTCTCGCTGTCGAGTTTGGAATTCTCCAGGACCGCAGGATGGACCATCCCCGAGCCGAGGATTTCCATCCAGCCGGTCTGCTTGCAGGCGGCGCAGCCCGAGCCGCCGCAGATCTGACACTGCACGTCCATCTCGGCCGACGGTTCGGTGAACGGGAAGTAGGACGGCCGGAAGCGCACCTTCGTCGTGGGCGAGAAGATCCGCCGGGCAAAGGTCGCGAGGGTCGCCTTGAAATCGACGAACGTGATGCCTTCATCGACGGCAAACCCTTCGATCTGCTCGAACACGGGCGAGTGCGACGCGTCGAACGGATCGCGGCGGTAGCAACGTCCCGGGACCACGATGCGAATCGGCGGTGGATAGTTCTCGAGGGTGCGGATCTGCACCGGCGAGGTGTGCGTGCGGAGCACGACATCGCCACCCAGATAGAAACTGTCCTGGGCGTCGAGTGCCGGATGATCCTTGGGGAAGTTCAGCGCGTAGAAGTTGTAGCGCTCGGTCTCGGCTTCGGGGCCGACGACGCGCGTAAAGCCCAGCTCTTTGAAGATGTCGCAGATCTCGTCCACGACCTGGGTGACGATGTGGACGCCGCCGCGCCACTGGCGGCGCGCGGGCATCGTGAGATCGACGGCGGCGAGCGATGTGGCGCCGCGCTTGAGCTCGAGCTCACGCTGTGCGATCGCGTGCTCAAGGTCTCGTTTGAGGGCATTCGCGGCTCCCCCGATTTCCCGTCGTTTCTCGGGGTCGAGCGCGGGGAGACCTTTGAGGATTTCGGTGAGGGCGCCAGACTTGCGCCCCAGGAGCTCGGTTTTGAGCTCCTGGAGGCGTCGTTCGTCGGCCTGCGGGATCTCCTTGAGACGCTCCCGCAGCGCTTCTAGGGCTGCAAGGATTTCTTCGCGACCTCCGCCAGCTGTTCAAACGCCGCCGGATCGCGCACCGCGAGATCGGCGAGGACTTTGCGGTTCACCTCGACACCCGCCTTGCGCAGGCCGTTCATGAACTTGTTGTACGACAGCGCATGCAATCGGGCGGCGGCATTGATGCGCGTAATCCAGAGGCGCCGGAATTCGACCTTCTTGGAGCGACGATCGCGATAGGCGTAGCGCGCCGCGCGCTCGGTGGCTTCCTTGGCCGCTTTATAGAGTTTGCTGCGCCCGCCCCAATAGCCCTTGGCGAGCTTCATCACCTTATTCTTGCGCTTCAGGTGCGCAACGCCGTTTTTGACGCGAGGCATGAGTGCTCCTTACGCCTGCAACAGGCGCTTGAGGCGGCGTTCGGCATGCGACACCAGCGTCGCTTTGCGAAGGTGACGCTTGCGTTTCGCAGTCTTCGACGTGGCGTTATGGCGTTTGAAAGCGCGGTACCGCCGCATTTTTCCCGTTCCCGTCAAGCGGACCCGCTTTCGCAGCGCGCGCTTGCTTTTCATCTTCGGCATTGCGACTCCTATTTCGGTGCGAGGACCATCGACATATTGCGGCCCTCGAGCTTCGGTTCCTGTTCGATCTTCCCGATATCCTTCAGTTCCTGCGCCACACGATCCAGCACTTCTCGACCCAATTCGATGTGCGCCATCTGCCGGCCGCGGTACATCATCGTGACTTTCACCTTGTTGCCGTCCGCCAGGAACTCGCGCGCGTGCCGGGTCTTGAAGTCGAAATCGTGATCGTCGATCCCGGGGCGGTACTTCACTTCTTTCAGGTGAATCACGTGCTGCTTCTTCTTGGCGGCGCGCGCCGCCTTCGCCTGCTCGAACTTGAACTTCCCATAGTCCATGATCTTGACGACGGGGGGCCGGGCGAGCGGCGCGACTTCCACGAGATCCAGACCCCGTTCGTTCGCGGCGGCGATCGCTTCATCGATCGTCAACACTCCCAGCTGGTCGCCGTTGTCCGCGATCACACGCACGGGACTGATGCGAATCTGCCGATTGACGCGTGTGCGCGGTGCTTTGCTGTTGTTGTCGAGAGGTGGCAGCTGTGCGATCTCCTTCACCGAAGTAAAAAGCGGACCCGGGTTGCCCCAAGATCCGCAATTCCTCACCTGGCGGTGAGGTCTCGAGAACCCTGGAGCACTCTCCAAAGAGAGGCATGCGGGTGGGGCGCTAGTCTCGCCCGCTTACCGTATTGTGGACACCAAGCTAGCCGAGCACCTGCTGCTCGACAAGTCCAAAGCCCTTGTCTTCCCGAGCCAAGCGACCGGACACCACGCGGGGGTCATGCTCGAACACGAGCAGCCACCCTTCGGCCTCGGCCCGCTGGTAGATGCGCCGGCGGGTCTCGAGCGTCACGAGCGGCTGCAAGTCGTAGCCCATGATCCAGGGCAAGGGCAAATGCGCCGACGTCGGGATGAGATCGGCAACGAAGCAGGCCTTCTCGCCACCGCTCTCGATCAGGATCGACTGGTGATACGGTACATGTCCCGGCGTCGGCAGCGCGCGGATTCCCGGCAGGATCTCGGCCTCGCCTTCGATCAGTTGAAACGGCACGCCCTGGAAGTTGTGGGCGAGGTAGCTGCCCGCCGTGCGCTCATTGGTATGGCGCGCGAAGTCGAGCTCTCCCTTCTGCACGACGTAGCGGGCTTTGGGAAAGGCGAGGCCCACCTTCCCCGCGGGATCGATCCAGTTATCGCCGCCGGCATGGTCGAAATGGAGGTGGGTGTTGATCACCCAGCGAATGTCGTCCGGCCCGTGGCCCAGCTCGCCCAACGCATCTTCCAACCTGGTCCGGCCACTCTGACCGGCGTTGTCAACGCCGTAGATGTCGATGAACTTCTCGTTCTCTTTGTTGCCGATCCCCGTATCGATCAAGACCAAACCGTCGTCGTGCTCGATGAGCAGGCACCGCAGCGCGAGCGTGATGCGATTGCGATCGTCGGCCGGCGCACGACGCTGCCACAGCACTTTCGGGACGATGCCGAACATGGCGCCGCCGTCGAGGTGCTGGGTGCCGGCCTCGAGCGCATGACACGTGAGCCGCCCGACTTTAAAGGTGGTGTAACGCCTCAAGCGTCGTGGCTCCATTTCCCTCGGCCAATCTCAGCAGCTTTGCCAGGCACTTTGCGGCCGCGACCGCGTCTCCGGTAGCCCGATGCCGTCCTTCAATTTCAATCCCGAAGTGATAACTGACCGTATCGAGATTTCTCCGCGGCAAATCGGGGAGCAGCTTGCGGGCGAGGCGTACCGTGCAGACCCGCGGTCCCTGGAGCAGCAGGCCCGTCGCCCGCTCGATTTCGGTCGACACGAACGCCCAGTCGAAGCGCGCGTTATGCGCCACGAAGACGCAGCCTTCGAGCGCGGCGAGCAGCGTGTCGGCGATATCGCCGAACAACGGCGCCCGCGACAGCATCGACGGCACGATGCCCGTGAGTCCTTGAACGAACGGCGGCGTGGGAATGCCGGGGTTGACGAGCGAGTGGAAGGCGACGCTGCCATCGAGCATCACGACGGCGATCTCGATGATGCGGTCGCCGTGGAACGCGCGCACGCCCGTCGTTTCGACGTCCACGACGGCCCAGCGACAGGCGTCGAGTGCCGGGCTCGCCTCCGCGGGCGCAGTGGCCAATGTCCAGCGGCCGTCGGTGGTGCGGCCGAAGCGCCGATCGGGCGCGAGCAGCGCCGCCGCGATGCGATCGGCGGTATGGCGGTTGGCCTGCGCGATGCCGAGCACGTCGCGCACGATCGCCAGGCTCCCCGCGGGCCCGTTCTGTAGGAACGCGAAGGTCCGGGCGGAGAGCGACGAGGATGGCAGCGCTTGCAGCCCGCTCAGAGATCGTCTCGGCGCAAGGGCAGCGTCATGCAGCGAGGCCCGCCACCACCGCGTACCAGCTCGCTGCCGTCGATCGAGATCACCGCGCGCTCGTGGTCTGCCAGCGTCTCGTCGCCGGTGAGCAGGTTGACGGCCGAGATCAAACGGAAGCCGGCATTGGTCAGCTCGCCGAGCGTGGCGTCGTTGCGATCGTAGCTCAGGATTACCCCCGGGCGCACCGCGAACGAGTTGCAGGCCGACGCCCACTGCTCGCGTTCCTGCACCGTGCGCTGGTTGCCGCCGCAGAAGATCGGTTCCAGCGGCTGATCGACCGCCTGCATCGCGGCGAAGAAGTTGGGGACTTCTTTCACACCCTTGGAGCGTTTCCGGCGATGTAAGACGGCCAGGCGTTCCGGACCGACGAAATGCGGCGGATAGACGATGCACACCTCGCGGTCCACCTGGGTGAAGATCATGTCGAGGTGAATCGCGGTGCGCTCGGCGGGCATCACGACGATGACCACGTCGGTCACGCTGCAATTCTGGAACACCAGCTCGCACAACAGGTCGAGCGCCGCGGGACTGGAGCGCTCGCTGAAGCCAAGCACCAGCAGATCGGGGCGGATGGGGTGCACGTCCCCGCCCTCGAGGGTGTAATTGATGCGCTTCTCGTCCGAGCCGTCGTAGAGAATGCCGGCGTTTTCGAACTTGGCGTCGTAGCGGAACAGCGCCTTGACCAGCAGCTCTTCGGTCCAGCGCACGCCGTGGCGCATCGAGCCGATGATCGAGTGCTCGCCGATCACGATCCCGACGTCGCGTGTGAAGAACAGGTTGGGCAGCGGCGGCAGCGCATACGCGACTTCGTTCAAGGCACGCGCGATGGGGCCGCCGTCTTCCAGTGCGCCCTCGACCATCAGCGCGACGAAGTCTTCCGACGACATCGCCGCCATCTGCTTGGCGAGTGCGTCGGACGGGATCACCTCCAGCGCCCGCGTCGTGAGGAATTCCCGCACTTCGGGCCGGCCCGCGATCTCCACCAGCGTGTCGCGCACCTCATGCACCTCGGCGAAGCGCTCCAGCACCGCGACCAGGCGCCGGTGCTCGCGCTGCGCGATCTCGAGATCGATGATGTCGTCGTAGAGGTAGTCTTCGCGCGTGCCGGGCGTGACGGCGACCAGCTCTTTGCCCGGGGTATGGACCAGAACAGACCGGAGGGCGCCGATTTCGGAGGTGACGTGAACCCGAGGCATGGGGAGTAAAGCTAACGGTTGGCGAGCGAGTAGCTCAGCGTCTCCAGTTCCAGCGCCATGTTGACGGTCTTGACTTCGACATCAGCAGGAACATTGAGCGGTACCGGCGCAAAGTTGAGAATGGCCTTGACGCCGCTCCGCACCAGACGATCCACCACCTGCTGCGCCGACTCGGCGGGCGTCGCGACGATGGCGATGTCGCTCGGATCCTTTTTCAGGTCGGCCTCGAGATGCTTCACGTCGCGCACCACGAGCCCGTTCCAGCGCGAGCCGATCTTGCGCGCGTCCTGATCGTAGATCGCCGTGATGTGAAAGCCGCGCTGGCGAAAGCCATGGTACTGGACGAGCGCCCCGCCCATACGCCCCGCGCCGACCAGGACGACGCGGTACCCGCGCTCCAGGCCGAGGATGTCGCGGATGCGGCGCGTCAGCTCCGGGACGGCGTATCCCAGCCCGCGTTTGCCGAACGAACCGAAGAAGGAGAGGTCTTTGCGGACTTGCGCCGAGGTGGTGCCGCCGAGGCGAGCCAGCTCGCCGGAGGAGATGGTGGGCCGGCCCTGGGTGTTGGCCTGCTCGAGGAATCGGAGGTACACGGACAGCCGCCGGACCGTGCTGTCGGAGATCTTCCGCATTGTGAACTATTTCACAATGGGGGACCTCGGCGCAAGAGCCGGTTTGCGGGCGCGAATGAACGCTCCCATGATCCGACCACCGACTTCACGCGCCAACACCTCGTCAAAACCTGCATCGGTGAACTCATAGATCCGCGTGGGCTCGATGTCGATGTCCACGAACCCTGCCTTGCTGAGCAACCCGCGATACTCGCTTTCCTCCAAGGCGCCGGCGATGCAGCCGACCCACAGCTCCATGCTGCGCCGCACTGCTTCAGGCACTGCGCCGCGGCAGACGACGTCGGACACGGCGAACCGGCCGCCAGGACGCAGCACGCGGAACGCTTCTCTCAATACGCGGCTCTTGTCCGCCGAGAGATTGATGACGCAGTTGGAGATGATGACGTCAACCGATTGTTCGGGCAGCGGGATGTTTTCGATTTCGCCTTTGAGGAATTCGACGTTGGTTGCGCCCGCTTTGGCTTGATTCTCACGCGCGAGCGCGAGCATTTCGTCGGTCATGTCGAGCCCATAGGCCTTGCCGGTCGGGCCGACGCGTTTTGCCGAGAGCAGGACGTCGATGCCGCCACCGGAGCCCAGGTCGAGCACGACTTCCCCTTCATGCAGGTCGGCCAGCGCGGTTGGGTTACCGCATCCGAGCGATGCCAGCACAGCTCCCTCGGGCAACGAGCTCTTCTCGAAAGCGTCATACAGGTTGTCGCTGACCGGATCGCACCCACAGCTGCCCCGCTCGCCACCCAGCACCTTGAGCGCGGCTTCGGCGTACTTCTCTTTGACGGTCTCTTTGATGTCGTGCTCGCTCATCGTGGCCTTCCAGACTCGAGGTGGGAATCAGTCACAACACGCTACGGCGCAGCTGCCGGCATGCTTTCCCGGCTTCACAGACTTGGTGTATGCGGCGATCTGGTCGAGCGTTTCCCGCTCGAGAGCGTAAAACATCCACCGCCCCTCTTTGCGATCGGCGATCAGGCCGGCGTCCTTCAGCACTTTCAGATGAAAGGAAAGACGCGACTGCGCGATACCCAGCACCTGCTCCAGCTCGCACACGCAGCGTTCCTTGTGGGACAGCATCTCGACGATGTTGACGCGGGCCTCGTCGGCCAAGGCGTGGAACCAGCGCGCGACTCGAGGGGCGTCGGGGCGGGGAGTAACGGCAGATATCATGCCCGCTAACGTATCAAGTTTTCTTGATTAGTCAAGACCGGCAATCACTGGCAACAGGAGAGCGGACAGGTCCCCACGTGCGCTCCGGGGCTCACAATCCGCGTAAATGCGATCATGTAATTCAAGGTCTCGCCCCGGAGGCTGTAATACTTCCAGCGACCCTCGCGACGCTGGCGCACGAGACCCGATTCCCTGAGGACCTTCAGATGAAAGGAGGCGGTGGATTGTGGTACGCCGAGAACGTCCCGTAGCTCGCTCACACATCGCTCGCGCTGCGACAAGAACTCGAGCATGGCCAGGCGCGTGATGTCCGATGCGGCATGAAACCATTGCGCCACGCGCGCCATGTCCATGGGCAGGGGATGCGGCGGTCGGGGCAGCCCGTGAGGGTTGCGCAGGAATAGCTTGCCTACGCGGAGTTCGGCTCGGCGGGTCATGGACCCAGGGTACTCACGACATATCAACGATCATGGATATGTCCGGGTGGACCCTATTCGACGCCACCTCCGACCCCGCTTCGCCTCGTATGCCTGAGGAGCCGAACAAAAGCCACGGGCGCAAGGCGCTCGGGTCGCACACGAGGATCCAAGTCCAGCGCCTTCAGTTCTGCCTCCGTTATCCCGGGCACTGCGTTTTTTAGCTGCTTCCGCCGCTTGCCGAAGCACGCAACCACAAATGCGCGCAGCGGCGCAATTTCATCCGGAGTCACGAGCGGCTGCGCGAGTGGCGTCAGCCGAATCAGCGCGCTGCGGACCTTCGGTGGCGGCTTGAACGCGCCCGGCGCAACGGTGAACAACTTCTCCACTCGGGCAACGACCTGAACCCCGACCGACAAGGCACCGTAAGTTTTGCCCCCCGGCGGCGCCGCCAGCCGATCCGCAACCTCAGCCTGCACCAGAAACACCACCCGCTCCGGGAGCGGCGGCGTGAGAGCCTTGTCGATCAGTGGCGACGTGATGTAGTAAGGAATGTTCCCAACGACCTTGGCTACGCGCGGCCAAGCGACACGCAGCGCATCGCCTTCCAGCACCGTCAGGTGTTGTCGCGTAAGCGCCTGCGCGAGTGCGCGATCCTTCTCGATCGCAATGACGTGCAACCCGCGGGCCAGCAAAACGTCGGTGAGAGTTCCCCGCCCCGGCCCGATCTCCAGCACCGTTTCGCCAGGTTGCGGATCCAGCGCGTCCGCAATCCGCCCCAGAATCCCGGGGTCCGTCAGAAAATGCTGGCCCAGCCGTCTCAAACTTTGAGCAGAACGAGCGTGCGGTCGTCGTTGGCGGGCGCGCCGCCGGTGAACGCGGCGATGTCGGTGAACACAGCCTCGAGAATGTGGCGCGCGGGGCGGGTCCGGAGATTCACCACGTGACTCAGCACCCGCTGCTCGCCGAACCGTTCGCCGTTCGGTCCCCGCGCGTCCGCCAGACCGTCGGTGAACAAACAGAGAATCGCCTTCCCCCGCTCGAACGGCAGCACGCGCTCCTGGCCGCCGTTGCCGAGACCGAGCGGCGGCCGGGTGGCATCGAGGCGCGTGACCGTGCCGGTCTGGGCCGAAACCAGGAATGCATGCGGATGACCGGCGTTGGCATAGATCAGCGTGCCTTTCGGAGGATCGACGACCGCATAGCAGAGCGTGAGAAACATCTCCGTCTCCGCCAGCTCTTCTGCGAGCGACATCTCCAGGCGCCGCAGCGCCTCGTGCGGTGATTCCGCGGTTTCGGCGTGGATACCGGAGGCGGCCATCGCCAGCGCCATGATCAACGCCGCGCCGAACCCGTGGCTCGAGACGTCGCCAATCATCACCCCAATCCGCTCCCCATGCAGGCTCAGCAGATTATAAAAGTCGCCCCCCACCGATTCGGCCGGACGGCAGCGCGCCGCCACGTCGCCCTTGGACGCGACGACCGCGGGCGAGGGCAACAGCTTGAGCTGCAGGTCGTGCGCCAGCTCCAGCTCGCGGCGCACGCGCTGCTGGCCGAGATCGCGCTCGACCAAACGCGCATTCTCGATCGCCGCACCGATCTGATTGGCAATAGCGGCAACCAGTTTGCGGTCGCCGGCGGTAAACGCGTCCTCGCCGGTCCGGTCGGTCAAGTTGATGACGCCGATCGGCGTCGGCACGCGCCCCGGCGAGGCGTAGACGACGGGGACCGAGAGGAACGCATGACCGCGGTAGCCGCGCTCGATCGGGTTCGGCGGTTTCTGCGCGCGCTGGTCGTGGGGGTCGTAGCTGATCGTGCGCATCTCGCGAAACACGCGCGCCGCGATCGACTTCGGATCGTCGACTTCGACCGGTCCGATGTCGCCGAGATCCACGCCGCGCGCCGCGACGAGCTGCAGCACGTTGGCGCGCGGATCATGCACCAGCAGCGTCGCGCGCCGCGCGCGCACGACGGCCGACACTTCGCGCAGGATGCGATTGGCGGCTTCGTCCAGCCGGATGGTGTGGCCGAGGATCTCGCTGATCGTATAGATCAGGTCGATTTCCTCGTAGCGCCCCGACAGCTCGGCGGCGACCTGCCCCGTTTCTTCCTCAGCCTGCATCACCGCCCCGACCACTTCGGCGATCTCGGCGGCCGCCCGCTCCTCCCCCCTTACCTCGAGCCAGGTTTCGGCGACCGCGGGGATCTGCTGGAACCAGGCGGGCCCATCGGGAGTCTGCAGGCGACCGCCGCCATTCGGGGTCGGGGTCCAATGCGGTTCTTCGCGTCCTTCTCCCAACCCTCCCCCGACCGGCAGCAGGCGACCACCCGGGACCTTCGCGCGCCACAGGCGCAACGTCGTGCCCGACAGGGCAGCCAGCACCGGCAGCAGGCGCTCGAGCCGCGTCACCCCGCTCGGAGAGTCAGGCAAATGCCGTTGCCTTTCTCGTTGAACGCCACTTCGTCGACCAGGTGGCGGATGACGAACAGCCCGCGGCCGTATTCGCGCTCGAGATTGTCGGGGTGGGTCGGGTCGGGCACCTGCGTCGTGTCGAAGCCGCCGCCGTCGTCGATCACATAGATGCGCACGAAGTCGTGGCCGAACTCCACGCTGACGCGGATGGAGCGCGCCGGGTTCTCCCCTGTTCCATAGCGAATCGCGTTGCCGAGGGCCTCGGCGAGGGCGGTGCGCAGGTTGAAGCTGATACGGCGGGGTGAGAGCGTGCCGGGAGGAAGATGCGTCGCGACCAGCTCGACCGCGTCGCCTACCATCCCGAGATCGCTCGGGACGTCGAGCTTCATCGCGCCGCGCGTGACGTGCAGTTGGAGGGTCACGTCAGAATGCGGCCAACGCCTCCTCCGCGGTCCGGCTGATGGCGAACAGCGTGTCGAGCTTGGTGAGCTCGAACAGCGTCTGGAGGTCGGCATTGAGGCCGGCAAGCCGCAGCTCCCCGCCCTGCTCCCGGATTTTCTTCGACAACGAAACCAGGACTCCCAATCCTGAAGAGTCTATATAGCCCGTCTTACTGAAATCGATGACGAACTTACGGGAGCCTTCTTCGAGCGCGTCGAGGATTTTCTGCTTCAGCTCCTGGCGGTTGCCGACGATGAGCTGGCCTTCCACACCGACGATGACGACGCCGCTCTTGTCCTTCTTCAGGGTGAACCGCATCCGGATTACCCCTTCCGCGTTTGGAGAATCGCAATCGCCGCCGTGTCCACAATATCATCGGCCGTCGCGCCGCGCGACAGGTCCGCGATCGGTTTCGCCAGTCCCTGAAGGATCGGGCCGAGCGCCGTCCACCCGCCGAGCCGTTGCACCAGCTTGTAGCTGATGTTGCCGGCGTCGAGGTCGGGAAAGATCAGCACGTTCGCCCGGCCGCCGATAGTCGAGCCTTTCGCCTTGCGCGCCGCGACTTCGGCCACCAGTGCCGCGTCGGCCTGTAGCTCGCCGTCGAATGTGAAATCGGCGGGCGGCTGCCGTCCCCGCAGCTGGGTAATCGCGGCCTGCACGCGCTCGACGCGCGGCCCCTCGGCGCTGCCGCGGGTGCTATAAGAAAGAAAGGCCACCACCGGCTCGTCGCCCACGATGCGGCGGCGATCGCGCGCCGACGCGATGGCGATGTCCGCCAGCTGCACCGACGTCGGCTCCGGCACAACCGCGCAGTCGGCGAACGTCAACACGCGCTCGTCCTTGATCATGTAGAACGCACCCGACACCGTCGCGATGCTCGGCGCCATGCCGACGGCCCAGAGCGCGGCGCGGATCGTGTCGGCGCTGGGATAGACCGCGCCCCCCACCATGACATCGGCCGCACCAATCCCAACGAGGCACGCGCCGCGCGTGAGCGGATGCTCCAGTGCTTCCGCAGCAGAGGCGTCGGTGGGGAATCGATCGGGACGACGGGCACGCAGGTGGCGGGCCAGGAATGGCGTACGCGAGTCGGGAACACGTCGCAGCACCTCCACGATGCCCAGACCCTCGCGCTCGACCCGCTTGGCCGCCTCCTGGACGCGCGGATCATCGCCTTCGGGGAAGACGACCCGAGCCCGCGTTTCCTTCGCCCGCTGGTAGACGCGGTCGAGGAAGCTCATTTCCCGAACTTGCGCTTGAGCGCTTTCTGCACGGTGGGATCGACGAGCTGCGACACGTCGCCGCCGAAGCGGGCGACCTCGCGCACCAGGCTCGAGCTCACGAATGTCAGATCGAAGGCCGGCACGAGGAACACCGTCTCGATCTTGGGGGCAAGGTTGCGATTCATCAGCGCCATCTGAAACTCGTACTCGAAGTCGGAGACAGCCCGCAGGCCGCGGATAATCACCGACGCGCCGACTTTCTTCCCGAACTCCGCCAGCAGCCCTTCGAACGACTGCACAGCGACGCGCTTGTCCGGCATGGCCTGCTTGATCAATGCCACGCGTTCTTCAAGAGAAAACAGGGGCTGTTTCGAAACATTGACCGCAACGGCCACAATCAACTGATCCACGAACTCGAGCGAGCGTCGGATGAGGTCTTCGTGCCCCTTCGTGATGGGATCGAAGGAGCCGGGATATACCGCGACGCGCTTCATGGCGCGTACACAAACGTGATCGCGGTGTCACCGTAGCGGCGTGTGTCGTCGCCGGCGAGGGTGCGATCGGCGGCGTGCTCGATGGAGAATGCGCGCGCAAACGGGGTCGCGCGAAACAGCGTCACGAGCAGTTCCGCCTCGTCACTCGCGTAGGGCGGATCGGCGAAGGCCACGTCGTACTGCGCGGGCTGGAGCCGCTCGGCGAAGCGCAGCGCATCACTCCGGTGAATCGTCACGCGGTCCCCCACGTTGAGGGTCGTTGCGTTGTCCCGAATCGCAGCCAGTGACGCTTTGCTGTTCTCAACAAAATCCACCGAAACGGCGCCGCGCGACAGCGCTTCGAAGCCCAGCGCACCGGACCCGGCAAAGAGATCCAGCACGCGCGCGTCAGGAATCGACTGCTGCAAGATGCTGAACCAGGCTTCACGTACCCGATCCGCTGTGGGTCTCACCTTGTTCGTCGCAGGCGTCTTCAGGCGACGGCCTTTGAACTCACCGGCGATGATGCGGAGCAAGACTCGCCACGCGTGCCTGAAGCGACGTGCGCCCCTGCCACTCGTCCCGTTCGAGCCGGAACGCCACATCGAGCGGGTTCGTCAGCCAGTCCTGCGGCACCGCATCCGCCCACCGGAACCCAATCGCCGGCAGCAGTCCGGAGCCGTCGTCCAGCGTGAAGCGCAGGTGATTCGTCCCCACGCGACGCGCGCCGACCGCCCGGGCATTCCGCACACCGAACACCGGCGCCGGATTCCCCGCCCCGCACGGCTCGAGATGGCGAATCAGCTTTTCCAGCTCGGCGCTCACCTCGGCGAGCGGCAGCTCGAGATCGATGCGCTGGCTCGGCGCCAGGTCGTCGGGGGTCAGAAGCTCGCCCGCGACGCCAAGGAACGCAACGCGAAAGTCGTCGAACTTGTCGCGCCGGATCGTGAAGCCCGCCGCCATCGTGTGGCCGCCGTACTTCTCGAGGTGAGCACCGACCTTGTGCAGCGCCCCATGCAGATCGAAGCCGGGAATGCTGCGCCCGGAGCCGCGGCCGACCTCACCCGCTTCGTCCCAGCCGACGAGGAACGTGGGCCGGCCGTAGCGCTCGACCAGCCGCGACGCCACGATCCCGATCACCCCCGGATGCCAGGCCGCATTGCCCAGCACGATCGCGGCGTCGCTGGGGTTCAGCGTCTTGTCCACCAGCTCGATCGCTTCGTCGAGGATCACGTGATCCATCTCTTGGCGTCGCGCATTGATCGTCTCGAGCTCGCGGGCCAGCTTGGCCGCTTCCTGCGGATCTTCGGTGAGCAGCAGGCGCAGGCCGTCGTTGGCATCGCCGATGCGGCCGGCGGCGTTGAGCCGCGGCGCCAGAATGAACCCGACGTGCGCCCCGCGCAGCGGCTTGCCGCCGAGGCCCGCCGTCTCGATCAAGGCGCGCAGGCCCACCCAGCGCGAGTTGGCGAGTTTCTTGAGCCCGTAGCGGACCAGGATGCGGTTCTCGCCTACGAGCGGCACGACGTCGGCGATCGTGGCGAGCGCGACGTAGTCGAGGAAATGCAGCGGCAGATTGGGCGACAAACCGAGGACTTCCACCAGCCCCTGGGCCAGCTTGAAGGCGACGCCCGTGCCGCAGAGATTCTTGTCCTCCGACTTGCAATCGGGGCGGCGCGGATCGATCACCGCGTTCGCCGGCGGCAGCTCGTCGCCGGGGAGATGGTGGTCGGTGACGATGACGTCGATTCCGGCGGCACGGGCCGCGGCGACGGCATCAACTGCGGTAATCCCACAGTCGCATGTAACGATCAGATCTGCGTGAATCCGTTGTGCTTCTGCGAGACCTGCGGCTCCGAAGTCGTAGCCGTCACGGATGCGATGCGGCACGAACGGATGCACCGTCGCGCCGGCGCTGCGCAGGATGCGGGTCAGCATCGCGGCCGCGCACTGGCCGTCCACGTCGTAGTCGCCGTGCACCAGGATCGGACGCTTCTCGCGCACGGCGCGCGCCAGCAGCTCGAGCGCCACATCCATGTCGGCCCAGCAATGCGGGTCGGACAGGCGCTCGAGGTCGGGGCGCAGGAACGCTTTGGCGAGATCGGCCGATCCCAGCCCGCGCTGCACCAGAATGGCCGCGAGCGCGTCCGGAATGCGCAGCTCCGACGCCAGCGAGCGTGTCGCGTCCGGATCGGCGTGCGCCGTGACAATCCAGCGAGGAGAGGGAGGAATCATTCCTTGGCGTACAATAATACGCCGCAGGCCTCGCAACCTTCGATCGTGGCGCCGCGTTGGATCAGCGCCTTGCGCTGCGTCGGGACGGCCGTGAAGCAGTTGCCGCACGAGCTGCCATGCAGGGGAAAGACCGCGAGCGGCGCCTTGCCGCGGCGGATCTTGTCGTACCGCGCGAGCAGTACCGGATTCACGGCGCGGCTCGCGCGCTCGCGCTCCAGCGTCACGCTCTCGCGCTCCGCCGCGATGGCCTGGCGCTTGCCGTCGATCGCCTCGCGCTGCGCCGCCTGGGCGTCGCGCACGTTTTGCATCGCGTTCTCGGCTTCGGCGGTTTTGCGCTCCGCTTCGCCGACGGCATCGCCGGAGCGCATGAACTCCGCTTCTTCCTTGGCGAGCACGCTGCGCGCGAGATCGAGCTCGGCCATCAGCGTCGACGCTTCTTTCGCGCCGCGCACCCACTCGAGCCGCTGGCGGCGCTGCTCCTGCATGGTGCGATAGTTCTGGATCTTCCCCTCCAGTCCGTCGCGCCGGTCGTGTGCCGCCTGAATCCCGGCACGCGCCTGCTCCACGACCCGCTCGGCGGCGGCGATTTGCTCGTCCAGCGTCTTCAGCTCCGGGTCCAGCGCCTTCAGCCGGGCGTCACAGCTCGAGACTGCGATGTCCAAATCTTGTAGAACCAACAACGGCTCAAGATCCGGGTGCACCCTTCCTCCTTGCGGACTGAATGATTCCATAGGTTGGTCGCTTGGCATTACGCTCGGCGGCGAGACGGACTTTCTCATGAGCCAGATTCGCTTTCTCGGCATCGCTCGCGAAGGGCAGCGCGCGATTGATACGCTCGATTTCCCGGTCCAGACGCCGGGCCTCGAGCTGGTTTACGGCACGCTCGAATACCGCGTCCGGTTGCTCGGTACCGAGCCCTTCTGCTTGCAACGATTCGTACGCGCGCGCGGCCGTTTCATCGAGCCGATCAGGGGCATCGTCGGCCAGTGCATCGAAGACGGCCCGATACACGGGGAACTCGAACTCTTCACTATCGACGGCCTCGACCACGCGCGCGCGCCACGGCTCGCCGGCCATCATCAAAACGAGGAGAGATTTTTCCGCATTGGATGGAAGGGCGGTAACGGGCGGTAATGGGCGGTACGGGGCGGTAGGTGCGTCCTTGGGATCCACTTCCCGCTGCAATACGTCCTTCCGAATTCCCGCGACTTCGGCGACTCGAGAGATGTAAAGATCACGCGTGATCGGGTCTGCCGCCGCTCTAATGGTTGGAAGTAGCCGGTCCAATGCTCTCCTTCTTCCAGGCAGACTTCCAAAGAATCCCTTGCGGTCCAGGATCTGGATTTTGCGCTCCAGCACGTCCACCGAGTCTTTCAGCGCCTGCTCCAGGGCGGCGACGCCTTTGTTCTGCACCAACGTGTCGGGGTCTTCGCCCTCGGGCAGCGTGGCCACGCTAACGCGGACCCTGTGACGCAGCAGCACGTCACCGGCGCGGAACGTGGCGCGCAGACCGGGATCGTCCGAGTCGTATAGCAGGATCACGTGCGGCGTGTGGCGCTGCAGCAGCGCCGCCTGTTCGTCGGTGAGGCCCGTTCCCAATGGCGCCACGATCTCCTCGAGGCCGGCCAGCGTGAGCCGCAGCACGTCGAACTGCCCCTCCACCAGAATCGCCCGCTCCGCTTTGCGCATGCCGTGTTTGGCGAGGTGCAGATTGTAGAGCAGCTGCCCCTTGTGAAAAATCGGCGTCTCGGGGGAGTTCAAGTACTTTGGCTCGCCGTCGCCGAGGATCCTGCCACTGAAGGCCACGATTCGGGACCGCAAATCGTGAATCGGAAAGAGCAGGCGAGTCCGAAATCTCGGCACTTTGCTGCCATCATCCCGTTTAACGATCAGCCCGGCCTCGAGCAACACTTCTTCACGCACGCCCAAGCTTTTCATCGCATCGAGCAGCGCCGGCCCGCGCGGGGCGTAGCCCAGGCCTTGCACCTGCGCCTGCTCCATCGTGACGTGGCGCGACTCGAGGTATTTGCGGGCGATTTCAGCCTCGGGACTCTCGCGTAGCTGGCGCGCGAACCAATCGGCCGCGGTCGCGACGGCGGCGTAGAGCGGCTCGCGCGGATCGGGACCGGTGGGGCCGGAGCGCTCGGGGATGGTGATGCCGACGCGCCGCGCCACTTCGCGCACTGCGGTCGGATAATCCATCCCCAGCTTCTTCATGAAGAAGGTGTAGACGTCGCCCGCCTCGTGGCACACGAAGCAGTAGAACATTCCCTTCTTGGGAATAACGGCGAAGTTGCGATGGGTGCCGCCGTGGAACGGACAGGGGCCGCGATAATCGGCGCCGGTGCGCCGCAGTTCGACATGTTCCCCGATGATGCCGACCACATCCGCCGCCTCGCGGACTTGCTCGATGATTTCGTCGGGAATCACTGGACGGTTCGGCGGTTAGGCGGTTGGGCGGATTGATCGACCCGTTCGAGCACATCCGGCGCAATCACTAAGCGAACCGCGCCGACCTCGACCACCACGCGGCCATCGGAGCGGATCTCTTTCACCACTCCGACTTTGCCTGACCCTGTTTTGACGCGATCTCCAACGGCGAGGTCTGTCGAACCGCCGAACCGCCCAACCGCCTCACCGCCCGTCTTTTCGATCGCTTCTTCGACGATTCGCCTGGCTTCTTTGGCGGTTGCCTCTGTCACGGCAGCGCGCGCCTGGGCCAGCGCGGCCTCGACCGTCTTACGGGCCTCGAGCAGATACGCACGCGCCCGATCCCGCGCGTCCTTGTCCAGCGCCTTTTCGCGGGCACGCAACTCGGCCTCGATGGCTTCAAGGCCGGCCAGGTTCTGCCGCTCCAGCTCGAGCTGCGCGGCGCGCGTCTCCAGCTCTGCAGCGCGCGCGTCGATATCGCGTCCCCGCGCTTCGACCGAGGCCAGCAACCGGTCCAGCGTACGCTCGGCGTCAGGCACCGCGCGCTCCGCTTCGGCCAGGACGTCGGGCGAAATCCCCAGCCGCCGCGCGATGGCCAACCCGTACGAGCGACCGGGCACGCCCTTCAGCAGGCGGTATGTGGGTGTCAGGGTTTCGGCATCGAATTGCAGCGACGCATTCACGATCCCCACGGTCTCGGCGGCGAGCTGCTTCAAGGCCCCAAGATGCGTCGTGGCCAGCGTGATCGCTCGGCGCCGAGTCAGCGTCTTCAGTGTGGCGGCCGCCAGGGCGCCGCCCTCGGCGGGATCGGTGCCGCTGCCGATCTCGTCGAGCAGTACCAGCGAGCCGGGCCCCGCGCCATCGAGAATCTCGCGCAACACTGCGACGTGCGCGGAAAAGGTCGAGAGGCTCGCCGCAATCGATTGGCGGTCCCCGATGTCGGCAAAGACTTCGGTGAAGACCGGTAATGACGAATGCGGACCGATCGGCGGGACGATGCCGCTTTGCGTCAGCAGCGCCAACAATCCGAGAGCCTTGATGAGCACGGTCTTGCCGCCGGTATTGGGACCGGACACGAGAACCGTGAATTCGTCGGGCGCGAGGTCGAGGTTGAAGGGCACGGCATGATCGATCAGCGGATGGCGGCCATTCCGCACCTTCACTGTGCCACCAATCTCCGGCACGAAGCCGTTCACCTCCACCGCATAGCGCGCGCGCGCACACAGATCGTCGAACGCGATGCACATCTCCCACGCCGCCGCAATCGACGCTCGGTGCGGGCGCAGCAGGTCGGTCAGCTCGCGCAGCACGCGCAACACTTCGCGCAGCTCGGCCGATTCGGCGGCGCGCAGCTCGTTGCCCAGCTCGATGATCTCGGGCGGCTCGACGAACACCGTACTGCGCGTCGCCGATTCGTCGTGCACGATGCCGCCCACGCGGGAGCGCGCGGTGCTGCGGATCGGGATCACGTAGCGCCCGCCGCGCACGGTGACGGCAGCGTCGGGTGCGCGCTCGGTGACATCGAGGCCGCCGAGGATCGCGCCGAGTCGGTCCATCACCCGCTTGCGTGCTTCGCGCACGTGCTGGCGCGCCCGCGCCAGATCCTTCGACGCACCATCCAGCACTTGCCCGTCCGGAGAGATCGACCGCGCCAACGTCGTCTCGAGCTCCTTGGCCGGGGGGTCGACACGGAGCGAGGCCGTGCGCCGTGCGTCGTGGGTCGTCTCGAGCCGCTTGAGATCGCTCGCGACGACGCGCATCGCGGCGAGCGCGACCGTCAGCTCGGCGAGTGCGGGCGCTTCGAGAGCGCTGCCCGGGACAGCGAGCAGCTCGAGCGACGGAGTGATGTCGGGAACGGGCTCGGCGCGGATCGCGTCGTCGGTGATGAGCACCGCGGCCAGCTCGGCGACCTGCGCGAGCGCGGCGCGAATCGAAGCGGCATCGTGCTCGGGACGGCGGGCTGCGACGCGTGCGGCTCCCAGGGGTCCGGCGGCGTGCTCCGCCACACGCGCCAGGGCCTGGGCAAATTCCAGTGTTTCTAGGCTTGAGTCGATCCCGCCAACTCCTCGCGCACGATCTGATTCACGAGTTTGCCGTCGGCCCGCCCCTTGAACCGGGGCATGACGGCGCCCATCACTTTGCCCATGTCTGTCGCCCCACCCGCGATCGCCTCACGCACCGCGGCGCGAATCTCCTCGGGCGCGACACTCGCGGGCAGGAATTCTTCCAGCGCTTTGATCTCGGCCTTCTCCCTATCGGCGAGCTCGGTGCGGCCGGCCTTCTCGAACGCTTCCACGGACTCGCGGCGCCGTTTGACGCCACGGCGCAACACCTCCGCCGTTTCATCGTCGGTCGGCGTGTGATTCAGCTCGATTTCCCGGTTCTTGATATCGGAGAGGATCGTGGAGAGGAGGAGGGTGCGCGCCTGATCGCGTTGTTTTCTCGCTTCATTCATCGCGGCGCGCAGCCGGTCTGCTAAGCTCGGGGCCACCATTTACGCGTAGCGCGGCCTGCGATTCTTGCGGCGCGCCGCGTTCATCTTGCGCTTCTTGCGCTCACTGGGCTTTTCGTAGTGACGGTGCTTGCGCAAGTCGGCGAGGATCCCTGCTTTTTCGCATTTCTTCTTGAAGCGCTTAAGTGCACGCTCAAAGCTCTCGTCATCGTGAATGATGACTTCCGGCATAAGGCTCCGTTTTCCTAAGTGGTTAGAGACACATGAAGTTAGCTGAGAGATCTAGATCGGGCAAGCGTTCACCAACCTCCACCAACCTGCTTCTCATCCCGGCGGCCAGTGCATCACCCGGCCGCCCAGCACATGCAGATGAAGATGAAAGACCGTCTGGCCACCGTCGGGGTTGGTGTTCACCACGACGCGGTAGCCTCTGCTCGCGATTCCCGTCTCCTGGGCGACGTCGCGCGCGAACAACAGCAGCTTGCCCAGCGTCGCGCCATCCTTGGCGTCGTTCAGCGTGCCCACATGCGTCGTGGGAATGACGAGCAGGTGCGTGGGCGCCTGCGGATTGAGGTCCTTGAACGCCAGCATGCCGTCGGCGCGCTTGACCACCGCGGCCGGAATCTCGCCGGCGGCGATCTTACAAAAGATGCAAGGGGCGCTCACTCCTCCCCTCCACTGCGACGGCGCCTGTGGCGCGACGTGTGCTCTTCCTCCAGGCCCAGGGCCCGCCGGACCGTGTCCCAGAACTTGCTGCCCGATTCCTCCACAGGCGGCTCATCCTCGATCTCGCTGAGCTTCTCGAGCAGCTTGCGCTGCTCCGCGCTGAGCTTGCTGGGCGTCCAGACATGGATCCGCACGTGCAGGTCGCCGTGGCCGCCTTCGCCGAGGCGCGGCAGCCCTTTGGCGCGCAGCCGGTAGGCCATGCCGGTCTGCGTCCCCGGCTCCACGCGCAGCATCGTCTCGCCGAACGGCGTCGGCACCTTCACGTCGGCGCCGAGCGCGGCCTGCGTGAACGTGACGCCGAGGTCGTAGACCAGATCGTCGCCGTGGCGCTCGAACCGCGGGTCTTCCTTGATGTCGAGCACCGCGATGAGATCGCCGCGCGGGCCGTTACGCGGGCCGGGGACGCCCTGCCCCCTGAGCGTCAGATAATGATGATCGGCAACGCCGGCAGGCACGTCGATCTGGATCGTTTTCTCGGCTTTGACGCGCCCATCGCCGCTGCAGCGCGCGCAGGGGTCGTGGACCACGGTGCCCTCACCCGCGCACGTCGGACAGGGTGAGACCGTGAGGAATTGTCCGAAGAGCGACTGCGCCTGGCGACGGACCTCGCCGCTGCCGCCGCAGGTGCCGCATGGCACCGGCTGCGACCCCGCTTTGGCGCCCGTGCCCGCGCACTCGGGGCACGACTCGAGGCTCTTGATGCGCACCGTCTTGGTCGTGCCGCTGGCGACTTCGGCGAGCGTCAGCTTGAGGCCGACCTTGATGTCGTGACCGCGCCGCCGATCGCGCCGTTGGCCACCGCCGAACAGGCTTTCGAACCCTCCCAGCCCGCCGCCGCCGCCACCACCGCCGAGACCGAAATCTCGCATGAAGACCATCAGCGCTTCGGAGAGATCGAAGTGCATCGAGCTGAATCCGCCGCCGCTGCCTCCGCCCTGTCCGCGACCCACGCCCGCCATGCCGTAGCGGTCGTACGCGGCGCGTTTGTCCGAATCGCGCAGCACCTCATAGGCTTCGGTGACGAGCTTGAACTTCTCCTCGGCCGCCTTGTCGCCGTTGTTGCGGTCGGGGTGGCACTCCATGGCGAGCTTGCGGTAGGCCTTCTTGATGTCGGTTTCGCTCGCGTCTTTTTGGACGCCGAGGACGACGTAGAAATCCTGCTTCATGCTATTCGAGCAGCTCCCCCACGAGACGCGATGTGTGGTTGACGAGCGCGGCGATCTTGTCGTACGCCATGCGCGTCGGCCCCATCACGCCGATGACGCCGGTGAGCGGGCCGAAGCGATAGGTCGACGTGACGAGCGTGAACGTCGACAGCCGCGCGTCGGCGTGCTCCTGGCCGATCGTGATCGTCAGCCCTTCACCACCGCGCGCGGTCAGGGCGTCGCGCAGCAGGTCGCGCCGCTCCGTCACCTCGAGCAGCCCCTGGAGCTGCGCGCGGGTCGAGAACTCCGGTTGGCCGGCGAGCGGCTGCGTGCTGCCGAGCACGACCGGCGCCGGGGACGTCGGCATGTCAAACAGGTCTTCGGCTTCCTGGATGAAGATATTCAACAGCTCCGACGAGCCGGCCTCTGAGGGGCTGGCGTCGCGCAGCCGGTCGGCGAGTGTCGAGCGAATCTCTTTCAGCGTGAGGCCGGCGAGCCGCTCATTGAGGACGACGGTGACTCGTTGCACGGCGTCGGGCGCCAGGTCGGTCGGGACCTCGACGAAGATCGTGCGCACCGCTCCGCTCCGCAGTGCGAGCACCAGCAGCAGCCGTTCGGTTGATACTTGGAGAAGGTCGAGCCGTTCGAGCACCGCTTCGTCGATCGTCGGGCTGACCGCCACGCCTAACTCGTTGGTGAGCACCCCCAACACCTGGGCCGCGCGCGACAGAATCGCCTCCACGGCGGCGCGCTGTCCCTGCAGCTCGCCGCGGATGTGCTCCGCCTGCGCGGGCGCGACGGCGGGCGGCCGCATCAGGAAGTCGACGTAGACGCGATAGGCGAGGTCGGTCGGGATGCGGCCGGCGGAGGTATGGGGATGGTACAA
>Ga0137415_10001624_pt1 | contig 22269 bp, 16 predicted proteins | sample CZODoug3_1_1_16f_FD_183082 | JGI IMG/M metagenome (GOLD analysis project Ga0137415, IMG submission 183082) | Vadose zone soil fungal communities from Angelo Coast Range Reserve, California, USA - CZODoug3_1_1_16fungal (Hybrid Assembly) | ecosystem: Environmental > Terrestrial > Soil > Vadose...
CGGAATTGGCAGAGGTCCGCGCCAAAATCCGTGCGCTCATCGGCTAGCGCCCAAGCTCCCTTGCGGGAATTGCCCGAGCCTCATTTCGAGTGGCGGGGTTGCCCGAGCAGGCTCCATCCTTCTATGTGTTGTCGATAGTAGTGCGACGAGCTGGCAGTACCGTGGTGCTCGCTTTCTTCCGGGTTGAAGGTTGTTTGCCTGAAGCCTGTTAGCTCCTTAGGCAGAATCAGAAAGCGGCCATCCGGTAGTTTCCACGCGCAGATATCAAACCGGCCTCTGGGCTGACGAATACTAAGGTAAGTATATTTGTATTCGCCTCTCCCTACGTCGTGCCAGCACGCTTTCCGTTGAATACAAAGTTTCCCGTTTATGTAAGCATTCCTCGACCCGAGCAGTTCGACTGCAAACCCGCGCTTTTGCGCTTGCACAAAAAACTCCGCCATTTCTTTCCTACGGCGCTCCATTCGGCAAATGGCATGCCGCGATCTCCCGGCGGCGAAACCCATTTTCAGAGCTAGCTGACGCACGCGCTCCCGCGTTAGCCCGATGCGTCTGGCAATTTCGGCATGGGTGATGCAATCCCGCTCCAACATGGCGCGGATCAGTTTTCCCTTTCGGTGAACGACGGAAAGCGTGTGCCGCTTAAAAACGCTTTCGCTTATTTTGAAGTGACATGTTTGGCAGTAACGCGTGGAGTTCGGCATGGCTTATTCATCCAGGTTGCAACATAACAATACCTGCAACCTCATAAATCCGCTAGACGCAAGCCGCGGGGGCGAGTGACGAGAAAGCGTAAAGCGGATCCCCTGCCTGCGGCAGGCAAGCCTCACCGCCGTTCGCCAAAAACAGGCGACCGGGTTCGGGATGACAAGCTTAAGAAAGGGACTGTACGGGCGCGGCGCAGGCGCGAGAAGAATTTATTGGCACGGGCGATATCGCTGGCGATTTGCGCGCGCAACTCTTCGGGGCTGCTGAATTTTTTTTCTTCGCGAAGGCGCTTCCAGAATCGTACTTCCATGCGCTTCGGTGTCGCTGCTAGTTGAGCGTCGAGCAAGTGTGTTTCGATGCCCAGCGCGGAGCCGTTGAAGGTCGGACGCATACCGATATTGGTGACTGAACGATGGCTGCGCGTCTCTCCATCGAGGCAGGTGCGCGTGATGTAGACACCCCGCGCGGGAAGCAGTTCCTGTTCCGTGGCAAGGTTCAGGGTGGGGAAGGTGAAGCGGCGGCCCGTCCCGGTGCCGCTGACCACATCGCCGGTAAGAACGAAGGGCCGGCCCAGAAGGCGCGCCGCGTGGGACACGTCGCCTGCGGCAACTTCGCGGCGAATGATGGTGCTGGAGACGATTTCTCCGCGATAGACCACCGGCGGAACGATCACGACGTCGAATCCGTGTTTTGCGCCAAGTTCAGAGAGCAGCTTCACGTTGCCCGCCTGCTGATGCCCGAACCTAAAATTTTCACCGACCAGAACGGCCTTTATGTGCAGATCGCGCAGGAGAATTTGCTCGACAAATTCGGCGGGAGAGAGACGCGCAAGATCAAGTGTGAACGGGAGGACCACAACGGCTTCGAGCCCAAGCGCGTTGAACCACTCCATGCGTTGCGCGTTGGTGGAGAGCCGCAGAGGAGCGGTTTCCGGGCGAAGCACTTTGCGCGGCGAGGGATCAAAGGTGAGAACAGTGGACACAGCATTGAGGGCACGAGCGCGCTCGACGGTGGCGCGAAGAATGGCCTGATGGCCTAAATGAATGCCATCGAAATTCCCGATAGCAAGGACACTAGTATGGCCAAACGTGGCATAGCGCGAGGCCCAGGCTTGCGAAGTCGAGAAGGCGGATAGTCTCGTGGACCTTGATTGCGCAACCGCGGTTCGCGATTCGTGTGATTTTTCGTGGTCGCGCGCGATCTCATCGGTTGCACCCACCTGCACGTCAAATTCGAGGCCATCGTAAGCCAGTTGAACATGTGGGAAGCCCATTTTTACGAGGCGCTCATTCGTAGCGGCGTGGGGCAGGTCGTGGGCGATATGCGTGAACCACGCGCGGCGCGGTTTGAGCTCTTGAATCAATGCAAGAGCTTGTTCGACGGTCTGGTGCATAGGGTGGGGGACGTCCCGGAGGGCGTCCAACACGAGTTCATCGAGACCTTCGAGCAGCGCCATGGAAGAGTCCGGAATTTTGCTGAAGTCTGTGAGATAGGCGGCGCGCCCAAAGCGGAAGCCGAGAACTTGCATATCGCCGTGGAGCAGAGGCACAGGGATAAATGGGATGCCGAGGAGTTCGACGGGGCGCTCCATGGAGATCAAGGTGACGCTTGGCACGGTGCTGAGCGTCGGCTTGTCATCGAAGACATAGGCAAACACGCGCCGGATGATACGAAATGTTTCTTCGTTGCTATAGACGGGCAGGGCGGACCGCTGGCGGATATTGAACGGGCGAATGTCGTCGAAGCCGAGAATGTGGTCGGCATGACCGTGCGTCAGCAAAATAGCGTCCAGGCGGTCGAGTCCAACACGCAGCGCTTGCTGGCGGAAGTCCGGCGTCGTATCAATCACGATGTTTTGGCCGCCGCGGGAGATCAACACAGAAGGGCGCAGCCTCTTATCGTGTGGATCGGCGGACTTGCATACGCAGCAGGGACAGCCGAGCGTGGGAACACCCATGGAGGTGCCGGAACCGAGAACAGTCACTTTTAGTGGAGCAGGAGGCATGGTGAAAGCGTTGGAGTCAATCGTCACCCAGAGCGGACTCATGCGGCCGGGGTGTTGTCTAGGGGCGGCCCTTGGCCTTGGCTTTAGCGGCTTCGGCCGCAACCGCTTGATTGATCTCCAGATAGGTCATTTTCAATTTGCCCAGTAGATCCAGGAGCAAAGTATCTTCTTCGGGTGCGAGATTGCCTTTGGTTTTCTCGTGCAAAGCGTCGAGCATGTCAATCAGCTCGCGCGCGGCCTCGGGATCGATCATGGGCTGGCCGGTGCGCGGGTCTGCGTAGGCGCCAAGGACCATGGCGGCATTGCTCCCGAGCATGCGGACGAGGTTTTCGAAGGCAGCGACGCGCTTAGGAGTTTCCGTAGGAGGGGGAGGAGTAGCCGCTTTGGCCTCCTCGGGCGGCGCGGCGGGAATTTTGGCCGCCTCCCGCTTGGCTTCCCGCTCTTCTTCCTCGACGACTTCTTTGCGTAATTCCCCCTCGGCAGTGAAGGGGCGGCGGTCGATTACGCGAAATGCTTCTTCCGGTTTGTGGTCGGACACAGTACTTTCCTCAACGATTTTATATCACTTGGAGTTTAGCATGGTTGGCAAGGCGAGTCGCTTCGCTTCGGCGGCCGGCTGTTGGGCTTGAAGCCATCACGGGCGCATGGTTTGAAGGCGGCCGTATGTGACACTGCGCCAAAACCACTCGACCGGGCCGAGAAGAAAGCGCCGCGACCAGAGGACGCTGAGAAATACCTGGGCTGCGAAGACCAAGACTGTGATCGCGAAGCCTTTTGCGGGACCGACCTTCCCATAGAGCGCCAGCCCATAGCTGTAGAAAATGAACGTGCAAACGACGGATTGAAAAATGTAATTGCTGAGCGCCAGGCGGCCAGCGGCTGCAAGTGGCGCCATCCAGCGGCGAATGGAAGGCGCCTGCCGAAGCACCACCACGGCAGAAACGTAGAGCAACAGCAACGAAGTATGCTGAATCGCGTACAGAACCGGGCGAAGGAGGCGAGTCCAGTCCGGAATGCCTTGCAGATACAGCATGCGCAAAGAAAGAACGCTCAAGAGCGCAGCGGCCAGGCTCGACGCAGCGACAAAACGAAACGCCGAGAGATGCTTGGGAATGTCGCTGAAGAGCCCGCAGCGACCAGCGTAGAGTCCAAGGAGAAACAACGGGAAAACTGTCAGGGCTTGATTATGCTTGATGTAGAAAGAGTAGTCCGTGGCGCGCTGGACTGTCATCTCACGCCAAGTCCCATGCCCGTAGGCATGCACTGAGTTTTCGGCTTGCCGGCGGGCTTCTTCTTGGGCCATAACCTCGGCGGTATCGATGCTGCTCGCGACACCCATTGATGCAGGTCCATTGGAGTTTCGGATTAGTGCCACTTCCCAGCGAATCTGGGGCAAAAAGTAGAAGGCCAGAGCAATCGCAAGGACTGCTCGCAGGTTGACGTTGCGAAATGGCAAGAGGAAAAAACCGAGGACACCGTACAGGGCTACGATGTCACCCATCCAAATCAAATAAGCGTGCACAAGCCCGATCAAGACCAGGGTGAGAAGCCGGCGCACGTACAGAGGAATGAAGGAAACGCCCTGGAGACTGGCGCGCAGAAACTGCATGGCGAAGCCAAATCCAAAGAGAAACGAGAACAAAGCTACAGACTCGTTTTGAACAAACGTAAAAATGAGAGTGTCAACGAAGCGATCGGCGCGGGTCGCCCCGAAGTGCCGGGCCGCTTCATCGAGATAGTAGAGCGGTGAATAGAAGCCGGCCATATTCGCGGTGAGAATCATGAAGAGAGCGAGGCCACGCAGTACATCAAGAGACTCGATGCGCTCATTTACGGGTGTAGGGCCAAGGCTGGACTGCGGTGTGCCTGCTTCAGGGCGGGAAGACAAAATCACTCTCCTTGCACAGCGAGGAAGCCGGGCCGGCTGCGCAACAGGGAGAATGCTAGCAGGAAATCTGCACGCGCGATATTCGGGGAGTGCGACCTTCGACGGCATCTGCTGCGTCTTGTCAAAGCTATGGTTGCACCGTAGAGTGGAACGCTCAGAGGAAAGCGAATATCGTTACGAACTGAATGCGCCCACGTAAGAAACAGACAAAGAAAAACAAGAAGGCGCGAAGACGACTCCCTCAGGCGTCAAAACATAGGGAGCGGACTCCGGGTGAGTGGTTTGAAAAGCTTGTGGCTGTGCAGGCCAGATTGCGCGCTCCGAACGGCTGTCCCTGGGACCGCGAGCAAACGCATCAATCGCTGCGAACTTACCTCATCGAAGAAGCCTACGAAGTCGTGGAAGCCCTCGAAAGTGGAAGCGACGCGAAGTTCGCGGAAGAGATGGGGGATTTGCTCTTGCAGATTGTTTTTCACTCGCAGATCGCGCGCGAAGAAGGACGCTTCACCGTCGCCGAGGTGATTCGCGAGATTCATGACAAGATGATCCGGCGGCATCCTCATGTTTTCGGGAAGACACGCGCGAAGGATTCCGCGGAAGTGTTGAGAAACTGGGAACAGATCAAAGCGGAAGAGCGACGCTCCAGCAATGACAAGAATCACTCCAAGAGTGAGGAAAACGTCCCGAAAGAAACTTCACTGCTGGACGGCGTCTCCCGCGCGTTACCGGGAACACTTGAGGGATTTCAGCTCACGCGCAAGGCATCGCGCATCGGGTTTGACTGGGAGGATGCAAACGGCGTTTTCGAGAAAATGCAGGAAGAAATCGAAGAGCTGAAGAAAGCGTTGAAGGAAACAGATCCTTTGAAGACGGAAGAGGAACTAGGCGATTTGCTTTTCGCCGCCGTGAACCTTTCACGTTTCTTGAAGATCGATCCTGAAATTGCGCTCAAGAAAGCTAACGCAAAATTCTCGCGCCGCTTCCGCGAGATGGAGAGGCTGGCGCGGAAAAATGGCCGGGAGTTCAAGGACCTTCCTCGCGAAGAGATGGAAGCATTATGGAATGCCAGTAAGAAAGCGGAAGGGAAGCAGCGGTTGCCGGAAATGAGCGGAACGCAAACAAAACAATGAGCCAGGAAATCATCGTTCGGAAATGCGAGAGCCTTGATGATTTCCATCGGTGCGTGGATCTGCAACGCGCGATTTGGGGAGAAGCTGACCTGGAAGTCGAGCCGAGCACTTTGTTTGTGGTCGCTGCACATACCGGTGGCCAAGTGCTGGGTGCATTTGACGGCGACCGTCTAGTGGGCTACACGCTGGCGGTTGTTGGCTTGCGCGACCGTGTGACCTACCTACATTCCCACATGACCGGTGTTCACAGCGAATACCGCGACCGCGGCGTTGGCCGCCTGCTCAAACTTTTTCAGCGCGGCGAAGCCCTGGGCCGTGGAATCCGGCTCATTCAATGGACATTCGATCCGCTGGAATTGCGCAACGCACATTTCAATTTGAACCGGCTGGGCGCCATTTGCCGGGAATATCAGACGAATTTATACGGTGTTACGACCAGCCCGCTTCACCGAGGGCTGGCGACGGACCGTCTGTTGGTCGAATGGCATCTCGATTCGGCACGCGTGGTGGCGGCGATCGAAAATCTGGTCAAAGATCCGGTCGAAGCGCCGGCGATCATCGAGTTGCCCGCGGAGCTGGAGCGCTGGCAGCGCGAGGGTTCCTCGCAGGTCGGCGATGTGCAAACTCGCGTGCGCGAGGAGTTTACAAAGTGGTTCGCCAAAGGCTACGCGGCAGTGGCCTTACGCGCGGCAGGCGGAAACCGAGCTTATCTGCTCACTCCCTGGAGCGATTTTTAGGAAAGATAGTTCGACCGAAAAAATGCGAATACGCGAGATCACGCTGCGGGAAATACGCATGAAACTGCTGGCCCCATTCGAAACCAGCATGGAGTACACGGAAATGCGCCGCATCGTGCTGGTACAGGCAGATGTGGACGGCGTTATCGGCTGGGGCGAATGCGTCGCCGGTGAAACTCCTTCTTACAGTCCGGAAACGGCCGACACGGCATGGCTCATGCTTCGGGATTTCCTTTGGCCGATGGTCAAAGGAAAGGAGTTCGCCAAAGCTGGAGAGGTGTGGGAGTTGGTCGCGCGTGTCCGCGGCCACAACATGGCCAAAGCTGGATTGGAAGCAGCCGTCTGGGATGCCGAAGCCAAACAAAAGGGCTTGCCACTTTCAAAACTCATTGGAGGCGTTCGCGAAGAGATTGCTTGCGGCGTTTCAGTGGGGATCAAAGAATCGTTGGACGAACTCTCCGCCACGGTGCAAAGAGAACTTGCCACGGGGTACCAGCGCATCAAGATAAAAATCAAGCCGGGGAAGGATTTGGAACTAGTGCGCCGCCTGCGGCAGGATTTTCCGCGCATCAAGCTGATGGTGGACGCCAACTCCGCGTATACGCTGAATGATTGGCCACTGCTCAAGCAACTGGAAGGTTTTTACCTGATGATGATCGAGCAGCCGCTTGGCTGGGACGACCTCTACAGCCATATCGAATTGCAGAAAAAACTGGACACGCCAATCTGTCTTGATGAGTGCATCCACTCAGAAGAGCTGGCGCGCGCCGCCATCGAACTGGGCGCGTGCAAAATCATCAACATCAAACTTGGCCGGGTCGGGGGGCACACGGTGGCACGGCGCATCCACGATCTCTGCCAGCGACACAGCATTCCGGTGTGGTGCGGCGGGATGCTCGAAGCAGGCATCGGGAGGGCGCATAACATCGCGCTCTCGACGCTTCCCAATTTCACACTTCCGGGTGACGTGGCCGCCAGCAAACGTTATTGGGAAGAAGATATTATCCATCCTGAAGTCATCGTGACACCGCAAGGCACGATTCGAGTGCCCACTGGTCCGGGCATCGGTTTCGAGCCGCGACTGGACCGCATCGACAAACTTACTGTGCGAAAAGAACGACTGGCCTGAGCAGTGAAAATCGATGCCTCCAGCGGACGAGCGCCAAGCCGCATCGTTCTCGCAGCATCCATCGGTCTCGTAATTCTCATTTGGGCGATTAACTTCATCGCGGCAAAAATCGGACTTCGGTCGTTGCCGGCCGCGACGCTGGCATCGTTCCGCCTCGTGCTGGCCGGCTTGGCGATGCTTCCTTTCTATTTGTTCTGTTCGCGGCTGCCAGCTTTTGCCAAAACGGCCGAAACTCGGCGGCGCGGCTTTACGCTTCGGGACCTGTGGACTTTCCTATACATGGGGTTCTTCGGCGTAGTGATGAACCAGGTGTGCTTCACGGTCGGTCTGCGATATACATCCGTTAGCCATGCGGCGGTACTCGTGGGGATGGGACCGATTTATACGCTGCTCCTGGCGGTGCTCCTCAAACTTGAAACAGCGACCTGGCGAAAGGCGATAGGCATGGTCATTGCGTTAGCAGGCATTGCCGTGCTGGCCTCGGAAAATGGCATCTCCGCGCACTCGCCATCGGTGCTAGGCGACGCCATCACAATGACCGGCTCGATCGGCTTCGCAATGTACGTCGTGCTTGGCAAACGTCTAGCCGGGCGCTATGACCCGTTGACCATGACTGCATTCAGCCACTACGCCGGAGCGCTGATTGTGCTGCCGGTGGCGATCCATCGAGCAGTCACGTTTGGTTCCCTAGAGCACTGGCGCGCCATTGCCTGGAGTGGATGGGCCGCCATGTTGTACATGGCCATCTTCAGCTCCGCGGTGGCCTACGTATTTTACTTCTGGTTGCTGCGTTATCTAGAGGCCTCGCAATTGAGCGCCTTCACATATATTCTGCCGGTCGTGGCGACGGTTCTCGGAATTTTGTGCCTTGGCGAAAAGGGTTCCTGGGCACAAGTGCTCGGCGGAGCACTCGCGCTCAGTGGAGTCTATTGGATTGAGTCAGGCCGGGTCGCTGTCGTGAAAGCTATTGGCGCTCCGTAAACTCTGGGTGCCGCTTTCGTTGACGGAGTTTCACCGCGATGCCTACTATTGTTCCAAGCCTTGATCCCCCGATGTAATTCCAGAACGATGCAAGCGAGGAAGCAGGCTCGTAGCGCGACCGCAAGATGCGGCGGCTAACGCTGATAAGAAGAGAGGTCTTTCTTCATGAGGGCCAAGCTTGCTTTCGCGGTATTGCTGCTTATCGTTGCCGCAGCTGGATTCTACTGGTATTCCGAGCGCGGCACCAAACTCTCCGAAACCGATAGCATCCTGATCGGCGATTTTACGAATGGTACCGGCGATCCCGTTTTTGAGGGCACACTGCGGGAGGCCCTGGCCGTTGGCCTGTCCCAATCGCCTTCACTGAATCTGGTTACCGTGGAAAAAGTCGCCGAGGCGCTGAGGTCCCTGGGCCGCCCTGTCGGCACGCATATCACAAGAGAACTTGCGCCCAAGCTCTGTCCGCTCCTCGGTGCGACGGTGTACCTCACCGGAAACGTTGCTAAAGATGGGAGCGGATATTCCTTGAGGCTGGATGCTTCGCGGTGCTCAGGGGACGAAGCCGTGGCTGGCGCGAAGAGCGATGCCGCGGACAAACGCCAGGCACTGCATGCGCTCGGCGCGGCCGCTGGAGATCTTCGTGGCAAGTTCGGCGAAGAGCCAGCGTCTCTGCAAGGATTCAATTTGCCCCTGGAGCGGGCTACCACGGCGTCCCTCGACGCCCTCGCGGCTTTCACGGAAGGACGCCGATTGGCGCGGGAGAAAGGCGCCATGGAGGCCGTTCCCGCACTCAAGAGAGCTGTCGAGCTGGATCCGAGATTTGCTCTGGCGCACTCCAATCTGGCAGTCGCTTATTACAACCTCAATCAGAATGCCTTAGCTGCCGATCAGATCCGGCAGGCTTTTGAATTGGCGGATCGCCAGACGGTGCGTGACCGCTTGCACATCACTACGCTGTATTACGACCTGGCGACGGGCGACGTTAAGAAAGCGATTGCAAGTTACAAGGAGTGGGTTCGACTTTATCCGCGCGACGATATCGCAAAAGGGAATTTGTCCTCGGAGTATTTCCTGGTCGGAGACTACGAGCAGGCTGCTTCGTTAGCTCAACAGGCGCTCCGCCTCGACCCGGGCAGTGCTGCCTGGTACGAGAATCTCGCGACGGCTTATATCGCTTTGCAGCGCCTGGAAGAAGCGCAGAACATCTTGAACCTGGCCTATGCGCGCAAACTGGATGATCCCTCGATGCACGCTGATCTTTACGCGCTGGCCTTCTTGCGCGGCGAGCCTGCAGGCATGGAGCGCGAGGTGACTTGGTCGTCCGGCAAAGCGGGCGGCGAAGATAGCATGCTGGCTCTGCAGGCTGATACGGAAGCGTACGCGGGGCATGTCCAAAAGGCGCGCGAGCTGTCACGCCGGGCCGTGGAGGCCGCGCAGAATGCGCAGCTCAACGAACCTGCAGCCATCTGGCAGGGGATTGCTGCTTTGCGGGAAGCGGTGTACGGCAACATCGAGGAAGCTCGCAAGGGAGCGGATAAAGTTCTGGAGATGGCTCCGAATAGCCGTGACGCTCAGACTCTCGCCATCCTTGTCCTATCCCGCGCCGGCGATGTGCGGCGAGCGCAGACCATGCTGGACGATCTGGCTGCGGGCAACGTCTCGAATACCATCGTGCAATCCGCATGGGTACCCACGGTTAGAGCGCAGAACGCGATGATCAACCAGAAGCCCACGCAGGCTCTGGAATTACTGGAGGCCGTGAAGCCCTACGAGCGCGGGCAGCTCATCGGAAACTTAAGCTATTCCTGCATGATCCCGGTTTATTTTCGCGCAGAGGCGTACCTGGGAGCGAAGCGTGGACCGCAAGCCTACCTCGAATTCCAAAAACTGATCGATAACCGGGGAGTGGTGGGGAACTGCTGGTCCGGTGCGCTCGCCCATTTGGGGCAGGGACGCGCACAGGCCCTCGCTGGTTCCAAAGCGGCCGCGCGCACTGCCTACCAGGAATTCTTCGCGCTGTGGAAAAACGCGGACGCCAATATCCCTATCCTGAAATCAGCGCGCGCCGAATTTGCTAAACTCAAGTAAAAAATTCGTTTGGTTCGAACGCAGAATTTGGTAATGGTGGCGCGAACTGCGCTTTGATGGAAGAATAGCGCCCGGACTCTTCAGCCCAAGCGATTCATTTGACGGCGCGAATAGTGCCTATTGAGGAGGCAAGACTTGCCTGGCATTCCAATGCGCAATGGCGGTGGTACTGCCCGGGTCGCCGTGATCCCAGGCGATGGCATTGGGAAAGAGGTCACCCCGCAGGCAGTGAAGGTGCTGAAAGCGGTGACCGCGCCTGCCAAGCGTAAGCTCGAGTTTGTCGAGTTTGACTGGAGCGCGGACAAATATCTGCGCGAAGGGGTGTCACTCCCGGCGGGCGCTGTCGAAATGCTGCGCGATGAATTTGACGCGATTCTCTTCGGCGCGCTGGGGGATCCACGTGTGCCCTCCAATCAGCACGCAGCAGACATCCTGCTGGGCCTTCGCTTCAAGCTCGACCTGTACGTCAACGCCAGACCTGTCGAACTGCTCCACGACCGGTTGACGCCGTTGCGCGATCGCACTGAAAAAGACATTCGCTTGACGGTCATCCGAGAGAACACCGAGGGGCTGTACGTGGGCGTTGGCGGGTTTTTCAAGAAAGACACGCCCGACGAGATTGCCGTTCAAGAGGACGTCAACTCCCGCAAAGGGGTCGAGCGCATCATCCGCTACGCGTTCGAATATGCACACCAGAATGGCCTGAAGCGCGTTTGCATGAGCGACAAATCCAATGCCATGACCTTTGCGCACGACCTTTGGCAGAGGGTGTTCAAAGAAGTCCGGCAGGAATACACGGACGTAGACTCCCGCCATCTTTATATCGACACGCTGGCGATGGAAATCGTGCGTGACCCAAGCCAGTTCGAAATCATCGTGACGTGCAATCTTTTTGGCGACATTATTAGCGATTTGGGCGCGCAGCTTGCCGGCGGCTTGGGGCTTGCCCCGTCCGGAAACATTCACCCCGGAAAGACTTCACTTTTCGAGCCGGTGCACGGCTCTGCTCCCAATATTGCCGGGAAGGGGATTGCTAACCCGCTAGGCTCCGTTCTTACTTCCGCGATGATGCTGGAATTCCTGGGGTGGAAGCCGGAAGCCGCCGCCCTTCGCACTGCCGTCCGGGCTGCTCTGAGACAAAATTTCGTGACGCCGGACCTCGGCGGAGACAAACGCACAGTCGAAGTCGGGGACTGGCTGGCCGTCAAATCGACGGAAGCATTGGCCAAGTAGCGCTAAATTTACTGTCTCCAAACTAGTCTAAATTAGACTAGTGAGTTGAAGTAATACTTGAACTTGGCAAACGCGCTCGATCCTAAGTCTTATTCCCCCGCGCCATCGCCGTCAGCAGCATGCCCAGCAAAAATCCGCCGATGTGGGCCCACACGGCTACGCCGCCTGTGACTTTCATTCCGATGCTGCTGATCCCCGCGAGAAATTGCAAGACATACCACAGACCCAGAAAGACTACGGCGGGTATGGGCAAAGGGAAGATAACCACGAGCGTGAGTATGCGCGCCCGGGGATAGAGCAGCATATAGGCGCCCATCACGCCGGATATGGCTCCGCTGGCCCCAACTGCGGGGATGCTGGAGTGGAAGTTGAAAACAATGTGGAGCAGACTCGCGCCGATCCCGCAGACCAGATAGAAGAAGAGATACGTGAAGTGGCCGAAGAAATCCTCGACGTTGTCGCCAAAGATCCAGAGGAAGAGCATGTTTCCGCCCAGGTGAAGCCAGTTGGCGTGGAGAAACATGCTGGTAACCAAGGGCACAAAGGCAACTTCGAAGCCGACGTGTCCTGCAAGGAACGCGGGGATCCGGGCGGGAACCGTGGAGTAGGAGAGCAGCAGGGACTCAAAAGCGCGGGGCGGGAGCGTGGCCTCGAGGCCGATCGAGTAGATAAAGACGGCGATGTTAGCAAGGATCAACGTGATGTTGACGAAGGGATAGGTGCGTGAAGGGTTGAGGTCCTTGAGCGGGATGAACATGGAGTAGGTCCGCAGCAGAGTAGCGAACCACAGCGGAAATGAAAAGGGCGGGGAAGGAGAATATTTTGCGTCCGATAATGTTGAGATGTAAAAACCCTTAGTTAACAGAATAAACTCACGCCCGCAATTGGCACAATCTATGGCCCTTAGCTTTGGTCGCTTGTGTCCAGATACAACTTCCAAGAAACGCGACTTTCAAATTCGTGGTGGCTCCGCGACTGATTCTTTTAGGAATTCTTTCACGCGAACATTGCGCGATGGATGCGCGTGTGGTAATTACAATAGTTCTGCGTGTGCGCGCGCTTCGGACGGAGTGTGGAGTTGGTCCGGCGCAGCGTCGGCGCGCCGACTGCTCATGCCTGCGCGGGAAACGGAAGCCATCATTCTGAAGACATTTCCGCTGGGCGAAGCAGACCGCCTGGTGAGTTTTCTAGGGCGCGCGTCGGGGCGAGTGCGAGGAGTAGCCGCAGGTGCCCGCCGCATAAAGAACCGTTACGGTTCGACGCTCGAGGTCCTCTCGCACGTGCAGATTTGGTACGTGGAGAGGGAAACACGCGAACTGGTGCGCATCCAGCAAGCCGATCTGCTCGAATCCTTTCACAAGGCACAGAGCGATTATGGCCTCAGCACGGGCCTGGCGGTCATCAGCGAGATCTCGGAACTGATTCTGCCGGAACACGAAGTTTCGGAGCCTATGTTCCGGCTAATTCTCCTGGCCGCGCGCGAGGTCGAACGTACGGGCGACTGGAGCTTGCCGCTGAGCTACTTCGCTTTCTGGACAGTGCGGTTAGGCGGCTGGCTGCCGCGCTTCGACCGTTGCGTCGCGTGCGATGCGCCATTTGGCGCAAAGCCGGCTTACTACGATCCACACCAGCCCGGCTTATTCTGCGAGAAGTGCCGGCGGCCGGGAATGAAGCCGCTGCACTTCGAAGCGCGGAACCTTGCTGAACGATTCACGGGGGAACGGCTGGATCGCATCGCTTATGAGAAGTCCATGCAGGCCAGCGCGAGGGAACTGCGCGAGGCTGCGCTGTCCTGGATCGAGCTGCACGTCGAGCGGCGACTAATGACGCGCAAACTTTTGGAGAGCGCTTGAAAGCTAAAGTAAAACTTGAGAAAAAACGGAAGGGCCTCAATTTCCAGGACCTGATTCTGCAGCTCTCGCAGTTCTGGGTGAGGCAAGGCTGCGTGCTGCAGCAGCCTTACGACGTGGAGGTTGGGGCCGGCACCATGCATCCGGAAACGTTTCTGCGTGTGCTTGGGCCGCATGCTTACCGCGTCGGGTACGTCCAACCCAGTCGTCGGCCCGCCGACGGTCGTTACGGCGAAAATCCCAATCGCCTTTATAAGCACACCCAGTTTCAGGTCATCCTCAAACCTTCTCCGGCTGATGTGCAGGATCTCTACCTGAAGAGCCTGGGCGCCATCGGCATCAACCTGAAAGAGCACGACATCCGTTTTGAAGAAGACAACTGGGAATCCCCGACCCTCGGCGCTTGGGGCATCGGCTGGCAAGTTCTGCTGGATGGTCTGGAGATCACCCAGTTCACCTACTTCCAACAGAGCGGCGGGATCGACCTCGACCCCATCTCCGTGGAACTCACCTATGGCCTCGAACGTATTTGCGCATTCCTCCAGGGTGTCGAGAGTGTCTACGACCTTCGGTGGTCCGCGGATAAAACGTACGGCGACATCCGGCTGATGGAAGAGCAGCAATTTTCTGAGTACAGTTTTGATCGCAGCGATGCGCCCTCGATTCGGTCTGAATTTGAACTGCACGAGAAGCAGGCCAAGGAACTCCTGGATGGTTTCAAAGGACTGGAAGGGAAGGAGCGCGTTCGTTATCCATTGCTCGCCGCTTACGACCATTGCCTCAAGTGTTCGCAACTCTTCAACCTGATGGACGCGCGCGGTGTAATTTCCACCACCGAGCGTGCCGCGCTCATGGCGCGCGTGCGCACTATTGCTTGCCGGACCGCTGCTGCCTACTTGTCACAGATTGTCGGCGCCGCATCCCAGCGCGAGGTGCGGACATGAAGGCCGCGCGAATCGAAAAGCGAGTTGAACTGCTCTTTGAAGTGGGGTGCGAAGAAATCCCAGCCGGGATGCTTCCTAAAGCAGAAGAGGAACTGCGCACGAATATCGAGAAGCTGCTCACCGCCGAAAATTTCTTTGATGGGGTAGCCGTGGAGACTTTCAGCGCCCCGCGCCGGCTGACCGCATGGGTTCGAGGCCTACTTGCGAAACAGGCTGACGTAGAGATCGAAGTAACTGGACCGCCCAAATCCGTAGCCTACGATTCCGTCGGCGCGCCGACACGCGCGGCTCTGAGCTTTGCCGAGAAGCAGCGCGTCCATGTTAATGCTCTCTACCTGGTTCAGACTCCCAAGGGTGAGTACCTCGCTGCGAAACAGACCAAACTGGGCCGGACCGCGGAGCAAATCTTGGTCTCCATCCTTCCGCGCGCGGTGCACGATCTGGCCTGGCCGCGCTCGATGACCTGGACGGGTCTCGATGGCGCGCGCTTCATTCGTCCGATCAGGTGGATCGTCGCAGTGCTCGATGGCAAGCCCCTGAAGGTTTCGGTGGCCGGAATCGCGGCCGGCCGCGCCACTCGCGGCCATCGCTTCCTCGGTTCGAACAGCATCCCCGTCAGAAACTTTGCCGACTACGAGAAGCGCCTACAGCAAAACGGGGTCATCGTCCGCCCTGCTCGCCGCCAAGAGAAGATCGCGAAGGAACTTGAAGCTCACGCCAAGCGAGGAGGCTACCGCATCCATGAAGATACCTCGCTTCAAAAACTGGTGGCTTATCTCAACGAATTTCCGACGGTGATCCAAGGGAGTTTCGACCCGGCATTCCTGAGCTTGCCCGACGAGATTCTGGTAACGGTCATGCGCGATCACCAGAAGTACTTCGCCGTGGAAAAGAAGAGCGGGGAATTGGCGCCACACTTCCTGGCGGTCATCAATGTGGACAAGGACGCGAAGGGACTGATCCGCGCCGGCCACGAACGCGTTCTTCGAGCGCGCTTCGCCGACGCACAGTTCTTCTGGCAGGCAGATCAGAAATGTCGGCTCGCCGACTATTTGCCAAAGTTGGAGCGGGTGACCTACGAGTCGCGCCTCGGCAGCTATCGGGACAAGGTCGAGCGTATGCGCGCCATCGCCCGCTGGTTCACCGAGCAATGGTTCAATCTCGGCATGGTCCTTGCCCATGTTGCGGAAGCCGATCGCGCCGCCGAACTAGCCAAATGTGATCTGGCCACGGAAATGGTTCGTGAGTTCACAGAGTTGCAGGGAATCGTCGGGGGTCTCTACGCACGTGCTCAGGGTGAACCTGACGAAATCGCGGACGCTGTTTACGACCACTATCGTCCCGTGGGGCTTGAAGATCCCATCCCGCGCAATCTTACTGGTTGCGCGGTGGCGCTTGCGGACAAACTCGATTCTGTTGTGGGCTGTTTTGCTGTAGGAGTTGTGCCCACCGGCTCTAGCGATCCCTATGCGCTGCGGCGCGCCGCGCTTGGAATCGTCAAGATTATTCTGGAGAAGAAGCTGCCCGTTTCGCTTTCGCTGGCCATCGGCGCGGCTGCGAAAGCACTGCTCACTCATAAACCCAAGCGTGGGGTCACACCGGATCAGGAAGCGCAAATTCTCGACTTCATCCTGGACCGCGCAAAGTTCGTTTTGCGCGAACGGGAAGGCTTCGGCTACGACGAGGTCAGCGCCGTCTTTCGCGCCGGTGCCGACGACTTGGTGGACGCCCAGAAACGCCTGGTGGCGCTGAAGGCCATTCGCAAGTCGAAGAACTTCGAACCGCTGGCGGTATCATTTAAGCGCATTCGCAAGATCCTGGAAAAAGCTAACGTTGCTTCCGGGGATGGGCGGCACGTCAATCCGGAACTTTTCGAGAGTGGCGCCGAACGCGAACTTTATTCCGCAGTTCGCGGAGCCGCGGCAAAGGTGCAAACCCACAAGCGCGCGGGGAAGTACCAGGAAGCGCTTGAGATTATTGCGAGCCTTCGCAAAGTTGTCGACCAGTTTTTCGATGGCGTCATGGTGATGGCAGAAAACGAAACCGTTCGCAGTAACCGCCTGGCTTTGCTCGCGGAATTGCTGCGCGAGTTCACGACGGTAGCTGATTTTTCTGAACTGGGCGGAGAAGAGCGGGGTTAGAAAATATAAAGTTTTACTTGAAGTAGCAACAAGTCGGCGTGCCGACAATTTTCCCATCTGCCGCCGCGGAATGGTTGCTGTAGCAAGCCTTCCATAATTCAAAAAAGGACAAGCGAGGAACACAGTGACTAAATGGGTGTATTTTTTCGGCGCAGGCAAAGCGGAAGGTGACGGAAGCCAGCGCGCTCTTTTGGGTGGAAAGGGCGCTGGTCTCGCAGAGATGAGCCGGATTGGTTTGCCGGTGCCTCCAGGTTTCACGATTACAACGGAGGTTTGCACCTACTACTACGGAAACAAGAAGAGCTACCCGAAAGCACTCGACTCGGAGGTCAAGGCGTCGCTCGTGCGGGTAGAAAAAATCATGAGTACAAAGTTTGGCGACAAAGCGGCTATGCCGCTGCTGGTCTCGGTTCGCTCCGGCGCCCGCGATTCAATGCCCGGCATGATGGACACGATTTTGAACCTCGGCTTGAATGACGAAACTGTGCTGACGCTGGCCAAGGCGACCAAGAATGAGCGATTCGCATGGGACTGTTATCGCCGGTTCATCCAAATGTACGGCGACGTTGTGATGAACGTGCAGAAGCGCGCCAACGAGGACCACGAACCTTTTGAAGTGGTGATTCACGCTCTCAAACACGAGCGGTATCACGCCGAAATCGACGATCCAAAACTGACGGTGAACGATCTTCAGGAACTGGTCGCGCGCTTCAAGGAACTCATCAAAGAACGCACTGGCACGGAGTTTCCTCAGGACGCTTGGAAACAACTGTGGGGCGCAGTGGGCGCGGTGTTTGGATCCTGGATGAACGACCGCGCTATCGTTTATCGGCGCAAATACAATATCCCCTCCGAATGGGGCACCGCCGTGAACGTGCAAGCGATGGTCTATGGCAATACCGGCGACAAGTCCGGTTCAGGTGTGGCCTTCACGCGCGACCCGGCAACGGGAGAGAAAGTCTTCTACGGAGAATTTCTTATCAACGCGCAGGGAGAAGACGTAGTGGCTGGAGTGCGCACTCCCGAGCCTGTCTCGCAACTCAAGAACTACCTGCCCAAGGCTTTTCACGAATTGGAGAAGATCCGCCAAACTCTCGAGAAACACTTTAAGGACGTGCAGGACTTCGAGTTCACCATTCAAGACGGCAAAGTCTTCATGCTGCAGACGCGCAACGGCAAACGCACGGGTCTGGCCGCCGTGCGCTTTGCGATTGAAATGGAGAAGGAGAAGCTGATCGACTGGAAGACGGCGATCCGGCGAGTACCTGCGGACCAGCTCGACCAAGTGCTGGCACCGGTGTTCGATCGCAAAGCAGTCCAAGCCGCCAAGTGCATTGCGAAGGGACTACCGGCGGGGCCCGGAGCCGCCGCTGGAAAAATGTATCTGAACGCGGATCGCGCGGCGGCCGCCGCGGCAAGGGGCGAGAAAGTCTTGTTGGTACGCAATGAAACCTCACCCGAGGATTTGCGCGGCATGATCGCCGCGGAAGGCATTCTTACAGCAAAGGGCGGCGTCAGTTCGCACGCCGCGCTTGTGGCCCGCCAGATGGGCAAAGTCTGTGTCTGCGGCGCAGCCGCGCTCCAGATTGATTACGCAGCCAAGACTATGACGGTCGATGGCGTGACGTACAAGGAAGGCGACTTCCTTTCGATCAATGGAACCGCTGGTGAAGTCTATCCGGGCCAAATCCCCACTGCGGCGTCCGAGATCGTCCAAGTGCTTATTGAGAAATCACTCGAATCGAATAAGAGCCAGACGTATCAGAACTTCAAGAAGTTGATGGACTGGTGCGCGAAGGTCACCCGGCTAAGTGTCCGGACCAACGCCGACACGCCGGAACAGACGGCCCACGCCATCGCCTTCGGTGCTGTTGGCATTGGCTTGTGCCGCACCGAGCACATGTTCTTTGAAGGCCATCGCATTGACGCCATGCGCGAAATGATTTTGGCTGACACCCAGGAACACAGGAGAGAGGCGCTGGCCAAAATCTTGCCCTACCAAAAGGAGGATTTCGTAGGAATGTTCAAGGAATTGAAGGGACATCCGGCGACGATCCGGTTTCTGGATCCCCCGCTGCACGAGTTCCTGCCACACGACGATGCTGCGCAGAGCGATCTGGCAAAGAAAATGGGCGTGCCCGTAGAGAAAGTCAAACAGCGAGTTAAAGAGCTACATGAGTTTAACCCGATGCTCGGATTCCGTGGGTGCCGCCTGGGCATTGTCCACTCCGAAATTTCCGAGATGCAGTCCCGCGCCATTTTCGAAGCTGCGGCCGAAGTACAAGAGTCAGGGATTAAAGTAAATCCTGAAGTCATGATTCCGCTGGTCGGCTTCAAGAAAGAACTGGATCTGCAGGTCGAGGTCGTCCATCGCATCGCGGGCGAGGTCATGAAGGAAAAAGGGGTGAAACTGAATTACCTGGTTGGCACCATGATTGAGGTGCCTCGCGGCGCACTCACGGCCGATGAAATTGCGCAGACGGCCGAGTTCTTTAGCTTTGGCACAAACGACTTGACCCAGACCTGCCTCGGCATGAGCCGCGACGATTCTGGTTCCTTCCTTGGACCTTACCAGGAACTCGAAATCGTCAAGAAGAATCCATTCGCTACGATCGACCAATCCGGTGTCGGTCAACTGATCACCATGGCCGTGGAGAAGGGTAACAAGACTCGCCCCGGCATTAAGCTAGGTATCTGTGGTGAACACGGCGGCGACCCGGACAGTGTCAAGTTTTGCCACCGTGCTGGATTGTCCTATGTGAGTTGTTCACCGTACCGCGTGCCTGTCGCTCGGCTTGCTGCAGCTCAAGCAATGGTTGAAGAAGAACAATCCAGGAAAAAGAAGGGGAAATAGCAAAGGAATTCGCCTCGAATCAATCTAAAGTAATACTTGAAGTCGTCGGCGCGCAGACATTCTGTTCTTTTCTGGGCGTCGATGGCTTCGTTTTTTTTACGTCGGCATCTTGAAGAAAAAATACAAGCCCAGAAAAAAGAAAATGATGTCTGGCGACCATCCGGAAAGCTGCGGCGGCAACTGGCCCACGCTGCCCATGGCTTCGAGGAGCGCGGCCATGGCCCAATACGCAACGCCGATGCCGACGCCCAGGGCTACGCCCCCGAGTGCACCGCGCGTTCCTACGAAGAAGGCGAAGGGAATCGCCAAGAGCATGCTGACGGGAGCCATGAGCGGGTAAGCAATTTTCTTGTGCCATTGCACGGTCAGGTTGGTCACGTCGAATCCGGCCCGACGGAGGCCATCAATGTAATTGCCCAGTTCGAGCAGATTCATCTGAAACGCCTGACGCACCTCGCGGTTGAAGTAGCTCGGCGGCTCAGTCAATTCTTGAGGAGCTGCGGCGGTGAAGCGCTCGTAGTGTGCAACTGAACCGTCGGCAAAATCCCGCATCCAGCCGCCCTCGAGTACCCAAACCTGTTGCGATTGGGACCATCGGGCACGCGTTGCGAAAATGCGGCGGCGGAGCTGGAAATTTGCCGGATCAATTTCCAGAACGCTAAGTCCACCGAACAGGTGCTGCGCAGGGTCAAAGAGATCGTAATTGTAAATCTTATAGTTTTCTCCAAAAATCCAGCGCTGCGGATGAGTGTACGTTTGCGGTGGCCGTCCCTTGATCTGGTTATGCAGGGCATCCTGACGCTGGTTCGCATAAGGGAGATACGTGTAATCCATCAAGATCATGGTGGCGGCCAGCGCCAGTCCAGCGAGAAAAAGCGGCACAGCGAGGCGGTGGAGGCTGGTACCGCCCGCTTTTATCGCCACGATTTCGTTGTTCTTACTCATCACGCCGAGAGTGACGAGCACAGCCACCAACGCTCCCAGTGGGAAAAAATTGTAGAGCAGGAACGGCGTCAAATAGCGGAAGTAATCCACCACGATAAGAAAAGGCACTTTGTGCCGGGCGATGTCGTCGAACAAATCGAACAATGTAAACGTCTCGTAAAGGAAAACGAAAATCGCCATCAGGAGAGCGAAGTAATAAAGAAAACGCCGCAGGATGTATAGGTCCATCAACCGCGGAAAGCTGCCTCCTGCGGGTTCGGCGATCTCCGGCGCGTCTCCGTTTGCAGCGCGGGATGCGGCGGTCCGTGCACGTGCTTGGGCCTGACGGCGGCGCTGCAAGCGAATCCACTTCTTGAGGTAACCGAACGGGCGCAGCCACCGGCTTTCACCGCGAAACTGTTCCATCCTCGGCAGCAGTGCAAGGCCCAGCGTTGCGAGAACGCCGTTGGCGATCCAGATTCCCTCTGCGGGCAGCACCGTCCCTTGGCGCGCCAGTCCCGCGCCCATCACCAGCATCAGGTAGTACGCCGCGATCAGCACGACCGCCACCAATGCACCCGCGGCCCGGCCACCGCGGCGCGGTTGCGCCCCGAGCGGTACCGCCACCAGGGCGAACACCAGGCACGCCACTGGAAACGCAAAACGTCTGTGAAGCTCCACACGCGCTTCCCGCCATCCCAGACCATTCTCGGAATGCAATTGGCGGACGGATCGTTCAGGATTGCTGAGCTGCCGGGGCTGTGCGGAAGACAGACCATTCACTTCGATGGGCCAGTCGCTTTGCCCGAAAGCGGTCACGGAATAGTGGTCCGCATCTTCCCGCGCAAATTCGTGGGTCGTGCCGCCCTTTAAATGCAGTTCCAGTTTGCCTTGTTTCGGTTCGGCAAATACGCTCGCGTTCTCCGCCAGCGTGAGGTGTGAGCCGCCCTCTCCTCCTGTCTCAGCAAGAAATATGCCGTGCCATTGCGTCCCGCTAGCGGTCACATCGCTAACATAAAGAACCTTGTTCGGGAAGCGCTCGTCGAACACCCGCGGCTGCAATTGAAATGAGATTTGCGAGCTGATGAGCTCTGTCTCAATCGAGCGCAACGTGCGCAGAGCCAGCGGGCTGAGCCAGATGGTCATCGCCAGCGTGAGGAGACCGTTCGAGAGCGCGAGCACGCCGACCGGAAGGAGGATTCGCCGGCGCCCGATGCCCAGCGCCGTGAGCGCGATGATTTCGCTGTCCGCGGACATCCGGCCAAGCCCGAGCAGCACGCCAATCAGCGTAGCTATCGGCAGCGTGAACACAAAAACGCCTGGCAAAATGCACAGAAAAAGTTCAAGAATCTGCGCGCCGGAGCCGGCGTGACGCACAAAAAGCTCCATCAAGCGGACGAGTTGCGGGACGAAAAATACGAAGGTGAAGACGGCAAGTCCGAGGAGTGCGTGGCGAAAAACTTCGCGGACGATATACCGGTCCAGGATGCGCATGACGCGAACGCTGAGTGTAGCACGGTCGCGAGAGCGCCCAGCCGCGCTTTTCGTTTGCTATTGAAAGTGCTCGAACTCTCGCTCCCAATTTACTCTCAGGGCTCAGGCCGACGCGGCCTGATCTCGAAATTCCCGGGCATTGGCCGTCAGGTATTGATCCAAT
>Ga0137415_10001626_pt1 | contig 22261 bp, 18 predicted proteins | sample CZODoug3_1_1_16f_FD_183082 | JGI IMG/M metagenome (GOLD analysis project Ga0137415, IMG submission 183082) | Vadose zone soil fungal communities from Angelo Coast Range Reserve, California, USA - CZODoug3_1_1_16fungal (Hybrid Assembly) | ecosystem: Environmental > Terrestrial > Soil > Vadose...
TCGACTCGGCCTACCGATCGCGCTGCTCCGGGCAACATTCGGTGTCGGCTCGACGCGCGTCAACGTCGCACTGGGCATAGCTCACCCTCCGTTGGCGGCGTTTCGATTCGCGACTATCATCTTGGCAGGTAAAGTCGTCGTGACATCGTATCGGGCAGGTTCCGAATAGGCGAGATTCATCGCCTCTGGGGGCGGAGGTATCCACCGAGTGCCGACCGCTTCCCCCTCACCCGAGATCCGTCTGCTGCAGCGTTTCCTTCGCCGGTGGCCGGTTGGGCTTCTGGGTCTGCTCGCGACGGTCGCGTTGTGCCTCGCCGCGATACAGCTGGTGCCCATCCGCTACTCAGCGAAGGCCGACCTGCTGCTGACCCCGCCGCAGATCGCCCCGACAAGCGGGGAGACCGGCAACCCCAATCCGTATCTGCAGTTGGGCGGACTACAACCGCTGGCCGACATCATGTCGCGATCGATGACCTCCAGCTCGGCGCTCGACCAGCTGCGACAGAAGGGACTGGTGGGGTCGTACACCGTCGCTCGTGACACGACGACCGACGGTCCCATCCTCATCGTGACGGCCTCCGGCGACAGCAGCACCGCGGTCCTCAAGGATCTCGCTCTGGTTATCGGCTCCGCGCGACCGCAACTGGATCGGCTGCAGGCCGCGAGGTCCGTGGCCGGGAAGAATCAGGTGACGACGACCGTCGTCGCCAAGGACACGGCGGCTACGCCGTCGCGTAAGTCCCAGGTCCGCGCGCTCGTGGTCGCGATCGTCGCCGGACTGGTTGGCACGGCGCTCGGCGTCGTCGTGATCGACATGCTCCTGTTGCGGCGCCGCGTGAAGCGCGTGGCCTCCGCTCAAAACCCGGACATGCGCGGCACCCGAGCTCCGCCCGGCTCGATCAGATCACGGCGACCACCCGCCGGCTCCCCACCGTCGGAGCCGGTCGCGCCGGCCACAGCGTCCAGGTCGGGCGACCGACTCGCGACACGAATGTTCGCGCGCTCGCGCGGGCTGATCCGACCTTTCGGGCCTAATCGACACAACGGGGCCGACCACGGGGACAGGGACGATGCGACGCTGGACGTCGTGACCGCGGTAGCACTGGAGGATCGAGCCGCGCCCGAAGACACCGACGGCGCAGGAACCCGCGATCGTGCCGAGCCCGCGCGCCGGGCGAGGCCGAGGCCGGGGCCCGAGCCGTCCGAGTCGATGACGCCGTCCGCTACCTCGAGAACGCGCCGCCGCATGCGTGCTGTCGCCTCGCCGCAGGCCGCGGACCCGCCCCGGTCTAGGGAGCCGGATGCGGACGATCCGGCGCGAGAGGATGACCCGACCGGCCGGGTCGGTACGCACTCGCCATGACCGCAGCGATCTCGTCCCGGTCGACGAGATTGGACGCCGTCACCGCGCTGACGATCTTTCTCGTAACGCTCATCGTCATCCCGTCGGAGCTGATAGTCGGCCCACTCGGCAGCGCCGGAACACCGGCAGAGATCATCGGCATGTCGCTGCTCGCGGGCTGGGTCATCACGACGATCGGCGGCCCGGCGAGGGACCGTACCAGCCACGAGCCGATACGCACCTTCGCGTGGCTGTTCGTGATCGCGGTCGCCATCAGCTATGTCGCCGCCAACTCCCGGTCGATGATCAGCACCGAACAACGCTCCTCGGATGCCGGTCTGCTGCTCGTCTGTTGCTGGATGGGAATCCTGCTGGTCGCGATGGACCGGATACCGTCGCGGGAGCGGCTCGACGTCCTGCTCCGGCGACTCGTATTGCTGGCGGGCGCCCTTGCCACGCTAGGCCTGCTCCAGTTCGCGACCAAGATGTCGTTCACGAACTACCTGCAGATACCGGGCCTGGAGACGAACCAGTCCCTGGTGGGCATCTACGGACGCAACGGGCTGACTCGGCCGTCCGGCACCGCGGTACATCCGATCGAGTTCGGCGCTGTGCTCACCATGGTGCTGCCATTCGCGCTGCACTACGCCTTCGTCGACGTCGGCCGCCGCACGATCCGGCGGTGGTATCCGGTGCTCGCGATCGGATTCGCTGTCCCGATCTCGATCTCGAGATCGGCTGTCCTCAGCGTGCTCGTGGTTCTCTGCTTCATGCTGCCCACCTGGTCACGGGCGGTCCGGTGGCGCGCCTACGTCGCGGTAGTGGGGGTTTGCGGCGCGGTGTACCTGGTGGTGCCCGGACTGCTCGGCACGATCACGAACCTGTTCACCGGGATCTCGAACGACAGCAGTACGCAGTCACGTACCGACAGTTTCTCGCTGGCCTTTGACTTCATTTTTCGGTCGCCGATATTTGGGCGCGGTTTCCTGACATTCCTGCCGGCATACCGAATTCTCGACGACCAGTATCTGGGCCTGCTCATCGAAACCGGGATTTTTGGTCTCGCGGCGTTCCTGGGCCTGATGATCAGCGGCATGCTCGGTGGGTTACGACTCAGGGCCCGAGCCCAGCAGCGCACCGACGCCATGCTAGGAACCGCATTTGCCGCGTCGGTCGCGTCCGCCCTGGCCAGTTTCGCGCTTTTCGATGCGTTCTCATTTCCGATGGCGGCCAGCTCGCTCTTCCTGGTGTTGGGCTGCCTCGGCGCGTTACGTCGGCTCATTCGTACGCCGGCCACAACCTCGGGGCTAGGAAATCTGGCTATTCATGGCGATTCGTCACTCGCAGGTGGCGAATCTCCTGGGGGTAGCTCTCCCGCCAGCAGTTGACATCGCTCGGGCCACGTTTCCGCGAGATTCACTGACTTGTTACATCAGCTCGACACGTATATGGGGACCGAGTACGGTCGCCCCGCGATCATCACTTCGATGATGCGCGAGGTCTGGGGGACTCATGCAAGGCTCGCGCAACACGACAGGCACGCACCGGGCGGCTGGGCGATCGCAACACTTTCTCGAACGTCGCGCCATCGCGTGCGCCCTTATGCTCGTCGGGCTGTTCGCAGCACTGGCCGGATCGACGAGTGCCGGTGCCTACACACGGGCACGATCGCATGACAACGCACCCGGCGTTGCTACATCTGCATCGGACTCACAGCGGCCCAGCGACCGACCCGCCGCACCGGTGAGCCGGCCGGCGCCGAGCAGCCGCCCGAAGACACCACCTCCGATAGCCAAGGCTCCGGGCGCGCTCAATAGCGAACCGGCGCCGGCGCTGGATCCCCGGCGACGCAATTGCGCGCGGTCGCCGCGTGTGTGTGGTTATCCGGATGCGTCCACTACCGGGGTGACACCGGGGACGGTGCTGAAGAAGTCCGGTTGCGTCGACGCGCACAACACCAACCAGGTCATCGAAAACATCACCATCACCGGCTGCACCATCGAAGTCGACGCCCGCAACGTCACCATCCGCAACGTCAAAGTCGTCATCGACGCCCCCGAAACCTGGGCCATCGTCATCCGCCCCGGCGCCTCAGCCACCATCGACCACGTCGACATCTCCGGCGTCGACGCCGAACACCACTCCGTGGAATACGGCGTCCTATCCTTCTCCAACAAACCCGTCACCGTCAGCCACGCCAACCTGCACAACTGCGCCGACTGCATCCAAGGCGAATACATCACCGCCACCGACAACTACATCCACGACATCGGCGGCCCCCCCGACGCCCACGTCGACGGCATCCAATGCGACGGCAACGACGGCTGCCACCTCACCGCCACCCACAACACCGTGGTCGCCTCCGCCATCGCCATCGCCCTCTACGGCGACTTCGGCACCCCCACCGACTCCACCATCAGCAACAACCTCGTCGGCGGCGGCAGCTTCACCCTCTACGCCGGCACCGAAAAATCCACCAACATCCACATCACCAACAACCGCATCACCCGCACCATCCACCCCAAGGGCGGCCTGTTCGGCCCCCTCGCCTACTACTACCCCAACCCCGGCAACACCTTCACCGGCAACATCTGGGACGACACCGGAAAACCCGTACCCGGCTAAGCGGCTGCGCTACCGGACCGCCACGATCGACTTCGGCAGCGGCCCGACCCGCTCCGCGATTATTCGCGACTTGGGGAAGTACGCCTGCAGCTCGGTACGACTGAGCAATTCGATCCCCATGACGGCGTCGAGCGTCCCGGTCGAGGTCGGCCCTCGGGTGTGGACGAGTGGCCATCGACGAGACACGTATGCCCTGGCGGCGACCGGAAGGTGCTGGAACCACGGGAAGAGCCAGTGCGGCTCGATCGGGAAGTAGCGGTACGGAGTCTGGATCCAGTGCCTGTCCGCCAAGGCGTGGACCGCGTCGGCAAACGCGATCCGGCGAGCATGCCCGCCGAGATGTTCTATGACGGAGTTGGAGAAGACGAGGTCGTACTGGCGGGACTTGATCGCCGACGGCAGATCGCATGCGTCCGCGTGGTCGAACTCCACCCACGACGGCGCATCCGCTGCCGGCGGTTCGAGATTCACGACATGAACGTGGGCCGGGCGAACCGGTGCACGTTGCCACGCCTCGACCCGGCCGCCCAGGTCGATAACCGACATCCGTTCGATGTCCGGGAACTCGGTCCGGACCATGTCCCACCGGCGAAGTCGCAACCTCCCTCCGATCGAGTCGGGCGACTCGACAAGTTTCGCGCGCAAGGTGTGTAGATCCGGCACTGGACAGATCCCCTCTCGAAGGATCCCGCGTATCGCGCGCCATCAGGACGGCGGCGCATACGTCTGCGATCGGCCCCGACGGGCCGTAATCAGGTGATGCGACGATATGTGTGAGCCAGCAAATCGTTGTGCTCGCAGGGCATTCTAGCGGCGCTTCTGCCCGGCACACCGCGCCATAGGGTGATGGTTGTCTGCGCCGGCAACGTCCCAGGTGTCGGGATACACTGGCCGGCATCGATGCTCCGGGGGGGCAGCTAGATGAATGTGCATCACCGCGCGAATATCTGCTTTCACGGTATTGGCACGCCCGGTCGCGACCTGGAGCCCGGCGAGCACCAGTACTGGATATCGACCGAACTCTTCGACGAAATTCTCGACTACGTAGCGGCGAACCCGCGGGTCAGCCTCAGTTTCGACGACGGAAACGCGTCCGATGCCGAGATCGGGCTGCCGGCTCTTGCGGCCCGCCGCCTGCGGGCAGCATTCTTCCCGGTCGCCGCTCGTATCGGCCAGCCGGGAAGCATCGATCGCCGGGGCTTGCGCGCCCTGGTCGCGCACGGCATGACGATCGGGTCGCACGGAATGCATCACCGGAACTGGCGCGGACTCAAGGCAGCTGACCTCGACGAGGAACTGGTCCAGGCACGAAAGATCATCGCGGCCGAGTCAGGTACGCCCGTTACGACGGCCGCCTGCCCGCTCGGCCTGTACGACCGTGCGGTACTCCGGCGGTTGCGCGCGCTGGACTACCTGCGTGTGTTCACCAGCGATCGCAGCATCGCCAGCGCGAAAGCCTGGCTACAGCCCCGGTACAGCGTGCGGGGCACGGACACCATCGACGACATTCACGCGATCGTCGAGGACGCGCGCCCGCTGGGTCGCCGGGTCGAGTCAGCCGCTCGAATAGCGGTCAAGCGGTTGCGCTGAGCCGGCCAGGCACACCTCGCGGAGGGCATCGAGCACGTCCGCACGCCGCACCCGGTCGAACATCGAGTGGTCCATCCCGTCGACGACCTGCAGGGCCAATTGCTTAGCCGAGACCAGATCCGCGACAGCGCGCCCGGCTCGAGCTTCAACGTCCTGCAGGCCGTAGTCGCCGGCTGAGAACACGAGGTGAACGTGGGTCCGCCGAGCCGCGGCCAGCCGCAGATAGCGTGCTGGAGACGGGAAGATGCTCAGCCGGTCGAAGATCGCCCAGACTCGCTCCGGTAGCCGATGCATCGCGTCGCGAACGGGGCGCTTGTCGGTCGGAACCGCGGCCAGTGACCACAGGCGGCCGATTCGCGGGCCGATCCCGATGTTGCGCGTGTCATACAGCGGAGGGTTGATCGCGAACACCGTGTCGATCCGGTCGTCGTAGGCCGCAGTGCGCACCGCGATCTGCGCTCCGGAACACAGGCCGACGGCGGTGACGACGCCGACTCCGCGACTACGCATGAGGTCGACCGCGGCGAGCAACTCGGGGCCCGCCGTCCGAGGCACCGGCCGGCCCCGCCCGACCGGGCGAGGATCGAGGTCTGGGCTGTCGCCGAGCCCGCTGAAGTCGAAGCGAAGGGACGTGATCCCGGCCGCGGCGAGCGCTCTGGCGAAGTCGACCCACGCGCGCCCAGGCCCGGAGGCCGGCGCCACCCCGTTGTTGAGGAAGATGACACCCGCGTCGGAGACGGGACCGATTGGCCGGGTGAGCACGCCGTACAGGCCGCGCGGCGGCATGCTGATGATCTCTTCTTCAACCGGCGCCGCCTCGCTGTCGATCACTCGGGTGCGATCACCGAGCGGTTGCAGCGGCAGCGCCGTGGCGGTGCCTCGTGACTGGTCGAGCCACCGACAGATGCCCTCGACGAGCGGAACCGGGACGTCTACGAGCTCGGCATCGCGCTCGAGCACGGCTCCGGTCCCGTCGATGTCGAGGAACGTGGGCCGCAAGCCGGCCTCGGCCAGATCCTGAGCCGACGCTTCGGCGTCTCGCCAGCCGGGACTCTGCACCAGCAGCATTGCCAAGCTCGGGTCCACGCCACGCAGCGGTTCCCAGGCGTTCAGAGACCGCAGTGCCTGGGCCGCCACGTAGTGGCCGACGACGTTGAGAGATCCGTCGCCCGGCACGCCGCCCGGTGTGATGGCCGCCTGCGCGCGTAGCTCGCGTCGATAGCGACGCCCGGACGTCACCGGCGCCCAAAGCACCACCGGGCCCACGTCGCCATCGCCCGCCGCGACCGCACAGGCCAGCCCCGCTCCCAGACGGAGCCCGACGAGCGCCGGTTGCGGAATCCCTCGGCGGCGGAGCTCAGCGATGCCGGCTCGAACGCTGCGCTGACAGCGGTCCAGCAGATCCGGTTCCTCGCTGGAACCGCACGACGCGCCCGTTCCCTCGTAGTCGAACCGGAGCACGAGGTGACCCAGTTCAGCCAGGCGATCCGCGATCCGACGTAGCGTTCGGTGCGCGCAGATCGATTCGTACCCCATCGGCGGGCAGATGAGCACCCCGCCGAGCGCCGGCCCGGCCGGGCTGTGCACGTAGCCGGCCAGGGACCGGTCGGGTGGGCCGAACCAGACCGGTTCGAATCCCCCGCCTCCTAGCTCGGACGCGGAATGCAGGAGGCGCGACACTAGGACACTCTCTGAACGCACACGATGTACTGACGGTCGGTGAAGCTGTTCAGCAGGCCGAACGTCATCCAGCGAAACAGCCGAACCCTCCGGCCGCCGGACGGCGAGGGGTGCACGGATCGCAACTCCAGTCCCGAACACGTCATCAGCTCGATAGCCGAAGACCGGACGAAAAACCGAAGATGGGTGCGGTCGAGTATCCCTGCGTCACGCAACTGCCATTTGTTCTTGAAAAGCAGCGGCACCAAAGCGTTGTAGTTGCGAATGTTCGGAATGCTCCCAACCAGCACTCCACCCGGCGCCAACCCGGAATGCAGCTGCCCGACGAGCCGCCACGGATCGACCAAATGCTCGAGGATATCCAGGCACAGAATAGTCTCGAACGGCCCCTCATCCGCTATGACCCGGGCAATGACGGTCGGATCCTCGACGCTACCGACATACGAAAAGTCCATTTCCGGACCGGCGCAGTCGACTATGTCGACGACTCCTACCCGCTCGGCGTTACCGAGCAGTTTCAGGCGCGCGGCAGTCGCGCCGCTCCCGCCACCGATGTCGAGCAGGGCGCCGCCCAACCTGGGTACGTGCGGTATTACGTCGTCACGGACGAGCACGTGATAGTCGTAGCCGGTGTGTTCTTGCGATCTGTCTTCCAGCTTCATCCCGCCAACTCCTCTCGCGCGTGCCCCGCTGACCCTACGTTTGCGAGCGTCTCCGGTTCAGAACCGTTGTCAGCCCGGAAGCGGGCGATCATGTGCTCCGTCAGCACATTCATGATTCGGTCACTCTGACCGGCCCTCAACACGGAGTGATCGAGGCCGGTAAGGGCTTCGAATCTGAAGTTCGGTACCTCGTCCAGACGGCGCAGTGCGCGTTCTGCTCCAAGAGAAATGGTCTCGACCTCCGAGTCACCAACCACGACGAGGACGTCCGTGCCGGCGTCGACGATCCGGCCGAGGACATCAGTCGGGAGCTGATTCAGCATCAGTCTGTTCATTACCCGCCAGGTGCGCTTGGAGAGGCGGCGGCGGCGCTTGATGGCGGACTGCCAGTAGCAGGCCTCGAACCACCTGTTCCAGTTGAAGTACGGTTCCCATCGCAATACCGGTGAGAAGCGGCGCGCGACTCGGCCGATAGGCCGGCCGAACAGGGCGGCCAGCGAGCGCCTCGTTGCCTGGCGTGCCTTCCGCCGCGGATGGGGCGGCCATTCTGGTGTTGTGAAAGCGAACGTCGGATTCATTATGCATATCCCGCGTGGCGACAACTCCAGCGCAGCCTCCAGGCAGTGGTACGCGCCCGTGCATATGCCTATTAGGATCAGATCCGACGGATCCGTCGGTGATACTGCCCGAGCAATATCAGCCACGTCGTCGAGGTGCTCAAGCGCGTTGATCTTGTGTATTTCCTGATCGGGACGAGTCGGACTGTCACCGTTTCCGCTGAGATCAAATCGCAGAACACGGTACCCCTGGGACGCCCACGATCTCGCCAATTCAACCCACATTCGCGATAGGCCGACATGTGGTGTGAACGCATCGGGGACGAAGACCACAGTCGGGCCGACGACGGAATGTTCAGGCTCACTGACTATGCCGAAGAGTCGGTGCGGTCCAAGACTCACAATGCGCTCGGTAACGAAAGAATTCGCGCACCGGACACGAATGCATTCGTCGGCAGGCTCTGGCTGTTCTATCTTGGTGGACTCGACTCCATCGAACACGTCCGAGAACCAGTCGACAATGCGCCGCATCGATGCAACCGGTGTCACTTGATCGAGCAGTAGCTCGTCCTGGTCTGCCGCTTCGACGACGGTCACCTCACCGCCGTCGAGGGTGCTGACTTTCCGCCGATGGACGCTCCGACCCGGACGTTCGAGCAACAGGCAATGCGATGCTGGCAGCGGGTCGATGCCCCGTAGGTCGATCGCGCCGAGTTCCTCGAGGGATTCCGGCGAGAAGGACATACCCATGAGGCTCATCGACGACGAGTCCTGCGTATCGTCATCGAGGCTGACCGCGTGCCGCGTTCGTTGCTCGCGGATATAGGACCGGCCCGATCTTGGCGGATCCCACAGGACGAGTCCATCCACACCTCCGCGTCGCACCGCCTCGTCCGCCGCCAGTAAGGCACCGAGGCGGGTGCCGAACAGCGTCACGGGGCGATCCGTGATCGATCGCAGGAAATCCACGGCCTGCCGAACGCTCGACTTCCAGGCGGGCACCCGGCCCGGGTCATCGCCGGCACCGAACGAGTCACCCGTTCCGTCGTAGTCGAACCTCAGGACGGCGAACCCGAGCTCGGCCAGCTCCTCCGCGACGCGACGCAGCGCGAAGTGCGCGAACCCTGCCTCGAGTCCCAGCGATGGGCACATGACGACGCCACCGCGCGTAAAACCCGACCGGGGTGTGTGCACCCAGCCGAACAAGGGCCGCTCGTGCGGCCCGAACCAGAGCGGTCTTCCTACCACCCGATCACCCTCCCTACCCACGGGGAACCGCCAGTTGTCCCGAAGGGCTCGGTGCCGGCCCTGACTGGGGTCGAGATGCGTCCGATGAATCGGCACCACGATTCCAGTACATAGCACGCAACGAGCGCCCCACTCTCAGCAGCCATCGGCCGCCCAAGAGCGCGTAGGTGGCCAGACCGCACGCGACACCGAGCAATAGCTTAGGCACGTTCCCTTCGACCACCTGGGCACCGCCGTATGCGGCGAGCGCGCAGCCGACCGATGCGACAAGCGGGCGCCCGAGTACGAATCGCAACGAGCCGACGGGGACCGGCGTCTTCCGGTGCAGCGTGACCAGGTACATCGGAAGGACAACGAAAACCACGACAATCGCGTGCGCGATGCCGGCGCCGAGGATTCCCCAGCGAGTCACGCACACGACCATTGCCGGCACCAGCGCCCCGAACCAGATCAGCTGAATATTGAGCAGGCGACGAGTGAGCCCGAGTGCGACCGCGAGATCGGAAAGCATCAACACCACGCTTCGCGTCGCCCCGAAGACCGCGAGGACTACCAACGCGCTCCAGGCTGCGTTCCAGCGCGATCCGTAGACGATGTCGATGACTGGCCCCGCGAGAGCGCACAGGATTGCATACACGGGGAACGAAGCGACTGCGATAGCCGAAAGACCCGCCCGCAGATGCCGGGTGAGTTCGTGGGGATTGTGCCTCACGCGAGACAGCGTCGGAAGGGTGACGCTGACCAGGATCGCGCTGAATATCGTGATAGGCCAGCCGGAGATGCTGTACGCAAGGTTGTAGTACGCGAGCTTCTGAGCACCCAGCCAATGTCCGACGACAACGAAGTCGACGTTCACGATTCCCATACTGATCAGGTTCGCGCCGGCGAGCGGCAGGCCGAACGACAGAAGGTGCGTCGCCTCGTTCCACCTGAACCCGGGCCAATGCCGCTCCGGCGCCATCCACACAAGCAGGACAACGCTGACGATGTGGCCGGCCACTTGCGACCAGGCGAGGCCCATGACCGCATGACCGTTCAAAACCAGAATGAGCATCGTCGCCGTCGACACGACGAAGAACGCGGCATCCGCGATGAACCGCTTCCGTTGCATGAAGTCCCGGGACATCAAGGCTGTTGGTACGACGCTGAACCCGGCAAGGAACGGTACGACCGAAAGAACCCGCACGGCGCTGGCGGCATCCGCCGCGCCGAGCTCGCGCGCGAAAAATGGTGCGAAGAAAAACATTGCCAACGCCAGCAGCCCGCCACCCACGAGACTGATCGTGAAAACGGTCGAGGCGATTTCCTTGGACCGGTTGTGCTCGCGCACAATCGCCGAACTGACACCCAACTCGGGCAGACTCAGTGCGAACATCAATATGGTGAACGCGACGGTGAAGACGCCGAACTCGTACGGAGCGACGAGCCGGGCGACGAGCAGGCTCAGGGCGAAGGTCGAAGCACGCAGAACTCCGGCGTTCAGGGCGCTCCACAGTGCGCTGGTGCCGACGTTGCGACCGATAGCCGGCTCGTGCAATTCAACCGATCTCGTGTCGATCGTCGTCGTTATGGCCGAACTGAGCTCGCGGTTCCGGTCGATGTTGTTCTTGCTATGGCGCGGTTCGTATTCCGACAGGTCGGAACCAGCGCGAAGCCTTTGGCGTGTGGACACGGGACCAGTTAGGAGGTTGCTGTCGCATTGCCCGGCACCGCCACCGTCAGCGCCTGGTCGATGTCTTCGAGCAGGTCGTCGATGTGTTCCAGGCCGACCGAGAGCCGGATGGTCTCGGGCTCGATACCTGCGCTGCGCAGCTCCTCGGCGGTTAGCTGGCGATGCGTCGTCGACGCCGAATGGCTCACCAGCGATTTCGCGTCGCCGAGGTTGACCAGGCGCTTGAACAGGTTCACGGAGTCGAAGAACCTGATCGCCGCGTCATACCCACCCTTCGGGCCGAACGTGAGGATGGACGGCACGCGGCCTTTGAGGTAACGCTGGGCCAACTCGTAGTACGGGTGGTCGGGGAATCCCGCGTAACCCACCCACTCGACGCGCGGATCCTCGCGCAGGCTCGCGGCGATGATGCGGGCGTTGGCCTCGTGCCGATCCAGCCGCAGCGAGAGGGTCTCCAGCCCCTGCAGGATCATGAACGCGTTGAACGGGGAGAGCGTCGCGCCGGTATTGCGCAGCGGGACGCTGCGGGCGCGCACCACGAACGCGGTGTCGGGGAAGTCGGCGGCGAACACGACGCCGTGGAACGCCTTCTCCGGGACGTTGAACATCGGGAACCGGTCGGCATGCTCGGCCCAGGGGAACCGCCCGCCGTCGATGATCGCGCCGCCGAGCGTTGTGCCGTGCCCACCGATGAACTTGGTGAGCGACTCGATGACGACGTCCGCGCCGAATTCGATGGGCTTGAGCATCAACGGCGTGGCGACGGTGTTGTCGGCCAGCAACGGCACGCCGTGCCTATGGGCAACGGCCGCGACCTCCTCGATGTCGATCACGTTGCCGGCCGGGTTGCCCACCGTCTCGCAGAAGACGGCCCGAGTGTTGTCGTCGATCAGCGCCGCGATGGATTCGGCGCGGTCGTCCGGGGCGAACCGGACCTCGATGCCGAGCGGAGGCAAGACGTGGGCGAAGTACGTGTACGTCGAGCCGTACAGCTGGGGAGTGGTGACGATGTTCGTGCCGGTGGTGGCCAGGTTCAGCACCGCATAGCTGATCGCTGCCATACCCGAGCTGACCGTCAGGGCTGCGGTGCCGCCCTCGATCGCCGCCAGTCTGCGCTCGAGCACCTGGTTGGTGGGGTTGTTGATCCGGTTGTAGTGGAACCCGGGCGTCTCCAGGTCGAAGACCGCACCGGCGTGCTCGTGGTCAATGAAGTCGTGGGCGATGGTCTGGTAGATCGGGACGGCGACCGCCCGCGTCGAGTCGCCCTCGTATCCGCCGTGAATCGCGACTGTCTCGTCGTGCACTACACCATCACCCGCAAGCCGGCCCGACGTCGCACTTTGATCAACCAGTTCGAGTAGAGCCGCACCGCGTCAGGCCACCACGCGTTGGTCAGGTGCGACATCAGTTCCTCCGTCGGGAATTGCTCGATCAGGCGCGGGTCGGGCCCGCTGTCGACCGCCTTGTCGCGCACCACATCGAGTATCTTCTGCGCGGCCGGCGGGAAATAGTCCGCCGGCGTGGTCGGGTAGGAGTCCCGTTCCCCGAGCAGGTACCTGCGCACATCCCGGCGGTACTCCAGCAGCAGCGTGTGCGCGCTGTATTCCGGGTGCCCTTGCATGAGCACCATGAGGTGGCTGCCGACGTCCTTCAGAGCGACGGTCCAGCCGATCTCGTCGGATGAGATGAGCGGCCGGTAGCCGGCCCCCTCCAGCACGTCGATCGGCACATCGTTCAGCCGAGAGTGCGGCATTACCACCTCGTCGGGCAGTCCGGCAGCGAGCGGATCCCGGCGATGGACGGTCTGCCGGTACACGCCGCTGCGCTTCACCGCCAGCCGGCGCCGCTGCGCGCCGTCGAACATGAGCAGGGCCGCGTGGGCGGCGAGACAGGACGCGATCGTCGACGTCGCGCGATCACGTGCCCACTCGAGGACGGCGGCCAGCTCGCCCCAGTACGGCTCGTTGGTCAGATCGTCCGATCGCGGTTCGCAGCCGGTCACGATCACTGCCGCCGGCTTCGACTCCCACAGGGCGTCGAACGGAAGGTAGCGGTCGCGGATGTGCCGCGCCGCGGCCTCGCCCCGCTTGATTGTCGGCAGTGTGAAGCGCAGCAAGCGCACCGGAATGTCGCCCGAGGCAGCCGCGATCAGCTGTACGAACTGGCTCTCGGTCGCGCCAAGAGCCGCGTCGGGCATGTTGTTCACCAACGCGATGTCGAGGTAGCCTTCAGCACCGACGTCGCGAACGACGCGGTCCACCCCGTGCAAAACTAAAGCCACCGGCCCGACACCCCCCGTGTCTCCCCGTCCGAGCGCTCCGCAGAATAGTAGCGCCATTTCATGATCGCGTCAGCTCGACGTTAGATATTGGTCCGAGTGGCATGCAGCGTGCCGCACTGGGGGGTAGTCAATCGTGAACGCAGCTCTAGGAATCCATGTCGGCACCGACATCGAGTCGATCGCCGACGTAGCGGCCTCGCTCGATCGTTGGGGGGAGCGCTATGCCCGGCGGCTGTTCACCGACGACGAGATCGCGGACTGCGGGCTCACCCCGTCGGCGGCACCGCGCCTGACGGCGCGATTTGCCGCCAAGGAGGCGGTGATCAAGCTTCTCGCTCCGGGCGACCGTCCCGCCGATGCCGTGCCACGCTGGCGCTCGATCGAAGTGCGCACCGCACCGAACGGAGCGCCGAGCATGATCCTGCACGATGAGGCAGCCGACCAGGCCGCCGAGCGTGGGATCCACGAACTGTCGGTTAGCCTTGCCCACGCCGCCGGCATCGGCACCGCCACAGTTGTCGCGCTCGCGCAGACAGAACAAGGAAGAGCCTGATGAGCGACCAGATCCGCAGCGTCCTCGACGAGCACGGCAAGCTGCTCGTTGACGTCACGACGCTGACCGACCGTGACGACCTGTACACGGCCGGGATGACGTCACACGCCAGCGTGAACGTGATGCTGGCCCTCGAAGACACCTTCGACGTGGAGTTCACCGACCAGATGCTCCGCAAGAGCACGTTCGCGTCGGTGTCCGCAATACGCGATGCACTGGCCGAGCTCGGCGTCGCCGCGTCAGCCGTCTGACCGATGCTGTCTGGATCCGCCGCCACCGAGCGCAGACGTACCCGACCGTTGCGGGCTCGCCGGCTATGAGGGACATCCTGGACTCGGTACTGACTCACGCGGCCACCAGGCCCCGCCATCCGGCCGCGAAGGACGACTCGCAAGACCTCACCTACGCCGAGCTCCGCTCTGAGATCGCTGCGCTCGCGTCTGGTCTGGTGTCCCACGGCGTCGCGCCCGGTGATCGGGTAGCCCTGCAGCTACCGAACTCGGTCGACTTCCTCCTCGGTGCATTGGCGTGCATGTGGGTGGGCGCGATCTTCGTACCGCTCGCGGCGACCGATCCGCCCGCTCGCGTGGCGACCGTCGTGGACGACTGCGCCCCCGCGATCGTCCTGACCAGCCCGGCGATCGAGAATCCGCATCCGGGTGCGGTCGACATCGAGACCCTGCCAGATCCGAGCGCACCGTCGGTCGCGCCGATAGACCCCGACGACCGCCCGACCTACGCGATCTACACGTCGGGCACGACCGGTACGCCCAAGGGCGTCGTCATCGGTCGCCGCGCGTTCGCGACCGCCGTGTGGTCGTGGAACGACATGATCAAGCTGGACCACCAGACGCGCGCCATGTGCGTGTCGCCGTTCCATTTCGACGGCTCGTTCGCGACGTTGTTTCCGACCGTGGCGGGCGGCGGCTCGTTGCTCATCCCGCCGCGTGAGTCGCTGCTGTTCCCGCGGTACTTCTTTCGCACGATCGCGCGCGAGCGAATCACGCTCACCGGCTTCTCCCCCACCTACCTGCGGCTGTTGCTGAGCAGTGCGCAGCTGGACAGCCTGGCGGACACCGAGCTGCAAACCGTGGCCGTCGGGGGCGAGGCCTGTTCCGCGTCCGATGTCGCCCGGCTGTGGGCCGCCGCGCCACACCTGCGCGTCTTCAACCGGTACGGCCCGACCGAGACCACGATCGCGGTGAGCCATTTCGAGATCACCCGGGAGGTGCTCTCGCGGGGCGGTGGCGTCCCGATCGGCAAGCCGCATCCCGAAAGCGAGTTCTACCTCATCGACGAGCACGGCGGTGTCATCGAGGGTTCCGACCAGGTCGGCGAGCTGTACATCGGCGGTGCGCAGCTGATGGCGGGCTACTGGGGTGCCGCGGCCCTGACCGCCCAGGTGCTCCGGGCGGACGTGGTAGCCGGACAGACGCTGTACCGCACCGGCGATCTGGCGTCGCGCGACCACGAGGGCAACTACGTCTACATCGACCGCGCTGACCGGGTGGTGAAACGCAAGGCGGTGCGGATCTCCCTGGTCGAGCTGAGCGAGGTTCTCCGCAGCCTGGCGGATGTTGCCGCCGCTACCTGCGTCGCGTTCGACAATGACGGCGAGCTCGGCATCGCCGCGTTCGTGGTGACCGTGGGTCCGCAGACGCCGGCCGATCTGCGTCGCGCCGCGGCCGGGCGCCTGCCGGAGTCGATGTTGCCGGACACAATCCAGATCGTCGACACCCTGCCGATGACGTCCTCGAGCAAGGTCGACGAGCGCCAGCTGCTCGCCGACGCGGGACTGGACGGCATCTGACCAGCACTACCTCGGGACCATATCGGGCCGACCGTCATCATCTCGGCCTGTAACAGCGAGTCGCCTACGGTGCACGTTCCGGATCCGGCCCGAACGGACGGCGCGTGCGCGCCAACTCGACGTCCACTGACCGAAAGGGAAGTCCTTCGGTCGTAGCGCGTTTCGGCTTGGCAGCCTGCGTGTCATTCGCGTAAGGTCACCGATCGGTGCGCTACGTCTGGCAGCGTGGGTGCGCGCCTTCGGGGGACAATCGGGGGAAACATGATTGACGTTGCCATTATTGGCGTTGGCGCGTGGGGATTATGCGTGTTGGAGCGCACGATCAGTCATGCTCGCCGCAGCAACCAGCCGATCCGCGTGCATGCCATCGAGCCCGGCGTGTTGGGCGGCGCGGCGTACGGGCCGGACCAGCCGGACTATCTGGTGCTCAACAACGCGTGCGGTCAGCTGTCGCTCTACGCGTCGCCGGACAGTGCTGTGGCGCCCGGCTACAGCCTGAGCCTGTTCGAGTGGGCGCGTAGCCGCGGATACCGCTGGTTCGGCGACGAATGCCGCATCGAGTCCGGCGGGCGGCCCATCACGGCCGGCGACTACCTACCGCGCCGACTCATGGGTGAGTACCTGGCCTGGTTCTACGACACGGCCATCCGCGAGCTGCCACCCAACCTGGAGTTCGTGAGATACCACTCGGCGGCGATCGACATCGTGAACCAGGCGGACGACCGTGAGCGGGTCGTCCTCGCGGACGGGCGCTCGATCGTCGTGCACCACGTCGTACTCACGTCCGGGCACACGCCCAATCAGGAGTCGGCGGCCAGGCCGGGCCAGGTCCAGACGCGGCCGGCCTATCCGATCGAGCAACTCGCGAACTCGCTGGCGCCCGGCGAGCAGGTCGCGGTGTCCGGTATGGGGCTGGTCGCATTCGACATCATGGCCGCGCTGACCACCGGCCGAGGCGGCCACTTCCGGGACGCGGGCGAACGCAAGGTCTATGTCGCCAGCGGCCGGGAGCCGTTGGTCAACCTGTACTCGCGCTCAGGTATGCCCTACTGCGCCAAGTCGATAACCGGCACCGACCCCACCGGCGACTACCGCCCCGTCATCTGCACACCGGAAGTCTTCGCCACGATCCGCGGCGATCAGCGAGCGGGACGCCGGCAGGTGGACCTGCGCAGCGAGTTGCTGCCGCTGTTGCTCGCCGAGATGCGGGCCCGCTACTACGTGCAGGCGGCGACGAACTCGGGCGGACCCGGCTACGCCCAGCAGGTGCGAACCCAGTTGACCGAGGGTTGGCGCGCCGGCGATCTCGACGGCGTGACGGCCAAGCTGGCCGGGCGGCATGGCGTGTTCGTCGCGGAGGAGCACCTGTTCGCGGGCGAGGACCGCACGTACGCCTCGTCCGACGAGTACGAGAAGCACTTCTACGCAATGGTCGAGGACGATCTCGACGAGGCACTGCTGCCGTGGGGTAGTCCGGTGAAGGCCGCCCAGGAGGTGCTTCGCATCCTGCGCGACGACATCAGGTCGATCATCGAGTTCGGCGGGCTCTCACTCACCTCCTACGTCGACTTCAAGCACAACGTCAAGGGCCGCATCAACCGCCTCGAGGCCGGACCGCCCCTGGTGCGGTTGCAGCAACTGCTGGCGCTCATGGACGCCGGCATCGTCCGGGTGCCGTTCGGTCCCGACCCGGCCATTCGCGTCGACGCCGCCGGTCAGACGGTCTTCACCTCGACGAATCTCGATATAGCCCACAGCGCGCCGATGTCGTCGATCGTTCGCGGACACCTCGACATGCCGTCGCTGGAGAAGAGCGCCTCGCCCCTGCTGTCCAGCCTCTACCAGGCCGGACGGCTGACCCAGCTGCGGTACGGCGACACCGCAGTCGGCAGCGTGGGACTCAGCGAGGACTTCCATCCCTACGACCGGGATGGACGCGTGCAACCCAACATCTCGGTGCTCGGCGTGCTGACCGAGGGCGCCCGCTATTTCACCCACTACCTTCCCTCGCCGCGGAGCCGGATACGCGCGGTTCTGGACGCTCAGGCGTGCATCGAGGCAATCATCGCGGCGTGGTGCTAGTGGTGTGTCTGCGATACGCGGCGCCGCCAGGTCATGTCGCAGACCGACCACTAGGCGGGCGCTGCTGACCGACGGGCCGGCATCGCTGGTCCGGCCCGTCGGACCGCATCACGCGAATTCGGCGACGACGATCTCCTTGATCTCGCGCCGAGCTCGCCACATGCCCTCGTGATCGTCCGCGACGCCGTAGACCGTGTACAGGCGACTCGACCAGCCGGCGCGCCAACTCAACGCATCACCCGCCTGACGGTTCACGAACAGCGCCTGCACGCCGGGAACGCGGCGCACCGCGTCCAGGTTGTCGAGCCTGGTCAAGCGGGTGGCCCCGACCGGAGGGGGCGCCCAGAGGGAGTAGCCGACCCGCGGGCACGGCACCAACTCGTCGATGCGGACGGCTTCGCCCAGAGCGACCCGGGCGGCGACGTCGAGGATCGAGAACTTGTTCTCGGTGGCAAACCCGAAGATCTCCGGTATCGACCCTCCGATCCGTCCGTTCACCTCGATCACGTAGAGGCCGTCGGGCGTGATCTTGATCTCGGTGTGGAAGATGCCTATGTCGCTGCCCATGGCCCTGACGGCCCGACCGGCTACCTCGATCACCTCGGCACAGACATCGGGTGGCATGTTGCTCGGGATGAAGTGCCCGGTCTCGCGGTACGGCTCAGCGAGCGTCGATCGCCCGGTGACCGCCATGTGGCTGAGCCGGCCCCGGGCCACGATGCTCTCCACCGAGACGAAGTCGGCGTAGGGCTCTTGCTCGCGGGGCCAGCTGTCGCGCAGCATCTCCTCGACGAGCAGGTCACCGGTCCGCTCCTGCTGCTCCAGCTCCAGCATCCGCGCGAGCTCGTCAGCGTCCTCGACGTGATACGTGCCGCGACTGCCGACCCCGGCTTGGGGCTTGACGACGACGGGGTATCGGACCGTCGCGCAGACCTCGCTGCGCACCGTGGCATCGGCGTCGGCGGCTACGGCCCGAAATCCCGGAATCGGCAGCCCGGCCGCGAGCAGAGCCTCGCGCTGAGCGCCCTTGTTGGTCAGCCGGGTGACTGTTTCTGCGGACTGCACCGGCAGACCGAGCTGGGCTCCGATCAACGCCGCCCGCATCAACTGTGGTTCGGAGAACGCGATGATGCCGTCGGGCTCGTACGGTGCGAGAACCTCGGCGGCCTGCTCATCGCTCTGACCCGTCACGTCGACGACCGTGCCCAACCGCTTGAGCAGCCGCATGGAGTCGTCGACGTCGGCGATCTCGCGGTCGATCAACCAGATGATCTCCCGCGCGCCGGCGCCCGCCTCGACAAGTTGCAGGACCAGCACAAGTGGACTGAACACGACCGCGAGTCGCGGTCGCCGATCGTCACTCTTTCGGGTCTCCATGACTGCAGCCTCGCGCATCAAACCTGCATCCGACAAGAACACTGCCCTCCAACCGCGCTAATACGCGCCCGATGCCCTCGCCACTGCCGACGGCGTCTTCCACAAGATCATCAGGTCGTACCCGAGGCTCCAGTTCTCGACGTACCGCAGGTCGAGCCGCACCGTCTCCTGCCAGCTCAGGTTGTTGCGGCCGCTGATCTGCCACAACCCGGTGATGCCCGGCTTCACTAGCAGCCGGCGCCGCATGTCGTCGCCGTACTCGGCGACCTCGGACGGCAGGTTCGGCCGCGGGCCGACCATCGACATCCGGCCGGTGAGCACGTTGAGCAGCTGCGGGATCTCATCCAGCGAGTACTTCCGGATAAAACGGCCGACCGGCGTGATCCGCGGATCTCCGGGCAGCTTGAACCACGGGCCGTCGGAGTTGACGTTTCGCGACGCCAGCTCCCGCTGCCGCCGCTCCGCGTCGGAATACATCGACCTGAACTTGATCATGGTGAACGGCCGGCCGCTGCGCCCGATGCGCTGCTGGCGGAAGACCACCGGTCCTCGGCTGGTCAGGCAAACGGCCAGCGCCACGCCGAGCGCGACCGGCGAAAGGACCGACAACGCGATCACTGCCAGGCCGCGATCGAAAGCGGTCTTGACCAGCCGACGGAAGCCGGTGAACTCCGGTTCCTCGACGTGCAGTAAGGGCAACCCGGCTACCGGCTGGATGTGCAGGCGAGGTCCAGCGACCTCCATCAAGCCGGGCGACACCACGAGCTCGGTAGCGGTCCCTTCGAGCTGCCAGGAAATCCAGCGCAGGCGTTCCGGGCCGATCGTGGCCGACGAGACGATCGCGACCGTGTCGGCCTGGCACGCCTGGACGGCGCCGAGCACGGAGTCGATATCGCCGAGAATCGGAATGCCGATGCCGGCCAGCTTCCGCGTCGTGCCGGCGTCGGCGTCGGCGTCGGCCAGGAGTTCAGCCGGGACACACGCGCCCACGACGTTCATCCCCGCGTAGTGGTCGCGCTGCAGTAGTTCGGCAAACTCGGCAACGGCGTCGCCGTCGCCGACGAGCAGCATGGCCGTCATCGCGTGACCACGCTTACGCAGCCGGTGCAGGTACTTGCGTGCGCCGTACCGGCCGACGAGATCGAGGCCGAGCGCCACCGGAAGCGCCACGACGACGAACCCGCGCGCGATCTCGGTATGGGTGGCATACGAGCCGATGGCCACCGCTGCCGTGAGATACAGGAATGCCTTGAACAGGCGATCGAACTCGGTGGCGCCGACGCCGACGAAACGGCCCTCGTACGCGCGATTCAACGCCACGACAGTGACCCACACCAGCGGGATCGACACGTCCACGGCCAGGTATATCGGCAGGTGCGTGCCACTGTGCGGCATGCCGAATCGGGCCAGGGACGCCACCCCGACTGCGATACCCGCGGCCACAAGATCGATCACGACCAGAATCGCCTGGTAGCGCCGCATCCAGCGTGGACGCGACTCGCGATCGACATCGGTCCGCTCAGCGGATCGTGGCTGCCGTTCCTGATCACCGTGTACCGGGCGGTAGTGCCGCGGTCCCGGTCCCGGTCTCGGTCTCGGACGTTGTGCAGTCGTCTCAGTTGCGAGCGATTCAGTGACCGACGCCTGGGCCGCAAGCGAACTCAGCACATTGCTGGATTGCTGGCGGCGTCCCCCGTCGGCAGCCCTCAAGCCACCGCTGTGCATATTTCCCCCGATTTCGCGTCGTGCGGGCGAAATGCCCCGCACGACGGCCCCCGATCTCGATCACCGGCGAGGGTGATCGACGCTCCTGCCGCTGCCCCCCGGCCGACGACTGACTCGACGTTTATAGCGCGTGTGGTGATCGACGGCCAGTCCAAACTGACATTCGCCGAAATTCCGTAACCTATCTTGATCCAGAGTCAGTCATGTGTATACGCGCGCTCACGGCGCGTGACGCCGCTCCGATACTTGACCTGGCGCCCGCGCAGGCGCGCCTCATCGGCACAAGATCGGCGCCGCACGACACGCGTGGCTACAAACTGCCCGAGAGCCGCATCCTCGATAGGGCCGGCGGCGCTGTTACCAGCGCAAGGGCCAGTGCGCGACCGTAGACGTCAAGACCTCGACCGGCGACCAAACGCTCAGCGTGGCCGTGCGCACCTTGTCCTCCGACGTCCGCCCGCGCAGCCGCACGGTGGCGCAGACGCCGAGGGATAGTGGATGCCGATCATGTTCGTCATCGTGAGACCTCCCCGACGGTCTGCTATGCCACTGGTCTGCTGTGCCACGCCTACGGCGTGCACCGCGTGTTCGACAAACCCTTGCCGAGGTTCGAGATCACGTTGTCGCACCTCACGACATTGGCGAGCGGTTGCTCGACGTTGACCCCGTAGCCGGGCGCGTGTGAGATCGCGTTCGCTGCAAAGACGTTGCCGGTACCCCATCCGGTCCGCTCTGCTTGCTCGCTCGTCCGCACGCCACGAGCCCGAGAGTCGCCACGAAAATTGCGGACTGTGCCCGCGCGACTGCGCCTGCGCGCCGTACGGAAGAATTTCTCCCGTGACCGACGCGCTCGTTGACGCCATGCCTGGTGCGGGGACAGACGATTCCGACCTGCGCGCGGATGTGCGCCGGGTCGGGGCGTTGCTCGGCGAGTCGCTGGTGCGCCAGGTCGACCAGGATCTGCTCGACCTGGTCGAGCGGGTGCGCGCGCTGACCAAGCAGAGCAAGGACGCCGCAACGCCCGGCGAGCGCGACGAGGCCCGGGACGAGGTTCGAC
>Ga0137415_10001628_pt1 | contig 22243 bp, 12 predicted proteins | sample CZODoug3_1_1_16f_FD_183082 | JGI IMG/M metagenome (GOLD analysis project Ga0137415, IMG submission 183082) | Vadose zone soil fungal communities from Angelo Coast Range Reserve, California, USA - CZODoug3_1_1_16fungal (Hybrid Assembly) | ecosystem: Environmental > Terrestrial > Soil > Vadose...
CCCGGCCACCTCGAAGCGGTCGCGTCCGGGCCCGCGATCGTCGCGGCCTACGGCGATCCGGACGTCACGGATCTGCGGGTGGTGACCGACAGAGCTGCCGCGGTCGACTCCGGTGCCGCCGCGGCGATCGCGCGCGGAGCCGCCGCTCTCGGGCGCGCGCTCGCCGGGCTTGCCGGCGCGATCGACCCGGAAGCGGTCGTACTCGGCGGCGGCGTCGCCCAGTTGGGCGAGGTCCTGTGGACCCCGCTCGTTGCCGCGTTCCGAGGCGCCGCGCTGCCCGGGCTACGTGACCTGCCGTTGCTGCCGGCCGAGCTCGGTCCACATTCCGCAATCGTCGGCGCGGCCCAGGTCTTGCCCCCGCTCCCTACCACCAGCACGCTCCAGGAGATCCGTTGACCGGCACCCCTGCCCGTACGCCCCACAACCAGGTGCTGGCCGGCCTGCGCGGGGGTCTCGTCGTCTCTTGCCAGGCACGGCCGGGCAACCCGATGCATGGACCGGCATACATGACGGCGATGGCTCGCGCCGCTACGGCCGGCGGCGCGGTCGGCATCCGCGTGGAGGGATGCCCCGACATCCGCGCGATCAGGGCAGCTCTGGGGCTGCCGTTGATCGGCCTGTGGAAGACCGACGACGAGGGTGTCTACATCACGCCCACCCTCAAGCACGCATGCGCTGTCGTCGATGCCGGGGCCGACATCGTGGCCACAGACGGCACCAGACGCCCCCGACCGGACGGGGGCACCTTTGCCGACATCGTGGCCGCCGTGCACGAGCGGGGCCGGCTCGTGATGGCCGACTGCGCCACCCTCGACGACGCGCTGGACGCGGAGCAGTCTGGGGCCGATCTCGTCGGCACCACGCTCTCCGGCTACACCCCCGACGCGGCGCACCGCGACGGTCCGGACCTCGCCCTCGTCGCCGAGCTCGCCGCCAAGTGCGCTGTCCCGGTGGTGGCGGAGGGGCGGATCCACACGCCCGAACAGGCACGCCAGGCGCGTGAAGCGGGCGCATGGGTCGTGGTGGTCGGCACCGCGATCACCTCACCGCAGTGGATCACCACGCAGTTCGCCCACGCGCTCGGCCATTGACACCTGGGTACATCGGGCGCGGTCTTCCTCGTCACTGGCACCTCCGCCGATCTAAGCACTTGGTACGGACCAATCACAGAAGGAATCCGGGAAGGCGCAAGCAGTGCAGGACAGGCTTGCCCTGCAGCACGAGAAGCGAGACTATTGGTTCGGTCCAATTTTCCTCGCAAGGAAGAAGGTGCCAGCGATGGCCGCCCGTGCCTCCTCCCCAACGCCGGCGCCGGGCGGGTCCGCGCCCCCACAGTCCGCCCGGATGGGGGTAGTCCTGGGCTTCACCGTGGTGGTGGGCCTGGGGGGTTTCTTGTTCGGCTACGACAGCGGTGTCATCTCCGGGGCGCTGTCGTTCATCAGCGCGGACTTCCACCTCTCGACGGTGAGCTCGGGCCTGGTGGTGAGCGCGATTCTGATCGGCGCCATGCTCGGCGCCCTAGGATCAGGACCACTGGCCGACCGGTTCGGGCGCCGCAGTGCCATCATCGCCGCCGCTGTCATCTTCGCCGTCGGCGCCGTGCTGGCCGCGGTGTCCCCGTCCGTCGGCGCCCTGCTTGCGGCGCGGGTGGTGCTGGGTCTGGGCATCGGCGCCGCCTCAGCGCTGGTGCCGGTGTTCATCGCCGAGGTCGCCCCGCCGGCCAGCCGCGGCCGACTGGTGGCGGTCAACCAACTGCTGATCACCATCGGCATCGTCGCCTCCTACGCGGTCGGCTACGCCTTCACCACCTCCCACAACTGGCGGGCAATGTTCGCCGTCGGCGCCGTCCCCGCGATCGCGCTGGGCATCGGCATGCTGTTCCTGCCGGAAAGCCCCCGCTGGCTCATCGCCCGCGGCCGAGAACAACAGGCCCGCATCGTGCTGGCCCGACTGCTGCCCGCCCAGATGGTGGAGGACGAGCTTTCCGAGATTCGGCAGGTACGGCCCGACAATGGCGTCCGACTGCGCGAGCTGGCCCAACGCTGGATGGCCCCCGCCCTGGTGGCCGGGATCGGGCTGCAGATCCTCGGACAGGCCACCGGAGTCAACACCGTCATCTACTACGCACCCACCATCTTCAGTCACGCCGGACTCGGCTCCTCGGCGGCAATCCTCGCCACAGTCGGCATCGGCATCGTCAACGTCGTCATGACCGTCGTCGGCATGGCCCTGGTCGACCGCATCGGCAGGCGCCGTCTGCTCATGACCGGGGTCACGATCATGACCCTCGCCCTGATCGCGCTCGCGCTGACCCTGAGCATCCGCGGCCTGTCGGCCACCACCGGACTCGTCGCGTTCATCTGTGTGGCGGTCTACATCGCGGCCGTCGCCGCTAGCCTCGATGTCGTCGTGTTCATCATCCCCTCCGAGATTTACCCGCTACGGGTACGCGGCACCGCCATGAGCGTCACCCTGTTCTCGAACTGGGGCATGAACTTCGTCGTCTCCCTCACCTTCCTCACCCTTCTCCAAGCCCTCGGCACCGCCGGAACCTTCTGGCTCTATGCCGCCCTCTGCGCCCTACTGGTCGCCTTCACCGCACGGTTCATCCCCGAAACCCGCGGCCGCAGCCTCGAACGCATCGAAGCCGACCTGCGGCATCGAAGCACACCAGCCACCAGCTGAACCGCGATGAGCCTGCTCCACCAACCGCCGTCGCGTGGCGGGCAAGACCCGGCCAAACGAGGTCACATCGGAAGGACCCTCACCGGCAGCCGCTCGAGCATCGCGCTCTGTCCCCAACGTCTCGGCCGAGTACAGCTAGCCGCGCGAGCGGATGACGTCCGTCAGCAGCTCGAGCAGGCGTGCGTTGTCGATGTCGACGAGCACGTCGATTGGCGGCGGTTCGGTGAACGCCTGATCTTCTCGGCTGTTCAGGGTGCCAGGAGTCCATCGCGCTGTCCGCCCTCTGGAGAGCCCGGGAGCGAGCTCGACGCTGACCGCCCTGCGCCGAGAGGTGGCGATCGAGGGATCCAACAACAGCGCGACGGCGACGACGTCATGGATCCGCATGCCGCCGATGTTCCTGGTCGCGTCCATGTAGCTCACCCAGGGTCGCACTGTCGGCACGAGGTACCTCGTCAACCGGTTGTCGATCCGCTCGAGCCGGTCGAGGTCGCCGTGGGAGAGCAGGGTCTGCACGGTGACATCCATTGGTACGAGCGTCACCGTGGCCCCGCTGCTCAGGACGGCCGATGCGGCCTCGGGGTCGCAGCCGAAATTCGTGTCGACGAGGTATCCGTCGACGTCGAAGGCGCCACCCATCACGACGATCCGATTCACGGTCTTCGCCAGCCCCGGGTAGAGCCGGAGGGCGAGCGCGACGTTGGTTAGCGGTCCGATGGCGACGATGGTGACCTCGCCAGGATATGCGGTGACGAGTTCGCCGATCGCCTGTGCCGCTGGACGAGAGGGCGCACCGCGGAACTGCCTCGGCCCCGGCGTATCGCGCCACAACTCCGTCACTGTCGGATCTTCCGCGCCGCGGTCCAGATGCGTGCGCCACCGCTTCGGATCCTCGACCAATGCGCGATCGGCGCCGAGGTAGAGCGGAACGTCGACCCCGAACTCAGCCAGCATCGTCTCTGCGACCGCGTATCCGACGCGGTTCGTGGTGTTGCCGGCGACGATCGTGATTGCGTCGAGGTCGATGCGATCGCGCGCCGCTATCGCCAGGCCGATGGCGAGACCGTCGTCGACATTCGACCCGGGAACGCCGTTGCCCGGATCGGAATCGATGATCACCCGCATGACGCCGCCCCGTCGGTGACGGGCGCCGCGGCCGTTGTGACATCGCGCGAGTACGCGCATCCGCAGGATCGCCGCCGCGTCAGACGGAAGTCGCACACGACCGTGCGTTCATGCGCTGCTGTCGGCTCGCCGAGCAGACCGACCGCGTAGGCGGCGAGCTCCTCGACCGGCTGTTCAACGGCGGAGAGCGCCGGGATGCTGTACTCGGCGTTCGAGGTTCCGTTGAAGCAGATGAGGGCGATGTCCTCGGGTACGTGGACGCCGTGCTCATCGGCCGCGGCGAGAAACCCGAGGGCCTGCTGTTCGTTCGCGGCGAACACGGCATCCGGCCGTGCAGACAGGCTGAAGATCCGCGCGGCCGCGTCGTAGCCGCCGCGTCGCGTGTAGTCGCTTTCGACGACCAACTCGGCGCGCTCCTCGAGTCCCGCCTCGGCCAGCGCATCACGCCAACCCTGCACACGATCACGTGAGTTGGACTGGTTCAGCGGACCGGAGACCGTGGCGATCGCCCGGTAACCATGCTCGATCAGGTGCCGGGTCGCCGCGGCGGACGCGGCCCGTTCGTCCACGCGCACGCACGCCACGCCGGGCGCCGGACCCGGTTCACCGATGATCACCACCGGGACCTTGCCCGTCGCCTGATCGAGCCACGGGTGGCTGCGCTCCACGCCGTAGAACATGAGGCCGTCGATCTGATGCTGCAGGAAGGTGTTCACGAGCTCGGCCTCGCGCGCCTTATCGTCGGCCGAATCGCCGAGCAGCAAGCTGAAGCCGCGGCGGAAGGCTTCGTCTTCGACGGCGTGCGCGAGCGAGGCGACGAACGGGTTGGCGACGTTAGGCACGATGAGCCCGTAAGTCCGCGTGGAACCCGTGGCCAGTGCCCTGGCGACTCCGTCCGGGCGGTATCCAGTCGCTTCGATGGCAGCGAGCACGCGCCGTCTGGTCCCGTCGGCGACCGGCCGTGGCCCGTTGTTCACGACGTAGCTCACGACGGCGACGGACGTACCGGCCACGCGGGCCACATCGGCACGCGTCACCTTGCTTCTCCTCATCCCGCCCTGCTCTCCTCAGTCAGAGGAGGCACGTCATCGGTGGCGTCCTGGATCAGGTTGAGATTGCGACCGCGGGTTTCCGGCGCGGCGAAGGTCGTGAACAATCCTATGCTGGCCATCAGAACCCAGTACAGCGCCAGCGGCCACCACGCGCCGAACGCGACCAAAAGAGCCGATGCCACAGCGGGCGCCGTACCACCCGAGAGAATCGAGCCGAGTTCCTTGGCGAACGCCATCTTGGTGAAGCGGTTCTTGGCGCCGAAGAGCTCGACGCCGAATGCGGCCTGGACGCCGAAGATGCCGAGCGAGGCGATGCACATTCCGACGATGATGATGACCATCACGACCGCTGGGTCACGCGAATCGAGCAGAGCGAATGCGGGGAACGCGTACGCGACCAGTAGGATGCAGAATCCGCGGTAGGTGATGCGTCGTCCGAACCGGTCGGAAAGCCAGCCGGAGAGCGGAATGACGGCGAAGCCCAGGCACGAGGCGATCAGCACCGCGGCGGTGGGCACCGAAGCATTGACCAAGAGGACCTTGGCGACGTATCCGACCAGAAAGCCCTGCGCCATGTACGAGGGTCCGTTTTCGCCGATTCGAAGCCCGAGCATCGTGAAGAAGGCCGCGTTGCGGCGCCAGAACGAGCGAGCGTCCTTGGTGCGGATGTCTTCCGTTCGCTGTGCGAGAAGCTCGCGCTGCTGCGTGAAGATGGGCGTCTCCTTCATCGCCCGGCGTACAAGGAACGCCGATGCGGCAATCACGACGCTCGCCAGGAACGGGATGCGCCAGCCCCAGGAATAGAGCGCGTCCTGTGGAAGCTGGACGACCAGCAGCCAGACTCCGGAAGCGACGAGCGTGCCGGTGTTCGATCCGATTGCGACGACCGAAGCCACCAGCCCGCGATGCTTGGCCGGGGCGAACTCCGTGAGGATGATCGCGGCGCCCGAGAGCTCAGCACCGGCTCCGAATCCCTGTGCGAGGCGGAGCAGGATGAGCAGGGCCGGAGCGAAGCCTCCGATCTGAGCGTAGGTAGGAAGGACGCCGATCAAGGTCGTTGCGCCACCCATCAACGCAATGGTGATCACCAGCACGGCCCTGCGGCCCCGGCGATCGCCGAGACGTCCAAAGAACAGTGCGCCGATCGGTCGTGCGATGAAACCGACGGCGTACGTGGCGAAGCCGGCGAACAGCGCGACCACGGGAGATTCGTTGGGGAAGAACAAGACGTTGAAGACCAGGGCGGTCGCCAGGCCGTAGAGCGCGAAGTCGACGTACTCCATCGTCGTGCCCAGCCATGACGAGACGGTTGCGGCCCAAAAGCTCGATCGCCCCTCCCGCGTACTGAACTCGAGATCCGCGGCCGAAAGGTCAGGATTGGAATCGGATCTCATGCTGCATTCCTTTCGATCGAGCATCGCCGCTCGATGCAGGTCAACGCTTCGCCGCGTCGGAATCATCGCCCGAGTGCTCGTCCTACGCGCATCGTCTACGCGCGTAGAACGCCGACCGTAATCAGCTCGCCCGCAAACCGCAAGGTCTGTCCCGACAACCCCGAATCAACGGCAGGTGAACGCTTCGGGCACACCCTCGCAGCCGAGTACGGGACGCAGCACCAGTTGATCATCGAACAGGCAGATCAGCCGCCGCGTCGACGCGTGCGCCCGCTCGCGCGGGTCGCGCGGCGACGCTCGACGCGCCGAGAGATGGCTCTGGGCTGGTGGCGCCCCGTGACCCCGGACCGGAACTGCTGTGGGAACCACGCTGGCCGCCGCCACACGAACCGCTTCCCGACGCGGCCGCACGCACTGTCTGGCTCTCCGCACGCGCCGACGCGGTCGTGCTGGGCGCCACTCACAATGTGCTGGCCTCGCCAGCGGCCCTGGACAACCATGGCAGCTGCTGGCCGACTACCTGCCCAACCTCCACATCACCCAACTCGGGTTCGGAACCGGCTACCTCGCCCACGGCCACCTCACCCATAGCCCATTACCACAGCGGCATCCAGCGTCCGCGGCGTCAACCGGGCAACCCGACTAGTTCGGCGGACCGCTCCCACAGCTCGCGCTGCAGAGGCACGTTGTTCCGGCTGGCGACGGCGGGCACCAGGCGCGCGCCCGGGATCGACGCGAAGAACCGGCCGCTCACGCCGGACAGCGCGGGGTCGAGCACGAGACGCAGCCCCATCCGCGCGCCCTGCGCGGGCCGGCGCAGCAACGGGGTCCGCGACACGAGCTCCATGACGCGCTGACCTCGGTCGCCCAGGTCGCGGCTCAGGCCGGTGGCGACACAGCCGGGGCAGAAGCAGTTGGCCGTGACCTGCGTACCGGCAAGGCGGCGGGCCAGCTCGGCGGTGCTCAACACGTTCATCAACTTCGTCTGGGCGTACACCAGCTGTGCACCGGTCGACCCGAACTCCCTCGGCTGGGCCAGCGTCGTCGGATCAGGCGGCGAGCTGAACCGGTGTGCCTCGGATGCGGTCCCCACGATGCGGGCCAGGCCGGACTCCCGCAGCACCGGCAGCAGCAGGTTCGTCAGCAGGAACGGGCCGAGGTGGTTGGTGGCCATCATGAGCTCAAACCCGTCCGGGCTGGTCTCAGGCCGATTGGCGACGATCCCGGCGTTGTTGACGAGCGCGTCGATCCGATCGTACCGGGTGCGGAGCTCGTCGGCTGCCCGCCGCACCGAGCCCAGGTCCCCCAGGTCGGCCAGCACCACCTCGGGCGGCTGACCCCCGGTGACCGAGGCGGCCAGCTCGCGCACTGTCGCCTCGGCCCTTGCCGGGTTGCGCGCCACGATCGTCACAGCGGCACCCCGGTCGACCAGCCCCCTGGCAATCTCCCTGCCGATCCCCTGGGTCGCTCCGGTGACCACGACACGGAGGTCTCGCACGGACCGCTCGACCGATCGGAACACCGCTGACTCCTCGTCGCACGCAGGTCGGAACCGCACGATCATGACCTTCGAGTGGTAGCGGTCGCAATTGCGACCACTGCCACTCGAGGTGATCGACCAGTTCTTTCGTGGTCAGGATGGCGTGCGCGAAGGTCGGGCCGTTGAGCTCGTGCGCGGCGTGCATCATCCCCCCGCGCGGCGGCTCACGTGACGGTCCAACCTACCCAGCAACAGCAGGGTCGCGCCCAAGATCACGGCGGCGATGATGACCGGGAGCAGCGACGAACCGCCGACGATGCCACTCACCAGGGCGTGCAGGGAGTGGCCGACCAGTGCCCCACCTATCAACCAGATCATGTGGTGGTCGCTGAATCCCGGGGTCGCGCACCACCGGGCCACCAACCACCCGACGGCCAGAGCCAGGACGAGCGCGACCACCATGGGAATGATCACCCAGCCTCCGACCCCGATCGCGGGGTGCCCGGCGTTGTATCCCAGCGGCCACAGCAGACCGAGCCAGACCAGAGTCGCGGCCGCGGTCACCGTCGCGGCCACCGCTCGATGCGGCGGCCGCGCCACGGGGGCGACGCGGACCGGGCGCAATCGCGGCAAGACCGCCAGCGCCACCACACCCAGCGCGGCCACGAGCGTCCGCCACCCGAGCAGAGCCGGCCAACCCTGCCGGTAGCCGGGGTCCTCCATCTCGGAGATGGCGATCCGGGCCAGTGCGACCCCCACCACGAACGTGAACGCCGCAACCAGCATGCCCGTCCGGCCGAGCCACGGCCGGGACGCATGCTCCCGGAAGATCAGCTCTGTCAGGGCGATCGGGATCAACACGGAGAACACCACGTGGTAGCCGATCTGCCCTTCCCAGTAGGTCGTATTGAGGCCGAACAGGCGCGGGCCCCAATCCGCGGCGGTGTAGAGGTGTGTGCTGGTCAGATCCTGAAGCCCGATTCCGTCCTCGGCCACCTCGTAGGCCACGCCGAGCACGATCAGCCCGGGCCAACCCGCACCCACCCTGCGTACGAGCTCCCGGATCAGCAGCACACCCGCGCCGTAGATCGGCACCAGCAGTGGGAACACCAGCAGGATGAACGGCGTCGAGATCCCGCTGAAGGTCACCTCCGCGCACAGCGGGGCCAGCACGATCAGCGTCCAGGCCGCTCGTGGACACCCCCGCTCGGCGTGGTCCGCCCCGGCGGCCGGACCTGTCTTGCGTGTCATCGACTCCCCACGTTCCGACTCGTCCGTCAAACCGTCGTCCCCCTGTTCTAAGTTCGGATGGCCCTGCCGTTGGCCCCTGCCGGCTCCGGGCGTGACGCTTCAGGGCGTGCCGGGCCGCGGCCCCGGACGCCAGTGTCTGTGGGAACGAGTCCGCGGTAGCCGGGCACATAGCGGTCGAGCATCCGGTCCAGATAATGCTGCCCGCCGGCCGGCGCCGCGTCGAGCAGTAGCGCGCGCAGTCGCTCGATGGAGACAACGGTCCGCTGGGGCTCGGTGTCGACCAGCTCGACGTGCACGGGCCGGTCCAGGCGGGCGCGGACCCCCTCGGCCACCGTCGTGATCGGGTACGGCGTCCCGGACGCCACGTTCACGACCTCGCCGCACACCCCGGCCGCGAGCAGGCCGGTCACGCAGGCCACCACGTCGCGCACGTCGACCAGGTCGCGGAACGCCCCACGGTAGAGCCGCATGGTCCCGGCCTGGACCTGTGCGACGAAGGCCGGCAGCAGGTGGTGCGGGCGCTGGTTGGGCCCGACGACGTGGCTGAGGCGCAGGATCAGCCAGGAGGCGCCCGAGGCGGCGACCGCCCGTTCCAGCTCCAGCTTGTGCCGACCGTACGCGGACGCCGGGGCCACTGGATCGGTCTCCAGGGCCGGGCGATCGGTGTGCCCGTACATGGCGTGTGAGGCGGTGGAGAACACCACGAGCCGCCGACCCTCGCGGGCACAGCGGGCCGCGACCTCCTCAACCAGCGTGCGCTCCCGCGCAAACTCCGCCGGGTCGGTGACGTGCGTGCTCGACACCCCCGCCGCGAGCACCACCGCGCCCTCGGCGCCCTCCGGCTCGAACGGCGCCGACTCGGCCAAACTCCGCGCGAGGAAACCGCGTCCGATGATCTCCATCAGGCACTCCCGACCGGCACTGGGCTCGCAGCCTCGACGGGCGCTCCGGTAGGGACGGCGGCAGGAACCGGCACGGTGCGGGCGCAACCGAGGATGTCGTCGACCAGCCGCGCCGTTCGCATCGTCGCCGCCCCTTCCGCCGGGTCGTTCGCGTGCTCACCGGCACCGGCCCGCCGGATCGCCGCCACGAACGCCGCGGCCGAGCGGGCGAACTGGTTGGCCGCCGGCAGCACGATCTCCTCGGCGTGGTCCTGCTCGTCTATCCGCAGCACCGGCTGGTAGGTCGACGGCGGACTGAACGCCCGGTCGACGAGTAGTTGCGCGTCGCTGCCCCAGAGCCGGTAACGGGAGGCGTAGCTGTGCTCGAAGCCGAACTCGGCGCACACCGTCACACCGGAAGGCGAGGTGAGCAGCGCGCTGCCGGAGAGGTCCAGGCCGGTGTCCGCGTCGACCCGAAGCACCGCGCCGGCGACCTCCAGGTCGTCACCGAGCAGCCACTGGGCCCACCGCAGGGGGTAGACCCCGGCGTCCAGCAGCGCCCCACCCCCCAGGTCCGGCCGGTACCGCACGTCGGTGGCCGGCAACGGTGGAAAGCAGAAGGACCCGGTGACGGTGCGCGGCCGCCCGAACCGGCCCTCGTCCAGCAGCCGGCGCACCGCGGCGTGCATCGGGTGATGCAGGAACGTGAAGTTCTCGCGCAGCACCAGCGCGTGCCGGTCCGCCAGCTCGAGCAGCTCGGCGGTGTGCTCGGCGCTCGTGGTCAGCGGCTTCTCCACCAGCACGTGTTTGCCGGCCCGCAGCGCGGCGACCGCCCAGCGGTGGTGCAGCGCGTTGGGCAGCGGCAGGTACACCGCGTCGACGTCGGCCCGGTCGAGCAGCGCCGCGTAGCCGGTGACCGGCTCGCCGCCGAACCGCGCGACGAACTCGGCCGTCCGCTCCGCGCAGCGGCCGGCGATCGCGGTGACCCGGACGCCGGGGATCTCCCTCAGCGCGGGCAGCATCTTGCGCCAGGCGATCGAGGCGGTCCCCAGTATCCCGATGTTCACCAGTGGCACGGCCGGGCGAGCCCCGTTCACGACCGGTGCACGCCCTGCTCGGCGGGTACCGGTTCCCGGGTCGGTGGCACCGTCAGGCTGTGCAGGCAGGCGATCAGGCTCCGGGCCTGCACGTTGACGTAGTGGCTGTGCCGCATGAGGCCCACCGTCTGCTCGACCGTCATCCACCGGTAGCGGGACGGTCCCTTCTCGGCCTCGAGCACCGCACGCACGTGATCGACGTCGACCTCCACCACGAGGTACCGGTTGCGGGCATTGAAGAACCGGCCGCCCTCCTCGGACAGGATCGTGTCGAACCGGATCTGGTCCGGAGCCGCGTCCACCACGTCGTCCACGAACAACGGGCGGGACCCGGCCGGGAGGTGGTCGTAGCTCTCGGGAGTGCACTGCACGGTCGGTGCCAGCTCGACATAGTCCAGATATCCGGGCTCGACCCTGGCGTTGACCAGCACGTGGAGCACCCCACCGATCCGGGCGGCCAGGAACGCCACTACACCGAGCCCGTGCGGCGCGATCATCGGCTGGGTCCAGCTGTCGATCTCCCGGTTGCCTCCGGTGACCGCGACGGCCCGGATGTCGAAGAACTGGCCGCTAGTGTGCGCGATCGCGTCCGGCAGCCGATCCCAACCCCGTAGCGCGTTCAGCGGGATCGGCGTCACCTCGACATCTCGGAGGGAGCGCAGGTCGGTGATCCAGCTGATGATCTCACCCGTGGTGTGCCGGGCCGCCGCATCCCGCCCGATCGAACGCGCGAGGGCAGCGCCGAACCCGTCCGCCCCACCGGTTAGCTCCGTCGCCCCTGCCGGCCCGACCTCGCAGAACGGCAGGCAGGACAGCACCGTGCGTGAGTTCATGTTCACCAGGTCGTCGAACGCGAACAGCTGGTGCAGTTGGCCGAGAGTGAGCCAGTGGAACCCGTCCAGTACCTCGACGTCGTCGATCACCTCGACGACCATGTTCCGATTGCGTTTGCGGTAGAACCACGAGCCCTGTTCCGACTGCAATACATCGGCCAGCACGGTGTGTGGCGGAGCTTCGACGAACCGGTCGAGATAAGGGACGGCACGCCCTCGGTGCACCGCGGTGTAGTTGCTGCGGGTCGCCTGCACCGTTGGCGACAGTTGCAGCACGTTGCAGTTGCCGGGCTCCATCTTCGCCTGCATCAGGAAATGCGGGACCCCGTCGAACTCCTTGGCCAGGATGCCCAGGACCCCGGTCTCGGGCTGGTTGATGATCGGCTGCGACCACTGCGCGACCGGGCCGAACGAGGTTCGCACCTCGAGTCCCTCGACGGAGAAGAACTTGCCCGAGGTGTGCACGAGGTTGCCGTCCTCCGCGCGGAAACCCCATCCCACCAGCTCGTCGAAGTCGATCCTAGTCACGATGACGGATTCGGCGCGGCCTCGCGCGGCGAACCAGTCCAAGAAGTCAGCCGTCCTGGACAGTCCTTCGTGGGCCGCCGCCGACCGGGCGATACGTGCCGGGCGCGTGGCGGCCGAATCGGGGGAGGCGGTCGCGGTGACCGAAGGTACGATCATGACGCTCCTCACGAGGAAACCATGACAAGAATTGGGCAGACACGTCCGTATTGCGGAAAACCCACCGCGACGTGCCGGCCTGCCTGTTCCACCTATCTCATTGTAGAGCGAATCCCAGGATTCAAAAGTCGTCGGGGAATAACACGGGTGTTCACCTAGAAATTGGTGGAGTCGATCACGGAGAATCGCACGCCGACTTCCTACTCACGATTTCGGTGCGTGCGCATCGAACGGTTGCAGCCCCCAGTACAGCACTCGGGTCTGCCCCGGAGCGATGACCCGGGCCGGCGGCTCGCCGGCCGACCCGTAGGTGCGGAGCTCGAGCCGCACCGTGTCCGCCCCGCTCACTAGCCGCGTCCAGGCGAAGTCCTCGTCGCCCCAGATCCGCATGCCGTCACCGCGGCGGTCTCCGCCGAAGGCGAGCCGGTGGGTGATGTGGCCGCCGGGCTCCGTGCGAGCGCCCCCGACCAGGACGTCGAACTCGGCCCCGGCCGTGGGCCGGCCCGGCAGGGCCTCCGAGTCGGGCCCGACGAGATCGGCCAGGCCCTCAGGGGCCTCCCCACACAGGCTCAGTACGGGTGTGTCGCCGGCGTGCGGGCGCACCTGGGCGGCGATCCCCACCGTCACCGGCCGGTCGGAGGAGTTCGTGATGGCGTGCGCCACCACGAGGCCCCAGGAACCCACACTGAACACGATGGCCGGCGCACACGGCAGGTCATCGGATTCCACGGTGAGGGTGAGCGTCCCTGCAGTGTGGTCGGCGACCCGCCAGAGCGCGTCGCCAGCCACCAACGGCGCGATCCCGGCATCCGCGTCGAGGACGGTGAGGTCCCCGCCGCCGACCGCCCCCGGGGTCCAGTACGAGCGGCCCGCGAAGCCGAAGTCGAGCAGCCGGGCACCGATCAGGCCCACCTCGGCCGACGTGCCGTCCGAGCTGAGCGACACGACGGTCTGACCATCCAGCGGCATCGTCTCAGCCACGGCCAACCTCCGAACGGAGCAGGTCGAGAACCTCGGCCTGGTGCTGGGAGAGATAGAAGTGCCCTCCGGGCCACTGCCTAAACCGGAACCGGCCCACGGTGTGCTCCCGCCAGGCCTCGACCTCGTCAAGTCCGGCCTTCGGGTCGTTGTCGCCGGTCAGCGCCGCGACCGGGCAGCGCAGCGGGGTGCCCGGCTGGTAGTGGTAGCTCTCGGCGGCCCGGTAGTCGCCACGGATCGTGGGCAGGACCATCCGGATCAGCTCCTCGTCGCCCAGCACCGCGGTGTCGGTCCCGGCGAGGCTCTTGAGCTCCTCGATCATCCCCTCATCGTCGCGGCGGTGGACAACCTCGTCACGGTGCCGGGACGGGGCACGGCGGCCGGAGACGATCAGGCTGGCGATGTCCACCCCGGCCTCCTCCAGGCGTCGTGCCGTCTCGAAGGCAACGACGGCGCCCATGCTGTGGCCGAACAGGGCGATCCGTCGGCCGGTCCAGGGCATGATCGAGGGCAGCACGGCGGCGGCCAGCGTGCCAAGGTCGCCGATACAGGGGGTCGCCCGCCGGTCCTGTCGGCCCGGGTACTGAACCGCCAGCACCTCGATCGCGGGGGCGAGAGCACGCGCCATCGACGCGTAAAACGTGGCCGAGCCACCGGCGTGCGGGAAGCACACCAGGACGGTGTCGGCCTCGGGAGCGGGCGCGTAGCGGCGCAGCCACAGCTCGGTGTCCGGACTCGCGGTGGTCATGTCGGTCCTCCTCGAAATGGCCGGTGTCCGGGCACGGCGGGATCCCGTGCGCGAACCGGGGCTGGGTGACTGGTCGGTCGTGCTCACCGACGTTCGATCTCGCTGTCGATGAATGCGAACAGCGCGTCGTCGTCGACGTCCGCGAGTTGTTCGCGGTCGAAGGAGCCCTGGTTCGGGAGGCTGTCGAGCAAAGCCCGCAGCCGGTTGCGCACGTCCTCGGTCCGGCCGTCGAGCCGCGCGGCGCTCAGCCTCGGGGCCAGCCGGTCCAGGGCCGCGACCAGGTCCCCCGCGTCGGTGCCGGCGTCGGCCTCCTCGGCCAGCGCGGTGTCGATCTCCGTCGCCAGCTCCTCGATCGACGGGTGGTCGAAGGCCAGTGAGGCCGGTAGGTCGAGGCCGGTGCCGGCCCGGGCGCGGTCGCGCAGCTCGACCGAGGTGACCGAGTCCAGACCGAGGTCGCGGAACGCCGTGGTCACGTCGATCGTGGCCGGGTTGGGGTGGTCGAGCACCGCGCCGACCTCGGTCCTCAGCAGCCCGGCCAGCACGTCGCGGCGATGGTCGGGGGAAGCCTCGGACCAGGTCGTGCGCCACGGCGGCGCCACGGCGGAGGCCCGGTCGGCGGCGCCGGCGGCGGTCGGTGCCGGGACCGCGAGGTCGGCCAGCAGCGCGGCGGCCCGTACGGCGGTGAACGTGGCGACAAAGCGATCCAGGTCCAGATCGGCCACCACGACGACCGGGTCGGGGCCGCGCACCAGCTCCGGCAGCACCGCGAGGGCCCGGTCCGGGTCGATCGACCGCAGGCCGCGCCGGCTCAGTGCGGCGCGCGCCGTTGGATCGGCGGCCATCCCGGCGCCGTCCCAGGGTCCCCAGGCCAGCGCGACCGCGCGCTCCCCGGCCGCGCGGCGCCCGATGACAACCGCGTCGGCCTCTGCGTTCGCCGCCGCGTACGCGCCCTGCCCACCGCTGCCCCACACCCCGGCCACCGAGGTCAGCACGACGAGGTCCACGTCACGCCCTCGGGTCGCGGCGTCGAGGACCGAGGCGCCCGCCGCCTTGGGGCGCGCCGTGGCGGAGATCAGGGCGGCATCGGACTCCGCGACCGGAGCGTCATCCAGCACACCGGCGGCGTGCACGACGGTGGTGAGCGGAGGGCCGGCGACGGCCAGCCCGGCGATCAAGGCCGTGACCGAGTCCAGGTCGGCGGCGTCGACAGCGGCCAGCTGCACCGGGACCCCGAGGGCCTCGATCTCCGAGCGCAACGCGGCCGCTCCGGGCGCGTCGGGGCCTCTGCGCCCGGTGAGCACGATGCGTTCGGCTCCGTGCTTGGCCGCCCACCGGGCGACGTGCGATCCGAGCGCCCCGGTGCCGCCGGTGACCAGCACCGTTCCGGACGGCTGCCACTCCTGCCCCGAGTCGGTTGCCGGGACGAGGCGACGCCCGTACGCCCGGCCACCCCGGACGGCGACCTGGTCCTCCCCGCCACCGGCGAGGACGCCGGCCACCGCGGCGGCCTCGGCGGCCGGGTCGTCGGCGGGGTCTGACACGTCGACCAGCCCGCCCCACACCGTCGGGTGCTCGAGGGCCGCGCTGCGCCCGATTCCCCAGACCGAGGCGGCGCGCGGGTCGGGCCCGCGGTCGGCGGCGTGCCCACCGGGTCCGTCGGATCGAGCGCCATCGGGGGACCCATCGCCCGCCTCCCACCGGACCGCGCCTCGGGTCAGGCACCACAGGCGGGTGGCGGTCGCGCCGTCGGCGACCACCGCACGCACGAGGTCGGGCACCTCGCCGGCGTCGCCGACGACCGCCACCACCCCTGCCACCGGGTCCGGGCCAGCCAGGGCCCGTCGCAGCTCTACGTCGGTGGCGACCACCCGCGCGTCGAGGATCTCGCGCAGGGCCTTTGCCGTCGAGTCGGTCGCCGGGTCCGCCGGTCCGCGCGAACCGGTCAGGAGGATCCACCGGCCGCCGGGTACCCGGTCGGCCTGGTCGAGGGCAGTCCAGGCCACCCGCAGCCGGGTGAGATCGTTCGCCGGTCGGATCGCGGGCCAGTAGCGGCGGTGCTCGAAGGGGTAGGTCGGCAGGTCGGCGTGCAGGTCGAAGTGCGGCCCGGTGTCAGGGAGCCAACCCGGCAGCTCGGCGCCAGCGCACCACAGCCGCGCGGCCGCGCGACGGGCCGCGATCCCGGCGGGTTCGTCGGCGTGGCCGAGGCAGACCGCGACGGTGTCCTGGTCGGCACGGACGTGCCCGACCAGCGTCGGGTGCACGCCGACCTCGGCCCAGCGCCCCACGCCGGTGGCGGCGGTCGCGGCGGACACCGCGTCGGCGAACAGCACCGTGTGGGTGAGCTGCCCGGACCAGTGGCCGGGATCGCTCCAGGTCTGCTCCGCAACCATCGCGCCGCTCACCGTGGACGCGGCGGGCAGCCGGGGAGGCGCCCACGCCAGCTCGCCCGCCGCGGCGGCCAGCGCCTGGGCGGCCGGGGCCATCAACGGCGAATGGAAGGCGTGGCTGGTGTGCAGCCGGGAGACGCGCACGGCCGGGTCCAGGCCGCCGAGCAGGGCCTCCAGCGCGGCCGACTCGCCGGAGACGACCAGCCCCGTCGACGAGTTACGCGCGGCGACCGCGACCCCGTCCGGCAACTCCGCCGCGATCCCGGCGAGCGCCGCCGGGGGCCCGGACAGCGCTGCCATGGACCCACCGCGGGGCAGCTCGGCCATCAACCGCCCCCGGGTCGCCGCCAGCCGGGCCGCGTCGTCGAGCGAGAGAGCCCCGCAGAGGTGCGCGGCGGCGATCTCGCCGACCGAGTGCCCGATCACCACCAAGGGTTCCAGGCCCCACGCGACGAGCAGGCGGGATCCGGCGACCTGCAGTGCGAACAGCGCGGGCTGGGCCCAGCGAGTGTCGGCAAGGCACTGCGCGTCGTCGCCCCAGCACACGTCGCGCAGCGGTCGGTCCAGGAAGGGGCCGAGCGCGGCGAGAGCGTCGTCGAACGCCTCGGCGAACACCGGGAACTCGGCCGCGAGCCCCCGGCCCATGCCAGGGCGCTGGGCGCCCTGGCCCGGTAGGAGCAGGCCGGTTCCGCCGGGGCGCACGGTGCCCGTAACCAGCGCCGGATGGCCTGCGCTCTCGGCCAGGGACTCCAATGGCGCGCGCACGCCGTCCACGTCGCCGCCCGCTCCGGGCCCATCCACCAGCAGGACGGCGCGGTACTCGAATCGGGTGCGGCGGGTGAGCGAGGCGGCCACGGCGGGCAGGGCCGTCTGGGCCGGGTTCGAGGGGGCCAGCCGGTCGCCGAGGCGCCCGGCCAGTTCAGCCAGCGCGGACGGGGTGCGCGCCGAGAGCACGAGCGGCACCGGGCCCGGCTCGGATCCGGGGTCGACCGGTTCCACCGCGTCCTTCGACTCCTCTGGCGGGACGGGAGCCTGCTCAAGGACCACGTGGGCGTTGGTTCCGGAGAGTCCGAACGAGGAGATCCCCGCGCGGCGTGGACGCCCCACGGCGGGCCACTCGGCGGGTTCGGCGAGCACGCGCACCGCGCCGCTGTCCCAGTCCACGTGCCGGGACGGCTCCCCGACATGCAGGCTGGCCGGCAGGCGCCCGTGCCGCAGCGCACCGATCATCTTGATCATTCCGGCCACCCCGGCCGCGGCCTGGGTGTGGCCGATATTCGATTTGACCGACCCCACTCGTAGCGGCTCGTCGCGGTCCCGCCCGTAGGTTGCCAGCAACGCCTGCGCCTCGATCGGGTCCCCCAGGCGCGTGCCGGTGCCGTGCGCCTCCACCGCATCGACCTCGTGCGGCGCCAGCCCGGCCGAGGCCAGTGCATCGCGGATCACCCGCTCCTGGGACGGGCCGTTCGGCGCGGTCAAACCATTCGAGGCACCGTCGGAGTTCACCGCCGACCCTCGGATCACCGCGAGCACCGGGCGGCCCGCCGCCATGGCGTCCGACAGTCGCTGCAGCACCAGCACGCCGGCGCCCTCACCCCACGCGGTTCCGTCGGCGTCTTCGGAGAAGGCCTTGCACCGGCCGTCTCCGGCGAGGCCGCCCTGCCGGGCGAAGTCGACGAACACCCCGGGGCCGGACATCACGGTCACGCCGCCGGCGATCGCCAGGTCGCACTCACCCGACCGCAGCGCCGCCGCGGCCAGGTGCACCGACACCAGCGACGACGAGCACGCCGTGTCCACGGTGAGTGACGGGCCGCGCAGGCCGAGGACGTATGACACCCGGCCGGAGAGCACGCTCGCCGCGTTGCCGGTCCCGGCGTGTGCACTCGCGTCGGTGTCGGACGCGGCCAGCACGAAGAGGTAGTCCTGCCCGTTGGTGCCGACGAACACGCCGGTGCGGCTGCCGCGCAGGGCGGTCGGGTCGACGCCGGCCCGTTCGAGCGCCTCCCAGGAGACCTCCAGGAGCAGTCGCTGCTGCGGGTCCATCGCAAGAGCCTCGCGCGCCGAGATCGAGAAGAACTCGGCGTCGAACCCGGCGACGTCGTCGAGGAACGCCCCGGACCGGACCGCGTCCGCGTGGCGGGCCAGATCCCACCCTCGGTCGCGCGGCGGCGGGCCGATCGTGTCCACGCGGGCGTCGACCAGGTCCCACAGGTCGTCCGGGCCAGTGACGCCGCCGGGGAAGCGGCAGCCGATCCCGACCACGGCCACCGGCTCGTCCAGTGCGGCTGCCCGCGCCACCGTCGGTCCGGCCTCGCCCGGGGAACCGGTCAACAGGACGGTCAGGTGCCCGGCGAGCTGTCGCGGCGTCGGATAGTCGAACGCGACGGTCGCCGGGAGCCGGCGCCCGATCACCGCACTGAGTCGGTTGCGCAGCTCGACCGAGGTCAGCGAGTCGAAGCCGAGCCCTCGGAAGTCCCGGTCGGCCCCCACCGAGGCAGTGGCCGCTCTGGGATCCCGGTGTCCCAGGGCGGCCGCCGCCTCGGCCTGGACCAGCTCGAGGACGGCGGCGGTGCGTGCGGCGGGCTCCAGGCCGGCCAGCCGGGAGGCCCAGGCGCTCGCGGCGGCAACGGACCCGGCGGCCGCCGCCGTCGGTAGCGCGCCCGCCAGGTCACGCCAGGGCGGCGGCAGCAGTGGGCCGGCCGACGCGAGCCACCCACGGTGCAGCGGCGCGGCGACCAGGACGGGCTCGGCCCGCGACCGGGCCGCGTCGAACAGCGCGAGGCCGGTCCGGGGGGTCAGGGCGACCACGCCGGTGCCGTCCCGCTGGGTAGGTGCCGGGCCGCCGCCGGTGCGGGCTGCCATCTCGGCAGTCATGCCGGCACCGAGGTCCCAGGGACCCCAGGCGATCGCCCGGCGATGCGCGCCGTCGCGGCGTCGCGCGGTCGCCCAGGCGTCCAGGGCGGCGTTGGCCGCCGCGTAGCCGGCCTGCCCGGCCGAGCCCAGCTCACCGACGATCGAGGAGAACACGATCAACTCGGTCCGGTCGTGGACGGCCGCGTCGAGCACCTCGACCGTGTCGATCTTGGGCCGCAGCACGGTGGCCAGGCGCGTGGCATCCTGGGCGCCGAGCAGGCCGTCGTCGAGGACGCCCGCTGCGTGCACGACCAGCGACGGCGGCGCGGGCAGGGCCCGCAGGGCGGCGGCCACGGCTTCGGCGTCGGTGGCGTCGCAGGCCACCACGTCGACCTTTGCCCCGGCGGCGGTGAGCTCCGCACCGAGGGCGACCGCCTCGGGCGCGTCCGGGCCGCGCCGGGAGGCCAGCACGAGGTGCGAGGTACCGGTCCCGACGAGGTGGCGGGCCAGAACCGCACCGATCCCGCCGGTCCCGCCGACGATCAGCACCGGCCCCTCGGCGGTGGACTGCCCGCCCTCGGCGTCCCGCTCCTCGGCGGAGCCGGGCTCACGCCACCGAGGCACCAGCCGCCGGCCCTTGCGCACGGCGATGTCGGGATCGGTGGCGGTGGGTAGCAGCGACCGGTCGTCGGTGGGGGCGCCCTTAGTCGGCAGGTCGAGCAAGAGGAACCGGCCCGGATGCTCGACCATCGCGGTAAGGGCGAGCCCACGCACGGCGGCCTGGGCGGGGTCGGGTCGCTCGTCGGGTCCGGCGGCCGCCGCGCCCCTGGTCACGACGATCCACGGCTCGTCGTCGGCCGCGCGCGCCGCCTCCTGGACCGCGGCCAGCGCACGGATCACCGTCGCGGCCACCGGCAGGCCCCGCTCCACAGTGATCCACCGCGGTTCCGGCCCGGAGGCATCGCGCCCGTCGGACGGGACCGGCCCGGCCTCGACCCAGTCGACGGTGTACAGCCCACCGGTGCTCGCGGCGGCCGCGTCGTCCTCGGCCACCGTGCCCGCCCAGAACCGCTGATGGGTGAACGGGTAGGTCGGCAGGTCGATCTGTCGGGCGCGGTGTCGGGCGAGGCCGTCGCCGGGAACCGACGGCACCCAGTGCGGGAGGTCGGCGTCGGAGCACCACAGTGTTGCGGCCGCTCGGTTGGCCGCGAGCGCCGGGTCCAGATCGCGGTGCCCGAGCGCGACGGCGAGCACGTTCGGATGATCGGCGCCGACGTGCCCGACCAGGCTCGGGTGCGCACCGATCTCGACCGCCCTGCGGACGCCGAGCTCGTCCACCGCGTGCGTGATGGCGTCGGCGAACCGCACCGTCGCGGTCAGCTGTCGGCCCCAGTGGTCGGGATCGGCCCATGTCCTCGGGCCCACCGGGCACCCGGTCAGCGTGGAGATGACCGGGATCCGCGGCGCGGACCAGTCCAGCCCGGCGGCCACCGAGGTGACACGGGCCGCCGCCGACGCCATCGCCGGGGAGTGGAAGGCGTGCGAGGTGACCAGCCGGGTGGTGCGCAGCGCGTCGCCTGCGCCGGTGAGCACCGTGTCCAGGGCGGTCGTGTCGCCGGAGAGCACCAGGCTGGTCGCGGCGTTGTGGGCCGCGACCACGACGTCGTCGGGCAGCTGCGCGACGAGCTCGCGCAGGTCCGTCGGCGAGCCGGACACGGCCGCCATGACCCCGCCGGACGGCAGCTCGCCCATCGCCAGCGCACGGGCCGCGACCAGTGCGGCCGCGTCGTCCAGCGACAGCGATCCGGCCAGGTGGGCCGCGGCCATCTCACCGACCGAGTGCCCCACCAGCACGTCCGGCTCCAGCCCCCACGAGCGCAGCAGCCCGAACCCGGCGATCTGCATCGCGAACAGCGCCGGCTGGGCCCAGCGGGTGTCGGCGAGCAGCTCGGCGTCGTCGCCCCACATCACCTCGCGCAGGGGGCGCTCCAGGTGCGGCTCGAGCGCCTTGCAGACCGCGTCGAAGTCGGCGGCGAAGGTGTCGAAGCTGGCACACAGCTCGCGGCCCATGCCCGGTCGTTGGGAGCCCTGCCCGGGCAGCAGCACCGCGGTCGTTCCCCGCCGGACCTCGCCGACCACCACCCCTGGGGCACTCGCACCGTGGGCCAGCGCGGCCAGTGCCTCGGCCCGGTCGTCGGGATCGTCGGAGTCGGACAGCACGGCGGCGCGGTGCGACAGCGCGGTGCGTCGGGTGGCCAGCGCGACCGCGACGTCGGCGGCCCGGGGGCCGGCGGGGCCCGCCAGGTCGCGCAGCCGGTCGGCCAGCGCGGCGAGGGCCTCGGGGTCGCGAGCGGAGAGCAACCACGGCGCGCCCGGGGCTCCGTCGGACGGGTCGGGGACCTCGACCGCCTCCTCGAGGGCCTCCTCGACCGCCTCCTCGACGATGACGTGTGCGTTGGTCCCCGAGATCCCGAACGACGACACACCGATCCGCCGAGGGCGCCCGACCGAGGGCAGTGGGGCCGCCGACGTGGCCAACACGATCTTCCCGCCGTCCCAACCGACCCGGGTGGACGGCACGGCGAGGTGCAGGCTCGCCGGCAGGACCCCGTGGCGCAGTGACAGCAGAGCCTTGATCACCCCGACCACCCCGGCCGAGGCCTGGGTGTGGCCGATGTTCGACTTCACCGACCCCAGCCGCAGCGGTTCCGCACGGTCGCGTCCGTAGGTGGCCAGCAGGGCGTGCGCCTCGATCGGGCCGCCCAGCGTGGTCCCGGTGCCGTGCGCCTCCA
>Ga0137415_10001629_pt1 | contig 22234 bp, 15 predicted proteins | sample CZODoug3_1_1_16f_FD_183082 | JGI IMG/M metagenome (GOLD analysis project Ga0137415, IMG submission 183082) | Vadose zone soil fungal communities from Angelo Coast Range Reserve, California, USA - CZODoug3_1_1_16fungal (Hybrid Assembly) | ecosystem: Environmental > Terrestrial > Soil > Vadose...
GCGAGGAGTCATCTTTCACTCACCGCCGACGGGTGATGAGGCCGCCAAGGCAGTGTTTGCGCGCGATCCAGACGGAAATGCCTTTGAGTTGATCGAGTTGCTCGACGCGGCTCCGACTACGGTAGAGCGCTGATGGCCGATTGCGCGCGTGTGCGGCGCGGGCTGCTTTTTGGTGCCCTATGCGCTGTCAACTTTACGGCTAGCGCTCAGTCGGTTGATTACCGCTTCGTACGCAGTGATGATCCGGTTGCGGATCGCAACGCGTATGTGCTCACATTGATCATGGCGGACCCGGTGGTGCGAAAGGCGTTGGCGCAACAGGCCGATCTCACTAAGATCGGGCAGCGGCTCGACACCACACGCAAATCGGTCATTGCTGCGTGCACCGAAAGGCGTATCACAAGCGTGTTTGTGTGTCCGATAGATCAACTCGAGCTGACCGATGTCGAGATTCGACAGGCGGCGGAAGCTCTGGCCCGACTGGCGGGCCCGAACGGCGCGCTGAATGGCCTGGTGCGAGATCGAATGCGCGCATCGGGGCTATATCAAAAATATGCTCATTTGCAAGATAAGCCGTTCATGAGCGCAGCCTGGACAGCCACTGCTCATGCGATCAATCGCTTGTATCGCATCTACGGATTGGGCGAAAGTTTTGCGCTCTCGGTGATCGACGGAATGAGCCGCAACCCTGCGGACGATGACTACCGATCGTTGCTCGCCGCCACCTTGCAAGCAAGTATCGACAGCGCGAGCGGTGAGCCGTTCTTCGCTATCTGGTCACGCGTGGGGTTCGATCTCCTCGCCATCAATCAGCGGGACGAGGCAGGCCGCTATGAGCCGTTGGATACCGGCGAGAATGCCGCAGCCCTTGTGAACGCTCGGGGGCTCAATTGGCGCTCCGCGCGATATAGCGCAATCGTCGTGCCGGGCGCGGGCCTGCAACCTGGCGAAGTGCAAGTTTCACCAATCGCGTTGTTGGAAGTCAGGATCGCTGCCAAGCGTTGGCATGAAGGCTTGGCGCCTTTTATTATCGTGTCCGGCGGGCACGTCTGGCCGAATCGAACGCCCTACGCGGAGGCGATCGAGATGAAGAAGATGCTAAGGAACCGGTATGGCATCCCCGAGAACGCCATTTTCGTGGATCCCTACGCGCGTCACACCACGACCAACTTGCGCAATGCCTCCAGGCTTCTTTTCCGCATGAGAGCGCCGATGGATAAGCCGGTCGTGATTATCAGACAGCTTGGAGCGCTCGATTACATTCTCGGTGAAGAGTTTGCGGTGAGGTGCGACCAGGAGCTGGGATACCAACCGATGGCTCAAATCGCAGAGCTCTCGACGTTCGAGCTCACTGCTCAGCCAAACATTCTTTCCTTGCACGCTGACCCGAGTGATCCGCTGGATCCGTAGTGAGCTTCCGGCGATGGAAAGGCACTTCAGCATATTGCTTGCAGTAATTCTGACTACGGCGGCCTCAGCCCTCATCGGCGGCGTAGCGCATGCGGCAGAGTCGATCGCCGTCGATGGACCCTCCTTCGATCTCAAGCGCTGGGAGAAGACCCTACGTCGAGCCGGCGCCTCACCCGCCGAGATAGCCAAATTCGACGATATGGTCAAGGACCAATCACCAAACGACCTGCCCTCTTTCGAGGACTATCTGCGGAGCACACCGCCGTCAACAATGACGCAGACGTTGAGAAGCATTGTCAGAAACGAGCAGGAATCTGCCCCGCCGGCATTGCTTCCGACATCGGCACCCATGATGCCGTGCGAGAGCTTGCGCGGATTGCCCCTCCCCGAGACAACGATCGATTCTGCGGTGCCTGCACCGGACGGCTCTTGCCGTGTCACGGCTACTGTAGTCCATTCCCCTGCGGATAATCCCATCAAAGTATTCATTGCCTTGCCGATGCGAGGCTGGAATGGACGTTTTCGAGGAACCGGTGGGGGAGGCTACAGCGGGGGCAGCGCTTCGAATCTCGACGGACCTGTCAGTAAGGACTACGCGGTAGGAGCCACAGATACAGGCAACCCTGCTGGGACCGCAAACTTCGCACTCGATGCTCACGGTAAGCAGGCCTGGAATCGTCTGCGCAACAACGCCTACCGCGGCATTCACGATATGACGGTGGTGGGCAAGGCACTCACCCAGGCCTTTTATGGCCGTGCTGCGCGCTATGCTTATTTTGTGGCGGAGTCCACTGGAGGGCGCCAGGCTTTGACCGAAGCGCAGCGCTACCCAGACGACTACGATGGCATTCTAGCGCTCTATCCTGCCATTGCGCGAGACCGGTATGTTCCTGCGCAGTTGTGGCCACAGGTTCTGATGCATGAGGCCGGGGACTATTTGCCCCGAGCCAAGCTTGACGCAGCAACGGCCGCAGCCGTGAAGGCGTGTGGTGGGCCGGACGGGATCATCGCGAATCCCACCCAGTGCTCGTACGACCCGACCGAGCTCGTTGGACGCGCGGTGGGCGATAGCACTTTCACGCCACAAGATACGGAAGTGATTCGCGGGATTTGGGAGGGGCCTCGGGACCATGATGGTGGCTTTCTCTGGTGGGGACCGACGCGGGGCACGGACCTGTCGATCCTGGCGGATACGGTAGGCACACCGCTTCAGGGAAAGCCGTTTGGGGAAGGCTTGGATTGGTTTCGTTACTTCTTAGTACTAGATCCGAAATGGGATTGGCAGACTTTGACGCGGACGAATTTCGAGCTGCTGTTCGCACAGTCCATCCATGTCCACGCTAGCACGTACGGCGGAGACGATCCTGATCTGACGGCCTTTCGCAGCCGGGGCGGGAAGCTTCTGATGGTGCACGGATGGGCGGATCAACTGGTACCCGCCCAAGAATCCATTGCCTATTATAGGCAGGTGCAGCGGCGGATGGGTGGAGCGGAGCGCACGGCAGATTTTCTGCGGTTGTTTTTAGTGCCCGGAGCCGATCACGGTTTTTCGGGGCCGGTACCTGCGCCGAGCATAGGAGCCATGATCAGCGCGCTCATGCAGTGGGTCGAGACGGGTCGCGCACCGGACCAGCTCAACGCAGAACGACTGGGTGCTCGCAATAAGATCATCAAATTGCGCACCCTGCTTCCTTATCGCGTGGAGCGCCTGGATACAGGGCCCTAATCCATCGGTGCAGAAAGTTACTTTGCCAAACAGAATTCGTCGGAGTGCAAATAATGCGATCGCAGTCGCTCCGGTAACATTCTTCCGACGAAAGATCGACTGGCGCTGCACATGACTCGCGCCTCAGAACGCTCGCGGTAGGGGAAATGCGCCTATTATGACCGTCAAAGTCATTCTCCCGAAGTCGGGAATGGGAATCGTCGAAGGAGCGGTTGTCAGCTGGCTCAAAGAGATCGGCGACCCCGTCATGCGGGTGGAACCGCTGACCGAGACGACCAACGCAATCCACGAACTCAGATCGCCCGCACCGGGTGAGACAGTACTGGTAAACATCACCCTGGCCGAAATCGGCGAGGCCGCCGCAGTGACTAAGTAAGTCGCCATGATCAGGGGCTTTGACCAAACTGGTATAGCGGTCGCCGATCTCGACCGCTCCATCGCTTTTTATTGCAGCGTCTTCGAATTGATCGAAGTGCTGGCCCAATGAGTTCAGGTCGAGCAGGCGACTGGGTTGCGAAAGCGAAATATATATCGCTCGACGTACGCGACCTCATCGACGGACGTTCGCTTGCCGGCTTGGGAGCTGTGCGGGAGAAGCTGAGCCCGCGGGACGGCCAACCACTGTACAGCTTTTCCGACACGACTCCCCACGAGCTCGATGAAGCGGTGCGAGCCGCGCGTACCACCGTCGAAGACGGTCGCTGGTCGGGCTTGTCGGTTCAACAACGCAAAGACGTGTTGTTCCGACTGGCACGCCTCCTCGAGGAGCGGCACGAGGAATTTGCACTGCTCGAGTGCCTCGATGTCGGTAAACCAATTCGCGACGCACTGTCTGTCGATGTACCCGCGGCTGTCGCATCGATTCGCGCGTCGGCCGAGGCGATCGATTACGTCGCAGGGAAGGTGTATGTTGCTCACGCCTCGGCACTTGCCTACCAGCTGCAACGGCCGGTGGGTGTGGTTGGCGCAATCGTCGGCTGGAACTTTCCACTGGTGCTCGCCGCCGGCAAGATTGGCCCGGCACTGGCGACGGGCAATTCAGTGGTACTCAAGCCGTCCGAACTCACGTCGTTGAGCGCCGCGCGACTGGCTCAACTCGCACTTGAGGCGGGCGTGCCGCCGGGCGTATTCAATGTCGTCCATGGAGAGCGTGTGGTGGGTGAGGCGATCGCAGTGCATCCCGACATCGATCTAATCAGTTTCACCGGCAGTTCCCAGACAGGACGAGAGATTCTCAATGCTTCAGGTCGGTCGAACATGAAGCGGCTGATACTTGAGTGCGGTGGCAAAGCACCGAATATCGTTTTCGAGGATTCACCCGATCTGGACGGTGTAGCGGCGGCAATCATCGAGCGAGCCTTCTGGAATCAGGGACAGGTCTGTACCGCGAGTTCCCGGCTGCTCGTGCAAGAGTCGATCCGCCAGCCGCTGATCGACCGCATCCTGACCCAAGCTAAATCGCTGACGCTCGGAGATCCGCTCGATGAGACGACCCGCCAGGGTGCGTTGGTGGGAAGAGCGCATTGCGACAAAGTAAATGGCTATATCCGCCGCGGCGATCGCGAGGGTGCGGTGCGGGTATATGCATCGACCGCGCGGCCGCCGTTCGCGGACGGGTGCTATGTTCCGCCCGTAATCTTCGACCAAGTCACACCCTCCATGGCAATTGCTCAGGAGGAGATCTTCGGACCCGTCTTGTCGGTCTTGTCGTTCCGCGACACGGAGGAAGCCATCCGAATTGCCAACGGGACGATCTACGGGCTTTCTGCGATCGCCTGGACCAAGGACCTCCCGCGTGCCCAGCGGTTGAGTTACGCGCTGCAGGCGGGCAGCGTGACCATCTTTGCCACGAGTAAAGCGGCGGCGGGCGCGGGGGAGGGGGTTATCGCCGTCGGTGGGCTGAAGCAATCGGGCATGAGCGTAGAGGGTGGCATCGAGGGGCTGCAGGCGTATCTCGCACAGACCGCGGTACAAATTTATGTCTGACCTGTCTTCAAGTGCCCGTTTCATTGCCGGCATGATGGCACCGCACCGCGCCGTCAGCATGGCGATTGGTGCGGTCGTCGTCGCCGGCCTGCTGGCGGGGCTCGTGTCGGCAACTCCGGCCGAGACCCCAGCCTTGCGCTGGTATCGCGGCAACACGCATACGCACACGATCAATTCCGACGGGGATGCGAGTCCCGACGTCGTCGTGCGCTGGTTTCGCGAGCATGGCTACCAATTCGTCGTGGTGACGGACCATGAGCAGCTAACCGCCGTGGAGCCTTTGAACCGGCAATTCGGCGCGCCCGATCGATTCCTGGTCATCGGTGGCGAGGAGCTAACTCAGGAAATCGAGGATTCTTCGCACCCAGATAGGGTCCGGCAGTTGCATATCAACGCGATCAACTTGGCGACCACCGTGCACGCCATCGGTCGAAAATGCTGCGACGATCTGGCGCGCGTGGCGCCCCCGGGCACGACCGTTGCCCAAGCGCTGAGTGCCGATCTCTCGGCTGTGCGGTCGGCGGGGGCCGTTGCGCAGCTCAATCATCCCAATTATCGCTGGTCGATTCGTTTCGAAGACTTGCACGGGCTGCCCGAGAATACCTTGCTCGAGATTTGGAATGCCGGTCCAGAGCACAACAATCTGGGTGGAATCGATGCCGCCGGACACATGACGCCTTCGCCCGAGAAGCTATGGGACATGCTCCTCACCGGCGGCAAGCGTGTGTGGGGCGTGGCGTCAGACGATAGCCACCAATATCACGACTTCGAGAATCCCCGCGCAGCGCGCCCCGGACTGGCCTGGATCGTGGTCCGCGCGCCCGAGCTGTCCGCTGCCGCGATCAGCAGCGCTCTAGCCGCAGGTAACTTCTACGCCTCCAACGGCGTCGAGCTAGACGAAATCACCGCGGACGCACGCGAAGTACAAATCAGGATTCATGACGATGCGGCCAGCAAACCTACGGGAGACGCGAAACCAGACACGCGTTACATGACCCGCTTTGTCGGCGCGGAGGGCCGCGTACTCGCGGAAGTGGGAGGGCACGTCGCCCGATATACCGTTCGTGGGAACGAGCAGTACGTGCGGGCCGTGATCACCGACAGCAACGGCCGGCAGGCTTGGACGCAACCCCGCTTCCTGTCGCGCTCGCGGGACACACCCGATGAGCGCCGCTAAAACTCAAACGCGGCGAGGATTCATCAAGGCGGCAGGGGCCGGTTTCGGGATGGCTGGCGTGGGGGCGGATATTTTAATGTCTGTCGACGCTGCGGAAATTCCAGGCAACGCTGCTCGAGCCAGTGCCGGAGCGGAAAAATCCACAGGGCGCGATGCATTTTCCGATACCCTATATGTGAACGATCGGACGGACTGCGAGCTCGTTGCAACGTTCGGCACTTGCCATCTGACGGACTTCCGCTTCTTCACCATGCTGCGTCAGGAATCCTGGGATCTGCTGCGATGGGAAAGCCTGGGCAACGCTGTGCAGGCACACCGAGGGTGGAACCATTGGCCCTACGAGCAAAGACTTCGTGTTCGCGTCAACCAGAGCGATGTTGCTGACCTTGCACAGGTTGACGAGGTCGAGCAACAATTTGACTTCCGCAGGGTCAAAGTCTCCTCACCCCTGGTGAGGCTCGAGCGCATCGAGCTCATGGCAACGGCGCGGCAATGGCTTACCGCCATACGGGTGACGAACCCCCTCTCGATATCAGCGGATATCGTGTTGGAGCTCGAGTGGGCAAGGAGGAACGCGGGACCGGTGCGTCTGCGCGCTCATCCCGATCCCGGCACCTCGGGTTTCGTCTACTCGATTGCCAATGGGCCTCCGATCCTGGTGACCACTGGCGAGGAGATCACGTGGGAGAAGCGCGGCGCGGGAGCCGTGTCGAGCCGGTGGAAGGCGTCGTTGAAATCCGGCCAATCCCTGACGGTGATCTTCGATGTGCACGTCGGCTGGTCCGCAATGGCGCGCTACGATGAAGAGGGCGCCGGTCAGCCTTCCACCGACCCGCAGGCTGCCGCGGACCGTATTTCGGATTGGAACGGCTTTGCGGCTGTGAACCTCGCTCTGGGCGCAAAGGTTGATACTCGGCGCTGGGAAGATCTCCGGCAGTTATGCGACGTGAGGCGGAGCTACCTTTACTCGCGCATGCCTCGCCTGCAAGGCTTTAGCGCGGAGTGGTCGGGAATGTGGTCGTACGTATTCGATCTGATGCGCAGCGGTATTTACCCGGCGCAGGCGCATTTCAACGACGTTTGGATGGTCGCCGATCTGGTCGTGTATCGAGAGGCATTCTCATGGGACGGCCCGGCATCCGTCCATAGTTTCTGCCACTGGGATGCCGACCTTGCCGCACGGAGTTTGCGCACATATCTGAAGGACGCTACTCAGAAAGATGGAACGCTTTCCGTATCCTCAAACCCGTTTCGCGCATTTCCCAATCCCATCCCGCAGCTCGCCAACAACACGATGGCGCTGTGGGATTGCTACCAGCTGACCCATGACCAGACGCTCCTTGCGGACTGTTATCCGTTGCTCGTAAGACATGTTCGATGGTTGGAAACGAGACGAAATCGCACCCCGCACGGGCCGCTTCTGGATATCGGCTCGAATATCGACTACGGTCCGACGGAGCTTTACGAAAGCCCGACCATCTGGCCCGACGTACAATGTTTTCTGGCCGATCACTACCGCAAGTTGGGCCAGATAGCGCAGGTCATCGGCAGACCGGAAGGTGAGCGGCGGGAGTGGACACAAAAGGCCGAGCGCCTAGCCACCGCCATTCGCGAGCACATGTGGGATGACGCTGCCGGCACGTTCTGGTGCCTGTCGGATACGCTGAAATTCAAGCGGGTCGCTTCTCCCGTTGAATTCCACAGCATGACAACCGCCGTCGCAACTCGCGAGCAAGCTCGACGTCTGCTCACGCGTTTGAAAGATCCCGCGAAATACGCGCCGAGCGCTCAATATCCCTTCGGCCTGCCCAGCGCGCCATTCGACTCGCCTGTGTTTGTCGTCAAGGACGGTTGGAGCGGAAGCATCTGGCCGATTCAGACTTACTACACGGTCCGTGGACTCGCAAGCTACGGCTACCAGGATGAAGCGGCGGCTCTGGCTCGAACTTTGTATTGGATGATGGCGCGGGACTATCGAGCGACTGGAACGATTTGGGAGCAATACGACCCGCGCACCGGTAAGGATCTCGACGCGATACCGGACTCGGGCAGGGAGGGCCTTTCGGATGTGGGGCGAGGGCACTTCGTATCCGGTATCGCCACCTCCGTGCTGGATGCATTGATACGAGGGGTATTGGGATTCGAGCGGACGGACGACCCATCGACGTTTTATCTCTCGCCTCGCCCGCTGACCGACGAATGGCACGGCATCGAGAATCTACCGCTGAGCGGTGCCACGCGGCTCGCCATCCAGGTCAAGCGCGATGGCGAGGCAGTGCGTTGCAAGGTCAGATTCTCGAGCTCAAAGGAGGAGGCCCGCTCCGTGGCTATCCGTCGAGTCGATATCGAAGACGGGTCCAGCACGATGATGGGTATTCTGACGCTCAACGAGCGTCAAGAAATCTCAATCACTCTGGAAAATACACCTGGCTGTCGTCATGAGTGGCGGTTCCAATAAAGCGCAGGGATTTCATCGCGGGTACGGGCGGGGCGTTGGCCGCTCCGGAAGCTTTTGCTTCGGGAGCCGAGCCTCGCATATCTCAGAAGCGCGAGGGCATTGCCCCGCGCCTTCAATGGTACTATCAACGTGATTATCGACGATCGATGGATGGGCGCGGCGCCTGGTCAGACACTAAGGGCAAGTATTTGCGGTCATATGTGGGTGTTGGCGAGACCGAAGCTAAAGATGACGGCATTCTGCCGCGGTGGTCCCGGCCGGTTTCGGCGATAAGTCGCCGATTGATCCGCACAACATGTTTGCGGCGACGATGGCGAGGGCCCACATCCTCACGTGGCTGCATATTGCGGTCGGGTGCTGGAGACCTACGTCGACCGTGCCTGCGGCTTCGTTTCCGGGTTCGAGGGGGGCGATTGCTGGATCAGCGATGTATCTTATCCTGCATATTACTGTAATAGCCGAACAGCAGCGCCGCAAGTGACATACGATCACGATTTACACCATATCTGCACTCTGCTAGCCTCGGACTTTAAGGGGTTATCTTAAATATTGGCGCCGTCGTTATGCAGAAACAGCTGATTCGACTTGATCAGTTTGACTCTCGCCATATGGACTACATCAGCAGGATCGGAGCCGACTACCCAGAAGGCCGGAATATCCGCGACGGTCGAACATGGGTTCGACAGCAGGTCTGCCGCGATAAAACATTCACGCTGGCGGTGCTCGAAGGCTTGTATGCGGACGCTGACGACATCGGGCTCACCAACCAGGAAGACTATGTCAAAGTCAATTTCTGGTTGAGTGGTCGGCATACGACCGTTCTGGATGGATTTGGGCAGCATGAGCATGATCGACCAGAGGTCTTTATTACATCTGGACCGTTCGAGATGACAAAGCTTGATATTATGAATCGCAACTGTCAGATCGCTGCGGTCGCGGTTTGCGTTCAGCGCGAGTTTTTTCCGTTGCACTTGGGCCTCGCACCCGACGAACTGCCGAATCCGCTGCGAAGCATTTTCTGTCGGGACGAGCTGCTACATACGTTTTGTCAGTTTCCGATAACTCCGGAGGTCTCGGCGGCCGTACGCGCGATCCTGCTCGCTCCGTTTGCCATCCGGAGAAATCCAGTCTACGGGCAGGCAAAGTGCATGGAACTCATGTGCCTTTTGATCAACTTGATGACCGCTCACTCGGAAAAATCCGCTACCAAAGCATCGATTCCGCATCGACACGAAGCGCGCTTGCGTCAGGTTCGTGATATGTTGATCAAGCGCTACGCAGAGCCCATCACGCTTGAGCAGCTCTCAGTTGATGTCGGCTTGAACCGAGTGGCGTTGAGTGCTGGTTTCAGGCATATGTTCGGCACCTCAATTTACAACTTTCTGCAAAAGCAGCGAATGGAACGCGCCTACGATCTTCTTCAAAACGAGAGCAATTCTGTCAAGCAAGTTGCCAGCGCCGTCGGATTCAAACACCAGTGTAATTTTTCTACCGCGTTCCAGGCGTTTTTCGGCTGTTCGCCTCAGCAATCGCGACGGCGAAACTGAGCTTTATCGAGCACGTATCCCGAATCGTGATGAACGCTGCGCAGCGATGTTCCCCCGGCGACCAAACAGCGATTGATCGACAATCCGATCCCGCCAACAGGCCCGCATAGAGAATCTTACTTTCGCAAACAACTTCCGTCAGCTTGCAAACGTTCTCGTGACGGTGATTCGGATAGTCTTGATGCCATGTTTGGACTGATGTCGCAGGCATGCTTGAAGAAAAAGCGAAGGATTCACTAGAGCACGCTCGAGTCATTGGGGATCCTCAGCACCCGAACCGCGGTGGATTCGATGCAATGACCTTAGCGGAACTGATGAGCTGGTTCCGAATCCCAGGTCTGAGCGTCGCTGTGATCAAGGATTTCCAGCTTCACTGGGCAAAGGGGTACGGCGTCGCAGATGCCGAGACCGGTCGGTTAGTCGATACGAGCACGCTTTTTCAGGCAGGCTCCATCAGTAAGCCAGTATCTGCAATGGCAGTGTTGAAGGCTGTTCAAAACGGACAAATCTCGCTCGATGACAATATCAATAAAATTCTTCACTCCTGGCAACTGCCCTCCCGCCCTCTGAGCAATGATCCCCCCGTCACACCGAGGATGCTGGCGAGCCATACGTCTGGCTTAGGCGATGGGTTCGGTTTTCCGGGATATGAGCCAGGGGTGCCGCTCCCAACCATTTTACAAATTCTGCAAGGGCTGGCTCCTTCCAATACTCCGGTATTGTGGATGGAACGCGCCCCCTTATCGGTGATGAAGTATTCCGGCGGTGGCTCAACGATACTGCAGCTTGCTTTGACGGATACTCTCAAGCGCCCATTCCCAGAGATCTTACGCGAACTCGTATGTGAGCCGGCTGGGATGACTGATAGCGATTTTGATCAGCCGCTTCATCCCAAACGCCAATTGCGCGCGGCTCGCTCTCATGATCGCGATGGGCCGCTCTTGCCTCGCTGGCATGTGTACCCCGAGCTTTTCGCAGCCGGTTTGTGGACCACGGCGACAGACCTTGCTCGCTTTGCTCTCGAAGTCCAGTTGTCCGTTCACGGAAGGTCAAATCGCATTCTCTCGCGATCCATGGTTCAGGAGATGCTCAATCCGATCGGAGTGGGTGATTTCGCCGTGGGCTTCAGAATTTTCCAACATGGGGGCGGTTGGTACATGGAACATACGGGGTCTACTTACGGCTTCAGCTGCCTGCTTCTGGCCCATAAACTCAAGGGCTACGGGCTCGTTGTGATGACTAATTGCAACCCGATTCCCGAGTTCATGAAAGAAATGAAAGAGCGCGTCGCGAGGGCTTATGACTGGGACTGCTTAGACAGGCCGGTTCCACTTCCTCATTGAAGAATTCAGTGAAATATTCTGCCTGGTTATCAGAGCGCCAGCCTTCTCGCGCGGCTGAAGGATGGGCAATGTGAGCGGCTACGTTTCAACGCCACATTTGCTTCTCGATAAGATGCGAATGCATCGCAACATCGCACGCCTGAAAACTCATCTGACGAATTTAAAGGTGCCGTTACGCCCTCATCTGAAAAGTAAGCGTGCGCCCTGGGCCGACTAGATTTTCGCAAACGTTACGCGAATGATGCCGCCTGCAGAATTTCCTCGTTTGAAGACCACCTGATTTCCTCTGGAGGGGACCACTCGATTTCCGACGCATCGACGCATCCAATTTAAGCTCTGGTCAAAACACAGCGTGCCCGACCCTAACCCACGGCGAATTTATTTGCGGCTTCTGACAGATCCAAGCGGCCCGGATCACATGGCGAGAGCCTGTATTCAGTCTTTGAGGGTTGCGGCCCAGCGATCTTCGAATGCCATTGCTTCGGTCCAGCAAGCCGCAATGACGAGACCTCTCGACGACGGTGCGTGACGGCGAACAGCGCGAACGCGGTCGCGGAAGCTTTCCTCTAGCGTGTCTCGTTCAGTCCGAAACGCCGTCAGGGTTTCGTCGGGCGATTGGAAGAGGGCGTTAGTCAGGGCCTCGTGTCGCCACCACACCGTCGATTGATCCGGCAAACATACCTGTGAGAGTCCTGATACGGGAAGCTCAAGGTCCAGACACACAGGCTTGAAAATCGACGCGCAGGCCGAGGAGCCGGCGGTGACCCAGTGTACAGCTGAGTCTGCGTAGAGCTCCGAGATCAGTGAGCCCACAGTTTGACCACGAGGCTCCTCATCGCTTGCATGGGCGCAAACTGTGAACTGTTTTGTCCTCGGTGGCCGAAAGGTGAATTGAGTCGCTCTGTCTGGACCGTGGTCGCGAAGAATCGCCATGAGATCATCGGCCGTAAGCTTATGTTTCATCTGAGCGAGTCTCGCGCAAGAGCGGCCGTATCTTGTTAGGCCGCTCGTCATCGATCGATCAGGATTGGCAAGGGCGGTGCGATAGTCGATCTCATCATCGGACGACCAGCGGTTGGCGCGTATTCTCGCGTCCAAGCCAGCGCTCTTGCGAAACGGCACTTTGCCGATGGTGTAAATATTGGAGATCGCGCGTGTTGCGTCCACTTTTTGAACAATCCAATCTCGGTCGATTGTTTCGAATACGAACGCTTCGGTGGGATCAGCGATGATGAAACTGTTTTGATAATACATGGTCGAAACAAGGCCACAATTCCCGCCTTGTCCGTGACGCTCCAAAAGATCAATCATCACGCCGAGGGCCTCTGCGGCGCGTCGGCCGCGTTCCAATCCGAGACGCACCAAGTCCATGCCGATGAGCGCGCGCTCCGTCGGATCAGGAGATCGAGCAAATACGGCTTCGTTGCCAATGGCGACGCCAAACTCGTTGGCGCCCATTTCCGCGCCCCACATCCAGCAGGGTCGGCAAAGCAACACGCGATGGGTTTGCGGTGCCTGCGGAATCGAGATGTAGGTGCATTGGACTGTTTTGCGCGGGCCGTGCCGTTGCGCTGGGATGATCTCGACGCCCTGCGGTTCCGAACGCTCCCGGTCTGAATTTTTGGCGAAAAGGCTGACCGAGTGGGCTGTCACGTTCGGCAGCGCCACCATCGTGTCACACATGAGTGTTCGCCCCACTTTGTTTTGGCGGCTCGAAGCGGGCCTCCAAGTGGCCCCCCGTCTCGCATTGCGCTAGCACTTGGCTGCCGTGTCGCAGAGCGAGGGGAATGGCTGGCGGTCCCACCACTTGGGCGACAATTTGGCCCTCGTGCCGGTGCAGTTCTACTGTCACGTCCCCGTGCGGTGTGGGAACGGTGCCTTGCGCGTCGCTCAGATCGCCCAAGTGAGGCTGCACGTCGATCGTCCTGAAACCGGGCTGACCCGGCGAAACTCCAAGAACGTGCCGAGACAATTGATAGGTCGGCGATGTAGAAAATCCATGGCAGAGGCTCCCCGTCGGTTCGAAGCTCTCCCAGAGGGTGGTCGCACCTCGAGCGATCATGGGGCCGAACCGGCGCCGTATCTGCTGCATGACGGTCACCACGCGTCCTTGCCGAGCGAGCGCCTCGAGGACGAAGTGGCTGAAGAAGGTGTTAGCCATCACAACCCCCTCTTCCGGATCCAAGCTCTGACCCGCAGGCACGATCGGGGGCGCCGCAGTGAAGGTCAGTCGCGCTTCATCGGTTATTCGATTGAGCGCCTGGCTTATCCGCCGCGCCGGCGGCTTGCACCAAAGCGCAATGGCGGCGTTGGCATGCTGAGAGACGCGCGGTTCTTGCATGCCGCTCATCGGATCGACGACATCGACATAAACGCGGCGCCGCGGGTCCCAGTGCCTTTTTTGTAAGGCTGCGGCGAGGTTGCGTGCGCGCGCTACCAGCCGCGAGCGCTCGCGATTCCACTTGAGGGCGTTTGCGAGCATGGCGGCCGTCTTATACGCGCCTGCCAATTGAGCGTTTAAGGTCGCCGACTCACCGTCGCGCCCGACCCCCGCCCAATCGATGAACCGCCAATACGGGAGGTCTGCCAACAGGCCGGAGGGACCGATAAAATGCTCAAACCAAGCTAGGGCTTTTAAAATCGACGGGAAGATGCGGCGAATCGTCTGCAGATCACCCGAGAGACGCCAATGGTCGCCCGCGACGAGAATCCAATGCAGGGTCCAGTCTGGAATCAGGTTGCCGTTGGTCTTGTGGTCACCGGGGGCGAACATCTGAGTCAGGCCATCCGGACGCTGACTCTCGGCGGCCTGTTCAAGAAACTTCGCGGTGAGCGCCGCGACGCTCGGCCCAAAGGCGGCCCAACCGACCAGGTTCTCGACCGCCACATCACCTAGCCACTGCCGCTGCTCACGACTCGGGCAGTCCTCCCATGCATCATGCATGCATTGGCGCAGCGTGTAGGCACCGACCGTCCAAAGACGATCGAGCAGCGGGTCGGATGACTGAAACCGGCCTCGGGTCTCGACAGGATAATTCCAAACATTGACGCCGAGACCGTGGAATCGCACCCCGGCAGGGGCGTTGCGGATGACAATCTGCATCCAGCGGACCGCGCCCCACTCAAAGCGCTCGAATGTCTGTCGACCCCCTCTGGCCGTGTAGCGACAGAAATTGGTTTCGAGTCTCATACCGTGCCGAGGCGTCGGGCGCGCCTCCGCCGATAGGCCTGAGCTCGACCATTCGCCGGGCAGGCACTCTGCGCAGACGATCTCAATCACTTCGCCCCCATGCGCTTCGACGTCAAACCAGGGTCGCCCGGTCATGATGCGTCCGAAGTCCAAGAGGATTGTCACATCCCGATCCGGTCGGGTGACAAGCACAGCCTCTCCCGCTTGCAGCTTCAGAAGATCATCGGGCTTTTGGAGCAGGGATGCTTCCAGTTCCAAAAAGGCCTCCCGATACGGCCGATGTACCGGCGGCAGCGTTGGATCCGGACGCAATGCGCGAACCCACACGACGCGCTGCGCGGCGACCCGATAGTCCGTCAGTACTGGGATCCCCCGGGGAATAAGTACGGGGAAGGGCCGAACTTCCATGCCTCCCAATCGCGCCTCGGGCCCTCCACCGCCTGACACCAGCGCGCGAGCATGGTCCCAATGCGCATCCGAGAAGCTTGATTGAAGCCAATTGGCCGGGAAAAGATTCGCGTCGAAATCTTCAATGAAGCCGGCGGCGAATTGCTCAAGATCCGAAGGCTCCGACAAGAGCAGGTCACGCCCCCAGGCCGGCGTCTCCAGACAACGCCAATCCTCGCTGCTGTCCAGGGTGACCTGTCCGTCGTCGACAGCACCCTCGCACCATAACCCGCCGTCGCCAAACGTCGGTTGCCACATCCCCTGGGTGGTTTCGTAGAAGGCCGTGTCAACGCCGTAAGTGTGCACAAGGACGCCAATGATGTTAGGCCCTGTCCGCAGATGACTCTTTAAATCATAGGAATCGAATCGCTGAAACAACGGACTGCATCGCACGGGGCCGCGCCCGACGAAGCCCGCGTTCGCGAACAACTGATAACGCCCGTCACAGGTGATGGCCAGTTCGGCCGATGTCGGCGCCACTTTAAGTTCGAAGGTTCTGCGAAAAAGAAACCACCGATTGCGTTCGCGGGCCCGGCGTTTGCCAAGAAATACCGCGGCCGGACCTTTTAGATCGATGGGCTGGCGCGGACTCCAAATAAAAGGGGGGCGGATCGCGTGGGTCATGTGGATCCCAAAATGTTATTCACCGCCTGAACAATGGCCCGTGGCCGCTCACTCTGAATGTAATGGCCGCAGTGCACCCGACGCAGCAGCGCAGAAGGATAGCGCTTCGCCGTCTCGCGGATCAGCAGTCGATGATGTTCAAGATATTGGCTAGAGTAGTTGCCGACCCACGCGCCCAATACCACGACTGGGCCCTGAAAGAGGTGCGGCGGGGTCAGCAGTGGTAGGGCCGTCCCGGCGATGAGCGCTTGAATCTCGGCTCGTGCGGTTTCACTGGGAAGCTTCTTCACCGCGGCTTCAAACTCGGTGCCTTGTTCCGGCACGTCCTTGCGCATCCGTTGGATAAGGTCTGGATGAGTCGGATCCACCAGGACCAGCCCCGCAACTCTTAGGGGAAAAAGGACGGCGAAGGCCTCCACGATCAGACCGCCGAGAGAGTGGCCTACCAGCAAAATAGGATCGTGTTCTTCGATTTGTTCCAAGAATGCATGCAGTTCACGGGCCATGGTCCAAATGTCACGCGGCGACTTCCCCGGAGCACTTCGGCCATACCCCGGGCGGCTGTACGCGAGACAGCGCCGGCGACGGGCGAGAAGAGCGAGGACTTGGGTCCAGGTCGAAAGGTCGTCTCCAGCTCCAGCTTCGAACACGATGCATGGCGGTCGCCCGTTGGCGCTACGGTATTCGATCTGCGCGTCACCGGGCGTGAGCATGACGCGCTCTCGCTGGGGAATTCATAACGGCCTCGTTGCAGCGTCATGGGCCGCCTTGCGACCGAGCGCGAATACCAGCGCCCCGCACAAGCTGCTCCCGGCGGAGATCAGCGCGAGCGAGCGGCCAAGCATAGTCGGACCGCCTACATGCTCAGCCACAATACTGACGAGGAGCGGTGCGGCCCCAAGGCCGATAATGGCGCTTGCTGAATAAATGAGGGCAAGACTCAGACCGCGAATTTCGTTCGGGATAACCACGGTCGCCAAGGGCGTGATCGAGACGCCGATGATCCCACCCAGCGTGATGAAAACAATGAGCAGACCGACAGCCGCCCACGAGCTCGCGACAATGGCGAAGGCCCCTGCCGGCACGCTAAGAAGCGCTACCAGAGCCAGCGCTGATATCGTCATCTTCGGGCCGCCGATGCGCTGGCACGCGTCGGCGAGGAAGCCGCCTAGAGGCGCAATGATCCCGCAGAGGAGCAGCGCACTCGCGATCATCGAACCGGCGCGATCAGCTCCAAGGCCGAACACTCGACTGAGTGTGGGCGCTCCCCATACTAGAACCGATTGATCCGCGATCGCCACCATGACGGTGCCTGCCAAAAGCGGTGCAATGACACGACGATGCCGCCACGCCTCGCGAAGCGATTCGCTCAAAATGCTGGGGTGCTCCACCACGGACTTTCGCGTCGGTTCGCGCAACCTCAAGGCAATGCAGCAGCTGACCGCAAGGGGCACGCTTGCGATTAGCATCGTCAATCGCCAAGCGTTAGGGCTCGATGCAAAGTGCACGACAAGAAAGCCTGCACATTGGAAAGCCGCCGCCTGGCCTGCGTTTTGAGAAAACGCCACAATGATGCCCGCCCGCCCGCGCTGGGTTGGGCCGAATAGATCCGCCAGCAGCGATGCGAACGTCATGAGGATCGCCACGGTGCCGACCCCGACCATACAGCGGGCGCCGACAATGACCCAAAAGCTGTGCGCTGCGGCCGTCAGTATCGTGCCTAGAATGATGAGGAGTCCCAGGCACTGAAGGAACCGCACCCTGCTCTTTCGGTCGATGATCAATCCAATGGGAACACTCAGCACAAGAAGCGGCCACGCCTGAGCCGGCCCCTGGAGTATGGCCAACTGAGTATCGGACAGAGACAGGGCGTGTCGTAACGTCTCAATGAGCGGGCTGGGTAAGGCGCGTGCGTAAGCGGCTGCGCCCACAATTACAGCGAGAATCAAAAGCTGAGGCAGATTGCTTCGCCAGCCCTCCCACCCAATCCCGGCTTCGGGGGCATTGAGACTTTTAGTCATGAGCGAGCCGATCCGCCGGCCAAACCACACGGTTGTGAAGACGAAGCCGGTGTCCTCCAAGCGTCGCCTCAGTCGGCGCAGTAATCAAAGCCCACCCCAAAGACCTGGCGGGATTTGGATTCGGCCGTCTTCGTAGCGAACGGACGGCTCACGATCCGCCTTGAGGAAAATTGGACCGTCGAGGTCCACAATGGAACATAGCTGTCCCACCAGGGCACTCGGTGCCATCGCAAGCGAGGTGCCCATCATATTTCCCACCATAACCTCGAGACCGAGCCGGCGTGCCGTGCGGGCCATCTCCAGCGCTTCGGTGAGGCCTCCGCATTTATCGAGCTTGATGTTCACTGCCTGAAAGTGGCGCGAGAGCGCCAGAAGGTCATCGAGCGCCAGAATGCTTTCATCGGCGGCTATGCGGATCGGTGACTTGACTCGGTCAATCAGATGCTCTTGCCCGACAGGAAACGGTTGCTCGATGAGTTGTACCTGCGCTTCGATCAAGGTCGGCATAAGCTCGCGAAGGCTATCGGGTGAATGGCCTTGGTTCGCATCCACGCCGAGCCAAACATCGGGTCGCGCCGCGCGCACAGCCAAAACACGCGCAGCATCGATCGGATCGCCGGATAGTTTCAGTTTGACAGCCTTTGCGGTGGCATACCCACACGCGACTTGCGCCATCCGCTCAGGCGTGTCAATTCCGCACGTGAAGGTAGTAAGAAGCGGTGTCGGCGCAGCCAAACCCGCGGTTTCCCAGGCCGGACGTCCGCTCAATCGGGCTTCAAGATCCCACAGCGCGCAATCGACCGCTGAACGCGCGCCACCGGTAGGGAGCAGGGTGCGCAGTGTCTGTCGGGAGCCTGATGCCTCAATGGCTCCCCGTCGCGCCTCGATCTGATCGGCGAGAACACGCCCAGTGTCCCCTGTGTAATAGGTTCCGATCGCCTCGCCTCTACCCACAGAGCCATCACATTCGAGACTGACCACGACTGGCTCGATGGTCTCGAAGACGAAATTCGAGATGTGAAATGGCCGCGCGAGTTCCCAGCGCTCAACCGTCACTTGCATGCGAATGGGTCCGTGTAGCACGCCGCTCACACTCCCTTTGGTGGCGGTTTAAAATCGAAATCGCTCAAAACAGCTCCGCTGTAGAATGCGGCCCTGTCGATGGCCGATGCTCGTGAGATCTCACGCGCAGGTCCTGCAAGCAGCGACTCATGGGTAAACGACTTCGTCGTCGCCGCGAGAACGCCCCAGCGGGACGATGAGGGTGCTGCAATAGTCGGCTCCGTGGAGGAGCTTCACACGTACCGGGCGGGAGTCTTGTCGACTTTCTTCGGCGACGATTCCCCCGGTATTGTAGTTCTTCTCGCTGAAGATCGAATTGATCGGACCGAAAACCAGTCGTAGGCGCGCGCCACGCCGGCACAGCCAGGCAGCGAAGGGGAAATCCTGAAACCGATACAGTCGCGGCGCTGAATCGGTGATCAATGCGCCCTGCGGCCTTACGGCATAGCGCGCCCTCAGCCAATCGGAGGTCAGCAGCGTTGAACTGCCATCGATATCGACGCGATAGATCGAAACCTTGAAATCGGTATCGGGCTGGTCGATCGAGATCCAGGCGTCGAAGGCAAAGAAGCCTGTGATTTCTGTGTCTACCTCGAATGCATCGCTGTGATAAACCAGCTGCTTGCCGGTCCCCAGGTGAACCATCCTTTGATCGGTACGGCTTTCTGGATCAACGTGAGCCTCGATGGACGCCGCGCTCACATCGGCCGGGTCGTAGACATAGTGGTCCTCACGGAGTTCGCGCGGCGCGTCTTTGCTGAGTTGGCCGGAGCGATACAGATCTGTCGGATTGGTATCGGCGTCGAGGTGAAGGCGGATTGATCGGCTGGTGGTCTCTTCGAGGGAGGCGGCGTATCTCCAGGTGTCGGCACCGATCACATAGTAAGCGACTCGGTTTTTCAAAAACGGCGGCCTGGGACCCCCTTGCATGATCCATCGCATCCATTGGAGCTGAAGGTCTGTCAAGTCGAGGAGACTCGCCGGGCCCACCTTCAATCCTGCGAAATTAAGTTGTGGCGACCGCGTTCCGGCGTGATCCCAGGGGCCAATGACCAAGTAGTGATCGGTGGTCTTCGTCCCCGACCGGCTCTTCAAATGGTTGCGATAGTGGGCGAGCGCTCCGGGTTGGTCGCCATCATAGATCCCGGTGATGGTCAAAATCGGGAGGCCTATGCTTTCATACTGCTGCTCGGTCGGGTTGTGCGCGTCCCAATATTTACCTGCGTGAGGGTGGGCGATCCACTCCTGAAAGGTCGACGAGGGGAGTCCCAGCATCGTGTCGACGTTCTTGAACGGCGCGCCGCTCTCAAACCACTCGCGAAATCGTTCGCCCCAGAACCGTTCATTGTCCCAGAACAGGCGATCTTGGGACGTTCTGCCGGCCACCAGCGTCAACCATTGGATGATGTAGGGCGAAAACACGTTCTTGCGCATCGGGAAGTCGAGGCCGATGAGCGGCGAGGCCACTGGTATGATTGTGGCTAGCCCGTTGGGCCGTTCCTTCGCGGTGTTCCACTGCGCCAAGCCGCCATACGAACCCCCAATCATGGCGACCTGACCATCAGAAAAGGACTGCTTCACTATCCAAGATGCGACATCGGCCCCGTCGCGCCCTTCGTTGATGTTCGGCTTGAAAACCCCTTCCGAGTTTCCGCGTCCCCGAACATCGACAGCCAGAAACGGCATTCCGTGTGCAGCAAAGTACATCCCAGTTTCGTGGAACGTCTGGGCAATATAGGGAGTCATGGTAAAGACACAAGGCGCCGGGCTCATCTGTGGTTTTGGCAAATAGAGTGTGGCGCTGAGGCGCACGCCATCGTGTAGCGCAATGCCGGCGTCCCAATGGATCTCGACGTTCCGGACTATTTCCTCAGGGAACGACGTATCTTTCTCGCCCGATCTCATGCTACGCATGCTATGGAGCCTCCTGTGCGGAGCGTGCTCGAAAACGTGCGACCTCTTTAGGGGTGAAGACGAGCGGAAAGTCGCGAGGTGCAGTCATGCCAGCCAAATGGGTGACAAAGTAATCCCATACTCTTCGCATCGTATATCCATGGGTCCGTAAAACATCGTGGCCTGCATTCGGTACGACCAGTAAATCAAAGACTTTGTTGGCATCGATCAGTGCAGCTGCGAGCCCGAGCGTCTGTGCGATGTGCACGTTTTCGTCCATATCACCGGCGATCAGCATCAAGTGACCGGAAAGCTGATGCGCGTAATCAGCGTTGGAATGACCGTCGAATGCATCTTCAGTCGGCGGCCCGCGGTACTTGTCGGACCAGATCGCGGCGTAGGTGGAGGAGTCGTGGTTGCCCGCGACGGCCACGGCCACCTTGAAAAGTTCGCCGCGCTCGAGGATCGCACGGGCCGCGGCCGCGCCGCCGGCGGAGGTTCCGACAACGCCGATGCGATCTCGATCAATGTAGGCATACCGCAGGCAAAGCTCGTCAAGAACGCAGGCGTGATCGCTCAGTTGCGGTTCCAGCAAGCTGCCATAGCCGGATTGACGAATGGCTTTAGGCCAAATGGGCGTGCCGCGCGTGTCGAGCATCACCACGATGAATCCGAGTTCGGCGAGCGACATCGCCAGGGTGGCGCTCATGGCCCCGTAAGCCTGCGGTTGCCAGGCGATTTGCGGACCCGGATAAATAAAGTCGATGAGCGGATATCGGCTTGAAGCGTCAAAGTCCGACGGCAAAAACATGACGCCGTGCAGAACCGTCACACCGTCGGCCGCCAGAGCCTGAAACGGTCGCGGCAATTCGCCAGGATAAGCGGCGGGCGTTTGCGCGATGACTTTGTGATTGCGGGTGTCGAGCTCCAGGATCTGAACGATGTTGCCGGTCGTGAGGTTTGTGCAGCGGGCAACAGCGAATCGACCGCTCGGAGAGACGCCGGCTGTGGCAAGGGTCGGCCGACTCGGCCGATCTTGAGAAGACCCTTGAGATTCAGATGAGGACACGAACACGTCGCCGTCATGGCGAAGCAGAACGGTGAAGGATCCATCATCCAGTCCCACCCGACACAGGCTCCGACGAGCGGGGTCACTGTCCGGATCGAGCCCCGACACGAGGACTATGAGATTGCGCAGGCCCTCATCAACATGGATGATGTCTCTCACCATCCAATATCCTGTTGTAATCTGTCGTTTGAGGCGTCCTGTTTCAACGTCATACAGGTAGAGGTGACCGCGCCCGTCTTGTTCGGACCACCACACCACTTCGTTTGAGGTCGTCAGAACCC
>Ga0137415_10001630_pt1 | contig 22231 bp, 20 predicted proteins | sample CZODoug3_1_1_16f_FD_183082 | JGI IMG/M metagenome (GOLD analysis project Ga0137415, IMG submission 183082) | Vadose zone soil fungal communities from Angelo Coast Range Reserve, California, USA - CZODoug3_1_1_16fungal (Hybrid Assembly) | ecosystem: Environmental > Terrestrial > Soil > Vadose...
GGCGATCCTGCACGGCCCGTTCCACGGCGACGCGCACGCCGGCAACCTGTGGATCACCGACGACGGGCGGCTGGCCTACCTGGACTTCGGCATCATGGGCGAGCTCGCGCCGAGCTGGCGGGAACTGCTGCGGGACATGCTCTACACCACCATGTTCGACCGGGACTTCGAGCGGGTGGCGCGCGGGCTGCGCCGGTGCGGCGTGCTGGACGCGGTGGGTACCGACGCGCAGCTCGGCTGGGCGCTCGGCGCGGTGTTCGGCCCGCTGCTGGACGCCCCGATCGCCCGACTGAACTCGCGCAAGATCACCGAGATGCTGGTGGCCACCGCACGGCAGCACTCCGGGGCCGCTCCCCCGGAGCTCACCCTGTTCACCAAGCAGCTGCTGTACTTCGAGCGGTACTCGGCGGCGCTCGCCCCGGACTGGGTACTCGGCGCCGACCCGTTCGTGCTGCGCAACATCTTCCCCGCCGAGGCCACCGCCCGCGCCGCCGCACTAGGCATCGAGCTCCCGGACTGAGCGGCGGCCCTCGGCCGGCCAGCCTGTCGTTACCCAACTGCACACCAGGCAGGTTCTGCCCGCCCCCAGCCAGCCTGTCGTTACCCAACTACACACCAGGCAGGTTCTGCCCGCCCCCAGCCAGCCTGTCGTTACCCAACTACACACCAGGCAGGTGCCAGCTCCGGCCGGCCTGCCTGGTGTGCAGCTCGGTAACAACGGTCAGGCACCGTGCTCGGCGGTCAGCCGGCGCCGGCCGCGCAGCAGCAGCACGCCGGCCGCGACCAGTCCGAGGGCGACCGAGGCGTGCAGCGGCAGGTCGCCGGCCGCCGTCTCGGCCCGCCAGGCCACCAGCCCGTCCAGCCCGGTCTCCGATACCAGGAACAACCCCACGGCCGCGGCGATCACCCCGGCGACGGCGGCACCGGTACGGACCGAGGCCGGCGGGCGGGACCGTTCGAACCGGCGGAACGCGAGGACGAGCACGGCGCAGACCAACGTGCACGCGGTCAGCCAACCGGGTAGCGCGAGCAGCCACATCGGGGTGTCCGCTGCGGGCAGCCGCACGCCGGTGAGCAGCAGCGCACCCTGCACCAGGTAGCACGCGGTGAGGTGCCAGCAGAAGATCGTCATGATCATGGTGTTCCCGGCGGCCACCACGAACCAGACCCGGGGCCGGCGGACCAGCGCGGTGCCCGCCGGGCGCAGCAGCAGCGCGGCGCCGATCAGGAACAGGCTCTGGGTGAACAGCGCCAGGGTGGGAGGCGAGGAGTTCGCCACCTCGTTGCCGGGCAGGCCGACCATCAGCACGGGGTAGAGCGAGGTGCCGAAGACGAGCGCCACCGTGCCGGCCAGGCCGCCGACGGTGAGCGCCGCCGCGAGCCGCCGGCCGCCGCGCAGCAGCGTGCCGTCCGCGTAGCCGTAGCCCAGCTGGTGCACGGCCAGCCAGACGAACAGCAGGTTGGCGTACCCGACCAGCGGCAGGCCACCGAGCGCGACCGAGTCCACCGCGGCGGTCGCCACCCCGAGCGTGCCGACCACCGGCCACAGCCCGAAGCGCAGGTGCAGCCGCATCATCGTCGGCGCGGCCAGCACGATGAGCAGGTACACGCCGAGGAACCAGAGCGGCACGGTGATCCGGTGTAGACCGACCGCGAACTCGCCGGTGGCCAGCCCGGACACGTCCAGCGACGCGGCGAGCGCCGCCCAGATCGCCAGCATGGCCACCGCGGGCGGCAGCAGCCGCGCCATCCGCGCCCGGACGAACTCCCCGGTCGGCGGGCGGTGGCGCAGGGCCCTGGCGTGGGCGAAGCCGCCGACGAAGAAGAACAGCGCCATCACCTGCCACACCCAGGTGGTCAGCATGACCGGCATCGAGGTGCTGACCGCGCCGGCCCCGTGCAGGGTGAGCAGCGCGACGACCCAGTGTCCGACGGCGACCATGCCGATCGAGAACAGCCGGAGCAGGTCGGCGTAGCGGTCCCGGTCGACCGGGGTGGCGGCCGCGAGGTCGGCGGGGCCGAGGGCGGAAGGTGAGTTGTTTGCCATGCCGATCAGCGTCGCCGCTGACGGCTACCCGGCACATCCGTGTGACTACGTAACCACCTCGGCCCGGGCGGCCTACCTAGTGCCCTGCGTCACTAGCCGGTCGACTCAGCCGTCGTCGACTCAGTCGTCGTCGGGGCGGGCGTGGTCGGGCTTGCCGGGGGTGGGGTCCCGGGTCAGGTCGATCAGCGGGTGCAGCGGAGCGCCGTCGGGTAACTCGTGCGAACCGGCGTGCTCCGCCGCGGGTTCGGCGAGCTCGGCGTCGGCCTCGGTGTCGTCGGCCTGGGCGCTGTCGTGGTCAGCCATGGCTCCCCCTCGCGGGCTGGTCGTGGCGGTACGCCGAGCGAGTCTAGTGCGGCGTGTTTCGGCACCTGCTGGGGCATGTCTGGTGGATCTCCAGCCGGCTGCGCGGCGCCCAGGTGCCGCCTCGCGGCGTTGTCGTCGCCGCCGATCCAACCCCGGGATCGGCGACTCCGAAGAAGGCGCGACCTTGCGAGACGACACCTGGATCACCGCTCGCCCGGCATAGATCCACCAGACACGCCCCAGGCGGGCGCGCGGGCCAGGAAGGTGAGCTGGCCGGGCTCCGTAGCCACCTCGATGTCGGTCAGGCCGGCGGCGGTGAGCCGATCGGGCAGCGTGGCCGGGTCCACCACGACCATGGTGTCGCGCAGGTGCAGCAGCCGGAAGCCGAGGCTGGACCGGCTGTCCACGCCGCGGAACACCCCGCCGGGCCGCAGCACCCGGCGGGCCTCGGCGAACAGCCGGTCCTGCAGCGCAGGCGAGGGCACGTGGTGCAGCATCGCGAAACAGACCACGGCGGAGAAGCTCCGGTCCGGGAACGGCAGCTGGGTGCCGTCGCCGTGCACGACCTGCACGCGCTCGCCGAACTCCGCGCGCAGCCCGCGCACCGAGGCCTCGTCGATCTCGATCGAGGTCAGCCTCGGCACGACGTCCACCAGCACGCGGGTGGTGGCGCCGAAGCCGGGGCCGATCTCCAGCACGTTGTCCCCGAGGTCGACGCCGTCCAGCGAGCCTGGCAGGTGCTTGGCGACGAGGGTGGACCAGACACGGGACGAGCAGAGCGCGCGGTGCGCCAGGTTCATCGGCATGTGACCAGTGAAGTCGCGGCCGGGACTGGCGGCAATCCGCGCTGGCGCCGAAACATGTCGAGTTGCCGCCAACCCTCCGGGCCGCCCAGACTGGCCAGGTGACCCAGCCGATGCAGCTCGGCCCGGTGCTGGGGCCGACCGCGATGATGGTCGGCAACATGGCGATGGCGGCCGGGTTCTGGTTCGAGGCGCACAGCCACCCGCAGCCCCAGATCCTCTGGCCGGCGCGGGGTTTACTGGGCGTTGCGGTCGGCGACGATCGGTGGGTACTGCCGCCGACCCGGGCGCTGTGGGTACCCCGTGACGTCGTGCACCGCACCGGGGCGAACCGCACGGCGGCGTTGCACGGGGTGTACCTGGACGCCGCCAGGTGCCCGGTCGACTGGCGGCGCCCCACGGTGCTGGCCGTCGGCCCGCTGCTGGCCGAGCTGTTCGGCCACCTGAGCCGCGACGACCTGACCGAGCCCGCCCGGGGCCGCGCCGAGGCGGTGCTGCTGGACCTGCTGGATCCGCTGCCCTCGGCGCCGCTGACCGTCCGCATGCCGACCGACCCCCGGGCTGCCCTGGTCGCCGAGGCGCTCCGCGACAACCCCGCCGACCAGCGCGGACTGGCCGCGATCGCCCGCGCTACGGGCACCAGCGCGCGCACCCTCAGTCGGCTGTTCGCCAGCCAGACCGGCGCCAGCTTCGACCGCTGGCGGACCGGGATCCGGATGTGGGCCGCGCTGCCGATGCTGGCCGACGGCGAGCCGGTATCCCGGGTGGCCCACGCGGTCGGCTACGCGACGCCGAGCGCCTTCCTGGCCGCGTTCCGGCGGACCGTGGGCACCTCGCCGACCGCTTACCTGCGCGGTGTCAGGACTCCGGGCGGCGGGCCCTGACGAACTGGACGAACCCGCTGAGCTGCTGCTCGATGTCCACCAGCCCGCTGGACCGCAGCACCCCGGTCAGCTCGTCCCGGTCGAACATCCGCACCCCGCTGGCCCAGCCGAGCGCGGTGCGGGCCGCCCGCTGTGGTTCCCAGGAGCCTCGGTAGCTGGTCATCAGGGCGATCCGGCCGCCCGGGGCCAGCACCCGCAGCATCTCCGCCAGCACGGTGAACGGCTCCGGCACCAGGTACAGCGCCGCGTAGCAGCACACCGCGTCGAAGCTGGCGTCGGGGAACGGCATCCGGCGCGCGTCCGCGCGCAGGTAGGCCGCGCGGGGCACGGCATGCTCCGTCACCGCCCTGTCCAGCATCGGCTTCGAGGCGTCCAGCCCCACGGCCAGCCCGCCGCCGGTGAGTGCACCGGCGAACACATGGGTGAAGTTGCCCGGCCCGCAGGCCACGTCGAGTACCCGCTGCTCGCCGCCGAGCCGCAGCGCGCGCACCGCGTCCTGGCGCTCCTGCTCGGCGCTGGGTCCGCTCAACCCCATCGCCAGGTTCAGCCCGTTGCGCCAGCCACGCTGGTAGACGGCGGCCACCAGGCTGCTCTGCATGGCCCGCTGCGCCGGGGTGCGCGGCTGGCCGTCCACCGCGCCGAGCAGGTCCAGGTAGCCGGCCGAGGCGTCCGGTTCCCGGTCCAGTCGGGCCGGGTCGAGGAGCGAGCGCAGCCGGGTGAGGCCGAGCTCTCGCTCCGGATCGGTCACATGAGCTCCAGCTTGGTCACCAGCCAGCGGCCGTCGTGCGGCGTGAGCGTCATCAGCACCCGGTTGCGGTCGATCCTCGGCTGCGCGGTGGCCGCATTGGTGATCGCCTGATCCACGAAGACCACGACCTCCACCTGGTCGGCGCTGGCCGAGCTGATCCCGGCGCCCAGCACGGTGCCATTCGCGGTGGCCTTGGCTCCTGCGATCAGCTGCCGCAGCGTCTGGCTGGCGCCGGCGTACTGGTCCTTGAACTCACCGGTGGCGCCGTCCAGCACGTCGGCGAAGTTGCGGTCCAGGTTCTGGTAGTCGTAGGTGGTCACGGTGACCGCGTAGGCCTTGGCGGTGGCCAGCGCCTGCTGGCCGGCCCGGTCGGTGGCGGCCCGGTGCTGCAGCAGCGCCCCGAAGGTCACCGCCGCCGCCAGCGCCAGCACCAGCACGACGCCCAGGACCGCGGTCACCGGCAGCGACAGCCGCAACGGGAACCACCCGGCCCGGACCGTCTGTTGGACGGGCGCGGCCGACGGCCCGTCGAGCGGGGCCGTCCCCGCCGACGTGTCCTGGGCCGACTTCTCAGGGTCGGCCACCGCCGTGTTCGTTTCGTCCGCTGCGCTCACCGGGACCTCCAGGTGGTGCTTCGTCAGTTGTCCCCGGAGTCGACGGGCCCTTGGGCCCGCTGTTCCGGGTTGGCGCCGGGCGGGGGCCCGGCGGTGTTGTCGCCGTCCGGTCTCGGCACGTTCGTCGAGCCGCGCTGCTGTAGCCGGGGGCCGGTCTGCGTGCAGTACCGGTAGATCCTCGGCGGGGGGCTGCCGCCGATCGTCGGGGGTCGGCGGGGCGTGCCGTAGTCACAAGAGGGTCGAGGATAGAGGTCGCCGATGACCTGTACCTTGCCGTCCCGCACAATCGCGGCCACCAGCGGGCCGAACCGGTCCAACCCGGGCAGGAACTGCGAGATAGCCGGCGTCCGCATGGCCACCACATGGGCGGTGGTGCCCAGGTCGCCGAGCAGCGCACCCACCGACGGACCGTCCTTGCGCACCACCTCGGCGACCAGCTTCAGGGTGTCCGGGGAGTCGTCCAACAGCTCGCGGATCTTCGGGTCGGCGTCCTTGACGGTGCCGGTCAGATCCTTCGCGTCGTGGCTGAACTGGATCAGGTCGCCGTGCAGGTCGGACACCGTGCCCAGCACGATCCGGCCGTTGTGCAGCGAGTTCACCGTCTGCGGCAGCACCGACTCCAGCCCGGCCAGCAGGAAGTCCCCGCCGTCCAGCACCCGCTGGATGTCCGGCCCCGAGTTGTTGAACGCCTTGCTCAGCTCGTCCACGACCACGGTCACCTTGGCCGGGTCGACCTGCTGGGCCAGGGTGCTCACGTTCGAGACGACCTGGGAGAACGGGACCGGGGTGTGGGTGTCGCGCTGGTCGACCACCGAGCCGTCCGCGAGGAAGGGCCCCCGGTCGGTGCGCGGCCGGAAGTCCAGGAACTGCTCGCCGGCCGCGGACAGATTGGCCACGTTGACGTCGGTGTCCAACGGGATCCGGGTGCCCTCGTCGACGTTCACCGTGATCGCCACGCCGCCGGGGCGCAGCCCGATCGCGGCCACCCGACCCACCGGGTAGCCCCGGTAGGTGACCTGGGAGTGGTCCAGCAGCCCGCCGGAGCGGGCCGCGTTCACGGTCACCCGCATCGGCCGGTTGAACGGGTCGATCTGGATCACCGCGATCAGGATGTAGCTCAGCCCGATGGCCAGCAGCACCAGTATCGCCAGCATGGTGAGCACGGAGCGCATCTTGGTCATCGGAGCCCGCCCAGGGTGCTGAACTGATGCTGCAGGTGTTGCGCGAACGACTGCTCGCCGTCCACGAGGTCGTTGGGGCCCGGCAGGTTGTCCCCCGGCATCGGGATGGCGATGGGCAGCGGCAGCAGGGTGAGGTTGACGTTCGCCGCCGCCGACTCGCCCTTGGTGATCTGCTCGACCACCTTGCCGAAGGCCACGATGTTGCGCAGCGACGGAGCCAGGTTGGGACCGAGGTTGGCGAACCCGTCGAGCACCGGGCCGATGTCCCTGGTGAGCCGGCGGATGTCCGAGCCACTCTCGTCGAGCAGGTCGTCGCCGCGGTCGCTGAGCTTGCCGGCACTGTCCAGGGTCTTGGTGAACCGGTCGGTCTGGTCGGCCAGCACCTTGATCGCCGGGGTGAGGTCGGCGAACGCCTTGTCCGTGGTGTCCCGGCGGGCTACCAGCGTGTCGGTGAGCCGCTGGCTGGCGGCCAGGATCCGGTCGATGTCCTGGGTGCGGGCGTTCAGTGTGGCCATGATCGTGGTGGTCTGCCCGAGCACGTGCGCGATCTGCACGGAACGCCCGTCGGTGGCCGCGTTCAGCTCGTGCACGATGGTCTGCAGCTGAGCGAGGCCACCACCGTTGACCAGGCTGGACAGCGAGGCGAGCAGGTCCTCCACACTGGCCGCCGCCTCGGTGGCGGGCAGCTCGATGGTGTCCCCCTCGTGCAGCGGCGGGCCGGCGGACGGCCCGGCTGGCGGGTGGATGGCCACGAACACCTCGCCGAGCGGGGTGGCCTGGCGCAGCTCGGCGGTGGTGCCCTGGGGCAGCTGCACGTCCTGGCGCACCGACATCGCGACCTGGGCCGTGTAGTCCTTGGCCGCGATGCGGTCCACCCGGCCGATGTCGTCACCGTTCAGCTTCACATGCGCGCCGTCGGGCAGGTTCAGCGCGTCGGCGAACACCGCGTTCAGCAGGTAGCTGGGCCCCTCCACCCCCCCACCGGGGATGGGCAGGTCAGTGGCGCTGATCCCGCAGCCGGCCAGCGCGGCGCCGAGCAGGGGCACCGCCAGCACGCCCGCCCACCACCGGCGGCTCATTTCGCACCGCCCAGCAGCAGCATCGCCAGGCCGACATCGCTGGCCTTGCCCTGCTGGTTCAGCGTGCACAGCACCGGGATGCCGAGTCTGTCGCAGACCCCCTGCAGCAGCTGGGTGTCCAGCAGGAGCTGGTCCAACCCGGCGTGCGCCCTGGCCCGGCCTCGGCCGAAGTCCACGATGTTGTACAGGTTCTGGTACAGCGTGGGCAGCACGTCGGCCGCCTCGGCCAGCTCCCGTCGGCGGTCGGCCAGGGTGCGCGCGGTGACCCGCAGGTTGTCCAGGGTGTCCTCGCCCTTGCTCCGGTTGTCGGAGATGAGCTGGTTGGTCTGGTCCAGCAGCTCGTTGAGGTTGTCCAGCACCTGGCGCACGTGCGGGCCCTGGTCGTCGAGCAGCGCGGTGGCCTCGGTGAGGTTGCCGGAGAACCGCCGGATGGTGTTGTCGTTGTTGGCCGCCTGCTGGGTCAGCTGGTCCACATCCTTGATCAGGTTGACCAGCTGGTCGCGCTGGTCGGCGCCCACCCCGATCGCCGCCGCCAGCCCGTGCACCCCCTGACGGACCTTGTCGCCGTTGCCGGCGAAGGTGCTGGCGGCCACGTTCAATGCGTCGGACAGGGCCGGGTTGCCGCCGGTGGCCGAGTTCAGCTGGCCGGTCAGCCGGTCGGCGGCCGCGAACACCCGGTCGATCTCCACCGGGGTGTGCGTGCGGTCCAGCGGGATCAGGTCGCCGTCGCGCAGGGTCGGGCCGCCGGTGAACACCGGAGTCAGCTCCACCCGCCGGTCGGTGACCACCGAAGGCGACATGGTGACCGCGCTGACGTTCGCCGGCAGCTTCACGTCCGGGTCGACCAAAAGGTCCACCACCACGTGGGTGCCCTCCGGGTGGATCGCGGTGACCGTGCCGACCTTGAGGCCCAGTATCGACACGTCGTTGCCGACGTACAGCCCGACCGCGTCCTGGAACTGGGCGCTGACCCGGAACGGCGACCCGCCGAACACCCCACAGCCCGACACCAGCGCCACGGTCAGCCCTGAGATCAGCACAGTGACCAGCGCCGCCAGGGCCCCGCGCGCTCGGCTCACCCGGCTCGGCGATCTCAGCGACATCATTTGCATCCCTTGACGGCGCCGACCCGGCACAGCAGGTTGTCCGGGAGGATCGAGTAGGGCGTGTAGACGTCGGCGTAGGGGCCGTTGCCGACCGCGTTGTTCACGTAGCGGCCGGCGGGGGCGATCAGCTCGAGCGCACGGTCCACCGAGTCGTCCTGCTTGCGCAGCACGTCGGTCAGCTCGCGGGCGTTGTCCAGCAGCGACCCGATCCGGGACTGGTTCTCATCGATCGTCTTGCGCAGCTCGCGGGTCAGCGAGGCCAGGTCGGTCAACATGCCTCGGATCACGTCGCGGCGGCGCAGCAGCTCGCGCAGCAGCTGGTCGGACTGCCCCATCAGTGCGTAGAGCTGGTCGCTGCGCTGGTTGACCAGCTGGGTGACCGCGTCCGCGCTGGTGATCAGGTGCGCCACCTGGTCGCGGCGGGCCACCACCACGGTGGACAGCCGCGACAGCCCGTCCAACGCGGCACTGATCTTCGGTCCGTCGCCGCGCAGGTTGTTGCTCACCGAGCGCAGCGCCGCCTGCAGCTTCGCCCCGTCCAGGTCCTCCAGCAGCGGTGTGCCGGTCTGGATCAGCGACTGCAGGTCGTAGGGCACCGAGGTGTGCGCCAGCACGATCCGGTCGCGGGGCAGCCCGCCGCCGCCGGCCAGGGTGAGCTCCAGGTACCGGCCACCGAGCAGGGTCGCCAGCTTGATCGACGCGGTGGAGTCCGCGCCGACCTTGACGGCCCGGTCGACCCGGAACGAGACCAACACGTGGTCGAGCTCCAGCGCCTCGGCGGTGACCTGACCGACGTCCATGCCGGCCACCCGCACCGGGTCGCCCACCCGCAGGTCGCCGGACTGGGCGAACTCGGCGGTGTAGCGGGCCTGGCCCAACCCCAGCGCACCGAACCCCAGAGCGACCAGCACCAACACCACGATCACCACGGCGGCGACCAAACCGAGCCAGAACGGGTTGCGCTCGCGCAGCGGCCGGAACAACGGGCTCATCGGCACACCTCCGTGTGGGTGTCGCCGACCAACGGCTTCAGGGGGTCAAGGTTGATCGAGAGGCCCGGTGGCACGTTGATCGAGATGCTGCACGCGTAGAGGTTGAGCCACGAGCCGTACGAGCCGATCCGGGCCAGCCCGGACAGGAACGGCGGGAAGCCCTCGAGGGTGTCGTTGAGCTCCGACTTGGCCCCGACGAACACCTCGGCGGCGCGGCCGGCGGCGCGGATGTCGTGGTGGATGTCCGGGCGGATGTCGGAGATCAGGTCGTCGGCGTTGCCGGTGAACTCCCGGACCCGCTGCACCGAGCCGAAGATGGTGTCGGTGTTCGAGTTCAGCCCGTTCACCAGCCGCCGGGACTGGTCGATCAGCGCGTCCAGCTCGGGCCCCTTGCCGGCCAACTGGTCCAGCACCGTGTTCAGGTTGGTGATCACCGCGCCGATCACCTGGTCCCGGTCGGCGATCGAGTTGGTCAGCTGGGTGGTCTGGTCCAGCAGCGGCACGATCTCGGGACCGGAGCCCTGAAGTACCGCGACGATGGTGTCCGAGAGCTTGTTCACATCCGCCGGCTGCAGCACGGTGAACAGCGGCTGGAAGCCGTTGAGCAGCGCGGACAGGTCGAACGACGGCTCGGTGTCCTGAATCGGGATGCGCCCGCCGTCCGGCAGTGGCCGGGCCGCGCCCGCCCCGGGCACCAGCGACACGAACCGCTGCCCGACCAGGTTCTGGTACCGGATCACCGCCCGGGTGTTCACGAACACGGGTTGATCAGCCAGCACGGACATCTCGACCTCGGCGTGCGTGTCGACCAGCGTCATCTTCTCCACCCGGCCCACCCGCACCCCGGCGATCCGCACGTTGTCGCCCTCGCGCAGGCCGGACACGTCGGTGAAGTCGGCGGTGTAGGTCTTGGTCGCGCCGTTGGTCACGTTCAGCAGCGTCGACCACAGCAGCCAGAACACCGCGACCGCGACCAGCCCGAAGGCGATGAGCTTGATCAGATCCTTGCGTACGCTCATTGCTCGGCTCCGCGCTCGTTCCGCTCCTCGCTCGCTGGCGCTCGCTGCGATGCTCGCTCGCTGTCGCCTCGTACGCTCATGCCGGCAGCACCACCGTCGAGCCGCGCAGGATCGGGCCGAGCAGCAGAGTGCCCGCCGCGCCACCGTTCGGGGTACCCAGCAGCGCGCCGATGGTGCGCACCTCCTCAGCCGAGCCGACCGGGCCGACACTGCCGCCGGCGGCCGGGGTCTGGTACCCGGACGGGCTGAAACTGGGGAACATCCCGGGCAGCGAGTTCGGGCCGCCCGACTCGGGTGCGCCGTCCGCCCCGGTCTTCTGAGGCAACAGCGGCGGGGGCGGCGGGATGCCCTGGTAGAAGGGGAACGACGGTGGCAGCGCACCGGGCGGCGGGACCTTGTCGCCGCAGTTCGGGCCGTTGAGCCCGGGATACCGGGGGCAGTCGGCGGCGGTGTACGGCGCGAACGGCAGCAGGCTGATCTGCAGGTCAAGTGAGCCGCCGTTGCGCGGATTGAGCCCGGTGCCCAGCTTCGCCAACGCCCCGCTCAGGCTGATCAGCGAGTGGGTGATCACGTCGCGCTGCGGCGCCAGGGTGTGCGCGACGTCGCCCCCGTCGCGGACCAGCCGGATGATCCGGTCGTCGTTGTCGGACAGGAACCCGTGCAGCTCGTCCGCGGTGTGGGTGCCCTCGGTGAGGGTGCGGACCAGGTCATCCCGCTTGTCCACGATGGTCTTCGTGGTCACCACCGCGTTGTCCACCGTGTCCAGCAGCGCCGGCGCCGCGTCCGCCAGGCCCTGCAGGTCGGTGCCCAACAGCTGTAGATCGGCGGAGAAGTCGTCGGAGTGCCCGTTCAGCGTGGTCAGGTAGGGGTCCAGCCGGCCGATGATCGAGCCGATCTTGGCGCCCCGGCCCTGCAGCCCCTGCGAGATGTTGGTCAGCGCCACGTTCAGCTCGGCCGGGTGCACCGCGCGCAGCACCTTGTTCAGCTGGCTCATCACCGTCTGCAGCTGCAGCGTGGCCTCGGAGGTGTCGCCGCGGATCACCCCGCCCCTGGCCAGCACGGCGCCGGTCGGGGTAGTCGGGTCGAGCAGCTCCACCGAGGGCGCACCGAACACGTTGGTCGGTACCACCCTGGCGGTTACTCCGGCCGGGATCCCGGCGGCCAGCGCCGGCTTGAGCTGCAGCGTGATCTCGTGCAGCGGCAGCCCGCCGGGGGCGTCGGTGGGGGCGACGCCGACCGCGCTCACCGCCCCGACCAGCGCCCCACGCAACTTCACGTCCGCGCCGGGCGTCAGACCGTCGCCGACGTCGGTGACCACCGCGGTCGCCGGGAACACCGACCGGAACACCCCCCGGTACTGCATCAGCAGCAGCGCGATGACCACGATCACCAGCAGGAACGCCAGCACGCCGCGCTTGGCGAGGGTGGCGGTCGGTAGGCCCCGGCCTGTCGCGTCTACGACGAAAGGCACGCCATCACCCCGAGATCCGGACGCCGGGGTCGAAGCCCCAGAGCGCCATGGTGATCAACATGTCCATCAGCACGATGGCGATGATGCTGGTGCGGATGGCCCGCCCGGACGCCGCGCCGACACCCTGCGGGCCGCCGGAGGCGTAGAAGCCGAAGTAGCAGTGGATCAGCGTCGCCATCACGACGAAGATGACCGCCTTGAGCACCGAGTAGAAGATGTCGATCGGCACCAGGAACTCGTGGAAGTAGTGCAGGTAGGTGCCCGAGGACTGGCCGAAGCCGAAGCTGAGCACCAGCTGGGTGGCCAGGTAGTTGCCGCCCATGCCGATCAGGTAGAGCGGGATGATGGCGATGAAGGCGGCGATCATCCGGGTGGTGACCAGGTAGGGCAGCGGCCGGATGGCCATGGTCTCCAGCGCGTCGATCTCCTCGGAGATGCGCATCGAGCCCAGCTGAGCGGTATAACGGCAGCCGGCCTGCGCGGCGAACGCCACCGCCGCGACGATCGGTGCGATCTCCCGGGTGTTGCCGTACGCGGAGACGAACCCGGTCAGCGGCGCCAGGCCGAGGATGTCCAGCGCGTTGAACCCCTCGATGCCCACCGAGGCGCCGGTGAACAGCGCCAGTAGCACCATCACCCCGATCGTGCCGCCGCCCACGACGATCGCCCCGCTGCCCCAGCAGATGTCGCCGAGCAGCCGCAGCACCTCACCGGAGTAGAACCGCAGGGTCAGTGGAATCGCGCCGAACGAGCGCACCACGAAGGTCGCCTGGTGACCCATGCCGGCCAGCGACATGTAGGGCCGCTGGGCCACCCTGGTCAGCGTCCGCGCCGGGTCAGGAAGTGCGGCGCTCATGACTCGCCTCCGCGCTCGTTCCGCTCCTCGCTCGCTAGCGCTCGCTGCGATGCTCGCTCGCTGTCGGCTTCGTTTGCCACCGGTTAAGTCCCCTCAGCCCAGCCGCTGCGGCACGAGCACCGAGTAGATCTGGGTGATGACCACGTTCACCGCGAACAGCAGCACCACCGACAGGACCACCGTGGCGTTCACGGCGTCCGCGACGCCCTTCGGGCCGCCCTTCGCGTTGAGCCCCTTGAAGCAGGCCACCAGCGCCACGATCAGGCCGAACAGCGCCGACTTCACCTCGGCGAGCAGCAGGTCGGACGGCTGGGCGAACGCCGCGAAGGACGCCACGTAGCTACCCGGCGTGCCGCCCTGGGCAAGCACGTTGAACAGGAACCCGGTGAGCACGCCGGCGAACGCCACCACGCCGCAGAGCAGGATGCCCACCAGCATGGTGGCCAGGATGCGGGGCACCACCAGCCGCTGGATCGGCGAGATGCCCAGCACCTCCATCGCGTCGATCTCCTCGCGGATGGTGCGGGCGCCGAGGTCGCTGCAGATCGCCGAGCCCACCGCGCCGGCCAGCAGCAGCGCGACCACGATCGGCGCACCCTGGCGGATCACCCCGAGGCCGTTGGCGGCGCCGATGAACGAGGTGGCACCGACCTGCTGGGCGAGGCTGCCGATCTGGATCGAGATGATCACGCCGAACGGCACCGCCACGAGCAGCGTGGGGATCACCGCAACGCCGACCACGAACCAGGCCTGGGAGATGAACTCCTTGTACTGGAACTCCCCCCGGACGAACCCGGTCACCAGGTACCGCATTGAGGACGCGGCCATCACCAGGATTCGGCCGGCCGTCACGAAGGACTCGTGCATCCGGCCCACCACGGTGGCCACCACACCGCCCAACCGGGTACGACTGTAGCGCGAGAGGATATCCACGCACGTCCCTTCGCGTTGTACGAGATGTGGGGCGGCCGAGCTCCGGACCGGGCTCCGACAGTTATAACGAGCGATCTGCGTCACGGTGACGACAGAGCCACACAATCGTCTATTTGTGGCTGGTGAGGTTGTGGCCCTTGCCGCAGCGGCCTCGGACGGCGACAGTTGACCCATGGCGAAGGGCAGCGCCAGCGCGGCGAAGCAGTTGCGGGAGCTCAGCAAGAGCGAGCTCAGTGAGCTCGACCGGGAGGTCGCCGAGCTCGCCTGGAGATGGGCGCGCCGGCTGGCCGGGCTGCGCCCCGAGCAAGCCCCGTTCGGCCCGGTCGACCCGCAGATCCCGGAGCAGGACCGCGCGGCCGCCCACCTGGCCCGGCTCTATGTGCTGGCCAAGGTGCGCAACAGCGCCGACGAGCGGGCCGACGCCGACGCCTTCTACGCCGGCCAGGCCGGCGCAGGCTACCCGGAGATCGCCGCCGCCCTCGGCCTGACCTGACCTCTCGGCGCAGCACAGCCAGGGCACAGCACAGCTAGGGCGTGGGCGCCGGGACCGGCGCGGCGCCGGAGCTGGTGTAGACGGTGACCACGGTGCCGCCCGGCACGTTGCCCTGCGGGCTCTGCCCGATGACCTGGCCGCGCGGCGCCGTCGACGGGAGCTGCACCGGTCGCACCGCGTAGCCGGCCTGGCTCAGCGTCTGGCTGGCCGCCGCGTCCTGCTGGCCGACCGTGTACGGGGCCACCACCTGCTGCAGGACCGGGCCGGGCGGCAGCGTCGAGCCGTGTCCGCAATCGGAGTTGTCGCTGCTGTCTGAGTTGTCTGAGTTGTCGGAGTTGTCGGAGTTGTCGGAGTTGTCGGAGTTGTCGCTGCTGTCGCTGCTGTCGCTGTGATGCTTCTTTTTCTTCTTCTTGTGATGACAGCTGCCCGAGTCGCTCGAGTTGGAGTCGCTGGAGTCCGAGTTGTCGTCGCCGCTGTTGTCGTCGCCGTTGTCCTGGCCCTTGCCGGTCACGTACGCCGGGTCCGGCCCGGGGATGGGCTGGTTGGGCTGGCCGGCCAGGATCTTGGTCATCGCCTTGAAGTACGGCGGCGCCGCGACCGTGCCGCCGAACGCACCGTGGCCGCAGTCGCCGAGGTGCACCGGTGGGCCCGGGCACAGCGTGCGGGGGTGCCGGCCGTCGGCGAACAGCATCGACGAGGCCCCGTAGCCGTTCACCCCGCCGACGAAGGCCACCGACTCGCTGTCGTTCGTGGTGCCCGTCTTGCCGATGTCCGGGCGCGTCCAGCGCGCCGCCGAGGCGGCCGCCGTCGACGTGCCGCCGGTGGTGTCCTTGCTCAGCCCGGCCAGCAGGGTGTTGGCCAGGCCGGTGGAGATCGCCTGCTCGCAGGGCTGCTGGGCGATCGAGATGCGCCGGCCCGTGTGGTCGGTCACCCACAGCACCGGGCTCGGCGGGCACCACTTGCCGCCGTCCATCAGGGTGGCGGCCACGTTCGCCATCTCCAGCGTGCTGACCGGGCTGACCCCCAGGGTGAACGAGAGCAGACCCTGGTAGTACTTGGACTGCGGCTGGTTGTACTCCGGCCGCTTGGCCAGCGGGTTGCCCGGGTCGGTGATCGGGGTGCCGCCGGCGGCGTTGGTGCGCATGGTCTGGCGCAGGCCCAGCCGCTCGGCCATCCGGACCACCGCCGGCGTGCCGACCTTCGACTCCAGGTTCACGAAGGCCACGTTCGGCGAGGTGGCCAGCGCGCTCTGCAGGCTGATCGGGTCGGCGTAGTCGCCGTCGTTGGCCACGGGGTAGCACTTGGTGTTGCGGTCGGCCCGCTCGGGCACGAAGCAGTCCGAGTTCGGGTTGGGCAGCTCGGAGTCGAAGCCGACCATGCCCTGCTCCAGCGCGGCGGCGGTGGTGAAGATCTTGAACGACGAGCCGGCGCCGAACACGTTGCTCGCGTTCGCCACGATGTTGGTCACCGTGCCGCCGGCCTTCGCGTCGGTGCCCAGGTTGCGGTTGGCAACCATGGCCACCACCTGGTGGCCGCCGTCCTGTGGCTTGATCAGCGCGAACGCGTTCGCCACCCCGTCCTGCGCGGCCGGCACGTTCTGCAGCACGGCCGCCTTCATCGCGGCGGCCGCGCCCGGGTCCATCGTGGTGGCGATGGTGTAGCCGCCGGTGTCCAGCTGGTCGGTGGTGAAGCCGGCGGCCCGCAGGTAGCTGACCACGTAGTCGCAGAAGAAGCCGGCGTCCGGCGCGGCGGAGAAGCAGTTGCCGCCGGGCACGGTCGGCCCGTCCGGCACCACGTCCATCGGCGCGGCCTTCGCCGGCGCGGCCGCCTCGACGGTCAGCGCGCCGGTCGAGACCATCGAGTCGATCACCAGGTTGCGCCGGGTCAGCGCCTGCTGCGGATGGGTGTACGGGTTGTACAGGTTGGGGTTGTTGACCATGCCGGCGAGCAGCGCGGCCTGCGGCACGGTGAGCTGGGCCGGCGTGGTGTGGAAGTAGGCCGCCGAGGCGGCGCCGACGCCGTAGATGTTGCCGGCGAACTCCACCAGGTTCAGGTAGCCGGTCAGGATGTCGTTCTTGGACGTGTTGCGGTCCAGCCGGACGGCCATCAGGGCCTCGCGCAGCTTGCGCGCCACGGTGTCCGCCCGGTCCGCCGCCTGGGCCGCCGGGTCGTCCCGGTCCACCACGTTGATCAGGTAGTTCTTCACGTACTGCTGGGTGATCGTGGACGCGCCCTGCAGTGGCCCGCCGGAGGTGTTGTGCAGCGCGGCCCGCAGCGTGGCCAGCGGGTCGATGCCCTGTTCGTCGTAGAACCGGCGGTCCTCGATGGAGATGATCGCGGCCTTCATGCTGTCCGCGACCTGCTCGAAGGTGGCCGGCAGCCGGTACTGGTCGTACAGGTAGGCCAGCGGCGCGCCGGTGCGGTCCAGCACCGTGGTGGTCCTCGGCATCTGGTCGGCGGCCAGCCGAGGGTCGGTCACGGCGGCCGAGGCCCGGTACGCGGAGTCCACGAGCTGGTTGGACAGCAGACCTAGGCCGACGGCGCCCGGCGAGAGCATCGCGGCCAGCAGCACCCCGGACAGCACAATGGCGCCGAGTGTCTTGAGCAGCGGAATCTGCGGGCGCACGCGGGGGACGTTACCCGGGCTGGCAACAGAATCGTCGTGAGCCTGCTCGCACGGGTTCCGCCGGACTCGGTCCGCGCGCGGCCGGGGGCCGGCTCAGAACTGGACGCCCTTGGTGAGCGCGCCGTCCACCACCAGGTTGGTCCCGCTCATGAACGGCACTGCCGGGCTGGCCACGAAGACCACCGCCCTGGCGATCTCCTCTGGGGTCGCCATCCGGCCGGTCGGGTTCAGCCCGAGCGCCATGCCGAACAGGTCCGGCTGGTTCTGCTCGATGGTGTCCCACACCCCACCGGGGAAGTAGACGTTGCCGGGCGACACGGAGTTCGCCCGGATGCCCTTGGCCGCCAGGTGGTAGGCCAGGCCCTGGGTGTAGTGGATCAGCGCCGCCTTGAACGTGCCGTACGGGCCGGCGGCGAAGTCGACCTCGCGGCCGGACACGCTGGACACCGTCACGATCGAGCCGACCTCGCTGCGCTCCAGGTGCGGCATCGCGGCGTGCACCAGCCGCACGGTGTGCATCATGTCCACCTCGAAGCTGGCCTGCCAGTTCTCCGGGGTGTCCGGGATGGCCAGCGCACTGACGTTGGCCACCACGATGTCCACGCCGCCGAGCTGCTCGGCCGAGTCGGCCACCCAGCCGGCCAGCGCCTCGCCGTCGGCGACGTCCACCGCTCCCCCGATCACCCGGGTGCCGTGCGCGGCCAGCGCCTCGGCGGTGGCCGCGACCTCGTCGGCGTGCCTGGCGCAGATCGCGACGTCCGCGCCCTCCTCGGCGAAGGCCTCGGCGATCCGCCGCCCGATGCCCTTGCTGCCGCCGGTCACCAGGGCGCGCCGGCCCTTCAGCCCCAGGTCCATGTGGTACTCCTCGTTTCCGCTGGTCTCGGGTGTGCCGCGCACAGTGCTCAGAGCGCAGGGTGCTCAGAGTGTGGTGGCGGCCTGTTCACGCAGGTAGGCGTGCATACCGTCGAAGGCGCGTACCGGCGGCAGCAGCGACTTGGCCACCTTGGTCACCGCGCTGTAGTTGGTGTCGCAGACGTTCGCCAGCGGGCATTCGGAGATCTGGGTGAGCAGTTGGTAGGCATCCAGCCGGTCCAGCCCGAGCAGCTCGCCGAGCCAGCCCACCATCTCCACCTGGCTGGCCCGCCAGGCGTCCTCCAGCGGCCGCGCCGAGCCGACCACCATGATCGCGCCGTCGGACTCGATCCTCGGCCACGCCGGCGCGGCCACCCCGCCGGCTCCACTCTTGATCAGCTCGACCAGCAGGCTCGTGTTCATGGCGCCCTCGACGGCGGTCCCGCAGGACTCGCCCTCGCCCTGGCGGTAGTGCCCGTCGCCGACCGAGAACAGCGCGCCCTCGACGTTCACCCCGAGAAAACAGGTCACGCCGGCCCGCATCTCCGGGGTGTCCATGTTGCCGCCGAACGTGTCCGGCACCAGGGACGAGCGCACCTCGCGGGCGGCCGGCGCCACCCCGACGGTGCCGTGCATGGGGTCGATCGGCAGGTCGATCCGCAGGTCGCCGCCCCGGGCGGCGAAGGTGACCGTGCCCCTGGCCCGGTCCAGGTGGTAGATCCAGGTGCGCTCGGGCAGCGGGTCCTGCAGCAGCGCGGTGCGGTCGGTGCTGGTCAGACCGCCGAAGAACGGGATCGTGGAGGACGCCGCCCAGTCCCTGGCCGGCTCGATCGACACGAAATGCACCGCCAGGGTGTCCCCCGGCTCGGCGCCCTCGATGTAGAACGGGCCGGTCTGCGGGTTCACGTCGGGCATCTGCAGGCTCACGCTGGCCAGGTCGTCGACGGTGCGCAGCCGGCCGGCGAACGCGTCCTCGGTCCAGAGCTTCAGCAGCGTGCCGGGTTTGACGGTGGCTACCGGCGGCACCCCACCGAACGTCCAGGCGTACTGGTCCGGGGTCGGCCGGAACTCCACCACATCCATCAGCGACTCCAGTCTCCGGGCAGCGGTGTCAGCTTCCCGCACGATCACCCGGCGCGCATCCCCATCGCGGTGCTTCGCCGGGGCCCACCGTTGATCACCCGGACACACCGATGACCGGCCGGCCACCTGGGTGGCCGGCCGGTCGGCGGGGACTCGGTTTACTTGCCCTGGAGCAGGGGCAGCAGACCCTGCAGTTCGTCGGCGATGGAGTTCGGCACGATGTAGCCGTCCTGCTTCCGGATGTCGTCGATGTGCGCGGCGACGTCATCGGCCGACACCTCGACGCCCTTGCCGGCGAACCAGCCGGGCGCCAGGCCGACGAACACCCGGGCGTACCGGCCGCCACCGGCGGAGAACACCTCATGCGTCAACTCGCACGCCGAACTGGCCAGGTAGACCACCATCGGCGTGACCAGCTCCGGCTCGACGCTCTCCGCCAACGGACCGAGCAGCTCCTCGGTCATCCGGGTCCGCGCGATCGGGCAGATCACGTTGCTCTTGATGTTGGCCTTCGCGCCCTCGATCGCCAGCACGTTGGACAGCCCGACGAGGCCCATCTTCGCCGCGCCGTAGTTGGTCTGGCCGAAGTTGCCGAACACCCCGGCGTTCGACGCGGTGAACACAAACCGGCCGTACCCCTGCTCCTTCATCACCCGAAACGCCGGCTGGCTGACGAAGAAGGCACCCTTCAGGTGCACGTCCAGCACGGCCTCCAGGTCTTCCACCGCCAACTTCGCGAACGTCTTGTCCCGCAGGATCCCGGCGTTGTTGATCACGATGTCGACCCGGCCGAACGCCTCCACCGCCGCATCCACGATCGCCTGGCCGCCCTCGGGGGTGGACACCGAGTCGTGCGAGGCAACCGCGCTGCCTCCCTTCGCGGTGATCTCCTCGACGACCTTCTGCGCCGCCGAGGCATCGCTGCCCACTCCCGACGCCGACCCACCCAGGTCGTTGACCACCACCGAGGCCCCACGGGCCGCCAGCTCCAAGGCATACGTCCGACCCAGGCCACCACCGGCCCCGGTCACGATGGCCACCTGGTCGATGAACGAAATGTCAGTCACGCCGGTCACCCTAACTTGAATTCATCCTGCACTGGCCCGGCGAATCGCCCGATAGAGGAGCTTCTGGTCACCGAGCCGGCGGCGCAGCTCCCGCTCCAGCCCGCCGATCGGGTAGAGGTTCTGCGGGGCGCGTGCGTCCTTGTACTCGGTCGACGCGTACCGACAGAGCATCGGCGCGCTGCGCTCGGCCAGCTCCACCACCTGGGTCAACGGCAGCTCGGCCGGGCACTCCACGCGGACCACGCCGGCCCACGGCGCCGCCGAGCCGGGCAGCTTCAGGTACCAGGAGTGCCGCTGCCAGCTGGTGCCGAGGCCGAACACCGGGGTGCGCTGGCCGGGCGCCAGTGCGCCGACCACGCGGTGCAGCGGCGCCGGCAGGTACTCGGTGCGGTGCGTCTTGATGAAGCCGAGCGCCCGGGGCAGGTGCTGGCGGCCCCGCAGCGGACCGTCGACGACGAGCAGGTCCCCGCTGTCCTCGCTGGCCGCGGCGCTCTCGCGGGCCTGGACCGCACCGCCGGTGCGGGCCTGGGCCGCGACCGCGGCCTCCACCTCGCCGAGCGCGCGCTGCACGGCGAGGTTCAGGTCGGCGGCCGGGTCGCGCCGGGCCGGCGTGTGCACCCGCCGGTACTGCCCGGCGGAGGTGACGACGTCGGTGGCGTGCTCGGCCGTGCTGAACAGCCCCCGGCGCACCTCGGCGGCGATCAGGCGCGCCCCACCCGGCCGGCAGCACACCACCCCGGCCGCGTAGGACGCGCAGAGTGCCAGCGACGCCGCGCCGCTGTTGTCCCCGCCCTGAGCCGCGTCGGACCCGTCCCCCGCACCCGCCGGTTCGGAGATCCAGGCCATCGCGTCGATCCGCCGCACCCCGTCGACGAACAGCACCGCCGCCCAGCCGGCCGCCGCCGGATCGGGGTCGACCGGGCGCCACCGCGCCTCTGGCAGCTCCAGGTCGGTCGTCACCTGGGCGGTGGAGCTGCCCAGCTCGGCCTGGTCCTCGGTGCTCGCGCCGTAGCCGGGGTCCCAGCTCTCCACCCGCCAGCGCATCGGCGCCGGCCCGGACAGCGGTGCGGCGGTCATTCGGCCAGGTCCTCACGGATGATCGACGAGGTGCGCTGGTCCCGGCTCACCGCGAACCGGACCGGCACCCGCTCGGCCAGCGCCGGCACGTGGGTGATCACGCCGACCATCCGGTCGCCGAGCGAGGCCAGGTTCTCCAGGGTGCCGGCCACGATCTCCAGGTTGGCCTCGTCCAGGGTGCCGAAGCCCTCGTCCAGGAAGATCGAGTCGAGCCGGACGGCGCCGGCCGAGGCGAGCGTGGCCAGCTGCTCGGACAGCGCGAGCGCGAGAGCCAGGCTGGCCTGGAAGGTCTCGCCGCCGGACAGCGTCTTCACCGGCCGCAGGGAGTCCGCGTCGGCGTGGTCGAGCACCAGGAACTCGCCGTCGGAGTGGGCTAGCTCGAACTGCCCGCCGGACAGCTCGGCCAGGCTCCGGGAAGCGTCGGCCACCAGTGCGTCCAGCGCAGAGGCCACCAGCCAGCGCGGAAACGCGTCCGAGCGCAGCAGGCCGGCCAGCATCCTGGCCACCTGGGCGGCCCCCTCCGCCTCGGCCCGGTCCGCCGCCAGCTTGGCGGCCTCGGCCCGGCGCTCGGCGATCCGCGCCCGGACGCCCCTGGCCCGTTCCAGCTCGGTGGACGCGGCCGCCCCGGCCGCCGAGGCCAGCGAGCGCCCGATCGGCCGGTCGGTGAGTGGCTGGGCGGTGGCTGGCTGGGCGCTTGCTGGCTCGGTGTGGCGGGCGGCGGGTGGGTCGGGTGGCACGGGGACCCCGTGGGCGATCAGGTCGGCGGCCAGTGCCCGGTGTGCCTCGTCGCGGCGGTCCCGGGTGCCGACCAGCGCGGCCTCGGCGGCGGCGAGGCGCCCGGCGCGGTCGCCGGCGGCGGCCCGCGCCCATTCGGTCAACGCCGACCAGGCGCCGACCAGGTCGGCCCCGCTCCGGCTCGGGCCGTCCGGGGCCGGCGCGCCGAGCCCGACCAGCGGGTCGCGCGCCGCGCGCAGCGCCTGCCAGCCGCGCTCGACGG
>Ga0137415_10001631_pt1 | contig 22226 bp, 23 predicted proteins | sample CZODoug3_1_1_16f_FD_183082 | JGI IMG/M metagenome (GOLD analysis project Ga0137415, IMG submission 183082) | Vadose zone soil fungal communities from Angelo Coast Range Reserve, California, USA - CZODoug3_1_1_16fungal (Hybrid Assembly) | ecosystem: Environmental > Terrestrial > Soil > Vadose...
TCGCCGTCCCATGGGGATCACGCAGAAGGAGCTCGGCGCAGAGCATTGGGACTACGTGGCACTAGGGCATTACCATGTATATCGGCAGGTTGAGCCGAACGCGTTCTATTCAGGATCGCTCGACTACACGAGCACCAACTCCTGGGGGGAAATGGCCGAGGAGCGCGAAATGGGAATCGGCGGGAAGGGGATCATCGAGCACGATATCTCGACGGGCGCTCACGCGTTCCATGCGATTCCACCGCACCGGAAGTGGATCGATCTGCCACCTCTCTCAGGCGCGGGCCTGTCGCCCGCATCGCTCGACGAGGCGATTCGCGAGGCCGTAGACAACCTTGCGGGCGGGATCGACGACAAGATTGTGCGACTCGTAGTCCGCGACGTTCCGCGCCACATTTTGCGCGAGCTGGACCACAAGGCGCTCCGCGAATACAAGCGCAGGGCGCTGCAATTCCATCTCGATACGCGCCGTCCCGACACCGTGCGTCCAGATTCAGGCCAGGGGGCACCGGGCCGCCGCGCGTCACTGGCGGACACCGTACGCGACAAGCTCCGCTCGCGCGTGCTCACGGAGAACATCGACCGCGAAGCCCTCGTCGAGCTCGGGCTCCATTACCTCCGCGAGGCGGATCTGGTGGCGGGCCCGGCGGAAGAGGAAGCCATCGCGTGAGACTCAACAGTCTCAAGCTCACCAACTTCCGGCAGCACGTACGGACGGAGCTCAATTTCGGAACGGGTCTCACCGGCATCATCGGTCCAAACGGTGCCGGCAAGACCACGATTCTCGAGGCGATCGCGTGGGCCCTCTATGGGAATCCGGCGATTCGCGGCAACCGCGACTCCATCAGGTTCATCGGCGCCGGAGCGCGCGCTCAGGTCCAGGTCGAGCTCGATTTCGAGCTTGGCTCCCACCGCTATCGTGTAGTCCGCGGTCTGACGAGCGCGGAGGTCTACCTCGATGGTGCCGATACTCCCATCGCAAATACTATTTCCGCGGTCACCGAGCTCATGCAGCGCCGGCTCGGCATGTCGATGTCGGAATTCTTCCATACGTATTTCACTGGGCAGAAGGAGCTGAGCGTGATGGCGGCGATGACACCCGCCAGACGCGGACAATTCCTCTCGCGCGTGCTCGGCTATGAGAAGCTCCGCATCGCCCAGGACCTGACCAGAGACAGGCGCAACCGCGTCCGGTCCGCGATCGATGGAATGCAGCGCGGCATGCGCGACCCCGAGGCTGTTCTTCGATCACTCGCGGAAACCGCGTCGCGAAAGGAGGAAGCGGAAGCGCGCGCGCACCAGGCGGCGCATCGTGGAGCGGTCCGCGCGCGGGAAATGATGTCGATCGAGCCGCGCTGGGAAATGGTGCAGCGCCAGCGCGAGCAATCGGCGCAGCTGCTCACGCAGATCACGGTGCTGGAAGAAAAGGAGGCGGCACTCCAGCGCGACGCCGAGCGTATTACACGGGAGCTCGATGGGGTGAAGGCGGCACGGTCTCAACTCGACACGCTGCGCGATGCTATCGAGCCGCTCTTCGCGCTCAACGTCGAGCTCCAGGCGCTCAACACTCTCTACCGCGAGGAGGGACGGCGTAAAACGCTGCTCGAAGCCGAGGCCGCGCTGCGCGAGGAGATTGCGCGGCTGGAGGAGCGTCACGCCAGGATCGAGCGCGCACCGGGGCTCGAGGAGGAGGCGACTCTCGAGCTGGAGAAGAAACGTTCCGAGCTCGAGGACACTCAGGGCCTGCTTGAAGCGCGTCGAACCGAATGGGTGCGGGACAGGCAGGAAGCCCAGACAAAACGCGAGGCACTCAGGCACCAGTACTCGGAGCTCAAGCACCAGCGCGACCGAGTCGTCGCGCTCGGCGAAGACGGCGAGTGCCCGACCTGCAGTCGCCCGCTGGGTGGAAGTCTCCACACCGTCGTCGAGCATCTCGACGAGCTGATCGAGACCGTGAACGTCGACGGGAGCTACTACAAGGCGCGCGTCGAGCAGCTGGAGCAGATGCCGGAGGACGTCCATCAGCTCGACGAGAAGCGGCGCACCCTGATGCAAGAGGTGGGGACCCTCGAGCGGAGGCTGGCCAAAGTGCAGCTCGCGGTCCAGGAGTTGGGGACAATCGTGCGCGACATCGCGCTCAAGCGGCAGCGCGAGGTGCAATTGAAACGCGACATCTCGCGGATTCCGCCAGGTTATGATCCCACCCGGCACACCGAAGTGGCTGCGGAAGTGGATCGGCTGACTCCCATTGAGGCCGAGGCCGGACGGTTTCAGGCGATGCTGGAGCGCGAGCCGCAGCTCAAGCTCGAGCAGACTCGCATCGCGCAGGACCTCATGCGTGTGCAGTCGACGCTCGGCACCCTTCGCACGCGACGCACTCAGATCTCATTCACGGAAAAGGATTTCAACGATCTGAAGGCGGAATACGACCGGGTGCGGCTCGAGCTGCAGGAATCCAAGGTGGCGGCCGCCCGGGCGCAGGAGCAGGTGTCGGGTGCGACCGCCGCTCTGGCGGCAGCGCAGGAACAGGCGGAGGAGCTGAAGAAAAAAGTCGCCGAGCTCGAAGTGCTCCAGACCGATCGCCGGATGCACGACGAGCTGGACCGCGCCTTCTCGGATCTGCGCACCGATCTCAACTTCCAGTTGCGACCCGAGCTATCGGAGCTGGCCAGCGCGTTCCTGAGCGAGCTCACCGATGCGCGCTACACCGAAATGGAGCTGGACGACCAGTACAACATCGTTATCCTGGAGGATGGAATTCCGAAGCCCGTCCTTTCCGGTGGAGAAGAAGATCTTGCAAACCTCGTGCTTCGCCTGGCGATCTCGCAGATGATTGCGGAGAGAGCCGGCCAGAGCTTTTCTCTGCTGATTCTCGACGAGGTCTTTGGCTCGCTTGACGAGGCGAGGCGCCTCAATGTCGTCGAGCTGCTGCGCGGGCTTCATGACCGGTTCGAGCAGGTGATCCTGATCACGCACATCGAACCGGTGCGCGAAGGGCTGGATCGCGTTATAAATGTCGGCTATGACGCGGACCGTGGTTGCTCGGTCGTGACCGAGAGCGAAGGAGACGCCATCGGCATCAGCGAAGACGTGGAGCCGATCGCCGACGAGCGGCCCTCGAGATTACGTCCGGACGTCGCTGAAGAAACGATCGAAAGCACGGCTGGAGCGGGCGCATAATGGCGTTCGCGCGCAACTGGAGGCACGCGTGGGTGGCAGAGACGCCCGAGCGCGTCAGCGTGCGGGAGATTCCCTCGCTCAACGCGGTGTTCAGCGAGGCATTCACCGAGCGTTACCGCAAGGATGGGATGGTTGGCGTCCGTGTGCCCCACCTGAATCCGGCGGTGTGGAAGTTCGCCATCACGGATGCTGAAGATGGCGCGATGATCTGGCGCAACGCGCGTGACGGAATCGCGGCCTTCAACATGATCCATCGCTCGGGTGTCGAGGGATGGATGGGGCCGTTGGCCGTCCACCCCGACTATCAGGGCCAGGGAATCGGCAAAATGATCGTCACGACCGGGGTGGAGTGGCTAAAAAAGAAAGGCGCGAAAGTGATCGGGCTCGAGACGATGCCGCGCACGATGGACAACGTCGGTTTTTATTCCGCGCTCGGTTTCACACCGGGACACCTCACCATCACAGTGACGCTCGAGGCGGCGAGGGCCGGAATCCAGGCAACGACGATGTCGTCGCTGAACCCACACGAGCGGGAGCTGGCGCTAAGGCAGTGCCGCTCTCTGCTCGAGCAGCTCGCCCCCGGATACGACTACACGCGCGAGATCGTTCTCACCGCGCAGCACGACCTCGGCGACACGCTCTTCGTGCGAAAGGGAAACGACATTGTGTCGTTTGCGGTTTGTCATTCCGTTCCGCTGGTAGAGGGTCGCGTGACGGAGGAAATGCGTGTCCTCAAGATGGTCGCGAAGACCGAAGCCGATTTTGATCAGCTGGTGACGCAGCTCTGCGCTCACGCCCGCGCGAAGTCAGCACGCCGGGTGGCGATCAGGATCCAGGGTCAATACGGCGACATCTATCGCCGATTGGTAGTTCGCGGCGCCAGAGTCAGGTGGACCGACCTGAGGATGTCGATGCATGAGTACGCCGAGTCGCGGCCGGCGGACGGCGGGATCGTCCTGTCGAATTGGGAGATCTGAGGCAGGAAACCCAATGGCGACTCAGGCCGACGTCCGTCGCGTTGCTTTGTCGTTGCCCGCGGTAGAAGAGGCGAGTGATCGGTTCGCCTTTTCGATCCCGAATAAGGGAAAGCTCAAGGGATTCGTGTGGGTGTGGATGGAACGGGTCGTGCCCAAAAAACCGCGCGTGCCGAACCCTGGAGTGATCGCGGTGCGGGTCGCTAACGAGGGCCAGAAGAGCGCGCTATTGTCCGCCGACGGAAAGAAGTTTTTTACCGAACCGCATTACGATGGATTCCCCGCTGTGCTTGTGCGACTGGACGCCGTTAGCGTCGCAGACCTCAAGGTCCTCATCGCGGAGGCGTGGCGGTGTCAGGCTCCGGCGGAGCTAGCGCAACGCACGAAGCGGAGCCGCTGAGGTCGACGATCATTCGTCTCCGCGGTTCGCACATACGGACGTTTTGCCTGGCCACGTCGCTCTGCCTCGCAGCTTGTGACGGGGATGCCAATGACAGCAGCGCTAACCGACCGCCGGCGCTCCCGCCAGGCATGCAACCGCCGCCGCGGACCAACGCCGATGCGCGGCCACCGACGGTTCCCTTTGACACAACCGCACCTCGCGTCTCGGCTCACGTCATCCGAAGTTGGCCGCACGACACCGCGGCGTACACGCAAGGGCTGGCGATGTATCGCGGGCAGTTGCTCGAAAGCACCGGACGCCTCGCACAATCGGACGTGCGTGAAGTGGACATAACGACAGGAGCCGTTCGTCGCAGAGCCGCATTGCCGGCGACAGAATTCGGAGAAGGAATAGCCGTGGTGGGCAACCGCCTTTACCAACTGACATGGCAGGGCGGTCGGGGGCACGTCTATGCTGCAAATACACTCACCCCAATTGACAGCTTCTCGTACTCCGGAGAGGGGTGGGGACTCGCGACGGACGGCCGAATGCTATACATGAGCGACGGCACGAGTCGAATCCGCGTGCTGGATCCAACTGGATTCCACGAGCTGCGAACGATCCAGGTGCGCGAGGCAGACAGCACCGTCTGGATGCTCAATGAGTTGGAGTGGGTGCGGGGTGAGCTGTGGGCGAACGTATACCAGACAGATTTCATTGCCCGGATCGAGCCTGCTACCGGACATGTCGTCGGTTGGATTGATGTCGGGAATTTGCTGACCGCGGCGCAACGCCAGGACGTAGCCAGGCGCGGCGGTGTTGCAAACGGCATTGCATTCGATTCGGTCCGGAATCGGCTATTCCTGACGGGGAAGCTCTGGCCGCGCCTGTTTGAGGTCGACGTGGCCGGCATTCATGGGTCGGGACCCCGTCCCCGCCTTCGGTCAGGACCAGCTCCGTAATCCTTGGTGGGCTTGTCGCGACCTGCCAAGGAATAATTGTTGACTTATCAATGCGTTTAGGCCTATATAGGGCATGGCCTATGGAACGGTAATGATGGCGCTCGCCGATCCGACCCGGCGCGCGCTGTTCGAGCGTCTGCGCAGCCGCCCGCACACAGTCGGTGAGCTCGCCCGGATCGCAAAGATCCGGCAGCCTAGCGTCTCCCAGCACCTTCGCGTGCTGCGCGGAGCGCGGCTCGTGCGCGACCGCAGGGAAGGGACACGGCGCTACTACAGTGCCTCGCACGAAGGTCTCGCCGAGCTGCGACGATACATCGAGAGAATGTGGGACGATGTGCTCGGTGCCTACGCGGCCGGCGATCCAAATCCGCCAACAAAGTCGACGGCAACGTCCGCGAAAAAACGAGGAGCCAGGTGATGCCCACGAAGAAAGAGCCATCGGTAGCGCCAATTCGGAGATCAGTCATCGTGTCCTGGCCGCAGGAGGAAGCGTACCGCCGTTTCACCCAGGATTTGGCGAAATGGTGGCCCTCCTACAGCTACTCCATCGGCGGAAGCAGGGTAGCTCGCGTGGTGTTCGAGCCCCGGCCAGGCGGACTGATCTACGAGGAGCACAAGGACGGTACTCGCATGCGGTGGGGCGAGGTGATCGCGCTCGAGCCCCCGCGCAGAGTGGCTTTCACCTTCCATCCCAGCCGCGCCGAGTCGGATTCCCAGCAAGTTGAAATCACTTTCTCGCCCGACGGGGATCGCACCCGGTTGGACCTGGTCTCGACTGGCTGGGAAAAGATGGGCGATGAGGCTCAACGTACGCGCGGCGGATATCAGCTGGGCTGGGGCTTGGTACTCGACAGATTTGCGGGGCGCTTCAGCCCGGCGCTCCTGTTTTTCGGCGCCATGTCCGCGGGAATCACTCTCATCGGCCAGCGCGGAAAATTCGTTAGAACCAGTCTGGGAAAAATGGAGGATTAGCCTTCTGATCCGTAGTCAGATGCACGCCGATTGATCGCGCCCGCGCGCTCACTTTTGGTCATAGCATTCATCGACGCCTCCGGAGTGGAATTCGGCCTCGCTTGACGGTTGGATGTCCGCGTCCTACGTTCGATCCGCCACACTTCGGCCACAGGATCGTCCACCTCCCGATCTCCTGACATGCGAAGACGCGAAGTCGTTCAGTTCCTCGGCGCCGCTCTCGCGCTGCCCTTCATCCCGCGCGGCACCGAAGCGGCGATAGAGTTCGGAGAGTCCCTCCATCTCAGGCTGGGCGACGTTCCGTTCAGAACTCTGAACCGCGAGCAACAGGCTCTCGTCACGAACATCGCCGAGATGATCATCCCCGAGACCGACACTCCGGGCGCGACGAGCGTGAAAGTGCCGGAATTCATCGATCTCATCCTGACCGACTGGGCGGACGATGAAGAGCGCGCCACGTTCCTCGCCGGTTTGCGCGACATCGACGCGCGCGCGGCAACCATGGGCGCGCAACGGTTTGTCGATCTAACACCAACAAGGAAAACCGAGCTGCTGACGGCGCTCGACGCCGCGAACAGTGACAAGGCCGGCGCCGGACTCGCGTTCGCGCGACTCAAGGCCCTGACCGTCTACGGCTACTTCACCTCGAAGCGCGTGGAGCAGGAAGTCCTCCACACGCAGATCGTCTTCATGGGTTATCAGGGTAACGTACCATTCACCCCCGCGGCCTGACATGGACGACATGACCTACGACGCGATCGTCGTCGGCTCCGGGATCTCCGGCGGCTGGGCGGCGAAGGAGCTCACGGAGCACGGGCTGCGTACGATCGTCCTCGAGGCGGGGCGGCCCATCGACCCCGCCGTCGACTACGTGCAGAACGTCCGCCCCTACGACCTGCGCTACCGTGGCATGGGCGATCGCAAGCGGAAGGACCGCTATCAACCGATTCAGCGAAATACGGGCGCGTGCGACGAGTGGTCGTCGAAATTCTTCGTCAACGATCTCGAGAATCCGTATTCGTTTCCCGATGGCAAACCGTTCTACTGGATACGCGGCCGGCAGGTCGGCGGACGCTCCATCATGTGGGGACGTTGCGTCTACAGGTGGAGCGATCTGGATTTCGAGGCGAACGCCAAAGAAGGATTCGGGGTCGATTGGCCGCTGAGATACAAGGACCTCGCGCCGTGGTGGAGCCACGTCGAGAAGTTCGTCGGCGTGCAGGGACGCAAGGAAAATCTGGCGACGCTGCCCGACGGTGAATTCCAGCCCCCCTGGGAGCTGAACGCGGCTGAGCAGAGGTCGCGCGATATTCTGCTGGCGAAGTTCGGAGGCGAGCGGCTCATCACGAATGCCCGACTCGCGGTGCTGACACAGAATCACGACGGACGAGCGGCGTGCCACCTATGCGGACATTGTCCGCGCGGTTGCATGACGTTCTCGTACTTCAGCAGCATCAACTCGACGCTCCCGGCGGCCCGCAAAACCGGACGACTGACGCTGCGGCCGTTCAGTGTCGTCCACAGCGTTATCTATGATCCCGCGAAGAAGCGCGCGACCGGCGTTCGGTTCATCGATGCGAACACCAAGCAGGTGATCGACGTCAAAGCGAAGGTCGTCTTTCTCTGCGCGTCAGCCATGGAATCAACGCGCATCCTCCTCAACTCAGCAACCGCGGAATTTCCGACCGGTCTTGGCAATTCGAGCGGAGAGCTTGGTCACAACCTGATGGATCACATCATGGACGGCGGCGCGACCGGAACCCTTCCTTTCGCGCTGGACCGCCGGGAGATCGGAAACCGGCCGGATGCGATTTACGTTCCGCGGTTTCGCAACATCAAGACGAAGCATCCGAACTTTCTCCGCGGCTACGGCTTCGAGGGACGCGCCGAGCGGGCCGGGTGGGACCGTGGTGCGGGCACGCCAGGATTCGGCGCGGCGTTCAAGAAATCGCTCATCAAGGATCTCGGCCCATGGGAGATGAGCTTCGGCGGGTTCGGAGAGATGCTGCCGAGACATGAGAACTACGTATCGCTCGATCCCCACCTTGTGGATTCGTGGGGAATTCCGGCGCTGCGCGTGAACTGCGTCTACAGCGACAACGAGAAGAAGATGCAGGAGGATATGGTCGTCTCAGCAACCGAGATGCTGGAGGCCCTGGGAGCGACCAACATCAGGACGTTCAAGGAGGACAACCCGCCCGGCCTGGTGATTCACGAGAGCGGCACGGCGCGCATGGGGCGTGATCCGAAGACGTCGGTGCTCAATTCGCACAATCAGATGTGGGATGTTCCCAACGTGTTTGTGACCGACGGTGCGTGCATGCCGTCGACGGCGAATCAGAATCCGAGCATCACCTACATGGCGCTGACGGCAAGAGCGGCAGACTATGCGCGCCAGCTGCTCAATCGGAGAGAGCTGTAGCCAGCCGACGGCTGACCGGCGCGATGCGGGGTCCGGAACCATCGGTAAGCGATTGAAAGCTCACAGCATTGGCTTTGGCGGCATTGGCGCTGTCATGATCATCATTGCCCTCGCCTGCGGCCGGGAGCCGCGCGCCGACGAAATCTCGGCTGAGGCGCGAGCGTTGACCGTCATTGCGCCCGACGGCACACCGAGGATGTTCGTGGCGGACCAGGATTCCTCCGGCACCCGACTGTGCTTCGCGGCGGCGGACTCGACCCTTCCCATTGGGGCACCCGTCACCGTCGTCCACTCCATCTTCCCGCAGTATTCCACCGTGGGACGCCTCGGCGCCCGGACCAGGAGTCCGTGTTTTCCGCCGCCACGCGCGTCGCGTGACAGTATGGAGTACTCGGTCGACGCCCCTGGCGACACGATCGGCCGGAGAGGCGTGCCGATCGTAATCCTCGGGAAAGTCGCGCGTGCTCAGATGCGAGGGGATACGGTGATCCTGGCGGTCGAGCCTGGAAAACTGTCCTGGCGATTCCGAACCTGCGCGAGTGCTGAGGGCGTTCATGCCACGGCATGGTCCGGCGTTCCTCCCTCTGCGCCTCGTCGCTGGCATGCGTACTACTACCTCGGCTACGATGTCGAGCAGGACTGCACTCCTTCCGATTACGCGCCCGACAGCGCCATGGCGAACCCCAGGGCAACGAAAGAATGACCGCGGCCGATAAACGCCGCTGGACCCTGGTCGCGACGATTCTAGCGTCGGCGATGACCTTCATTGATGGGACCGTGGTGAATGTTGCGCTGCCGGCGCTTCAGGCCGACCTGCACGCGACCATCACCGACGTTCAGTGGGTCGTGGAAGCATATGCGCTCTTCCTCGGCGCATTGATTCTGGTCGGCGGATCGATGGGCGATCAGCTGGGCCGCAAGCGGGTCTTTCTATTCGGTACGGTCTTTTTTACGGCGTCCTCGATCCTGTGCGGTGTCGCGATGTCTCCCCGCGTTCTCATCGCGGGTCGCGCGCTGCAGGGGATTGGAGCTGCCTTTCTGGTTCCGGGCAGCCTCGCCATCATCAGCGCCACGTTCGACGACGCTGAGCGCGGCCGAGCGATCGGAACGTGGTCGGGGTTCAGCGCCATCACGACGGCGATCGGGCCGGTGATTGGCGGCTGGCTGATCGAGCACGTCAGCTGGCGGGCGGCTTTCTTCATCAACCTGCCGTTGGCGGCAGTTGTTGTCGTGCTGTCTCTCAGGTTCATGGATGAGAGCAAGGATCCGTCGCGCACGAGCACGATCGATTGGGCGGGCGCGCTACTGGCCATTCTGGGATTGGGCGGGATCGTGTTCGGACTGCTCGAGTGGCCGCCGCTCGGTCCGAGCGATCCACTTGTGATCGGCTCTCTCGCGCTCGGTGTGGTGTGCCTGGCGCTGCTTGTCGTCGTCGAGCGTCGCGCCCGCAACCCGATGTTGCCGCTCCACCTGTTCCGCTCGCGGACGTTCACTCTCGCGAACGCACTCACGCTGTTGTTGTACGGCGCACTCGGCGTCGTGCTGTTCCTGTTGCCTCTCAATCTCATTCAGGTTCAGCACTACACAGCCACACGAGCCGGCGCGGCTCTGGTGCCTTTCGCAATCATCATGTTCGGGTTGTCGCGCTGGGCGGGCGGACTGGTGAATCGGGTCGGTGCGAGACTCCCCCTGACTGTCGGGCCCGTTATCGCCGCGTTCGGTATCGCGTTATTTGCGCGCATGGGGATCGGCGATTCCTACTGGACGAGCATCTTTCCGGCGGTGTGTCTGTTGGGATTTGGAATGACGATCACAGTTGCGCCGCTGACGACGACCGTGATGGCGGCGGTCGACTCGTCGCACTCGGGCGTGGCGTCCGGCATCAATAACGCGGTGGCGCGTGTCGCGGGACTGCTCGCGATCGCGGTGTTTGGCGTTTTACTCGTAAGAGCGTTCGACGCGGAGATGCAATCGCGCCTCGATCGTGTCGCGCTCGCACCCGCCGCGAGAGTGCAGATCCAAGAGCAACTGCCGAAGATGGCCGGCGCGGAGCTTAAGTCGGTGGCGCTGGATCCCGGGCAACGCGCGGTCGTTCAGCGATCGATCGACGAAGCATTCGTTTCAGGCTTCCGAATGGTTGTATTCGGCTCAGCGATTCTCGCGCTGGCAGGGGCTGGCTTTGGGGCGGCAATTCGCGATCGGAGAGAAGCGACTGATTCGTCCCTGACCTAGTCCTAATCCTTTGCCACGGGGAGGGAGTCCCTCAGCACTTCCAGTGTTGCACGAGGAAGCGCGAGGAGCTCCGGCGGGGGATCGAACAGGCCGTCCAGAAGCTGCTTACGGGCTTTGGCGCCGGCCGCGGTGAGTACGACAAGCTTCACGCGCCGGTCACCAGGCTTCGCACGGCGCTCCGCGAGGCCGCGCTTTTCCAGGCGGTCGACAATCCAGGTCGCGTTCGAGGCATCACAGCCCCATTCCTCGGCGAGGGATCGCATTGTCCGCCCGGCCGAGACATCCAGCTCGGTAAGGGCGCGCACGTCGTTGGGCGTCAACCCGAGGCGGGCGAGCACCCTGTCTCGCTGCGAGCGGGTCTTCATGAAGAAGCTGAACAGGCGCTTCCACGCCTCAGCGGCGAGGACTGATTTGTCTTTCGACATCCAATGCGATAAACGGGAGAGGTTGGGATCGATAAACTACCCAAACGGTTGTAGCCATTCAATAGTTGAAGTTCTTAAAGTATGGTGTTAGTATTTCGGATGTCTGCAACCAAGAGAGAGAGTCGGGTGCTCAGTACATACGGCGTTATAAGGCTCGTGTTCTGCCAGTTGATCGTCGGGGCCGGCTGACCATATGGGAGCTCTCACCGGGAGAGTGGCCTTGGTCACCGGAAGCTCGCGCGGTATCGGTGCCGCGATCGCGAAGCGATTTGCACGCGAGGGCGCGAGCGTGGTGGTGCACGGCAGGGACACGACGGCTCTCTCCGCTGTCGTGGGTGAGATCGAAGAGAGCGGCGGCAAGGCGATCTACGTCACCGCCGACGTCACGAGACTCGCGGAAATCGAGATCATGCGCGGCGAGGTCGAGAAGAAGCTCGGGCCAGTCGATATCCTGGTCGCAAATGCGGGTGGCAGCTTTACCTCGCCTGGACCGCTCGAGGAGATCACGGAAGACGGTTGGCACGCCGGGATCGACGGAAATCTTACGGCCACGTTTCTCACCATTAAGACATTTCTGCCCGGCATGAAGAACCGAAGGGCCGGCGACATCATTACGATCTCCTCGACTGCGGCGCGGCGACCGTCTCCCCAATCGCCCATTCCGTACACCGCGGCGAAGGCGGGAATCCAGGCGCTTACCCGGGTATTGGCTGCTCAAGCCGGTCCGTATGGAGTCCGAGTAAATTGTATCGCGCCGGAAACGATTCTTACCGAGCGGAACGAAGCGCGAATACCGGATGCTCAGAAGAAGACCCTGATCGATATCCATCCGATAAGGCGTCTCGGCAATCCCGAGGACGTTGCAGGCGCCGCTCTCTTTCTCGCATCGAAGGACGCGGGGTGGATTAGCGGAGTCATCCTCGATGTGGCGGGTGGCTCGGTGATGGTATGAGACGGTGATCATGACAGAACTAACTGCTGAGGACTGCGGACCAACTGCGATTGCGAACCGCAGACTAACTGCGGATTGGGAGACTAACTGCGGAGTGAGGGACGTACTTACGGCGTGAGGAATAACAACAAGCTTCGAGTTATCCGCCTGTAGTCCGTAGTTCGTAGTTAGTCTCCCAATCCGTAGTCAGTCAGCGATTCGGATTAGCAGTTGGCTCGAAGTCCTCAGCCGTCAGTCCGCAGTTCGAAGTTGGCCCGGTGATTCGTAACTCATTTACCAGAGGAAACAATGCACGCTGAATTTCTCGTCCTTCGGCTGATTCACATCCTGAGCGGGATCTTTTGGATCGGTAGCGGCCTCTTTAGCTTCTTTTTCCTCAGTCCCGCGCTCGCAAGCACGCCAGCGGTGATGGGCCAGGTGATGGCTGCCCTTCAGCGGCGGCGAGTCTTTACTGTGCAGCAGATTGCAGCCGGACTTGTACTCCTGTCGGGCCTGCGTCTACTCATGATCGATTCCGCCGGGTTTTCCGGGAGCTACTTCGCGACTGGAACCGGTCGAACGTTCGCGATCAGCGGTGTGTTTGCTGTAATTGCTGCGGTGTTCAATTTTGGGGTGGCGCGGCGAACAATGTTGCGGGCCGGCGCGGTCGCCGCCTCACTTGCTGCGTCGGCTGACGCGGGTGAAAAAGCGAAACTCACGCAGGAGCTCGATCGACTGCGGAAGCGCGGTACGATCGCGGCGACGCTGGCGGTGAGTTTCGGAATTCTCGCTGCCTCCGGGATGGCGGTGGCACGGTACCTCTAGCGCGCGTTCGGCCCGCTAAGCGGCCAGAAGATCCTATGGAATCCGCACAGAAAATCACGCCTGCTTCGCGGGAAACCGTCGGCGGCGCGCAGCGACTCAGTTCAGCCTCGCTCGAACAATGACCTCAGCGCGTTTCTTACTGTGATCCGCCGAAGGTACTGGAGCTCGTCCGCCGCGAAGGGTATCGGCACGACCTTGAAGTATTCCGTGAGGGCATTGTTCGCGACCGTGTTGTCGAGGGCGAGCAGATCGAGCAGGCTCAACGTCACCGGCGGATTGGGCAGGAACCGCTGAGCGAGCGCCACAATCGGCCGCAACGCTTTCACCGGAACAGGTATGATCTTCCGATGGATGCCCATCGCGATAAGGATCCGCTCGGTCATCTGGTAGAGTGTCAAAGGCACCGCGCCGCCGAGGTCGTAGGACTGATGAACAGTCTCCTTCTTTTCCAGAGATAGACGCACCACGCGCGCGACGTCGTCCGCCGCGATCGGTTGAAAGCGCGCGTTGCCTCCGCCCGGCAGCGGGAAGATTTTGGGCGTCAGCCGGATGAGCCGTCCGAGGACGTTCACGAATTGATCTTCGGGTCCGAAGATCACCGACGGCCGCAGCACGGTCCATCTGAGCCCGCTCGTCTTGATGGAATCCTGCGCTACGCCCTTGCTGCGGAGAAACGGATATCGGGAGCCGCTATCGGCGCCGTTCTGTGACATGAAGATGACTCGATGGACGTTCTCCGCTCTCGCCGCCGAGATGAGCCGTTCGGTCGCGGCGGTGTTCGACTCGCGGTAGGTCTCACCTTTTTTCTCCATCGCTATCGCGGCGAGATGCACCGCCGCGCCGCAACCGCTCAGGGAGCTGCGCAGGGTCGTGGCGTCGCGCACATCGCCGACGCGGAACTCGACGGGCAGCTGTCCCAGCGCCATCGCCGCCTTCGCCGGATCCCTGATCAGTGCCCGCACCTGCCACCCGTTTTTTGACAGCTCTCGACAGGTATGAATGCCAACCATTCCGGCCGCCCCGGTTACGAGGACGGGTCTTTTCTTGTCCGCTGACAACGGCAGCGGCTGTTCGGCGACGGCGGTCGCGGGTCCTTCGCTCTCGTAGGAGTATGACCCGCTGTCAGCCATCAACTCTTGGGGCCGCGGTCCACGCCGCGCGTGCCGCGCACGACGATTCGATAGATGAGCAGGAACATCCCCATTGTGAGGAGGATGTGGATCCAGCCCGGAGCGGTCGTGGTGAATGTGACGAACGCCCAGATTGCAAGCATCACGATCGCTGCGATTATGCCTAAGTCCATGGGAAAATTTCGTTGACCTTGAATGTGACGACCGATAACTTCAGACAGTCATTTGTGCAGCCGTAGCAGAACGGAAAAACGGCATCATCGTTGGGGCGGAGAACTCACTTTTTGAGCCAACAAGTCCTTCGAGTGGGCACAATAAACTTCGCTGACGTCATGCCCCAGTGCGGGGAAGACGGTAGGCGGGGTGAGGGCCTCAAAAATTCGACCGGGCTTCAAAAAACCTCTCCGTCCCATTTTCTCTGAAGCTCCGCCGATCAACCGGCGGAGCTTCTTTTTGTTATTTCTCTGAAGCTCCGCCACTTAACGGGCGGCGCCTCTTTTCGTTATTAAGAGCACTCTGATTCGCGGCGGAGCTTTCTTGTAGCGCCGCCGCTCTTCGGCAAAGCTCCGTAACCGCCCCTTACCGGCGGCCAGGCCTCGTCTTCGATATCTTACCCTAAACATGTCGCTCGTAACAGTCACCCGCCGGGCGCGGTTCAATGCCGCCCACCGCGTCCATAATCCGCAGCTCTCCGACGCGGAGAACTCGAGGCTGTTCGGAAAATGCAACAATCCGAACTGGCACGGTCACAACTACACGCTCGACGTCTCGGTCGAGGGTGAGATCGATCCCAAAACGGGGTACGTCTGCGACCTTTCCGAGCTCAAGAAAATCGTCGAACGCGAGATCGTCGATATCGTTGATCACAAGAATTTCAATCTCGACGTGCCCTTCATGAAGGGCATTATTCCGACATCCGAGAACATCGTCCTCGCGTTCTGGAACATACTCAATCCCCAGGTCAAGCCCGGCAAGCTCGCCAGGCTGGTGCTGTGGGAGACTGAAAACAACTATGTCGAATACACAGGTAAATAAGGAGTTCGAGAAGCTGATACGCCGCGAGCTGGAGTTGCTCGGCGAAGATCCAAATCGGGAAGGCCTGCTCAAGACGCCGCAACGCGTCGCCAACTCCTTGACATTTCTCACCGAGGGCTACAGCTCGAGCGCCGAAGAGGTTGTCGGGAAGGGCATCTTCAAGGAAGAGCACGACAACATGATCATGGTGCGCGACATCGAGCTCTACTCGTTGTGCGAGCACCACATGCTGCCATTCTTCGGCAAGGCGCACGTGGCCTACATCCCGAACGGGAAGATCGTCGGGCTCTCGAAGATCCCGCGCATTGTAGATGTCTATGCGAGACGGCTTCAGGTGCAGGAACGGCTGACGGAGCAGATCGCGGATGGTCTGTGCCGGGTCGTGAACCCAAGTGGGGTCGGCGTCGTGATCGAGGCCTTTCATCTCTGCATGATGATGCGCGGGGTGCAGAAGCAGAATTCGAAGACGATCACTTCGGCTCTCAGGGGTGCGTTCCGCGAAGATTCGAAGACGCGCGACGAGTTCCTCCGCCTCGCCCATAACGGCCACGACTAAAGCGTGCCCTCGCTTGGCGGGAAAACCGCTGTCGTAACCGGCGCTTCCAGAGGAATTGGCGCCGCGATCGCTGAGGCGCTCGGCGGCCAGGGCGTGCGGGTGGCCCTGGTGGCGAGGAGTGAAGCGAAGCTCAAGGAGCACGCGGCGCGCATCAAGGGGTCGATCCCTGTCACGTGCGATGTCAGCGATCCCGGAAGTGTCGACCAGGCGACCAGGCGCATCGCCAGCGAGCTAAACGGCGCTCCCGACATTCTGGTGAACAACGCCGGAATATTCAGCGTCGCAGTTGTCGAGGAGACGACCGCCGAGACTTTCATCGAGACGATCGATACGAATCTCGTCGGCCCATTTCTTTTCGTCCGCGCGTTTCTCGGTGACATGAAAAAACGGAAAGGCGGACACATCGTTACGATCGGCTCGATATCGGACCGAACCATCTACTCGGGAAACGCCGCGTACTCGGCGGCCAAATTTGGTCTTCGCGCCATTCACGAGGTGCTGCGGGCGGAGCTTCGCGGCACCGGCGTCCGCGCGTCGCTGATCTCGCCGGCAGCTACGGATACGGAGATGTGGAATTCGGTCACGGTGACCGATCCCGTCGCCAATCCCCATTCGAAGCGGCCGATGCTCGACCGGGGCGACGTCGTGAGTGCGGTGATGTTCGCGCTTACCCAGCCGGCAAGGGTGAATGTCGACGAGCTCCGGCTTTCCCACAGCTGATTGTTGGTTTGTTCTCTGGAACTGCAACTGAACAGGCGAGAGGTCCCGGAAGGTAAGTTGCCAGTGATTCAGTTCAAGACGCCCGGACTTGCCTCTGTGGCGTAAAAGGCACAGGCAGGTGCTCGTGTCCTGTATCCGTTGAGATAAGTCGGGGCGTAGTGAACTAACAAACTCACAGCTTACCTACTGGGACCTCCCGCCTGTTCAGTTGCAGTATTTTGGCCTCCACACCGATATCGTCTGTGTTCATCGAGCTGCTCGACCAGCTGCGCTGCATCAACCCGCACGAGGCCACCTGGCTCGTTGCGTCGTTCAAGTCCGTCACCAATCGCTTCGTGATGGAAGGCACACTTGGGTGCCCTAACTGCTCGGCAGAGTATCCGATCAGGAATGGGATTGCGGACTTCACTGTGGGCCTCGAAGTGCCCCGGCCCCGGCGCGAGGCGGAACGACGGACCGCGATTCACGATCGGGAGGAACTCGCCACGCGCGCCGGAGCATTTCTGAACGTCACCGAGCCCGGTGCGACGGTCGTGCTCGGCGGGGCATGGGCCGATGTCGCGCTGGAGCTGAGCGTGATGACGGAAGCGCGTGTGCTCGCGATCAACCCGAAAGCCGGGGCTGAAGAATCGGAGGCCGTCGGACTTCTGCTCGTCGGATCGGAGATTCCGGTCGCTCCAGGTTCGCTGCTCGGAGTTGCGCTCGATGCTTCGTTCCCGGCGGAAACCGTCGCATCAGCGGTGAGGGCGGTCCGAGCGGGAGGAAGGATCGTCGGACCAGTCGAGATTCCGCCACCGTCCGAGCTGGCGGTACTTGCCCGGGATGGGGATTACTGGGTGGCGCAGAAGGCGCCGGAAGTGATCAAGCTATCGCGTGCTGGTCGGTGAATCCCGATCGCTCGGCCTCTTCATAGAGAGAATCGATCAGCGTCTTGTAGTGCTTGTCGATGGCGCGGCGCTTCACCTTTTGAGTCGGCGTCAGCTCGCCCCGCTCGATCGAGAAATCGTGCTCCAGCAATCCGATCTTCTTCGGCATCTCGAAGTGCGCCGCACCCTCCAGCTCTTCGTTGACTTCCTTTTCCATCTTCGCCTGGATCGTCGGCATCCTCAGGAGCTGCGCACGGTCCGTCCAGATGATATTCCGCTTTGCGGCCCACCTCTCGAGCTGATCGAAGTTGGGCACGATGAGCATCGAAGGGAATTTGCGCTTGTCGCCGATCATCACCGCCTGGGCGACGTACTTGTTGGTTTTGACTTTGTTCTCGAGCGGCTGCGGCGCGACCTTCTTGCCGCCGGCCGTGACGATGATGTCTTTTTTCCGGTCGGTGATGGCCAGGAATCCGTCGTGCAGCTCACCAATGTCGCCGGTGTGGAACCAGCCATCCGGCTCGATCGCTTCGCGCGTGGCGTCCGGCTTGTTGTAATAGCCCTTCATGACGTACGGCCCGCGAGTAAGGATCTCGCCGTCGTCCGCGATTTTCACTTCGACGCCGTCAACCACCTTTCCGACGGTGCCAATGCGGAAGTTCCGGGGTGTGTTGACCGTGATCACCGGTGAGGTCTCGGTAAGTCCGTAGCCCTCCAGGATCGTCAGGCCCGCCGCAAAGAAGAACTTGTTGATGTCCGGCGACAGCGGAGCGCCCCCGGAGACGAAATAGCGGAGGCGGCCACCGGTTCGCGCCTTGAGCTTCGAGAAGACGAGCTTTTGCGCGATCGCGTACTGTTGCGCCAGCAGTCCGCCCGGCTCCCTTCCCGCCAACTTCTCGTTGGCCCAGCGATCCGCGACGCCGCGTGCCCAGAAAAAAATCTGCTTCTTAAGAAATCCGCCGGTAAGCGCCGACTCCAGAACACGCGCAAACATCTTCTCGTAGAGTCGGGGCACCGAGAGAACGAGAGTCGGCCGCACCTCCTGCATGTTGGCCGGTACGGCGTCGATCGATTCCGCGTAGGCGATCGAGGTTCCGGTGGCGAACATCAGGTAGTGCCCGCCCATCCGCTCGAAGATGTGGGAGAGGGGGAGGAAGCTCAGTGCCACATCGCGACCCTCGAAGGGAATAGCAGTCCGCGATGCCGCGACATTCCCGTAGATGTTGTCATGAGTGAGCATGACGCCTTTGGGCTCGCCTGTCGTGCCGGAGGTGTAGATGATCGTCGCGAGATCGTCGGGCTTGACCGTCAGAGCGTCTTCACGATAGGTCTTGATCGACTCCTTGTTCTCCCCCTGTGCGCCGCGCTTCTCCAGCTCGGCTATCGACATGTTGGTGAGGCCGGGTACGTCGTCGAAACCTATCATGGTCTTGAGCGCCGGTAGCTGCGAACGGATTTCTCTGATCTTTTCGGCCTGCGTCTTGTTGGAGACGAAGATCGCGACGGCGCCCGAATCCTTGAGCATATAAGCGATCTGATCCGCCGGCAGAGTCGGATAGATGGGCACATCGGTGAGGCCGATGGAGAGGCACGCGAAATCTGCGACCGCCCATTCGGGCCGATTCTCGGAAAGAATCGCGACACGGTCTCCCCGCCTCACGCCAAGTGAGGACAGGCCTCGCGCTGCATGTCGCACGCGGTCGGCAACCTCGGTGTGCGAGATCGGCCGGTAGGCACCGCCAGTCTTTACCTGCAGCGCATCGGGGCGATTGTACTTCGAGACAGCCTCGAAAAAGAGCTGATTCAGCGTGCCCGGAGCGGGTCGCGGTCCACCTTTGGCTTGCATCAGCGCCATTCTTTCTCCCCCGAAAGCGGAATCTGGTTTTAGCCGGGCGGCTTCAGCAGCAGGACGAGCCGCACCGGACTGCCGTTCACCTGCACTCCACGATACTTCGCCGTGGCATTGACCACGATCGAATCAGCTGTCCCCGACGTGAGAAAGAGAGGACGCACACGAATCCTTCTTCCCGCGATGCCACTCGCATCGGTAGTGTCGACGACCGACACTTTCCCGCCGTCATTCACAAGCTCACCCAGCTGCGGATTGCTCTGCGCGACAATCGCGAAGCTCACGATGTAAGACTTGACGGCGCTGTCGTTCGGAGCGACGCCGTGCGTAAGCTTGACCTGCAGTTGCGTTGACACGTTGAGTGTGCTGTCGGCCAACGAGTATTGCAAGGTGTCGAGACCATTAACCGCCTGAATGAGGTCAGGACTCAGTGTGACGTCGACTTTCTGTATCGCCTGCAGCGTCCCGACGGTCGCGACGATCCGCGCCGGTGTCGAGAGGAGGCTGTCGGCAACCACTATCCCCGTGGCACTGTCCACGGTGATGCCGGAGTCCGGCGACAGAAAGTAAACCGGCGCCGGAGTGATCTCATTGCCCTTGAAGTTGAAAACGTGGACCACCGGCCTCGCGACGGCGCCGGTCGTATCCCGTAACGTGTCGCCAACGACGACCGACGGTGCTCCCAGGCTGTCGAACTGAATAGAGAGCACCGCTGTCGAGCTGCTGCTGATCTCGGTGCACCCGATGGCGACGAGGCCTACGACGCAAAAACTCGCAACCAATATCGCGGGCACTGACGACCTTTTCATACCAACCGGTCGGCGAGCAGCGTCGCGAGGTTCACGTAGGCTTGTGATGCGGCGTCGGCCGGACTCTTGACCACGACTGGCTGACCGGCGGCGAATGCGTCGGCGGTGGCGGAAGTGCGGGGAATCACGACGTCGAAAACGATGTTCGAGGGGAGGTGCCTTCTCACATAGTCCACTACCCGATCACTGGCCGGATTGTTCGCCTCGTACATCGTGAGGAGGATTCCGTCGAGCGTCAGCCGCTCGTTGGTGGCGACGATGTCCTGAATCAGGCGCAGAATCTGTGGCGTTGTCTGGAGCGCGAGTGGCTCGCACTGCAGCGGCACAATCACGTGTTCGGTCTGGCCCAGCACCTTGCGGGTGATCGGTCCGAGTCCCGGCGGAGTATCCACGACGACCACCTGGCAACGTTGCTCCGCCATGGTGAGGAGATCGTGCAGCACGTCGGTCTCCCGGACGAGCTCGGAATAGGCGGCGTGATCGGCTTCGTCCGCAACTGAGCCGGCGAGGATCACCCTCAACCATGGAAGGGCTGTCGGCAGGATTATCTCGCGCAGGGTCTTCTCGCCGTTCAGGTAATCGGCGAATCCCGCCGTCTCATGCCCGCGCGCGAGCCCCGAGCCGTAGCGCACCGATCCCTGCGGATCGACGTCAATGAGCAGGGTCTTCATTCCCCGGCGCGCGAACGCGGCGGCGAGATTTACAGCAGTGGTGGTTTTGCCGACTCCTCCCTTTTGGCTTACGACAGCGAGAACCGCCCCCATCTACTCTGAAGTCCCCGGATACTCGCTGGTCTTCAATTGAGGATTCGAGGGAGGAGGCTCGGCACTCTTCATCTCGTCGAGAGTCTTCTGGGCGTGTTTCACCCAGCGTTCTGCTTCAGGGCCACGCGGCGGATCCATCAGAAACGCCTCGAGGTGAAACGCCGCATCGCTCACATCGCCGCGCCTGAGGAGAAGAAAAGCCAGCCCGTAGTGGGCTCCCGAGAGCCGGGGCTCGATCGCGAGTGCGCGACGGTAGCAGCGAATCGCCTCGTCGAGCTGACCGAGCTTTGAGTAGGCGATTGCCATGTTCTGGAGGACCTTGTGATTGTTCGGTCTCTGACGAAGGGCGAGGCGATAGGACGTCAGCGCGGCGTCGTAATCGCCCTGGCGTTCCAGTGCGAGCGCCTCGTTCAGGTAGTCGAGGTTCTCGGTCACTGGCTTCGGTTTGCCGCCCGTGAGGCGGTCCCAGAATGACATTTGGTCGAATCTACCGACTATGATGTGAGAGGGCTAGCTTAACCTAACTGCTTTTCCCCGAACAGTTTGGGAGCAAAATGTCACCGCGCAAACACACGGTCGACGCCGCCAAAGGCGTTCTCGAAATCGAATGGCCGTTCTTCGGCGAGCTGTCGCGCGGGTTGGCCCTGAAGGTGGCACGTGCCTACGATCCCGAGATCGTAATCGGGATCGCTACGGCCGGAGTGATTCCGGGCGCGGTGATAGCGGCAATCCTTGGGCGCGAGTTCCATTCCCTGGTCGTGAGCCGGAAATACAGGAGCGCGCAGGCGCGCCAAGCGCCCGAGGTATTCGGCAGCGCACCGAAGGAAGTTCGGGGCAAGCGGGTTCTGATCGTGGACGAGACGTGCGACTCGGGGGATACGATGCGTCTGGCGGTGTCCGCTATTCAGGAGGGCGGCGCAGCGGAGGTGCGAACCGCGGTTTCGTTCCGCACCGGCGAGTACGCCCCGGATTTTCACGCGATCGCGACCGAGAGCACGATCATTCTGCCGTGGGATCGCGAGATACTCGTCGATGGCGAGCTGAAACCGAATCCGCTGTACGCCGACGCGCTCGGCACCAAGTAGCTGCGAACTGGTGACTAACCGCTGCGAACTGCGGACTAACCGCTGAGGAGTGCGGGCCAACAGCTATTGCGGATCGCAGACTGAATGCGGATTGGGGGACTAACTGC
>Ga0137415_10001632_pt1 | contig 22218 bp, 20 predicted proteins | sample CZODoug3_1_1_16f_FD_183082 | JGI IMG/M metagenome (GOLD analysis project Ga0137415, IMG submission 183082) | Vadose zone soil fungal communities from Angelo Coast Range Reserve, California, USA - CZODoug3_1_1_16fungal (Hybrid Assembly) | ecosystem: Environmental > Terrestrial > Soil > Vadose...
CGGCCGCACGTCGGGCACTTGAATGTTGCGGCCAGCGTCCCGTCGCCGGGCAACTGTCGCTCGCCGAAAGCCATCTGCTGATCGCAGTCGACGCAGAGGAATTTCACAGCCGCGCGGCCAAGCGGTTCCAGGTGTCTGGTGTCGGGTGCCAGGGAATCCTGGCCACCACCGGTATCGCAAACTCCGCCGCCAGATCATCGCCGGCGGTCCCCTTCAGCTCCCCTCCGACCATGTTCTCTACGATGCCGAGCAAATCGGAGCCGTGGTCGACCGCGGCCCTCATGGCGCGACGGACCGCATCGCGGGACTCGGGGGTCGGAATGGTCACGGTGAGCACGGCCGGCGCGTTGCCGAGGATGTCGCACAGCTCGATGTAGCGCTGCATCCCGGGCGGCAAGTCGAGTAGCAGCATGTCGAGGTTACCCCAATTCACATCGCCTAGGAATTCGCGCAGTGCTGAGGCTTCCATCGCTCCCCGCCAGACGAAGCTTTCGGCGCTCGGGCCCTTGAAGGCGAGGGGGGCGCCGTCTTCGAGCAGGAGAGCCATCGAGATGCACTTCACTCCGTCGAGGCCGGTTGCCGGCTCCACGCCCTCGTCCGACGTGCGGTGGGCCGCATGTGGAGTCTCCAACAGGCGTGGTATCGTCGGCCCATTCAGGTCGGCATCGAGCACTCCGACCGAGCTGCCGTCGCGCGCGAGGGCACGTGCAAGGTGCGCCGTGACATAGCTCTTGCCTACGCCCCCCTTGCCGCTCATCACCGCTACTGTGCGCCGGACGCCGGCCAGGCGATCGGCCACGCGCCGGCGCTGCGTGAGGATCTGGTCCAGCAAGCCGGAGCGGTCGGGATTGGTCAACTGATGGTAGGTGCGCATGGACTGAAAACTAGCCGGTTGGGCGGTTGGTCGGTTAGTATCCCGTATGATCGAAGCGCTCAAACAAAAGCTCCAATCCGAAGTGGAACGCCTGAATCACGAAATCTCTTTCGTCTTGCCGAAAGAAATCGAGAAGGCGCGTGCGCATGGCGACCTGCGCGAGAACTCCGAATACAAGGCCGCCCTCGAACGCCAGCAATTTGCGCAGGCGCGGGTGCATCACCTGCGGCTGCGGCTCTCGAAACTCTCCGATGTACGGGAGCAGGATATCCCGCGTGACCGCGTGGGCTTCGGTTCGCGGGTCACCGTGGAGGATGTCGACACCAAGAAAAAGGAAGTCTACGCGCTGACGCTCGGCGAATTCATCGAGGGTGAAGACGGCGCGGCAGAGATGTCGGTCTCGATGGCATCGCCGCTGGGGAAGGCTTTGCTGGGCGGCAAAGTCGGGCAGAAGGTCGACATCACACTCCCGATGGGCAAGCGCAAACTCAAGATCGTGAGCTTGGATACGGTGCACGATCTGGCGGAGCGGCACGCGTGAGCGAGACGCAGCACTTGACTAAAACCTTTTCGTAGTATCACTTAGACCACCGGACAGACGATTCCACCTCGGGGAGACTCAACGATGGTGACACGTTTCATGACCGCCGCGGCGGTTTTCTTGCTTTTCGCCCCTCGGCTGACGCTGGCGGCGCAAAGCGACCCTGACCGCACGGTCGCGGGCGGCGGCAATTTCCCGGCGGGCTGGCACGTCCGTACCGAGACGAACCGGCAGACCGGGCAGCCCGCACCGCTCGAAAACGTCAAGTTCACGGGAATGGGCGACGGGCTGCATACGACCGTCGGACCCGCCGCGATCTATTGGCGTGATCGCGACACCATCTCCGGCAATTTCCACGTCGTCGCCAAGATGGCGCAGATGAAAAACCCCGCGCATCCTGAGGCATTCGGCATCTTCATCGGCGGCAAGAGCCTCGCCGACTCCGGTCAGGCATACACGTACTTCCTCGTGCGACCGATCGACGGGATGTACTCGATCCGGCGGCGCGCGAGTTACACGACCCGCCCGACCGCCGTCGTCGAGTGGACGGCGAGCGATGCCGTCGCGAAGGCGGACTCGAGCGGCCGCGCGACGAACGAGCTCAGCGTTCAGGTGCAGGGCGGCAAAGCGAAGTTCATGGTGAACGCGAAAGAGGTTTACACCGGGGACGCCGCGAACCTCGACGTGAACGGGGTCGTGGGCTACCGGGTCAACCACAATCTCGACGTCCACTTGGGGCCGCTCGGGATTCACAAACTGTGACCGCCTTGAACCCAACCGCGGACGAGGATCGCTTTTCGTTCACGCCGTTCACGCGGCATCCGTTCTTCGCCTACGTCAACAACTGGATTCTCGAGCGGGTGATTTGTCCCGGCCGCCAGGTGATCGTCGACCTCGGCTGCGGCCCCGGCGCCATCACGGAGCTCATCCTCGAGCACGTACGCGATCAGCAGCCGCCGCCCCACGTCATCGGGGTCGATCCGTCTCCCTCGGCGCTCGCCAAGGCGCGGGCGGCGATCTCCTCCAAATTCGCCGAGTTCGTGCAGGGCAGCGCCGAATGGCTGTCGAGGCTCGTCAAATCAGCCGACGCGGTCGTGTTCCTCAACGCCATTCACTTGATGCCCGACAAGGAACAGGTGCTGAAAGAGATCCGGCGCGTGCTGAAGCCGGGCGGCCTGCTCGCGTTCAACAGCACGTTCTTCAACGGGGCATATGTACCAGGGACGAGCGGCTTCTGGCGGCGCTGGGTCGTCCGCTCGGTGCAGGCGCTCCGGGAGAAGGGCATCGAGGTCAAGCACAGTGGCCATGCGGCCGCGATGGAATGGTTCTCGGCCGATCAGTACAAGGCCGCCCTGGTCGCCGCCGGTTTTCGCCCCACGACGGTCGAGCTGCTGCGCGTGGATATGACGCGTCAAGCGCTCATCGATATCGGCCGGTTTTCGCTTTTCATCGAGGGTGCGTTGCCCGGCGCGCCGCTCGAGGAAGGCGCCAAGGCTCTCGAGGTAGGTCTCGAGCGCACCATGGAAGAGCTCAAGGTCGAGTCGGTGCCACGCTACTGGTTGGAGGTGGTGGCGGAAGCAGAGTGAAGGTGAGTTTGGCGTGAGCCGCGCGGAGCGCGGCTTCCACGGCTGACGGCGTTTCCCCGCGCGCAAAAATGAATCCCGGATACCGAGACCCCTCGGGGAACGGCACGAGCCGCTCCCCCGGGTGCGCGGTGATCTGCACATCCTCGACGAGCGGGACGCGTTTCGCGTCCTCCACGCCACGCACTTCCTGCACCGTTCCCGCACCCGGAATCGGAATCATCATGACGCCGGCCGCTGGTCGCTCGCGTTGCAGAGAAGGAAGCGCCATGCCGAGTGCGTGCCGCAGGATGATCTCCTCGAGCGAAACCTTCTGATCCCCGAACCGCAGTACGGCTGAACAGCGACCGCCGATCGGGCGCGCGGCGAGCTCGATCAGCCACGGTCCGTTCTCGTTGTAGCGCAGCTCGGCGTGCACCGGGCCCTCGGTGATACCGAGCGCGCGGACGGCACGTTCGGCGCAGTCTTTGATGGACGCTTGCAGTCCGGCCGGGACCGTTGATGGCGTGACATAGATGGTCTCCTCGAAGAACGGCCCATCCAGCGGGTCCGGTTTATCGAATATCGCGAGCACGTGCAGCCGGCGATTGACGACCAGCCCCTCGAGTGCGACCTCGTAACCCGGAATGAACTCCTCGACCAGATAGTGCCACGCCGGCTCGCCGCAGGCGGCAGCCTCCGGTTGGGCGAGAATCGCTTGGAGTCGGCCGTGCGCCTCGATGAATGCCTGCGGATTGTCCGCCCGGATGACGCCCCGCGACGCCGATAACCTGAGTGGCTTCAACACGCACGGATACGGGATCGTCTTGGCGATCTCCGCGGAATCCTCCGTCAGCAGGTGCAGCGCGAACCGTGGGATCGGAACGCCGGCATCGGCGAGCCGCTGGCGCTGCTGGTGCTTGTCGCGCGCCGCTTCGGCGGCCTGCGTCGGGTTGCCTTTGAGTTTCAGTCGCTGCGCGATGAACGCCGCCACGATAGCCGTGTCGTCATCGACCCCCACGACTCCCTGAATCGGTTGCCGGCGCGCGAAAACGTGGACGTCGTCCGCGGCGCGCTGCGGATTCTTGAAATCGAGAGTCAGAAGACCTGCGGGGTTTGCGCCTTCGAACGTGCTCGCCTGCTCGGAGGCAACCGTCAGCTCGACCCCGATCTGCCGCGCAGCCTCCACGAACGCCGTCGTGCGGTATGTCGTGGTCGGCAGCAGCAACAGAAGGCGCGAGGCTATTTCTTGGAGGCCTGGAAGTAGGGGTTTGCGCCGGTGGCGTGATCAGTGATGTCGACGATGCCGCGCACCGCCGGCACGAACTGCGCCAGCATCCCCTCGATGCCCTGCCGGAGCGTGACGTCGGCCATCCCGCAGCCCTGACAGCCGCCGCCCATCCGCAGCATCACGACGGCGTCCTGTACATCGATGAGCTCGACGCGTCCGCCGTGGCGTGCCACCATCGGGTTCACTTGCTCGTCGAACACCTTGGCGACTTGCTCGTACAGCGCGTCATCGTTGACGGCGCCGGCCGCGGAGGGAGGGGCTGCCTTCGCGGCCACCGGAGGGGCTCCCGATACGGCCGCCGCGCGAATCGCCGCGCCGACCGCCTTCCCCACCGCCTGCCACGGCGCGGGATTGTCCTTGACGACCGTGACGATGTTGCCCGAAACGATCACCTCGGTGACGCCGCCTGCGGGAATCGCGAAGATCGCTTCCGCCAGCGGCGATCCCTTCGCCTCGTCGGCGGACGCGAAGCGCCGTACGCCCGTCGCGTGCAGCGGCTGGCTCACGACGAACTTGCAGCGGTGATTGTCCACCGGCTCTGCGGTGATGCGTATCTCACCCTGACTCATGCGCCCAACCTAAACCCTCACGGCGTGTACGCCAAGTTCGCCGCCAGCCAGCGCTCGATTTCTTCAGCCGCCATCCCCTTCCGCGCAGAGTAGTCGGCCACTTGATCCCGGCCGATGCGTCCCAGGCCGAAATAGTGCGCTTCGGGGTGCGCAAAGTACCAACCGCTCACCGAAGCCGCCGGCAACATCGCGCACGATTCGGTCAGCGTGATGCCCGCGGATTTGGGCACGTCGAGCAGATCGAACAGCGTCCGCTTCTCGGTGTGATCGGGGCACGCGGGGTACCCGGGCGCCGGCCGAATCCCGCGGTACCGCTCCGCGACGAGCGTCGCGACGTCGTTTCGCTCGGCGGGTGCGTAACCCCAGAACTCCGTGCGCACGCGCTCGTGCAGCCGCTCGGCGAGCGCTTCGGTCAAGCGGTCGGCCAACGCCTTCGCCAGGATGCTCGAGTAGTCGTCGTTGTCGCGCTCGAACGCGGCGCACACGGCGTCGAGCCCGATCCCCGCCGTCACCGCGAAGGCGCCGACCCAGTCAGGTCTGCCGCTGTCCTTGGGGGCGACGTAGTCGGCGAGGCACAGGTTCGGACGCCCGGGGCCTTTCTCGGACTGCTGGCGTAGCCCGCGCAGCACGGCGCGAACTTTGGAGCGGTCCTCGCCGGCGTAGACCTCGATATCGTCGTGCCCCACCGAGTTGGCCGCGAAGAGGCCGAGCACCGCACGCGCCTTGACCAATCGCTCGGCGACGAAACGTTTGAGGAGCGCCTGCGCATCGGCGAAGAGCTTCTTGGCGGCGTCACCGACCTTCGAATCCTCGAAGATCGCCGGGTAACTCCCCTTCAGCTCCCACGCCTGGAAGAACGGCGTCCAATCGATGTACGGGACGAGCTCGTCGAGCGGATAGTCGTCGAACGTGGTGACGCCCGGGCGGCAGGGACGGGCCGGCTCGTACGCGCTCCAGTCGAGCTGCAGGCGCCGCCGCCGCGCTTCCTCGAGCGTGATGATGACGCGCTCGGCATCGCGCGCGCCGTACTCGGCGCGCAGACGCTCGTACTCCACGCCAACCTCGTCGAGGTAGGCACCCCGGCGCTCCGCGGACAAGAGCTGGCTGACGACGCCCACGCCGCGCGACGCATCGAGCACGTGGATCGTCGGGCCGGTGTAGCCCGGGGCGATCTTGACCGCCGTGTGCGCCCGCGACGTCGTCGCGCCGCCGATGAGCAGCGGCAGCGTGAAACCCTGGCGGGTCATTTCCTTGCCCACGCGCACCATCTCGTCCAGCGACGGCGTAATGAGACCCGACAGGCCGATCACGTCGGCGCCTTCCTTGCGCGCCGCGTCGAGAATCGTCTGCGCCGGCACCATCACGCCGAGGTCGATCACGTCGTAGTTGTTACAGCGCAGCACCACGCCTACGATGTTCTTGCCGATGTCGTGCACGTCGCCCTTCACAGTCGCGAGCACAATCTTGCCGGCGCGGCGCACGCCCCCCGCCGCCCGTTGCTCGGCCTCGAGGAACGGCACGAGGTAGGCGACGGCTTTCTTCATGACGCGGGCGCTCTTCACCACCTGCGGCAGGAACATCTTTCCCGCCCCGAACAGGTCGCCGACGACGTTCATCCCGTCCATGAGCGGCCCTTCGATCACGTCGATCGGCTGGGCGGCTTTGCGCCGTGCTTCCTCGACGTCCGCCTCGACGTGGTCCATGATGCCTTCGACCAACGCGTGTCGCAGCCGCTCGATGACGGGCAGCGAACGCCACGCGGCATCGGCCCGGGTGACGACCGTGCTCTCGCGGTGCTGCTCGGCGAGCGCGGTCAGGCGCTCGGTCGCGTCGGCGCGCCGGTTGAACAGCACATCCTCCACCAGCACGAGCACGTCGGGCGGGATGTCTTCATAGACGGCGAGCTGGGCGGCGTTGACGATGCCCATATCCATCCCCGCCTTGATCGCGTGGTACAAGAACGCCGAGTGCATCGCTTCACGGACGTGGGCGCTGCCGCGGAACGCGAATGACAGATTGCTCACGCCCCCGCTCACCAGCGCCCGCGGCAGCGACTCCTTGATGCGCCGCACGGCGTCGAGGTAGCTGATCGCATACGTGTTGTGCTCTTCGATCCCCGTTGCCACGGCGAAGACGTTGGGATCGAAGATGATGTCCTCGGGCGGGAAGCCGGCCTGCTCGGTCAGCAGTTTGTAGGCGCGCGCGCAGATCGCCACCTTGCGATCGGCGGAATCGGCCTGGCCCTCTTCGTCGAACGCCATCACCACGACCGCCGCGCCGTAGCGGCGGACGAGCCGCGCCTTGGCGAGGAATTCCGCCTCGCCTTCCTTGAGACTGATGGAATTGACGATCCCCTTCCCCTGGAGGTTCTGCAGCCCCCGCTCGAGGGCCTCCCAACGGGACGAATCCACCATCACCGGTACCTTCGCGATGTCCGGCTCGGCGGCGACCAGTCGCAGGAAGCGCTCCATCGCGGCAACCGCGTCGAGCATTCCTTCGTCCATGTTCACGTCGATGATCTGGGCGCCATTTTCCACCTGATGGCGCGCGACCGCGAGCGCGGCCTCGTAGTTCCCGGCCTTGATCAGTCCCGCGAACCGCGACGAGCCGGTGACGTTGGTGCGCTCGCCGATGTTCACGAACAGCGTGTCCGGCCGGATGTTGAGGGGCTCGAGACCCGAGAGCCTGCAAATCGGCGCGACCTCAGGGAGCGCGCGCGGCGGCACGCCGGCCACCGCTTTGGCGAGCGCCCGAATGTGGGCGGGCGTCGAGCCGCAGCAGCCGCCGACGACGTTCACGAACCCCGATAGGGCGAACTCGCCCACCAGCGCCGCCATTTCGGCGGCGGTTTGGTCGTAGCCGCCGAACGCGTTCGGTAACCCGGCGTTAGGATGGCAGCTGACGGGGAGATTCGCCAAACGCGACAGCTCTTCGATGTAGGGTCGCAGCTGCGCAGCACCCAGCGCGCAGTTGAGCCCGACGGTGAAGAGATTCGCGTGACGGACGGAGTTCCAGAACGCCTCGACCGTCTGTCCCGACAGCGTCCGTCCGCTCGCGTCGGTGATCGTCCCCGACACCATCAGTGGGACATCGAGCCCGCGCTCATCCAACAAGCTCCGCACCGCGAAGAGCGCAGCCTTGCAGTTGAGCGTATCGAAGATCGTCTCGACCATGAGCAGATCGACCCCGCCCTCGAGGAGCGCGTCGGCCTGGGTGCGATAGGCGGCGGCGAGCTGCGCGAACGTGACGTTCCGGAAACCCGGATCGTTGACGTCGGGCGAAAGCGATGCAGTGCGGTTCGTCGGCCCGAGCACACCGATCACGAAGCGTGGCCGCTCGGGGGTGCGCACCGTCATCGCGTCGGCTTCGCGGCGCGCGAGCTGCGCCGCGGCCACGTTGAGCTCGTACACCGCGTCTTCTGTCCCATAGTCGCTCTGCGAGATCACTTGGGCGTTGAACGTATTGGTCTCGAGCAGGTCGGCACCGGCCTCGAGGTAGCCGCGGTGGATCTCGGCGATGACGTCGGGCCGCGTGATGGACAGGAGATCATTGTTGCCACGCAAATCCTTGGGATGCGCGCGGAACCGCTCCCCGCGGAAATCCTTCTCCTCCAGCGCGTACGACTGGATCATCGTGCCCATGGCGCCGTCGAGGACGAGGATGCGCTGCGCGAGCGCGGCGCGAAGCTGGGTAAGGCGTTCCCTACGATCGGTCATTCTGAAAAAAAATACCCCCGTCGCCAATGCGGACGGGGGAGTGCCCCGGCTTTTTAGCGACTTGTTTAACGTGGCTGCAATAGGCCGCAACTCACCACGGACTGTCCTCAATTGTTCCGGAAACTTAACCTGCAGGCACCGCGCCCACCAGCGCGCGCGTCGAAGATCGCCGTTAGGGGTGCGGTGGCGCCGGGGGGTGGGAAGGATGTGTCGGGTGGACCGGCGGCGGACCATGCCTCGCTTGTGCCGCCGCCGCGCGCTCGAGGCCCGCGGCCGCCTGGGCGGGTGTAACACCGCGGGAGATTTCGGCTTGGACTCGCGCCGGCACCGACAGCAGATCGCCGGTCGGCTGGCCGGACCGCAGTTTCGCACTGATCAGCCCGATATTCTCCGCCGACGGAACACCCATGGCGCCCAGTGTGCCGGCAACGCGTAGCCCGACGGTCAGCGCCGCGACGCTCGCGCCGGTGCGCGCCAGAGCCGTGATATCGTGATTGCTGAGTCCGGCGGAAATCGCGAACTCGCCAGCCGCGATGACCAGGGTGTCGGGGACGGCGCCACCTTCCCGCAACGCGCCGGCCGCCGTATCCAGCTGCATCGCGACCAGGCGCACGGCGGTCGCGACGCGCTCGGCGGGAACGCCCTTGGCGCTCCCTTCGATCGCCTTCTCAATCAGCGGATCGATCGGGAGACCACGCGCGGATGCCGCGGTCCCGAGCTGCACCACCAGGGATGCAAGCTCTGGTGACACGCGTCCGGCGAGTCGCTGGGCGATGCTTGCTCCTGCCGGCTGCTGCAGGCTCAGCAGTGTGAGTGGAAGCGCCAGGAGTGCGATCATCACAACGTCAGCACGCTGTTGCGGCGGCCGAAGCCGTCATCCACGGCCGGCGCTCCGGGATCGGGTACCCAGCGTACGCCATCGACGACGAAGGCGTACTGGTGTTGTCCCGCCGGGAGGGTCAGCGTCGCCGTCCACACGCCGGTCGCGCCGGTGCGGACCAGCGGCGTCACCTGCGCGTCCCACTGGTTGAACGTGCCCGCGAGGCTGACCTGCTTCGCGTCGGGCGCCACGAGGACAAAGCGGACCGTGACGAGTGCCGCGCTGGGCGCGGGTGCCGTTGGCCGGAGCACAATGACGAGCGCTGCGGCGATCGCCAGCGCGGGCGCCAGCAGCCACGGCAGGAAACGACGACGCCGGCGTTCCAGCGTTGTCATGACACGCCAGGTGACGGCCGGCATCGAAATGTCCGTGCGATCGACGGCAGCGAGCAGGCGCAGCGCCGCTTCGCCCTCCCCACGCAACTCGGGGGGCAGGTCGGCGAGTGTGATGTCGCCGTCCAGCAGCTGCTTGATCAGAGGGTGAAACTCGTGCCCACTCATGTGTGATCTTTCAGTTGTTCGCGCAGTTTGTCGTACGCGCGATGCATCCGCATTTTCAATGACGGCACCGACGTACTCAACCGCTCCGCGATTTCCGTGTACGACAACCCTTCCACATGCTTCAAGACGAACACCTCACGCTGGTCCGGCGTCAACTCCATCAGGGCCAGCTGAAGCGCGCGGCGACGTTCGGCACTCTCGGCCCCGCCGTCCGTGCGATCGGCCGCGGCCACTTCATTCGCCGCGTCCAGCGATGCCGAGGTTCGGTTGCGGCGCCGCTCGGCGAAACAGCGATTGCGCAGAATAAGGAAGAACCAGCCAATGAAGTTGTCTGGGTCCTTACACTGTGCGAGCTGATCGTAGGCCCGCACGAACGCGTCCTGCAAGGCATCTTCGGCTTCGTCGGCGGAGCCCAGCATCCGCGCCGCATAGCGCGCATAGCGGTCGCGATACCGTTCGACCAGCCGGGCGTAGCGCTCGCGATCCCCTGCGAGCACCGCCCGAACGATTTCGCCGTCCGCCGCCTGAGACCCTGGGCGCAACCGCTTCTCCCGCTAAAGAGTTGCCGTGTCGTCAATTGGTAACGGTTGCCGCGCCGTTCCATTGTGACCTGCGTTACCTCCGACCCCGCTGCAGAATCTTCAAGAGCCATGTCCGCGATGCCAGGGGCCATTCTCTCCGATGCCGACCTGCTGCAGCGGCTTTCGCGGCGGGACTCGACCGCGCTGATCGAAGTCGAGCGCCGCCATCGGCCGTCGTTGTACGCGCAGGTCTATGGCATGGTGGTCGACCCCACGCTGGCCGAGCGTGTGGTGCGCGAGGTTTTTGCGCAGTTGTGGTTTGCCACCGAGCGGTTCGCGCTGCGACGCAGCCTTTGGACATGGTTGCGCGACATGGCGAGAGAGCTCGCGCGCGCCGAGCGGGCGCTGGCGGCATCCAGCAATCAGGAAGAGTCGTTGTCCATTCGGAGGTTGCGTGAAGCGAGTACTACTGTTGATCCCGGCACTGTTGGTGCCGTCACTGCTCACGGCGCAGATGCCGGCGTCGAGCTCCCAGCAGTCCGATATCGCAAGGGCGAAGAAGGCGGCGATGGCCCGCCGCGCGACGCATGTGCGTGGTGAGGCCGTCGGCCTCGACAATCTTGCGGTGACGCCAGCGACACCGGCACATCGGGCCGGTCGGGCGACCCCGGCAACGCATCCAGGTGACGGTTCGGCGACCCGGGCAACTCCAGCCACGCCCGCGGCACCCGGCGTCCCGGCATCGCCTTCGCATCGACCGGACCACGCCGGCCAGGGAGGCCAGGGCCGCGGGAATAACCCCAGACGCCCCTGAACCAACGATTGCTGTAGCGGCTGTATCTTACCGGTCCCAATGCGCATGGGACCGGTTTTGTTTTTCACGCTGCTCGTGCCTGCGACGCTCGGCGCCCAAGGGCAGGCGTCGCTGGGCGTTGGGACGGGCATCGTCCGCTACGCGGGCGGCTCGAGTTTCAGCGCGCTCACGCTCTCTCCCGCCGCGCAGCGTTTGTCTGCATCTACCTATCTCGGCGCCGGGGGCGCGCTATCGCTGCTCGAGGCCGGCGTGTGGGCTAGCCAGGGTCGGGCCGACCTCTGGGCGACGTTGCCCGTGCGCACAGCCGGCATCCGTCCCGCGGTGAACGCGACGATCTCAGGCAGCACGCGATCTGATGGAGTTGCCGCCGGATCGGGAGCCGCCATGATCGAGGGGCTCCGCGGCAACATCGCGCTCGGAGCGGGAATCGTGACCGGCGTGATCGAACACGTGCCGGGCGTCGGCGCGCTGCGGCTGCGCGGGCGCGGGTGGTGGCAACTCAGCGCCGCACAGCTCTCGCTCACCACCGAAGCCACGCGGCTCCTCGGCGCCTGGTATACGGACGTCGTCGGAGGCGTGGCATTCGACGGCGGGCGTACGGCCGGCTCGCTGTGGGTCAGCGGCCGGTTCAGCTCGACCTCCGGATCGACGGGCGCCGCCAGCGTGACGCTCCAGTATTTCCTGACACCATCCATCGCCGTCGAAGCGTCGGGAGGCAATTACCTGCGCGACCCGTTCCAGGGATTGCCGCAGGCGGGCTTCGTCGCAGGGGCGGTCCGCCTATTCTCCGTCCGGCGCGCGGGCATGACGCGATCGGCAGCGGTGCAGCCGGCCGTCCAGCCGCTCGTGGCGGCGCATCGCGGTGCCGACACCGTCGTCGTGCGCTTCCGGATGGCGGCGGCCCGGTCGGTCGCAATCGCCGGCAACTGGAATGCCTGGCGGCCGGCGGGCTTGCGCGCGCTGGGAGACGACATCTGGGAGGCGGCGCTGCACCTCCGGCCGGGGACGTACTACTTCAACCTGGTAGTCGATGGCCGGGAATGGGTTGTGCCCAGCGGCGTAGCCACGATTTCGGACGGAATGGGGGGGCTGGTCGCGGTCCTGAACGTGCTGTGACTTGACGATTCTCAGCCGATTCCCTACCGTGGCGGCGGCAGGTTGGCTCCGGTTCGATGCTGTCCTCTCGCTCGAGGGGGTACTCGATGGGGAAGATCAACATGCAGAAGGTGCTGGTCGGCGGTCTCATCGCGGGTGTCTTCCTGAACATCGTCGATTACGTGCAGTTCGGTGTAGTCCTCAAGGATCAAATGGCGGCGGCCATGCAGGCCATCAACAAGCCCGCCATGACCAATGCTCAAATCCCGTACTTCGTGGTGCTCGACTTTGTCGCCGGAGTATTCCTCGTCTGGCTCTACGCCGCGATCCGGCCTCGGTTTGGGGCAGGCCCCATGACTGCCGCGAAAGCCGGCATCGCCGGGTGGTTCGTCGGTGGACTGCTCGTCACGCTGTTCATGTGGCCGATGGAAACGATGCCACACAATCTCATGATCACCACAACGGTGGTTGGCCTGGTGTCGTGGACGCTGGCCGCTGTGATCGGCGCCAAGTTCTACACAGAGGGTGCCGGCGTCGGCGCGGGTATGGGCGCAGGCATGGGCGCGCGGATGTGACCTGGTAAACTGGCCATAACGGCGCAATAAAGGCGCGGCAGGTGACATCGAACCTGCCGCGCCTTTTCGCGCCTTGGTGCGCAGTTCAGTTTTTAGTAATCGAACCGCATCGCCACTCCAACCGTACGCGGTTGGTTCGTCAAATACCCGACCCGCGCTCTCATTCCGCGTTCGCGGTCCAACGCGAGGAAGGCAGTCTCGTCGAGCGCGTTGTTCAGGTATACCGACAACTCCCAGTTCTGACGGGTCATGCCGACGCGCAGGTTGACGAGGCTGTACGCGGGTAACAGTGGATTGAATCGGAAGATCCCCTGAGTCAGCGGACCACCGATCGTATTTGCTCCGAAGGTATTGAGGTCCAGACAACCGAGTTTCTGACCGGCACACGCGGCACCGACGCCGTCGCCCTGATCATCGATCAACGTGTAGCGCGATCCCACGAATTGGTATGTCCCTGACACAAACGCCCGCGACCCTGAGCTCACCGTCCAGCCATAGGTAAGTGCGGCGCTTCCCTGGAATTTGGGGACGCTGGGGAGACGGTTCCCTTCCTTAATTCCGGCCACCACGTTCCCGCCTTGACTGAACGTTGTCAGCAGCTTGGAATCGTTCAGGCCGGCGGACACTGAAAGGTCCAGATGGTCATTGGGACTCGCCGTAAGCTCGAGCTCGGCACCCACGGACCGGGCCTTGTCCGCATTCAAAATGAGCCGGGAAGAGCACGAGCCTGCTGTCACGGTGAGCTGCAAGTCCCGAATGTCCATGTAGAATGCGGAGACGTTGAGCGAACCGCGCCCACGCGCAAATTGGGTTTTGGCTCCCGCTTCGTAGCTCCAGGCTTTTTCATCCTTCCAGGAGCCCGCCAATGGTCCGAATGTCGACAAGTCCGCGGCCGTACACAGCGCAGCGTTGAGGGGATCGTTGATCCCGCCCAGGCGGAAGCCTCGCGAGGCCTGCGCGTTGAGCGTGACCGCGTCCGAGGCTTTGTAGCTCACGATGAAGCGCGGCGCCACGCCGCTGGCGTCGGTCTTCCCCGTCGTGTCAGTCGGTACCGCAAATGCGCCATCGAAGATCAGCGACCGATCCTCTTTGAAATTGTAATAGCGCAGGCCCGCCGTCAGACTCAACCGATCGGTAGCGGAGAGCGTCGCTTCGCCGAACGCAGCATACTGCGTGAGATGGTTGTGCAGCTTGGAGAAGAACAGCACGTCGATGCCGGCTCCCAGGTTTCCTCGGCTCCATCCCTTAGGGGCAAAGCCTTCGGCGGCGGCGAGCGAGTCCACGCCCACCGGTCTGACGTTTTGCCCGTAATCGCGCTTGCTGTTGGCGTAGAAGCCGCCCACCAACCAGCGGAGCTTTGTTGAGGCGCCGGTCAAACGCAGTTCCTGCGTCCACACGTTGCTCCTGGTGCTATCGTTGAGCGGCGCGTCGAGTGTGTACACGCGATCTGACAAGCCGAGGGTGCCGCCCATGACACTGCCGGTGAGCGCGGTGGCGTCACGAACGACCAGGATGTTGCGGTGGGTCAACGAGGTGATCGACGTGAGCGTCGTCCCACCAAACTTGTATCGCCAGTTCACGTCACCCAGCACGAAGTCGTCCGTATATGGCTCATTGATCTGCGTGAAGAGCTGGCGCTCTCCTAGCGTGACCCTACGCCGGGTAGTCGTGTAGGGATTGGCCAGGATATTGAACGCGTCAATTCGGTTCCAGCCGTCCGCCTGCGTACGTTGGTAGACGATCCGCGGAGTGATGCTGAAGCGCTCATTGGGCTCCAAGTGCACCGCGGCGCGGACCCCGGTTCGGTCGGCCGAGTTGACGTCATCATTGACCCTGAGGTCGGGTTGCACGGCATCCATCCAGCCGCCCATGTGGCTGCTATAGCCCACGATTCGAGCAGCGGCAGTTTTGCCCAATGGCGCGTTCACGCCGATCTTGGCGGTGCTGCCCGGAGAGCCACCACCCACCCAGTGCCCACCCACCTCACCGAATGTCGTACTCACGCCAAGCTGGGCTTGATTGGTGATGTAGCGCACCGTGCCGGCCTCTGAGCCGGCGCCGAACAGCGTACCCTGCGGCCCGCGCAGCACCTCCACGCGGCTCACGTCGAACAGATCGAGGTCGGGCGTGAAGAGCGACAGCGACACCGGGGATTCGTCGAGATAGGCGCCCACCTGCTCCTTCACCCCGGGCTGGTCGCGGGCAATCTGACCGGACGAGGCGCCGCGCATCGCGACCTGGCTCTGTCCGGGGCCCAGGTTCTGCACGCTGAAGCCCGCCACGTTTGCGGCGATCGTCTCGATGTTGTCAGCGCCGCGCATCCGCAGCGCCTGCTCCGTCGGCGCGGCAATGGAGAACGGGATGTCGGCAAGCTTCTGCTCTCGCAACATGGCGGTGACGGTCACGGCCTCTAGCTCAACGGCCTGCATCACGATGTCGAGGCTCGTCTCGGTATTTGCGCGCACCACCACGTTCTGCCGGACCTGCGCCCGCAACCCGGGTAGCGAGGCGGTGACCGAGTAGGTGCCGGGACTCAGGTCCGCGATTGTATAGCTGCCATCCGCAGCCGTCGTAGCGCGCCCCGTTGCGGCGGGGCTTTGCGCACGAACGGTTACGCCCGCGACGGGATCACCGCTCGCGTCACGGACTGTCCCTCCAATGCGGCCGCTTTGCGCGTTCGCCGTGCCCGGCACGCTCAGCAGAAGTGCGGCCAGAACAGCGAGACTCAGGAAGCGCATATCCTCCTCCTCGAAGTGTCCTACTGGTTCAACCGCATTTCCGCGCGCGCGTACAAATAGCGGCCGTTGTAACCAAACGGCGACGCCGCGGCCCAGGGGAACGTATTGTCGTTGTTATTGAACTCGGCCTTGGGACGATCCGGATACACGTCAAACAGATTGCGCGCGCCGATGGACAGATTGACGTCGCTGAACTGGTAACCCAGCTCGGCATCGACAAGCGTCTTGGCACCGTACGTCTCGCGATCGGTGAAGCTGGGCTGCGCCGACGCGAAGCCGCCGTAGTAGGACACGCGTCCCAGGGCATGGAACCGCACCAGCGCGTACTGCGCGGTCAGCGTCCCCCGCCAGTTCGGGCGCTCTTCCTCTATACCGACTGTCGTGACGAGATCGAGAATGCTCGTCAAGTCGGTCGCCGTGCCCTGAAGAATCGCCGGCAGCGGATCGACGCGCGTGATCTTGTTCGTCGTGTAGTTGACCGCGGCGCTGAGGTCCAAAGTTCCGGCACCGGCCGGGACATTGACACCGCCGGTGATGTCGATGCCGCGCGTGCGCGTGTCGAGACCGTTGGTGAAGAATTGCACCGCCCCGATGTTCGAGAAACCGGAGTCGCTCAGGATCCGCTGCGAGACGGTGTCGCCGAACGTCGCGCCGAGCAGGACCCGGTCCTTGATCTGGATCCGGAACACGTCCACCGTGAAGGTGACGTTGTCGCGTGGCGTGAATGCGAAGCCCGCGCTCAAGTTAACGGCCGTCTCCTCCTTCAGCGGTTTCGCGCCGAAGATCCGCGACGCGCGGTTATCCACCGGAAAGTTGCCCACCTCCACGAACTGCCCGCCGATCACGTTCGTGGTCGTGTGACTGAAGAAGCTCTGTGCAAGGCCGGGCGCCCGGAATCCCGTGCTCGCCGCCCCGCGGACGACGAACCGCGGCGTCGGCTGGAATCGCAGCGCGAGCTTGCCGCTCAACTGTTGGCCGAAGTCGCTGTAGTGCTCGAACCTGCTCGCCACGTTCGCCAGGAACTTGGGCGTGAGCTGGCTTTCAAGATCGAGGTACGCGCCGATGTTGCTGCGACTATGGTCGCTCGCGTCGCTCGGCGCGAAGCCGGGGAACACCGACGAGCCGGCGGGCGCGAGGCCGCCGCCCGTGGCGCTGTCCTGGGCAAGATGCCCACCATTGATCCACGACGCGCGCTCTCCCGCTGTGATCTTGAAGCTCTCGCGACGCACGGCGACACCCAGCGCGACGTTGACCGGCGCCGAAAGGCCGAGCTGCACAGGCTTCGCCAGGTTGATCGCGCCGATCGCCTCCGTCCGCTCGAGCCGGCCGGCGAAGAACGAGAGCTGATTCGGGATTCCCGGATCGTCCGGCGTGCCGAGCAGGCTGTCGGGGCCCGGCGCGCACGGCACATCGAGACACGGGCCGAGCGACGCATTCAGCGTGTTCCGCAGGTTGTAGTCGAAGCGATTGCCGCCGAACGATCCACCCGCATCAAGCGACCAGCCGCTCACGATCGCGCGGAACCCCGCGACCCCGGAATAATCCCGGACGTCGGGGTGAAACTCGGGAAGAAAGCCCTGCGGGTAGAGCTCCGGCCAGTTCCGCTCGCTGTCGAGATAGCGCCAAAAACCATTGCCGGTGCCCGAGCGATGGCTGTAGCCACCGAACGCGTAGAGCTCGCTTGTGCCTCCTGGATTGAGCGGCATCCGGAAGTTGGCAAACGACATCGCGTCCGCCTCGACCCCATCGCCCCAGTGGTAGTTCGGCTGTGTCAGCGAATTCCGCTTCTGCAGGACGCGCCCCGTCAGCGTGTCGATCACATCGGTCACGCCATTGACGTCCGCCAGGAAGATGTCGGGCCAGGCCCGGTTCGTCTTGTCGCGATGCAGGTATTCACCGAAGATTGCGAGCGAGCCGCGGCCCAACGGAATTCCGAAGCCGCCGTTCACATCGCCGGTCTGGCCGTCGATGGGGTAGCCCTTGGAGTTGTATTCGCCCGCGTCGACGTTGAGGAACGGCGCAAAGCCGCCCTCCTTCAGCACGACGTTCACCACGCCGGCGATGGCGTCCGACCCGTATTGCGCCGAGGCGCCGTCGCGCAGCACCTCGATGCGATCGATCGCACCGCCGGGCAGCGCATTCATGTCGACGCCGCTCGAGCCCGCGCCCATACCGTAGGCGAACGTATTGAGCACCGCCATCTGGTGGCGCCGCCAGCCGTTCACCAGCACCAGCGTGTGATCGGGGCTCAAACCGCGCAGCGTGAACGGCCGCACGATGTCGTTCGCATCGGTCACGCTCTGGCGCGGGAAGTTCACTGAGGGCGCGAGGTTCTGCAGGATCTGGCTCGTTTCGTTCGTGCCCTGCAGGGCGATTTCCTCCGAGGTGAACACGTCGACGGGAACCGCGAGCTGCTCGGCCGCCGTGTGACGCGCACGCGAACCGACAGTCACGTCAACGGGCGAGAGGCTGATCGGCTGCTCGGCAAGAACAAAGTCCTGTGTGACGGGTGCCTGCTCTATGACGACGCGCGCCGTGCGCGGCTGGTAGCCCAGCAGGCGGACCCGCAACACGTAGGCGCCCGAGGACAGGCTGCGAATCTCGTAGCGGCCCTGATCGTCACTCGTGGCGTGGAGGCCACTGCCTTCGGCCGAGACCACGGCCCGCGCAAGCGGGGCGCCCGCGGCGTCGGTGATGCGGCCGCGCACGACGCCATTCTGCGCCAGCAGCACCGCCGGCAGGATCGCCAGACCTGCGAGTAATTTGCCCACTCGTCGCATAATCATGCCTCTGTAGGAGTGACCGTTCGCACTAGTGCTACCGCGCGCCGGCAAGACCGTCAAGCGACCCTAGTGGTGGCCAGCATTCCACGGATCGTCGCCCGAAAATGCCATCACATGCACCATCCAGCCGAACAGCCGCGGCCGGAACCGCCCGCCGACCGCCTCGCACGCGTCCGCGGTCGCAATGGGTGATTTCGGACCGAAGACCGGCTGGCCGTCCTTCGTCTCGCTCCAGCGCCGCCGCGCGTCGGCCAGCGGCGGCAGACACCAGTTGATGTGCTGGTGCCAGCGCACGACGCTCAAAGGCAGCCGGGCATCGAGCTCCGCATCGCTCGTTTGCGGCGGCGCAGTGAACATGGCACCCACGAGCGTGAGACCGCCGTCCGCCGCGCGCTGATAGAGCAGCGACGTCGGCCGGGCGGCGTCGAGCCCGTTCCGTGCTTGGAACGCCCAACGCAGCTTCGTGAAGTGCTGAACCGGCGCGGCAGCGGCCGGGATGAAGTTGCGAAAGCCATCGGCTTCCGCGGCATGGACGTCGCGATACCGGGCGAGCTCGCGCCGCATGACCCCGAGGACCTCCGCCGCCCGTGCGGAATCGCCCGGGCCGGGAGGCCGTTGCGGCGTGAGCCGCATGTGCAGGTCCTCGTTCGACACCATTCCGGCCATGGCATGCTCGGCGGCCATGGCGACGTGTTCGTCGGGATGCTGCTCGGGCGTCGCCATGTCCTGGTCATCGGAGACAGCTCCACTCCGGTGGCAGCCGGCGGCAAGGACATATAGTAGAAAGACAAGGCGTCGCATGATCGCCAGAATTGACGCGCTCGCGCTGCGTTCAGCTAGAGCGGTGCAGGCGCTCGAAATGCGGCTTCTCGACGAGATAATGGAATGCGAGAATCGCGACCTGGGCAAAGACCGAGGCGATGAGACCAGGCAACGACCGGAGCATGAGCGCCAAGCCGTAGGTCGGCAGGTAGCCGATCGTGTACATCGGGCTCGAGATGAACCGGTAGGGGCCGCTCGAGACCGGCCCAATCGCGGCGTCGGGATCGAAGAAGTTATGCCAGTAGTACGCATTGCCACCGAGCGTGCGCGCCGCCCAGAGCTTCGTGCCCAGACCGATCACGACGAGGACGGCGCCGACGCCAATGGTCAGCGCGGCCGGGAGCGGGAGTTGCCACGTATCGCGCGTGGCGAGGCAGAGCACCACGAACGCGAACGCGTCGTGGTTCATGATGATTGCGGCGCGCAGCCGGAACCGGCGGAACGCTTCGGCGCGGGCGGACGGCTCCGTGGGAAGCCCGCTCCGCTCCTGGCGCCGCAGCGCCAATCCCACAAACAGCACATACGCCATTCGACTGAGAATGGCGTACCCGAAAGCCAGCGCCTGCACCGTCGTCACTTGCGGCCGAACAACCGCACGGTGGCCGCGCCACGGATTGGGCGCAGCCTGCTTCGGTACCAGAAATCGACTCGCCGTAATATCCGAACGGGACCCGGCAGATCGATCGTGCGGCTCCAGGAGCCCTGATGAAACTGGATGCGGGTATCGGGCGAGAAGGTCTCTCCGTCCCCAAACGTCAGCTTGATGTTGTACATCTCGAGATTGCCCCCTGCGACCTCGATCTTGATCGCCGTGAATCCGCCCTGGCGGGCGCCGATGATCACGGCGTCGTGATCGAGCGAGAAGCTCACGCGACGAGTGCCCAGCAACTCCCAATCGGCGGTCGGAAGCGTCAGAAGAACAATAGCGGCAAGGATGGCGCGCATGCGGTGCCTCCGAGGGAGGGGGACGGTTGGGACGCTTAACATACAACGTGATTCGCGCAGGGACTAAGCCCAGTGACGCTCAGGGGGGCCGCGTGGGTATAGCCCACACAAGGAGGCCGTCCATGAAGCTTGTGCGTCCGCTCGCGATTGCCCTGGTGTTGTTTACCGCTGCCTGTTCAAAAGATCCCGTTGGTCCCCCGCCGCGCATTACCGCGCTGCCGCGTGCGCTGACAAGTCAAGAGTCGCAGCTGATCCAGGCCGACAACCGGTTTGCGATCAAGCTGCTCAAGCGGGCGACCGCGGACACCCGGGATACCCTGAAGAATCTGTTCGTGTCGCCGCTGTCGGTGGCGATGGCGCTCGCCATGACCTATAACGGCGCCGCCGGCACGACGGAGGATTCGATGCGCGCGACGCTCGAGCTCGACGGGATGAGCGTCGCGGAGGTGAACGAGTCGTATCGCAGCCTGATCGAGCTGCTGCGCCAGCTCGATCCCCACGTACGGTTCCAGATCGCCAACTCGATCTGGTACAGAGAAGGGTACACGATCGAGCAGCCATTCCTCGACGCCAATCACACGTATTACGACGCGACCGTCTCGGCGCTCGATTTTGGATCCCCGACGGCGCCCGCCACGATCAATGCCTGGGTGAATCAGCAGACGAACGGCGTGATCGACAAGATCGTCGACAACATTCCCGATTACATGCGGCTCTACCTGATCAATGCCATCTACTTCAAGGGCGATTGGACCGAGCAATTCGATCCGCATCTCACGCAGCCCAGAGCGTTCCGGCTCCTTGACGGCACCACGGTGAACGTGCCGACGATGACCCATGGTCAAGAAGCTGACGTTCGTGTGACACATGGACCATCCGCCACCATCGTGGATCTGCCCTACGGTGGGGCCGCATTCTCGATGACCATCGTGTTGCCGCACGACACCGGCAGCGCCGATCGGCTGGTCGATGCGCTGACGCCCGAGCAATGGAACGAGTGGACCGGGAGCTTGGAGGCCACCAAGGCCGAGGTCTTTCTACCAAAGTTCAAGCTCACCAACGATCTGAACCTAATTCCGTCCCTCGCGGGACTCGGCATGGGTAGCGCTTTCGATGACCGAGCGGACTTCACGCGCATTCACGTTCCGTCCGAGTTGTCCATCACGGAGGTGAAGCACAAGACGTACGTCGACGTGAATGAGGAGGGAACGGTGGCCGCGGCCGTGACGTCGGTCGGGCTCGGGGTCACGAGCGCATCGCCGTTCATCGTGATCGATAGGCCGTTCATCTTCGCGCTGCGGGAGAACTTGTCGGGGACGATTCTCTTCATGGGAGTGATCCGGCACCCCACGATCCAGTAGGGGTACTCCTCCAGGGCCTTTCCAGGAGGAGCCATGCGTCGGATCACGCTGCTGTCGCTCGCTTCTTTCTTCATTCCCTTTGCTGTCGCCGCACAGCAAGTCGCGCCCACCGCCCCGCACGACAGCGTGCGGGGTGCAATTCGCGCCGTGAACACGCGTGCCCGCACGCTCGAGGTCACGACCGGCGTGGGTCTCGCCATCCGTGTCGTGCGCCTGCAGGTACCCGCCACCGTACCGATCACCGACCGGAAAGACGCGCCGGGCGCGCCGATCAACCTGGCCGCGCTGAAGCCCGGCGATGTGATCCGCGTTTCGTTCGGGAGCCGGCGGACAGGTTTTGTCGCCTATACCATCGAACGCGTCGGCCGAATGGAAGCGGGCGTCCCATGACGCGCCGCTGGATCGCTCTTTTCGCCCTGTGCAGCGCCGCGTCGTGCCGCCGCCCGCCCCAACCGGGCGACCCGCTGCCCGGGCTCACCGCCGCCGAGCGGGCGCAATTCGACAGCGGTCGCGCCATCTTCGACAGCACCTTCACGCCCCAAGTCGGTCTCGGTCCGTTGTTCAATGCCAGTGGCTGCGGCGAGTGTCATGAAGATCCCGTCAAAGGCGCGGGCGGCGACGAGGTCGAGCA
>Ga0137415_10001633_pt1 | contig 22197 bp, 20 predicted proteins | sample CZODoug3_1_1_16f_FD_183082 | JGI IMG/M metagenome (GOLD analysis project Ga0137415, IMG submission 183082) | Vadose zone soil fungal communities from Angelo Coast Range Reserve, California, USA - CZODoug3_1_1_16fungal (Hybrid Assembly) | ecosystem: Environmental > Terrestrial > Soil > Vadose...
CACGTTGCCCCAGGTCACCGACATGAACCTGCTGGACGTGTCGTCCATGGCCAAGCCCGAGCTGCTGCGGCACTGGCCGTGGCGCGGGGTGCGCCGCCGCCGCGCCGAGGCCGACGCGCTGCTCTACGCCGAGATCGCCGCCCGGCGCGCCGACCCCGACCTGGCCGAGCGCACCGACGTGCTGGCCATGCTGGTCCGGGCGGCGGATGAGGGTGGTCGACAGATGACCGATGCCGAGCTGCGCGACCAGCTGATCACGCTGCTGATGGCCGGCCACGAGACCACCGCGACCGCGCTGTCCTGGGCGCTGGAGCGGCTGGTCCGCAACCCCGAGGTGCTGCGCAGGGCGGTGGCCGCCGCCTCCGTCGACCCGGCCGAAGACCCGGCGGCCGACGAGTACCTGGACGCGGTGGTCAAGGAGACGCTGCGCAGCCGCCCGGTGATCACCGAGGTGGCCCGCACGCTGACCCGCCCGACCCGGGTGGCCGGCTACGACCTGCCGGCCGGCACCGTGGTCCTGCCGGCCATCGGGCTCGTGCAGGCCTCCGCCGAGCACTACCCGGACCCCGAGCGGTTCGACCCGGACCGGATGGTCGGCCAGACGTTGTCGCCGACCACGTGGTTCCCGTTCGGCGGGGGCGGCCGGCGCTGCCTCGGCGCCACGTTCGCGCAGGTGGAGATGCGGGTGGTGCTGCGCCAGATCCTGCGCGGGGTCGAGCTGGAGACCACCGAATCGCCCGGCGAGCCGCAGCGGGTCAAGCACATCACCCTGGTGCCCCGCCGCGGTGGCCGGGTCCGGGTGCGGGCCCGCCGACCGGCCCCGGTGGCGCGGCGCACCCCCGCCTGAGCGCCGCGGCCTCGGCACGGCCGCTGGGACATCGCGTAGCCGGTGCCGCCGTGCACTTCGCCTCGTTCCCGCGCACCGTCCGGGGTTCCCGCGCACCGTCCGAAGGCACGCCGCGCACCGTCCGGGGTTCTCGCGCACCGCGCACGCTGCGCGAGAACCTCGTAGGGTGCGCGGACCGGCAGGTTTGGCGGCGCGGACCGGCAGGTTTGGCGGCGCGGGCGGCGGCTTGTTGTTACCCAACTGCAGGCGGCGCCGAGGACCTGCCTCCCGTGCGGCTTGGTAACCGAGCCATCCAGTCTTCGAGTTGCTTGTGCGCGCTCGGGCGGCCACTAGACTTCGCGTAATCACCCTGGTCCCCGGTGAGACCGTGCGACATCGAACCGAGGAGCTTCGTCGAAGATGTCCACCCAGGCCTCGTCCGAGCCGACCATCCGTGCCGCCAAGCCCATGCTCGACGGGGAGCGACCGCGCTTCGAGCGCCTGCTCGTCGGCGGCTTCACGATGATCCCGATGGCCGCGCTGGTCGCCGCCGTGCCGCTGGTCTGGGGCTGGGGGCTCGGCTGGACCGACATCGGCCTCGCCATCGGCTTCTACTACCTGTCCGGCTTCGGGGTGACCGTCGGCTACCACCGCTACTTCACCCACCGCGGCTTCAAGGCCAACCGGGCACTGCGCAACGCGCTGGCCATCACCGGCAGCATGGCACTGCAGGGTGACGTGATCACCTGGGTCGCCGACCACCGCCGCCACCACGCGTTCTCCGACAAGGAGGGCGACCCGCACTCCCCGTGGCTCTACGGCAGCACGCCGGCCGCACTGGCCAAGGGGTTCTGGCACGCCCACATGGGCTGGCTGTTCGGCCCGGAACGGACCAACGCCGCCCGGTTCACCCCGGACCTGCTCGCCGACCGTGACATCGTCCGGATCAGCCGGCAGTTCGCACTGTGGACCGCGGTCAGCCTGCTCGCCCCGGCCCTGCTCGGCGGGCTGATCAGCATGTCGTGGTGGGGCGCATTCACCGCGTTCTTCTGGGCCGGGTTGGTCCGCGCGGCGGTGCTGCACCACGTCACCTGGTCGATCAACTCGATCTGCCACATGATTGGGAAGCGGCCCTTCGAGGCCCGCGACAAGGCCACCAACGTCTGGCCGCTGGCCATCCTGTCCATGGGCGAGTCGTGGCACAACCTGCACCACGCCGACCCCACCTGCGCCCGGCACGGCGTCAAGCGCGGGCAGGTCGACATGACCGCCCGGGTCATCTGGGCGCTGGAGAAGTTCGGCTGGGCCTACGACGTGCGCTGGCCGACCCCGGCGCGGCTGGCCCAGCTCAGCGCGACGGCTCCGCGCGACTGACCTCCGCGCGGCTGACCTCGGCCAGCGAGCCGGCCCGGGTCTCCGGGGCCATCAGTACGCAGACCAGCACGCCGACCGCGCTGACCGCGCCGGCCAGCAGCATGGTCGGCCCGATGCCGGCGCCGGCCAGCAGCAGCGGGGTGACGAAGGTGCCCAGCGCGGCGCCGATCCGGCTGACCGTGGTGCCCAGCCCGACGGCGGTGGCCCGTACGGCGGTCGGGAACAGCTCGTTCGGGTACACCCACTGCAGGATGGTGGGGCCGCCGACGGCCACCGCGTACACCGTGAACAGCACGACGATCACCGGCACCGGCGCCGTCGGGAACACCCCGAGCAGCAGCAACGCCACCGTGGACACCGCGAACGGCCCGATCAGCAGCCGGCGCCGGGGCCACCGGTTGGCCAGCAGGGTGGCCGCCACGCAACCGACAATGAACAGCAGCCCGATCGCCGCCGAGCCGAGCGTGTCGGCGCCCTCGCCGGTCAGCCCGAACGCGGTGAGCATCGCCGGGCCGAACGCGTAGATGGCGTAGATCGGCCAGATCGAGCACGTCCAGAACACCGCGATGAACACCGTGCGGCGCAGGTAGACGCCCTGGCCGAGGGACCGCAGGCTGGTCGGCGCGGCCGGCTCGCCCAGGTCGTCGAGCCGCGCGTCCGGGCCGAGCGCCTTCGCCAGCGCCGCCTGTGCCTCGGCCACCCGGCCCTTGGACAGCAGCCACCTCGGCGACTCCGGGGTGCCGAGGCGGCCGAGCATCAGCAGCGCTGCCGGTACCGCCGGGGAGAGCAGCATCCAGCGCCAGGCGTCCGGGCCGAGCGCCAGCAGGGCGTCCCCGACCAGGTAGGCCAGCGCGTTGCCCACCGCCCACATCACCGTCAGCCAGCCGAGCATGCTGCCGCGGTGCCGGGACGGGGCGAACTCGGCGAGCAGTGAGGTGGCGATCGGGTAGTCGGCGCCGACCGCGATGCCCACCAACAGCCGCAGGATCAGCAGCCACCACGGGCCCGCCACGAAGAACTGGGCGACCGAGCAGACCACCACCAGGCTCAGGTCCAGCGTGTACATCACCTGGCGGCCGATCAGGTCGGTGATGTACCCGCCGAGCAGGCCGCCGAGGAACAGCCCGATCAGCGCCGAGGCGCCCAGCACGCCCTGCCAGCTCGGACTCAGGTGCCACTGCGGGGTGATCTGGGTCAGCGTCAGGCCGATGATGCCCAGCACGTAGCCGTCCAGCAGCGGGCCGCCGGCCGAGTAGACGGTGAGCCTGCGGTGGAACCGGGTCAGCGGCGCGGTGTCGATGCCCAGCGGGCCGGGATCCGGCGGGCCGGGATCGGGCGGGCCGGGATCGGGCGGGCCGGCGTAGGGCCCGGTGTCGAGCTCGGTGGGTTCTGGATGGCTGGCCCCCGTCTCTCCCGCCATCGCCGTCCCTCCCGCGCTCGGAGTGCACCGGGCCCCAGACCAGCTGACCTCGATCTGACGGGGGAAGAGTAATTTTGTTGAACAAAACATGTCAAGGATCGTTCCTGTTAACTCTTGACGAGCCGTGGAAGCGTCTGCAATTGCGCTTCGCGCTTGTTTCGTTCAACAAAACTTCTCTACCATGGCGTTGTGTCGACCACCGACGTCGCGGAGCTCACCGTGCCGACCGCCGAGCGCGTAGCGGCCAGCCTGCGCGATGAGATCCTGTCCGGCGCGCTGCCGCCCGGCATGCCGCTGCGCGAGACCGCGCTGGCCGCCGAGCTCGCCGTCTCCCGCAACACGTTCCGGGAGGCGCTGCGGCTGCTCGGCGCCGAAGGGCTGATCGAGCAGCAGCTGTACAAGGGCGCGGTGGTCGCGTCGATGCCCGAGGCGCGGATCCGGGACCTCTACCTGGTGCGCCGCACGCTGGAGCTGCGCGCGGTCGAGGAGAGCGGCGCCGCCACGCCGGCCGCGCTGGCCGCGGTGGACGACGCGGTGCGCCACACCGAGGCCGCCGAGTCCGCCGGGGACTGGCGCGGCGTCGGCACGCACAGCCTGCGGTTCCACGGCGCGGTGGTGGCCACCCTGGGCAGCCCGATGCTGGACGCGTTCTTCCACGGGGTCACCGCGCAGCAGCGGCTGGCGTTCGCGGCGGTCGCCGACGAGGCGCGGTTGCAGCGGTCCTGGACGCCCCGCGACCGGGAGATCTGCGACCTGCTGCTGGCCGGCTTCCGGGCCGCCGCCGGCGCCGCGCTGCGCCGCTACCTGGACGACTCCGAGCGCATGTTGGTGCAGCTCACGAAGGGATCATGATGGGCAACTACCCGGCTGCGTACCAGGCCAGTGCTGGCGCGCTGGACGTCGACCGCGCGTTCTACGCCAAGATCGCCGAAGGTCCCCGGGAACAGCTGGAGTCGTTCGTCATCCCGATCCGCAGCGGGCGGGCCTGGACGGTGCCGGCCGGTTCGGTCTGCCGGATCGTGGCCGTCGAGGGCGCCCAGGTCGGCGACCTGAACATCTGGAACCGGCACAACCCCCGCGAGCGGATGTGGGCCTCGCGCACCCGGCAGCTGCAGCGGGCGCACGTGTCCACCTACGACCGGCTCTGGTCCACGCTGCCCTACCTGCGCCCGCTGGTCACCATCACGAACGACTCGCTGGCCGACTACGGCACCGACGGCGACGGCGGCCGGGTGCACGATCTGCTCGGCACCCGGTGCGACCCGTACGTCAACCGGATGCTCACCGACGAGGACTTCGACTACCACTGCCACTCGAACCTGACCAGGGCCGTACTGCCCTACGGGCTCACCGAGTTCGACGTGCACGACGTGCTCAACGTCTTCCAGTGCACCGGGCTGAACGACGACGACCGGTACTTCATGAAGGCCTGCCCAGCCCAGCGCGGCGACTTCCTGGAGTTCTTCGCCGAGATCGACCTGCTCTGCGCGCTGTCCACCTGCCCCGGCGGGGACCTGTCGGTGCCGCTGTGGGGCCCGGACGCGCGCGACCCGCTGGAGGTGTGCCGCCCGCTCGGCGTCGAGGTACACCGGCCGGACCCGGCGCTGCTGCTCAACTGGTCCGCCCCGTCGACCGCCGCCTACGCCAACCAGCACGGCATGCGGATGCCCCAATGGGCGACTTGATGTGTCGTGAGTGGCGAGTGGTCCTATGAGACCACTCGCCACTCACGACGTCAGCGGTGCCAGGTCAGCGGGAGGCGTTTCACGCCGCGCTGGAAGTTCGACCGCAGCAGGGCCGGCTCGCCCGCCGGCTCCAGCCACGACGTGCGGGCCAGCAGCGCACCGAACAGCGACCGCATCTGGGTCCGCGCGGCCACCGCGCCGAGGCAGAAGTGCGGGCCGTGGCCGAACACCAGGTGCCGCCCCGGCGCCCGCCGCACGTCGAAGGAATCTGGGTCGGGGAACACCGTCTCGTCCCGGTTCGCGGCCAGGAACGAGACGACCACCTTCTCGCCGGCGCTGATCCGCACGCCGCTCAGCTCCACCGCCGCCGTCGCGGTCCGCCGGAACACCATCACCGGCGTCCACCAGCGCAGCATCTCCTCGACCGCGCCGGCCAGCAGCGCCGGCTCGGCGCGCAGCGCCCGCTGCTGCTCCGGGTGGGTCAGCAGGGCGATCAGGCCGCCCGGGATGCCGTTGCGCAGCGTCTCGTTGCCGGCCACGGCGAACAGCCAGAACAGGTTCTCGAACTCCTCGACCGAGACCGCCCCGTCCGGCCCGTCCAGCTGGCTGAGCAGGATCGCCATGATGTCCGAGTCGCCGCCGGGGGTGCGGCGTTTGTGCTCGGCCAGCAGGTGCGCGTAGCCGTACAGGTCGGGCATGCCGGCCCGGCCGCGCGGGTCGGGCATCCGGCCGTCGGCGTCCGGCTCGGGGCGCAGCGCCAGCGCCCGGCTGGCCAGCTCGGTGCCGGCGGTGGCGTCGAACGCGGCGCTGGTCGCGTAGTCCTCGTCCTGCCAGCCGATCACCCGGTTCGACCAGTCGTAGAGCAGCCAGCGGTCCTGGGCCGGCACCCCGAGCACCTCGGCCAGGGTGAACAGCGGCAGGTCGGCGGCCACGTCCTTGGCGAAGTCGCAGGTGCCCCGCTCGCCCTGATCGGCACTGCCGAGCATCCGGTCCACCAGCGCGCCGGCGTGCCCGGCGATCCGGTCGTCCAACGTCGCCACCGCGCGCGGGGTGAACGACTTCGACAGCATCCGGCGCAGCCTGGAGTGCTCCGGCGGATCCATGTTCAGCATCATCCGGCGTACGTAGGACAGGTCGTCGGCGGTCGCCGGGTCCCGGATCTGGGTGCCGCCCAGGGCCGAGGAAAACGTGCTCGAGTCCCGCAGCACCCGCTCCACGTCGGCGTGCCGCAGTACGAGCCAGTAGCCCGGCCCCGGCGGCCCGCCGGCCAGCGCCGGCTCGTCGACCCGGACCACCCCGCGCTCGCGTCGCAACCTGGCCAGCTCGGCGAGCGGCGGGCCGGCCTGGTAGGTCGACGGGTCGTGCAGCAGCGCGGTCGCCGGGTCGGAGTTCGCGGTCGTCACGTCTGCTGACGGTAGGCGGTCGGGCCCGGTTGTGCTCCCCCCGTTCGTGGTGCGGCCGGCGTACGCGACTACGCTGCGCTGCCGTGTCTTGGTTGTTCACCGGCCTGCTGCTGGCCGCCTGCGCCGCGATGCTGTGGCTGTGCGCCGCCCTGCTCTACCGGAGCCTCGGCCCGGGGCGGCGGCCATGAGCGGCGAGCAGCCGACGAGCCAGCCGGCCGCCCCGGCGGAGTCGACGACCCCTGAGGCCACGCCCCCGGGGTCGGGGGAGCCGGCCGCCGAGCTGACCCCGGCCGCCCAGCGCAACATCCCGGTCTTCGACGACCTGCCGATCCCGCCGGACACCGCGAACCTGCGCGAGGGTCCGGACCTGCACCCGCTGTGCCTGCCGCTGCTGCCGCTGATCGGCGTGTGGCGCGGCGAGGGCGAGGTGTCCTACCCGACTATCGGGGAGCCGAAGCACTACGGCCAGCAGGTCATCTTCGCCCACGACGGCCGGCCGTTCGTCAGCTACACGTCCCAGTCCTGGCTGCTCGACGGCCCCGGCGGCAACGTGGTGCGCCCGGCGGCCCGGGAGACCGGCTGGTGGCGCCCCCAGGAGGACGACACCATCGAGGTGTTGATCGCCCACGCCACCGGGATCATCGAGGTCTACTACGGCCAGCCGCGCAGCACGGTGTCCTGGGAGCTGGTCGCCGACGCGGTAGTCCGCACCCAGACCGCCAAGGAGGTCAACGCCGCCCAGCGCCTCTACGGCCTGGTCGAGGGCGGCGACCTGGCGTACGTCGACGAGCGCGCGATGGCCGGCCAGCCCCTGCAGGCCCACCTGTCCGCGCGGCTGCAGCGGGTCGCCGGTTAGGTCCGGGCTCAGTCGTCGGCCAGCCAGGTCTTGATCAACTTCTCCCACTGGTGGTCGCCGGTGTCGGCCCAACCGGCCAGCACCAGCCGGTCCGGGTACAGCGCGATGTCGCCCCGGCGCAGGAACAGCGCCTTCTGGCTGACCCCGGCCGCCAGCTTGTCCGCCCCGGTCTTGTGGGACAGCTCGTCGGTGGTCGCGCCGATGTAGGAGGCCCGCGCGGTGGGGGTGCTCAGTGTCGTCATGCCGGCAATGATCTTCCGGTCGGGATGGCCGACGCGTCGCCCGACGGGTCAGCGTAGGTCGACTTTGGTACCCGGGGCCGGCGGCGAAGAAGACCGAGGCACTCGCCCTCCGGGTAGTGTCGCCGGCCGTGCGGTTACTGCGCTTCGGCGGCTCCGGAGTACTGGTCGAGCTGTCCTCCGGTGCCCAGGTGATGGTCGCGTACCGGACGCTGCGGGCCGCGCTGGCCGACGGTCGACTGGCCGGGGTGGTCGAGCTGGTGCCGGCCGCCCGGACCGTGCTGCTGACCGTCGCTGCCGGCCTCGCGCCGCCGCACGAGCGGGTCCGCGCGCTGCTGGCCGACGCGCTCGACGCGCTCGACGCGCCGGCCGCCGCGGACGGCTCGGCGGCGCCGGCCCCGGGCCCGGCACCGGCCGAGGTGGTCATCCCGGTGCGCTACGACGGCGCCGACCTCGACCTGGTCGCCAGCACCGCCGGGCTCACCGTGCCCGAGGTCGTCGAGCTGCACAGCTCGGCCGAGTACACCGTGGCGTTCTGCGGCTTCTCGCCCGGCTTCGGCTACCTGACCGGGCTGCCCGAGCCGCTGCAACAGTCCCGCCTCGACGACGCCCGCCCCTCGGTGCCGGCCGGCTCGGTCGCGCTGGCCGGCGAGTTCACCGCTGTGTACCCGAGGAGCTCGCCCGGCGGCTGGCGGCTGCTCGGGCACACCGACGAGGTCATGTTCGACCCGAGCGCCGACCCACCGGCCCGGCTCGCCCCCGGGGACCGCGTGCGCTTCGACCGGGTGCGCTGAATGGGCACCGCGATCACCGTCACCCGGGCCGGCGCGCTGTCCGTGGTCACCGACCTCGGCCGGCCCGGCCACGCGCACCTCGGCGTGCCGCGCTCCGGCGCGCTGGACCCCGACGCGCTGCGGCTGGCCAACCGGCTGGTCGGCAACGTCGAGGGGCTGGCCGGCCTGGAGGTGCTGCTCGGCGGGCTGGAGCTGCGCGCCGAGGCCGGCGTGACGGTCGCGGTGACCGGGGCGCCGATGGCCGTGTGGTGCCGGGACGAGCACGGCTCGCGGCGGGCGGTCGGCTCGCACCGGGCGGTGCACCTGCGCGCCGGCGAACGGCTCGAGCTGGGTGTGCCGGCCGCCGGGCTGCGTGGCTACCTGGCGTGCGCCGGTGGGCTGGCGGTGTCAGCGGAGCTGGGCAGCCGCAGCACCGACCTGCTCTCCGGGCTCGGCCCGCCCAAGGTGGCGGACGGGGACCGGTTCGAGCTGGGGGCGGCGGGCGAGGTGCCGGCGGACGCCAGCCCGGTGCCGGTCTCGGTGCCGCCGCCTCGGCTCACCGTGCCCGTGCTGCTTGGCCCCCGGGACGACTGGTTCACCGACCCGGCCGGCGCGCTGCGGGCCACGGTGTGGACGGTCGGCTCGGCGAGCAACCGGATCGGGCTGCGGCTGGCCGGGCAGGCACTGGTCCGGGTACCGGAGCGGGCCGGTACGGAGCTGCCGAGCGAGCCGATGTGCCCCGGCGCGGTGCAGGTCCCGCCCAGTGGCCAGCCGGTGGTCTTTCTCGCCGACGGGCCGACCACGGGCGGCTACCCGGTCGTCGGCGTGGTGCCCGAGGCCGCCCTGGGTGCCCTGGCCCAAGCCCGCCCCGGCACCGAGCTCCTCCTACACCCCCACTAACCGCCGCCCCTCACCCCGGCGGGTCATCCGCGAGTCGGGGATTCCGTCAGGGTGAGTCGCGGATTCCGTCAGCGCGCCGCACCGGACAAAATCCCCGACTCACCCTGACAAAATCCGCGACTCGCGGAAGAGAGGGCGCCTGGTCAGTGGAGGGGTGGGGTGCCGGGGGCGCGGGGGGTTGGCGAGGGGGTGTGCTCGGCGAGCAGGGTGACCAGCTCGCCCTCGCCGAAGCCGGCCAGCTGGGCGACCTGGGCCGGGGTCAGCCCGGCACCGCGCAGCCGGCGGGCCGCGTCGGCCAGCTGCCGCCGCTGGTAGTGCACGGAGTCGTTGAGCCGGTCCAGCTGGTTGCGGGAAGCCTCGAGGTCGCCGACGGCGTGCAGCGCCCGGTCCGGGTCGGCCAGCAGCACGCGCAGCAGTCGGTCCCTGGCGTCTCCGGCGGAGCCGTTGGTCTGGTCGCCGTCGGCGGCCGGTTCGGGTACCGCGGCGAGCCCGTTGCGCTCCGGGTACCCGGGCGTGGTCGTCGGCTCGGGTTCGGTGGAAGCCGGCCCGGTGGAAGCCGGCTCGGTGGAAGCCAGCTCGGCGACCGGCGGCTCGGGGCGCTCGTGGTCTGAGGAACCGGCCGGGTCGGCCTCGGTCGGGCGGTCCCCGGCGTCGGCGGGGCGGTCGGCGGGCGAATCGACGCCGCCGCGGTCGGCTCCGCGTTCCTGGTCGCCGCTCGGGCGGGGGTGGTCCGGCTGGTCGTACGCCGGCTCGATCGCGGCCCTCGGTTGGGGTGGGGTCGGGTACCGGTGACGCTGCTGCTCGGCGGCGAGGCGGTCGTTCGGGTAGGGCTCGACGGCTCGGGGCTGGTTGGGCTGGCCCGGGTACTGCACGACGCGGTAGGGCCCCCGGGACTGCGGCGTCGACCCGAACAGCGTCGGCCCGGCGTCGCCCGGCTGGTCCGCCCCGGCCGGCGGTGCGGTACCCGGACCAGGGGGCGGTCGGACCGGCCCGGGTGGCGGCGGGAAGGCCGGCGGCTGGGCCGGCGTCGGTTCGGTGGGTGGCGCGGCGAGCCCGGCCGTGGGGGCGTCGGAGAGCGCGGCCTCGGTGCGTTCCCGGCGGCGCCGCGCCTTGCCCCGGGACCGCCCGAGCAGCAACAGGAGCAGCAGCAGGACCACCAGGAGGACGAGCAGCCCGGCACCGACGGCGAGCTGCGTCGGGGTCAGCTGCTTGAGGTCCATGACCGCGCACGGTACGCGGCCGGTCGCGCACAGCTCAGGATTGGCACCCGGTCAGCGTGCCCCGTCGCCCGAACCCAGCGTGCCCCCGCCGCCCGAACTCCACGTGCTCTGTCGCCCGAGCTCCACGTGCCCTGTCGCCCGAGTTCCGCGCACCGCGCCGCCGAACTCAGCGTGCTCCGCTGCCGAAGGTGGGCCGACCGCCGTCGGTGTCGTCGCCGCGCGCGGGCGGTGCGCCGGTCTCCCGATTGATCACGCCGTTGCGGGCGTGCTGGTCGACCGGGCCTCGGCCGCCGGTCGCCTCCCGGGTGCCCTGGGCGGCTCCGCCGGGCACGCCGGCGTTGCCCTGGGCCGGCTGGTTGGCGCGCGGCCGGGGCGACGGAGTGGGGTGCGGCTTGGGGTGCGGGCTCGGCACGCTCTTCTGCGGGCCGGTCTGCTGGGCCGGGTTGACCTGTGGGCCGGTGCCCATCGGCTTGGCGCCCTGGCCCTGGTTCGGCGCCGGGCGGTTCACCGGGCGCCCGTGGCCGTCCTGGGCGTTCTGGTGCTCCGGACGCGGTGCCGGGCGGGGCCGGTTGCCGTCCGTGACCGGTAGCTGACCCACCCGGGGACCGGTCTGCTCAGGGCGCTTGCCGGGCTGGCCGCCGGGGCCCTTGTCGCCGCGCGGCGGCAGGCCCTCCGGCGGGGTGGGGGGCGGCGGCAGGTTGCCGCCGATCGGGGTCTCCTTGCCGCCGGTGCTGAGCACCGTGTCCAGCTGGCTGCGCACCCGGCCGAGGTCGCCGAGCATGCTCTCCCGGCGCCGCTCCAGCTCGGCGAGGCGGGCGCGGCCGGCGTCCTCTTCCTTGCGGGCGAAGTTGCGCGCGTTGGTGCGAACCTCCTCGGCCTCCTCCTCGGCGGCCTGCAGGATGGACTGCAGCCGCGTGGTGAACGCCGAGATCATCTCCGGGGTGAGCCCGCTGGCGCTGTCCGTGCTGGTCGGACGGGACGAGCCGGTGCCAGCGCCGAACAGCGCGGCCGCGCCGGAGCGGGCCTGGCCGGTCCCGTTGGTCCCATTGGTCCCGTTGGCACTCCCGCGCGCCTGCTCCAGTTCGGTTCGCTGCCGCGTTAGGGTCCGCTCCAAGCCGGCGATGTGCTCGTCAACCTGCCGGCGGTCGTACCCCCGCACGACTACGTCGAAGCGGGGCGCGGCGGCGTTCTCGCCATCGGCCGAATGACGGCCGGGGATTGCTCCGTCGCCGTGTTCAGCGGACATCGGTCGCCTCCGTGAGGTGGCATGTGGCCGAGGCTCGGGGGTGCCCGTTCCTCGTTGGGTCTTTGCCGAGCGTAGGGAGATCGCGCTCGGACGGCGCGGCCTTCACTCTACGGCGTGACGTTCGTCGCACTTACTCGGGGCACAGCCGGCCCCGTTGAATTCGGCCGCATTCGGCGGTGCCTCGCGGGTTAACCGCACGTCTCGCCGACGCGACTACCATCGACGGGGTGGAGACGCTACGGCGGACGTTGCACGAGCGCGGGTTCCGGATGACGCCGCAACGACAGTTGGTGCTGGACGCGGTCGAGGAGCTCGAACACGCCACCCCGGAACAGATCTGTGCCTCGGTGCAGCGGCAGGCGCCCGCGGTGAACATCACCACCGTGTACCGCACGCTGGACCTGCTGGAGCGGCTCGGCCTGGTGCGGCACACGCACCTCGGGCACGGTGCGCCGAACTACTCGGTGCGCGAGCACGAGCACGTGCACCTGGTCTGCCACTGGTGCGGCTCGGTCGCCGAGGTGCCGTCCGGGCTGCTGGACGCGCTCGCGGGCCGGCTGGACACCGACTACGGCTTCCGGCTGGACGCCACCCACGTGGCGCTGTCCGGCACCTGCCGCGACTGCGCGGCCGAACACCCCACCGAGGCCGGCCCCGACCGGTCCGAGACCCCGGCCGCGCGGCCCGCCGCTCCGGTCGACCAGGAGGCCCGTCCGTGACCCCACCGAGCCCATTGCTGGCGTTGCCCGGGGTGGTGGCGGTCGAGGAGGGCCCGGATCTGGGGCTGCCGCTGCATCACGGCGACCCGCAGGTCGAGCAGCGCGCGATGAGCCGCTCCGCCGCCGTGGTCGACCGGTCCAACCGCGAGGTGATCGCGGTGCCCGGCGAGGACCGGCTGTCCTGGCTGCACCTGCTGCTCACCCAGCACGTCAGCGAGCTGCCGGCGGACACCGGCACCGAGGCGCTGGTGCTGGACATCAACGGCCGGGTGGAGTTCCACGCGGTGCTCTCCCAGGTGGCCGACACGGTCTGGCTGGACGTCGAGCCGGGCACCTCGGCCGGGCTGCTCGAGTACCTGCAGAAGATGAAGTTCTGGTCCAAGGTGGAGCCGCGCTCGGCCACCGACGAGCTGGCGCTGCTCAGCGTGGTCGGCCCGAGCACCGCCGAGGTGCTGGCCAAGGCCGGCGTGGCCGTCCCGGAGCGGTCATACGGCTCGGTGGCGCTGCCCGGCGGCGGGCTGGTCCGGCGGATGCCCGGGCTGGGCGATGAGCCGGGTGCGGCCGCGGCGGACCTGCTGGTGCCGCGTGCCGAGCTGGTGGCCTGGTGGCTGCGGCTGCGCGACGCCGGCGCGGCGGCCGCCGGCACGATGGCCTACGAGGCGCTGCGGGTCGCCGCGCTGCGCCCCCGGCTGCGCCAGGACACCGACGAGCGCACCATCCCGCACGAGGTCGGCTGGATCGGCTCGGCGGTACACCTGACCAAGGGCTGCTACCGGGGCCAGGAGACGGTGGCCCGGGTGGCCAACCTCGGCCGGCCGCCGCGCCAGCTGGTGCTGCTGCACCTGGACGCGGGCGACGAGGAGATGCCGCTGCCCGGAGAGCCGGTGACGCTGGACGGCCGCACGGTCGGGCGGGTCGGCACCGCGGTGCTGCACCACGAGCTCGGCGGTGTGGCGCTGGCGCTGCTCAAGCGGTCGGTGCCGGTGGACGCCGAGCTGGTGGCCGGCGCCGAGCAGCGGGCCGCGCCGGCCCGGGTGGACCCGGACTCGGTGCCGCCGCAGGACGGGACGGAGCCGCCCGGTCGACTGGCCCAGGCACGCGCCGGCCGGCCGCGCTGACCGGCCGCGCTGACCGACAAATGGCGGGTTCCTGACCGCTGACCGGGCAGGAACCGCCCTGAGAGCGCGCTGATACCCGGTCGGGTCGGTATCTCCACCCAGTGCGGGGAGTGCCACGTCGCACAGACTGCCGCGCGCAATGTACGGTAGAGGGCAGGACATTCAAACGAGATGAACGGGGCCGCCGCTTCCCTCGGCCGCCCCTTCCCTGTTGTAAGGGGGACGAGCCATGGGGCGCGGCCGTGCCAAGGCCAAGCAGACGAAGGTGGCCCGCGAACTCAAGTACAGCTCCCCGGGTCTTGACGCCGACGCCTTGCAACGTGAGCTTGCCGGTGTCTCCGTTCAAGAACCGGAGAACGCTGACGACGAGTTCGAGGACGAGTACGACGACTACCGCCGCCGCTAACAGCGGCGGTGGGGGTCCCACCGTTCTCTGATGGCCTCGGGCCATCGAAACCCCGTGCCTGGTGAGTCTTCTCGCTGTGCAGCTATGTGACGGGTCGCATGTAGTCGACCAGCGTTCGCCAGTGGTGTAACAAGCCACTGGCGTCGCTGGGACAAATGGTCACCGTGCCGTCCCGGCGCAGCTGCATGAACCAGCCTGCGTCGGTGGCGTGGAAGCCGATCACCCAAGGTGCTCGGCGGCCAGGCCCACCGAAGTGTGCGGTGGCGCCGAGCTGACCTCGACACCACATGCCCGCGCACATCCGGACCAGTGAGCTCGCCTCCAGCCGCGGTACGCCGTGCTGTTCCAGCCGGTCGGCGAGCTCCCACGGGTCGCCGCTTTCCGCTGCCCGGTTGGCGGCGTCCAGCGCGTCGGCCGGGATGGTCACCGGGCGGCCGGTGCCGGCGCGGGTCGGGCCCAGCCGGGCCAACAGCGCGGGGGCGATCCGGGCGCCGTCCATCGGCGCCAGGTCCAGCTGTTCGTCGTCCTCGCTAGTGAGTACGGCCACACCTCGGTCTCCGGCGACCGCGCCGACCCCGAGGATCTGGCCGTGCGGGCCGCTGTAGCGCAGGTCCAGCTCGTACTCCGGCTCGGCCAGCAGCCGCAGCGCGTCCGCCAGGTCCGCCCGGGGCCGGCCGTCATCGGCGAGCTGCCGGCCGCCCAGCGCGGCCAGGGCCAGCTGCCGGCGCGGGCGGTCGAAACCCCGGCCGGCGCCGCAACCGGTCAACGGGGGCGGGGGCCGGTTCAGGCCGAGCGCGTTCCAGCAGGCGGTGAACTCCAGCGGGGACAGCCGCACCGCGGCCGCTGCCACGGCGTCAGGGTGAGCCGCTGCCACGGCGTCAGGGTGAGCCTCAGCCGCAGCCTCGGGGTGCGCTGCTGCCTCGGTGTCGGGCTGTGCCCCGGTCCTGTCCGTCATGTCTCCCCCTGGGCTCGCCTGGTGGGCCATGGACGTTCGTATCCTGCACCCACCGGCCCCGGACCGGAGACAACTAAAACGGGGGAGAGCTAAGCGGGGAGATCAGAACCGGGGGTGTTCGCCGCGCAGTACGACACGGGGGCCGTCCGGCGCGGTCTGCACGTCCTTGGTCCGCTGCACGTCGCCGAGCACCCAGGCGGGCATGTGCCGCGCGGTGAGCATGGCCATCGCGCGGTCCACGTCGTCCGGAGCGAGCACGGCGACCATGCCGACGCCCATGTTGAACGTCTTCTCCATCTCGGCGCGCTCGACGCGGCCCCGGGCGGCGATCATCTTGAACACCGGCGCCGGCGTCCAGCTGCCCCGGTCGCACACCGCCGCGAGGCCCTTGGGCAGCACCCGGGACAGGTTGCGGGCCAGGCCGCCGCCGGTGATGTGGGCGAAGGTGCGGACCTCGGTCTCGGCGGCCACCGCGAGGCAGTCCAGCGCGTAGATCCGGGTCGGCTCCAGCAGTTCCTCGCCGAGCGTGCGGCCGAACTCCTCGACCTGCTCGGTGAGCGGCAGTCGGGCCAGCTCGAGCAGCACGTGCCTGGCCAGGGAGTATCCGTTGGAGTGCAGCCCGGAGGAGCCCATCGCGACGATCACATCACCGGGGCGGACCCGCTCGGGGCCGAGCATCCGGTCCGCCTCCACGATGCCGACGCCGGAGGCGGACAGGTCGTAGTGGCCGGCCTGCATCAGCCCGGGGTGTTCGGCCGTCTCGCCGCCGAGCAGCGCGCAGCCGCTGCGCTGGCAGCCGTCCGCGATGCCCTTCACGATCGCCGAGATCTGCTCCGGGACCAGGGTGCCGCAGGCGATGTAGTCCTGCAGGAACAGTGGCTCGGCGCCGCACACCACCAGGTCGTCGACGACCATGGCGACCAGGTCGAGGCCGATGGTGTCGTGCTTGTCCAGCGCCTGGGCGATGGCCAGCTTGGTGCCGACGCCGTCGGTGGACGCGGCCAGCACCGGTTCGGTGTAGCGGTCCATCTTGAGCTTGAACAGCCCGGCGAAGCCGCCGATGCCGCCCATCACCTCGGGCCGGCTGGCTTTCTCGGTCCACGGCCGGAACTGCTCGACGGCCCGTTCCCCGGCGTCGATATCCACTCCGGCGGCCGCGTAGCTGGCGTGCGGTGACGCTCTGGTGGGATCGGGGCTGGGGGGTGACACGGGCATGGCGGAGTGACTCCGGTGGATCTCGGCAATGGGTCGGGGTGCCAGGACAGGCTACGGCTGTCGCATGGCGCCAGCCGCACCGTACCCGGCGGCGAGTGACCCGTCGTCCGAAATGATGTCCTCGAGCAGGTGCTTGCCGAGGCTGGCCTCGTCCGGCAGCGGGATCGGGTAGTTGCCGTCGAAACAGGCCGCGCAGAGCCGGCTGGCCGGCTGTTCGGTGGCCTTGATCAGGCCTTCCAGGGACACGTAGCCCAGGGTGTCGGCGCCGATCGAGCGCCGCACGCCGTCCATGTCCAGGTCGCCGGCGACCAGCTCGGCGCGGCTGGCGAAGTCGATGCCGTAGAAGCACGGCCAGCGCACCGGCGGCGACGCGATGCGCACGTGCACCTCGAGCGCGCCGGCCTCGCGCAGCATCCGGACCAGGGCGCGCTGGGTGTTGCCGCGCACGATGGAATCGTCGACGACGATCAGGCGCTTGCCCCGGATCACCTCGCGCAGCGGGTTGAGCTTGAGCCGGATACCGAGCTGGCGGATGGTCTGCGACGGCTGGATGAACGTGCGGCCGACGTAGGCGTTCTTGACCAGGCCCTGGCCGTACGGGATGCCGGACTGCTGCGCGTAGCCGATTGCCGCCGGGGTGCCCGACTCCGGCGTCGGGATCACCAGGTCGGCGTCGACCGGGAACTCGTCGGCCAGCAGCCGCCCGATGGCCACCCGCGCGGAGTGCACGGAGCGGCCGGCGATCGTGGTGTCCGGGCGGGCCAGGTAGACGTACTCGAAGACGCAGCCCTTCGGCTCCGGCGCGGCGAAGCGGCGGCTGCGCAGCCCGTTCTCATCGATGGCGAGCAGCTCGCCGGGCTCCACCTCACGCACGAAGCTGGCGCCGACGATGTCCAGCGCGGCGGTCTCGCTGGCCAGTACCCAGCCGCGCTCGAGGCGGCCGAGCACCAGCGGGCGCACCCCGTGCGGGTCGCGGGCGGCGTACAACGTCGACTCGTCGGCGAACACCAGCGAGAACGCGCCGCGGACCCGGGGCAGCAGCCGGACGGCGGCCTCCTCGATTCCGATGTCGGCGGCGGTGGCCGCGAGCAGCTCGGAGATCAGGTCGGAGTCGGTGGTCGAGGCGGCCCGGCCGTTCTGCCGGGGCTTGCCGACCAGCTTGTCCACCTCGTCGCGCAGCTCGGCGGTGTTCACCAGGTTGCCGTTGTGGCCGAGTACCAGTCCGCTGCCGGTGTCCGTGGTGCGGAACGTCGGCTGGGCGTTTTCCCAGGTCGTCGAGCCGGTGGTGGAGTAGCGCGTGTGCCCGACCGCGAGGTGGCCGCGCAGCGAGCTGAGCGTCTGCTCGTCGAATACCTGGCTGACCAGCCCAAGATCCTTGAACACCACGAGCTGCCGACCGTCGCTGACCGCGATGCCGGCGGCCTCCTGGCCGCGGTGCTGGAGTGCGAAGAGCCCGAAGTAGGTGAGCTTGGCTACCTCTTCGCCCGGCGCCCACACGCCGAATACGCCGCATTCCTCACGAGGCTCGTTCTCGGTCGATTCGTCGGAGGTCTCGGGGCCGTTGACAGTCTCTGGCACGCGCGGTTCCAACGCTCGCTCCCGGCACGGTTGCAGTGATCTGACCTTGATCTGGCGTGTTCGCTCGGTTCCGGTGATCGCGGACGTACTCCCATTCTAGACGGGTATTCGCCCACTCGGGTGTCTTGGTGCGGCGACTCACCGGCACGGGTCGGGCCGTTGGCCGGTGGTGGCCCACCGGTGGCGGAGCGCGACCGCGGCGGTCGGTATGGGGCTGGACCGGGCACCCACGTGTACGTCCGGTAGCACGGGATGTACCCCGCGTAGCTGAGAGGTGACGCCTGATCGGCTCAGGGTGGGCCGTTCCAGGTCCGCTCGGCCAGCCGCGGTTCAGCCGGCGAGGGGGCGGCGCAGCAGCGGCGCGAGCTGGCTGGCCGGCACCGGATCGCCGTACCAATGGCCTTGGCCGACGTCACAGCCCAGCGCCCGCAGCCGGCGGGCCTGCGCGGCGGTCTCCACCCACTCAGCGGTGACCACCAGGTCCAGCGCGTGCGCCATGCTGATCAGCGCGGCGACAATCTTGCTGTCCGGGGTGTCCAACAGCTCGGTCGGGCCGTCCGAGCCCGGGGCCAGGTCCGCGGCCGCATCCCAGCCCAGGTCGGCGGCCAGCGCCGGGGTCAACCCGGACGTCAGTCCGGCGGAGAGTCCGTGCGGGAGCCCCGGTGCCAGGGTGGGGGCCAGCTCCGGCGGCAGCCCGGTCGACAACTCCGCGCCGAACCCGGCGGACAACCCCGAGGGTCGTTCCGAGGGCAGCTCACCGGCCGTCTCGCGCAGCCCCCGGATGAACGAGCCGTCGATCTTCAACCCGTGCACCGGGAGTCTGCGCAGGTAGGACAGGCTGGAGTAGCCGGTGCCGAAATCGTCGATGGCCAGCCGAACGCCCATCTCACGCAGCGTCCGCAGGGTGTCCGAAGCGGCCGACTCGTCCACCAGCACCGCCCGTTCGGTGATCTCCAGCTGCAGCTGGCCAGGGTGCAGCCCGGTGTCGGCGAGCACCGTGGACACCTCGGTCAGCCAACCCGGCTCGGCCAGCTGCCGGGGCGCTACGTTCACGCTCACGTACGGCGCGCCCCGCCCCAGCTCGTCGGCCCAGCGGCGGGCCTGCCGGCACGCCTCGGTGAGCACCCAGCGGCCCAGCGGCACGATCGACCCGTTGCGCTCGGCGAGCTCGATGAACCGGGCCGGGCCGAGCAGCCCGTGCTCCGGGTGCCGCCAGCGGACCAGCGCCTCCACCCCGGTCATGGTGCCGGTGGCCAGCTCCACCAGCGGCTGGTAGTAGAGGTGGAACTCGTCCCGGTCCACCGCCCCCGGCACGCTCGCGGCCAGCGCGAACCGGGTGGTTTCGCCGGCGTCGCGCTCCGCGTCGAACACCGCCCAGCGGCCGCCGCCGGCCCCCTTCGCCCAGGACCGGGCAGCGTCGGCGGCGCGCTGCAGCTCGCCCGGCCAGGTGTTGGTCACCGCGCTCTCCGCGATACCGAGACTGGCGGTGATGGACAACCGCTGGGAGCCGATCACGAATGGTGGCAGCAGCCCGGACAGCACCCGCTCGGCCAGCTCGGACAGGTACCCGACGCTCGGCGGGTCGGTGACCAGCACGGCGAACTCGTCTCCGCCGGTGCGGGTGACCAGGTGCCCGCCGGCCAGCAGCTGCAGCCGGCCGGCCACCGCGAGCAGCAGCTGGTCGCCGACCTGGTGGCCGAGCGAGTCGTTGATCGCCCGGAACCCGTCCAGGTCCAGGTGGCAGAGCCCGACCCGGTTCGCCGTGGAGTCCTCGGAGAACGCCCAGCGCAGCTGCTCGTTCATCAGCGCGCGGTTGGGCAGCCGGGTCAGCTGGTCGTGGTAGGTCTGGTGGCGCAGCCGGGAACGCAGCTGGTGGCGCTCGGTCACGTCCTCCACCACGCCGATCACGTAGTCCGGCTCGCCGGATTCCTTGCGCACCAGCGAGGCGGTGACGAACGCCCAGATCACCGTGCCGTCCAGCCGGACGAACCGGGTCTCGCCGTGCACGCTGTCCCGCCCGCCGGTGACCAGCTCGCGGAAGCCGTTGATCATCGCCGGAGCGTCCTCGGGGTGCACGTGGTCGGTGATCGGCCGGGGGGTCGGCACCGGCTCGGTCACGTTGAACAGCCGGTACAGCGCCGGGTTGACGTCCAGCACGTGCCCGTCCAGCGCGATCAGTGCGATGCCGACGCCGGCCTCGGTGAAGATTGCCCGGAACCGCTTCTCGCTGTCCCGCAGCGCGACCTCGGCCTCCCGGCGGGTCTGCAGCACCGCGCCGAGCAGCTGCTCCTGCTCGATCTGGGTGCGTTCCCGCAGGCCATCGGCGTAGCCGGCGGCCAGCTCGCCGACCAGTTCACCGATCCGGTCGGCCGGGTCGGCAACGTCGAACAGCTGGGGGCCCCGGGTACGGATCAGCCGCAGGCTGGTCTGCAGCGCGTTCGGGCCGCGGAAGCGGGCGTCGGCCAGCCGCGAGCCGAGCCGGCGGGCCGCGTCGGGGTCCAGCCGAGGCGCGCGGAGCAACTTGACCAGCTCGGTGGTCAACGGGGTGAGCGAGGAGATGGCGTCGGAGGGGCCCCAAGCGAGGTAACAGGCCTCACCCAAGGCGCCGGCCCACTCACGCGTGAACTGGCCGATGGCCCGTACAGCGCGTGATCGGTATCCCCCGACCTGTGGCACTGCAAAGCCCCTTTCGGCCGACCGGCGTGCCGATTGGCCTAATCCTGAGGCTTGCTGCGCCCGCACGCTACCGCTGCAGGGAAGTCATCACTCGAATCGGGGATAGAGTTGATTACTGTGCGTCGCGAAGACGGGACGCTATGCCGAGCGGGAGTAACTTGCCTACTTCGTTCGCGCGATGCCCGGAGGCGGACACCGCCGCTCGTTCGACGGCGGTTGGCCAGTCGATCCGCCCGGTCGCCAGCGCCAGCCAGGTCCGGGGATCGGTTTCCACCACGTGCGGCGGCGTGCCCCGGGTGTGCGCCCCACCGGCCAGGCACTGGACCGCGGCGAACGGCGGCACCCGCACTTCGACGGCCTTGCCCGGGTGGTGCTGCGCGAACGCCCGCAGCGAGGTGCGCACCGCGGTGGCCAGCACCGGGCGGGGAGGTTGCCCGGCGGTTCCATCCAGCCAGTCGAGCACCGGTACCAGGGCGGCCCGCAGCGCCGTGGCGTCGATCGTCTTGGTCGTGGCCATGTCCGGTCCACCTTAGGCTGGTATCCGTGGTCAGAGCGGTGTGCCGGATGCTGGCGGCCGGCGGGGTGGGGTACGGGCTCTGGCGGCGCAGGCTGGCTCGGCTGGACCGAATGCCCGACGACTTCGCCGCGTACTGGAATCGCCGCGCCCGCCGTCCGGGCGAGCTGCGCTACGTGGCACTGGGCGACTCGCTGTCGCAGGGCCTGAGTGCGCGGCGGCCGGAGCGCGGGTTCGTCGGGCTGCTCGCCGACCAGCTGGCCGCCCGGACCGGGCGAGGTGTGGCGGTACTCAACTGGTCGGCCACCGGCGCCACGGTCGCCGATGTGCTGGCCGACCAGCTACCTCGGCTGGCCGCGCTGGAGGGCGCCGCCCCGTACCTGGTGACCGTGTGCGTGGGCAGCAACGACGTGGCCCGGACGGACCCCGAGCGGTTCCGTGCCGACTTCCGGGCGCTCTGCGCGGGGCTGCCGGCCGGTGCGTTGGTGGCCGACCTCCCCGATTTCCGGCGCGGGCCGCACCGGGTGGCCGCCGCCGGCTACGCCCGGATCTGCCGCGAGGTGCTCGCCGAGTTCCCCGCGCTGGTCGGGGTGGCACTCGAGCGGGCCACGCGGACCATCGGGGTGCGCGAGCTCGGGTCGGACCTGGTGCACCCGGGCGACCTCGGGCACCGCCGGTATGCCGCCGCATTCGCCGAAACCCGTGAGTGGTTAGCGTTGCTATGACAACGCTAACCACTCACGGGTGCGGAACGCGCGAGGCCCGCGCCGAGTGGGGAGCTCGGCGCGGGCCTCGCATGGGAACTGGCTAGCGGGATCAGCCGCCGCCGCGACCACCTCCGCCGCCGCCGCCACCGCCGCCGGGGGCGCTGGGGGCGCCGGAGACCTGCGCCTGGGGCAGCTGGATCTCCTGCCCCTCGTTCAGGCCGGACAGCACCTGGGTGCTGTCGTCGCCGACCATGCCGGGCTGGAACTCGCGCTGCACCGGCTTGCCATCCGGGCCGGGCACGTTCACGAACGTCCGGCCGCCCTGACGAATGATCGCCGAGTTGGGCACGGTGAGCACGTTGTCGAC
>Ga0137415_10001634_pt1 | contig 22194 bp, 26 predicted proteins | sample CZODoug3_1_1_16f_FD_183082 | JGI IMG/M metagenome (GOLD analysis project Ga0137415, IMG submission 183082) | Vadose zone soil fungal communities from Angelo Coast Range Reserve, California, USA - CZODoug3_1_1_16fungal (Hybrid Assembly) | ecosystem: Environmental > Terrestrial > Soil > Vadose...
GCGATCGAGCCGACGACGAGCAAGCCCACGCTTACATCCGTTCCGGGGCGCGGATCCCCAAAAGAGAGAGGCCATTCGCGAGCACCTGTTGGACGGCGCGCGCGAGGACGAGCCGGGCCGCTTCTTCCGGCTCCCCCAACACGCGGTACTTGTGATACCACGCGTGCGCCAGCCGGGCCAGTCCCTCGAGATATCCCGTGATGCGATGGGGTTCGTAGGCGGCGGCCGCGCGCCGCACGACGTCGGGAAACTCGGCGAGCTCCTTCACCAGCGCGACCTCTTCCGGCTGCGTGAGGACGGACAGATTCACTCCATCCGTCCGCACGCTGCCCGGCTCCCGTCCGGCCACCCGGAAGATGCCGGACATGCGTGCATGGGCCATCTGCACGTAGAAAACCGGATTCTCCTCGGTTTGACTCTTCGCGAGATCGACGTCGAACACGAATTGGGAATCGCCGCGCTTCATCAGGAAGAAATAGCGTGCCGCATCCACGCCGGTTTCCTCGAACAGATCACGCAGCGATACGAATTCCCCGCTGCGCTTGGAAAAGCGCACCTCTTCCCCACCCCGCATCACGCGCACGAGCTGCACGATCTCGACGTGGAAGAACTCGTCGGGATACTCGAGCGCCTGTAACGCCGCGCGCATGCGCGGAATGTAGCCGTGGTGATCTGCTCCCCAGACGTCGATCGCTTTCACGAAGCCGCGTTCGTGCTTGTCGCGGTGATACGCGATATCGGGGACGAGATAGGTAAAGGTGCCGTCGCTCTTCTTGAGCACGCGATCCTTGTCGTCGCCGAGGGCGGTCGTGCGGAGCCAGAGTGCCCCGTCCGCCTCGAACGTATGGCCTTTGGCCGCTAGCTCGGCGAGTGTGGCGTCGATCAGGCGTCGTTCGTAAATCGCTGACTCGCGGGACACGACGTCGAAACGGACACCGAACTGCCGCAGATCCTCATCCTGTTCGGCGCGCTGCGCGCTCACACCGATCTCCCGGCTGCGGCGCACGCCTTCGTCCTCTGGTAGGTCAGCGAAGCGCTTCCCTTCCTTCTTTAGAATCGTTGCAGCCAGCTCGCTCAGATACTCGCCATGGTAGCCGCCTTCGGGGATGGTGCCCGTCCGTCCCGCCTGCTGCTGCACCCGCGCCCAGAGTGACCGAGCCATCTTGTCGATCTGTGTGCCCGCGTCGTTGACGTAGAACTCCCGCGTGACCGACCAGCCGGTCCACTCGAGGAGCGCAGCGATGCCGTCGCCGAGCGCGGCCCCTCGCCCGTGGCCGACGTGCAGCGGCCCTGTAGGGTTAGCGGAGACGAACTCAACGTTGATCTTCTCCTTCCGGCCGACATCACTCTTTCCATAATCCTTGCCCGCCGCGATGATGGACGGCAGCACGCCGACGACCTGCTCCCCGGCCAGGAAGAAGTTGATGAATCCCGGCCCCGCGATCTCGGTTTTGCGAACGAGACCCGACGGCAGCTCGACCGTCGCGACGAGACGCTCCGCGATGGCGCGCGGCTTCTGGCCCAACGTCTTGGCCAGGGTCAGCGCGAGGTTCGTCGCGAGATCGCCATGCGTCGGATCGCGGGGCCGCTCGAGGGCGACCTCGACATCGGCGGGGGGCGCGCCCAATCGTGACGCCGCTTGCGCCAGCGCCGCACGGATCGTCTCGAGTGCCGTCACTTGTCGGAGCTGGAGTCTTTCTTTGGCGACGGCTTCGAGTCGCCGGGCTTTGCAGTCTTCTCGGCTTTCTCCGCCGTATTGTCGGCCTTTTCCGTTGATCCCGCGGGCCGTTTGTAGTCGGTCGCGTAGAACCCGGAGCCCTTGAAATGAACGCCGGCGCCGCCCGAGATCAGCCGCTCCGCGCGCTTGCCGCACACTGGGCACTTCGCGTGGCGCTTACTCGTGATGCGCGGAAACGTTTTTTCAAACAGGTGCCCGTTCGGACACTTGTATTCATAGGTTGGCATCGGTCGGGAATCTAACGGCAACTGCGGGGACAACCACTGCAGGACGTCAGCTCGTCTTACGCACGAATTGGAGCGCCCCCGATGGGCATTTCATCACCTGGGCGGCGACGACGTCGGCCGGCTGCAGCTCAGGCCGGATCCACCGTTTGCGCTTGATGTCGAACACGTCCGGCAATCCCCTCACGCACACACCCGAATGGATGCACACGTCGGGGTCAAAGGTGACGATGATGTCGTCGGACTCGTAGGTCTGGCGGGGCTTGGCCATGACTCGAAGCTACTGCCGGCGTCGGCTTTTCTCCATTACCGCCACGGCTCACTGCCGTTTGAAAAACTGGACGGCCCGTTCGTGGCGCTCGGCGGCCGCGCGCGTGGCGAAGGTGCCCAGATTGCGGCGCTTGCCCGTGCGCGGGTTCTTCTTTCTCGAGTATAGCCGGTACTTGCCGGACTGCAGTTTGCGAATCATGGCGTGTTAGATGACGAATGCTAAAGCGGTCAACACCGCGGCCGCAACGAAGGACTTGAAGTACACGGCCCGCGCCTGACGCCGCACCTGTGCCCGCTCGACAGCGTCGGCAATTGCCTGCGCGCCGGCATCCATGTCGCGCTGACCGCGCGACGCGAGCTTCACTCAGGTCCGGTCGCGATCCTGGAAGTACCCCAGGGCGGCGACGAACAAGGGAACGAACAGCACCAGACGCCACCGTTGCCCGACTGCGCCGAGCAGCAGCGCAGCACCCAATGCGATGCTGACGCCGAGGGCGATGTGTCCGAAGCGGCGGCGTTTGCGCCGCTCCCCCGGCCCAATGTTGGCGCTTCTCAACGGGGAGGTGGCGGAGGAGCGGCGGGCGGCGGCTCAACGGCGGCCTGTTTGGCCCGATTGATTCGGATGATGCCGCGGATGATGAAGAACACGCCGAGCGCGTCGAACAGGATGCTCAGGATCGTGAAATCGCCACGGAATACGGAATCGCCCCGCACTAACCCGATCGCAATGAGCACCGCGCCCCAGAAGATGTCCTTCACGATCGCCTCCCTGGTTGGGGATCAGCTAGTCTAACCCTGGTCCGCCTCCGGAGCTAATGCCACGTCGCGGCGACCGACGGAACCATGTTGGAGTATTAGCTGGGAGCAAGACGCGACCTACACAATCCGACACTTCCTGGAGCGAATATGCGATTGATGACGAGAATCACGACGGCCGCGGCGGCGCTTGCCCTCGCCGTGACGGTAAAGGCAGCCCCGCTGTTTGCAGCGGTGCAGGATGCGAAGATCGAAATCAAGACGACAGAGAGTCACGGCACCTGGTACACGCAGCCGGTGTGGATTGCGATCGGCATCATCGCGCTCGTCCTGATCATCGCGCTGATCGCGATGGCCGGCCGGCGGGACAACACGACGGTCGTGAAGTAGCGTCTAGCCCTGGGGTCGCGTGAGCCGCAGCTCGGCCCACGCGACCTCACGGGCTTCGATGACGGTCCGGACCTGGCGTTCGCGCGCCGTGAGCGGCGCACCGCCGGTCTTCACCTCGAGAAACACGACGCGCCGCACCTCGCCCGCGGCGAGCCCGTCGAACACGACGAGATCGACCGGGCTGCCAAGAAATCGCGCATCCTTGGGATTGAATCCGAATTCGGGGAGATACGGCACCAGCTGCTCGTGCACTTTGCCGGCGGTGACCGCCAGGCTGCGTTGCACGGCATTCTCGCGAATCGCCGCGCTATAGCGCGCCTTCCACACCAGGAAATAGAGCCAGGCAATCACGATGCCGATGGCGATGCCGAGCAACAGGTCGAGCCGGCTGGTCACGATGACTCCTCTTCATGCCTGTACCCGTTTCCACGGCCACCAGTGTTGCAGTGGCGGGGCAAAGCTTGCGAGGGCGAGGGCAGCGCCGAGCACGCCCGCGAGCAGAAAGATGCCGTAATTGAGATGATGCACGTGCGTGCCGTGCACGTGCAAGTAAAAACCCGCCATGCGCTGGCCACGCATCAGAAAGCTCACGACCCGAGCGGCGACGAAGGTCAGCAGGAAGCTGAGAAGCGCGAGCCGTGCCAGCGGGCGGGTATTGGTTGGGAGCATACGCTCCCTGTAGACCCCGACTAGTGCCTGTGCGTCAACCGCCCGACGACATAGCCTAACCCCGCGCCTAACGCGCCACCGACTGCGGCACCCCCCACGGTCGAGCCCGTACAGCTGCGGTTCTGCGCCGGTTCAATCGGGACCGGTTGGGTCTTGCACGCCTCGTGCAGCGCCCATCCCCCGACGGCTCCGAAGAAGGCGGCCCCGATCACCGCTCCGGCAATCCGGTAGTCGGCGGCCGGCACGAGCTCCTTCGCGAGGGTCGGGCGGTCAGCCACGCGACTCCAGCTCAACGTACGTGTGTCGAGGTACTGTGCCGCAGCGGCAACAGGAAAGGACAACGCAGCGGTGATGAGGGCTGAACCAGCGACAACCAACCGCCAATTCAGACGGAGCATATCTGCACCGCCTCACGCAACGAACGCAGCGGCTCGCGCGTGGGCACGAACTCGTGCGCCACGAACCCGGTGAACCCCGTGTCGGCGATCGCGCGCGCCACGGCGTGGTAATTCAGCTCCTGGGAGTCGTCGATCTCGTGGCGGCCGGGGACGCCGCCGGTGTGGAAGTGGCCGATGTGACTCGCGTGCTCGCGAATCGTGCGAATCACGTCGCCTTCCATGATCTGCATGTGATAGATGTCGTAGAGCAGCTTCACGCGCGGCGATGCCACCGCCTCGATGATGGCGGCGCCGAAGGCCGTGCGGTCGCCCTGATAGTCCTTGTGATCGACCTTGCTGTTCAGCAGCTCCACGCAGATCGTCACGCCGTACCGCTCTGCCGCCGGCGCGATACGCTTGAGTCCCGCCACGCACGCCTCCGTCGCCTGCGCGTCGCTGCGTCCCTGGCGGTTGCCGAACATCGCGATGAGGTTGGGAACGCCGTGCTGCTGCGCGAGGGGCAGCGCGCGCTCCAGCTCGCCGACCAGCAAATCGTGGTTTGCCGGGTCGTTGAAGCCGCGCGGAATGAAATCGTCGCGCATGGCCGCGTATCCCATGGAACAGACCAGCCCGTGCTCGCGGACGATCGGCCAGTCCTCGGAGGCGAGCAGGTCGATGCCGGCAAGACCCATGCTCTTCCCGGCTTTGCACAGATCGGGAAGGGGAATGGAACGGTAGCACCAGCGGGAGGCGGATTGTTTGAGGCGGAAGGTTGGAATGTTGGAAGGTTGGACGGTCTGATAGGGCAGAACCGTGACGGCCAACGCTCCCGCGGCTACGCTGAGCGCCTCACGTCGTGTCACGGGAGCACCTTCCAACCTTCCAACCTTCCCACGCATTTAGAATTCCAGGTTCTTCAAATAGTTATAGCTCGCCGCGATGTCTTCGAACGGCTGGGGCGGCTGATCATGCTCCACGAAGAAGTGTTTGATGCCGGCCTGATCCCGCTTCGCGAAGATGCGTTTCCAGTCGATCTTCCCCTGTCCCACGTCCACCATCTTGTGCTCGGGCGGGCCGGCCGAGTCTTTCACGTGGACCAGCGGAATTCTGCCGGGCCAGCGCGCGAAATACGCGAGCGGGTCCTGGCCGGCCTTGGTCATCCAATAGAGATCGATTTCGAGCTGTACGAGCTTGGGATCGGTGTTCTGCAGCAGGACGTCGTAGGGGACCTGCCCCTCCAGCTTCGGAAACTCGAAATCGTGGTTGTGGTAGGCGAACTGAATGCCCGCATCGTGCGCCGCCTGTGCCGCCCGATTGAATTCGGCCGCGATCTGTTTCCAGGCGTCCAGCGTCATGCGCCGCTCCTGCGGAATCCACGGCATGACGATGTACTCGTGACCGATCGTATGCGCGGCGTCGAGCGACGCCTTCCACGCATCGGGGGACAGGTCCGCGACGTGCGTCGACGGCGCCGCGAGTCCGTGCCGGTCGAGGATGGCGCGCACATCCGCCGGTGCGTGGCTGAAGTACCCGGCGAATTCGACCTCCTTGTACCCGATCTCCGCGACGCGGGCGAGTGTGCCCTCGAAATCCGCTTTCATCTGATCGCGTACGGAGTAGAGCTGAATCCCGACCTTGTCGAGACGTGTGGCGTGCGGCGTGCGGTAGATGCCTGAACAGGTAATCGCTACCCCGGCACCGGCGACGGTCTGGACGAATTCCCGGCGATCCATCCTGCCTCCTCGTGTCATAGCTCGTGTCGTGTCATGGCGTCGACGGCATAAGCCGCCGCGCGCGCGGTGAGTGCCATGTACGTAATCGATGGATTCTGACACGCCGTCGACGCCATGCAGGCGCCGTCGGTGATGAACAGGTTCGGCACATCCCAGCATTGATTGTGCGCGTTGAGCACCGACGTCTTGGCATCCTTCCCCATGCGCGCGGTGCCCATCTCGTGGATGACGAGTCCCGGCGGGTTGTCGCTGGTATACGGCTGGATGTCGTGCGCGCCCGCCTCCGCCAGCATCTCGGCGGCGGTAATCGACATGTCGTGGACCAGCGCCTTCTCATTCTCGCCATAGGCGCAGCTGATCCGGGCGACCGGAATGCCCCACGCGTCCACCTTGGTCTTGTCGATCTCGACGGCGTTCTCTTCTTTCGGGAGCATTTCGCCGAAGCCGTACAGGCTGAAGCCCCAGGGACCGGGACGCCGCAGCGACTTCTTGAAATCGGCGCCGAAGCCCGCCTGCTCGACGCCGCGCCCCCAGTCGGACCGCCCGCCGCCACCCTGGAACCCGTAGCCACGCAGGAACTTGGCCTTGGGGCTCCCCGCGCCGAGGTTGCGGAAGCGCGGCACGTAGATCCCGTTGGGGCGATTGCCGATCGTGTCGCGGTCGGCGGGCCCGTCGATCCGGCCGCTGGCGCCGCCCCCCATGATGTGATCCATCAGATTCTTGCCGACCTGGCCGCTCGAATTGGCGAATCCATTGCCGGAGTTGAGCAAGATCCTGGCCGACTCGATGGTGGACGCGCACAGGAAGATGACGCGCGCCTGGAACTCGAGCGCGTGCTTCGTCTGCCCATCGATGACGCGTACGCCGGTCGCCCGGCTGCGCCGCTTGTCGTAGGTGATGCTGTGCACGACGCTGTACGGCCGCAGGGTGAGGCGGCCGGTCGCCTGCGCGGCGGGCAGCGTGGCGTTGACGCTCGAGAAGTAGGAGCGCGTGATGCAGCCGCGATGGCACGGCCCGCAGTAGTGGCACGGCGCCCGGCCGTTATGCGCCTCGGTGAGCACGGCGCAGCGGCCGATCGTGACCATCCGTTCGCCCGGCCACGCGCGTCCGACCGCGTCCCGCACCGATTGCTCGACGCAGTTGAGCGCCATCGGCTTGAGGAACTTGCCGTCGGGCAGCTGCGGCAGCCCTTCCGCCTGGCCGCTGATCCCGACGAACGTCTCGACGTAGTCGTACCACGGCGCGATGTCGGCGTAGCGAATCGGCCAGTCGACGCCAATGCCCTCGCGCGCGTTGGCCTCGAAATCGAGATCGCTCCAGCGATAGACCTGCCGCCCCCACATGATCGAGCGCCCGCCGACCTGGCGGCCGCGAATCCACGAGAACGGTTTGTCGGGAGGCGTGGTGTACGGGTTTTCGAGGTCGTTCACGAAAAACTTGTAGGCCATCTCGTCGCACGCATAGCACTGCTGCTGGATCGGCTGTTCCTTGGCCAATCGCTTGCGGTCGCCCATGCCGCGGAACTTCATCTCCCACATCGGCACGTGCTCGACGTAGTCGCGTTCGGGGTTGATCGGCCGGCCCGCCTCGAGCACGAGCGTCTGCAGCCCGCGCTCGCTCAGCTCCTTCGCCGCCCAGCCGCCCGAGATCCCTGAGCCGATTACAATGGCGTCGTAAGTTTTCATGGTTCGAGGGGGTAGCAGGGTTCGAAGCGGCCCGGCACGACGCGGTAATGCAGCTCCGAGGTCGCACCGACTTCCGACGTGTAGTAGCCGGTCAGCGTCAGCCACTTCATGCCCTGAAAGAAATTCTTGGACGTATCACTCTTCGTGTCACGCAGCCGTGCCAGCTCGTAGTCCAGATCCTCGAGTATCTCCGCCTGCTGCTGCGGCGTGCACCCGACGAAGTCCTTCCCGAACGACGCGCGGCTGCGCTCGTCCACGTTCGCGAGGCCGGCGGTGAACATCTGCCGCTGGTCCTCATCGCCCCACTCGGCAAGCATGACGTCGATGAAGGCCGGCACGCCCGCGTCGCGCGCGCCCGGCGTGTCGGTCTTCGGAATGATGAGCTCGGCAATTGTGGCGACGGTTTCATTCTGATGGGGAGTCAACGCGCGCAGCATCCCAAGGCGTGCGCGTTGATGAACGGTGCGCCCGACTGCCAGCAACTTGTCGGGGAGCGCAGCCGTCCCGGCGAGCAGGAGCAGTACGTCGCGCCGGTTCATCGCCATTCCTCTCGAAGGGGTGCCTTAAGTTGGCATCCCCTCCCGGGACCCCGCTAGCCTAACGACGCTGCTGCGCAAACAGCCAGTTCCGGAATTCCTCGGACGCGTACGCGGCATCCCACGAATTGTGGTTCAAGCCCAGGAGCTCCGTGTAGTGCACGTCGGCGCCGGCCGCCTTGAGCGCAGCCGCGGGCTCGCGAGATCCGTTCACGGGGACGACTTGATCCATCTCACCATGGAAGATCCAAACTGAAACCTTTGCGAGCCGCTGAGCCAACGCCGGCATCACCGCGGCGCTATCTCCGGGCACCGCAGGTACCGAACCCTTGAATTGCGGCCACTCTCGCACCCAGCCGCAAATCGGTACGATGGCGGCGAACAGCTCGGGATGCCTGTACGCAACGTACCACGTGCCGTGTCCGCCCATCGAGAGGCCGGTGAGGTAGATGCGATTCGGATCCACGTGGAACTCGCGCATCGTCTGCTGCAGCGCGGCGACAGCCATCTCGCCCGGCGCCCCGACCCACTGCGAATCGGGCGGCACCTGCGGGAACACCACGATCGCCGGATAGCGCGACGGATTCTGCCGGATTGCGGGGCCGAGGCCGACGTTCGTCTGCAACAGGCCGTCGTTGCCCCGCTCCCCTGCCCCATGCAAGAAGAGTATTGCAGGCCACGTCGGCTTCGTTTGATAGTCGGCCGGCACGTAGACCTGATAGTGATACGCGCGGCCCGCGACGGTGATGTTCCGGTCGAGGAATCCCGTTTGCACCTGTTGCATCGCAGCGCCAATGCCGAGCAGCAGCAAAAGCATGGTCCCTCCTACCAGGGTGGCGGCGTGCCCGGCTGCATCCCGACGTCACGACGGCGATCGAGCGCAGCGAGCACCTTATCGACCGCCAGCACGAGCAGCTCATAGAGCCCGAGCGCGACGGTAACCATCAGTACACCGACGACGATTGCGGCGGCCAGCGGCGTCCCCGACTCCAGCAAATCTTTCTTATGATTCTCGAAGTCGTCGACGTATTCCTTCAGCGTCAGGCTGCTGCCCTTCGCTGCGTCGCTCGCCAGGCTCTTCCCCACGGCGTAGCCGGTGACGATACCCAGCAGCACCGCAACGATCAGGCGCGCCGCGATCTTCCGTGCCATCCACCCTCCTCAATTCGTTGATGGGGACCAGTCAACGCGGATCATGCACACCCCACGCGGCGCGGAATACGTCGCTGATTTCGCCGAGTGTCGCGCGCGCCCGCACGGCATCGAGAATCGGCTCCATCAGCGGCGCGCCGGGCTCGCGAGCCGCTGCCTCCAATGCGCCGAGCGTGCTCGTCACCCTTCCCCCTTCCCTCTTCCCCCGTAACTCCGCCAGGCGACGCCGCTGCTGATCCGCCAGCCGGGAGTAGTCGGGAGCCGCGATCGGCGGAGCCGGCTCGCCCGTGACATACTCATTCACCCCCACCACGACCTGCTTTCCCGCTTCGATCTCTCGTTGCTGTTCGTAGGCGCTGCGCGCGATCGCTTCCTGAAAGAATCCCCGTTCGATGGCCTGTACAGCACCTCCAGCGGCCTCGACTTCCTCGACCAACTGCCGAGCCTGGGTCTCGATGCGGTCCGTCAACGTCTCCACATAAAAACTGCCACCCAGCGGATCGACGACGTCGGGCACGCCGGTCTCGTGGGCGAGCAGCTGCTGCGTGCGCAGCGCCAGCGTCGCGCTGAGCTCCGTGGGCAGCGCCAGCGCTTCGTCATACGAGTTCGTGTGCAGGGACTGCGTGCCGCCCAGCACCGCGGCCATCGCCTGAATGGCGACGCGCACGACGTTGTTGAGCGGCTGCTGCGCGGTGAGCGTCGCTCCGCCGGTCTGCGCGTGAAAGCGCAGCGGCGCCCCCTTCATGAGCCGCGCCCACAACCGGCGGGCCGCGCGGAACTTGGCGATTTCCTCGAACAGATTCGTATAGGCGGCGAAAAAGAAAGAAAGGCGCGGGGCGAAGTCCTCGATCGCAAGCCCCGCGGACCGCGCAGCGCGCACATACTCGAGCGCGTTGGCAAAGGTGAAGGCAATCTCCTGGACCGCCGTCGCCCCGGCCTCACGCATGTGATAACCCGAAATGGAAATCGGGTTGAAGCTCATTTTGTTAGCGGATGTGAACCGGAAGACATCGGCGACGAGCCGCAGCGACGGCGCGGGGGGATATATGTACGTGCCGCGCGCGATGTACTCCTTGAGAATGTCGTTCTGCAGCGTGCCCTGGAGCTTGGCGAGCGGGACACCCTGTTCCTCTCCCACCGTGACGTACATCGCCAGCAAAATCGCCGCCGTGGCGTTGATCGTCATCGAGGTCGAGACCTTGTCGAGCGGAATGCCGTGGAACAGCCGCTCCAGATCCTCGACGCTGTCGATCGCCACGCCGGCCCGCCCCACCTCCCCTTCCGCCATGCGATGGTCGGAGTCGTAGCCCATCTGCGTCGGCAGGTCGAACGCCACGGAGAGCCCGGTCTGACCCGCGTCGAGCAGGTGACGGAACCGCGCGTTGGTTTCCTCCGCGGTGCCGAAGCCCGCATACTGGCGCATCGTCCACAGCTTGCCGCGGTACATCGTGGGGTAGATCCCGCGCGTAAACGGCGGCTCCCCCGGCGCACTCACATCGTGCAGCGGGGGGCGCCGCGGTTCCCAGTCGTGCGTCATGACTCGCCGAGCACCGCGCGGGCGAAGGCGACGTCCTGCTTCGAGCCGATGATGAGCGGGGTGCGTTGATGCAGCGCGGTGGGCTTGATGTCGAGAATGTCGCCGCGGCCGTCGGTCGCCGCGCCGCCCGCTTGCTCCACCACGAACGCGAGCGGAGCCGCTTCGTAGAGCAGCCGCAGCTTCCCTTCCGGGGACAGCGTGTCGGCTGGATACAAGAAAACGCCGCCCGACATGAGGTTGCGATGAATGTCGGCGACCAGCGATCCGATGTAGCGGGCATTCTTCGCCTGCACCCGTCCCGCATCGCCGTTCTTGAATGCGGCGACGACGCGCTGGATCCCCGGCGCCCACTTGTTCCAGTGACTCTCGTTCACGCTGTAGTACTGGCCGACGTCGGGTGAGCGAATGTCCGGATGCGACAGGAGAAACTCGCCGATCGTGGGGTCGAGCGTGAAGCCATGGACGCCCTGCCCCGTCGTGTACACGAGCATCGTGCTGGAGCCATACAGGATGTAGCCGGCGGCGACCTGCGCGCGGCCTTTCTGCAGACAGTCGGCAAGCGAGCCGGGGCCCTTCTTGGTGGCGCTGCGCCGATGAATGGAGAAGATCGTCCCGATCGAGACGTTGACGCCGATGTTGGTCGAGCCGTCGAGCGGATCGTACATGAGCACGTACTTGCCGCCGCGCCGGTCCTCACGCACCTCGATGGGGATGGGGTGTTCATCCTCCTCCGACGCGACGACGCAGACGCGCCCGGTGTGCTCCACGCTGTGCCGCACCGTCTCGTTGGCGAACACGTCGAGCTTCTGCTGGAGCTCGCCCTGCACGTTGATCGCGCCGAATTCGCCGAGGATGTCGGTGAGGCCGGCTCGGCGCACCTGGCGGGAGATGATCTTCGCGGCGAGGCAAAGATCGTAGAGCAGGTTCGACAGCTCTCCCGTGGCTTCGGGGTGGAGCCGTTCCTGCTCCATGATGAAGCGCTCAATCGTGATGACCGACGTCGGTGATTGCGAGCGTGCCATGACTCGAGACGGTGAAGGTAATCGTGCCCCGCTCATCGGTGCGGAGGACGGTGACGCCATGTGCCCGCAGCCGCGCGAGGGTCTCCGGGGCGGGATGCCCGTAGCGGTTCTTCGCCCCCACGCTGATCACGGCCTCCGCGGGCCGCAGCTCGTCGAGCCAGCGGTCCGAGGTGGCTCCGCGTGACCCGTGATGCCCCACCTTGAGCAGCGTCACGTGGCCGACCCGCCCCGCCAGATGCGCCTCGGTCGGTATCCCCGCGTCTCCGGCCAGCAGCAGTCGCGTCGCGCCATAGGTCACGAGCAGCACGACCGACTCTTCATTGATATCCGTCTGGCTTACCGCCCAGGCGGAGTCCGGACTCAGCACCTCGATCGTGACGCCATCGAGCTCGAGCCGGTCACCGCGTCGAGCCGCATGCCACGCTGCGCCGTCGCCCTCGACGGCGGCGAGGAAGCCGAGATATCCGGCGTCGGGCACCGGCTCCCCCGGCTCGAGCACGAAGGCGGGATCGAACGCGTCGAGTACCGCGGGCAGACCGCCGAAGTGATCGAGATGCGCGTGCGTCGCCACGACACCAGCAAGCTGCGACGCACCGTGGCTGCGCAAAAACGGCACCACGACGCGCCGCCCGGCGTCGCCCTGCGGCCCGCGCGGGCCACCGTCGATCAGCAGCCACCGGCCGGCCGGACTCCGCAACGCCACGGCGTCGCCCTGGCCGACGTCCAGGAAACTTACGGTGAGGCATGAACAATCTGAAAGACGCCGGAGGGCGCCGAAAGACGCCCAAAGCGTCGACAGGGCGGCGACGAATGCGAGCCGGGCCGCGATGGTCCAGTGCCGGCGGGGCGAGTTCCACAGCCACCACGCCAGCGCGAGGACGCCGAGCCATAGGGCGGCGGCGCGCGGGCCGGCAATCATGATGAAATGACCGCCCGGCAGCGCGGCGGCGGCTTTGGCCACGAGGTCGAGCAGCGCCAGACACAGTCCCGCGCCGGCCGCGAGCCAGCTGGAGGAGAGCAGCAGCGCGACCATGAGCCCTGGAACCGCCAGGCCCGCGAGCGGGATGGCGGCGAGGTTCGCCAACACACCGATCGGCGCGACGGTCCCGAAGGTGTACGCGGTGATCGGCGCGGTGCACAGCGTCGCGGCCGCCGCCGGAGCGAGCAGCCGCACGACCTTGTGATGCCGCTCCGTGGCACGCGCCGCCCAAATCACCGCGGCCACCGCCGCCACCGAGAGCCACGCGCCGACCGATTGCACCGACCACGGGTCGCCGAACATCACGCACAACGCCGCCAACGCGACCAATCCTCGGGGTGCAACGACGCGCTGCCGCAGCTTCGCGATATCCAGCATCGCGAGCATCGCCGCCGAACGCGTGGCGGGCGCGGGAAACCCGAGCAGCCAGACGTAGGCGAGCATTACGAGCGTGCCGGACACGAAGCGCACCCGCGCACTCAGCCGCAGCCGCACCAGCACGACATTGAGCCACGCCGCAAAGAACGCGACGTGCAATCCCGAGATCGAGAGCAGGTGAGCCAACCCCGAGCGCGTGTAGCGCTCGCGCAGCTCGGCATCGAGCTCCGCTCGACGCGCGATCACGAGTGCATCGACGAGTGGTGCCTTTGCGCCGAATAGACGCCTACTCCGCTCAGCGACGCGATCGCGCAACGCGCCTCGACCACGCCGCACGGCGTCGAGCTGACGCAGCCGTCGGGCGACGAGAACGCCCCGACTCGCATCGCCGAGGAAGCGGCCCGCCACCACCCACGTTGTGCCGCCGTGCGCTGGATGCCCGTCGGGCCAGCGGATCGTCAGGGTGCCGTGACAGGGCCCGGCTTGGACAGTCCCTTCCACGACGCCGCCTGCCGATGGCGCAGGATCTGACAGTCGGACAATGGCCGCTCGCGCATGTTGGCCGGCGCATGAGGCGCGTTGTTCGCGCAGCGCCGCGCCTCCCCACAGCAGACCCGCCACCAGCATGACGCCGAGCGCCGCACCCAGGGGCGCTCGACGCGCGAGCAAACCCGCGCCCAGGAGAACGGAGAGGACCACTCCCCACTCCCCACTCCCGGAGAGCCCGGCCCAAAGGCCGAGTCCGAACACGACAGTTATCCAGAGGATCGGCGGGCGCACCGCCGACCTAGCTTACAGTTGCGTGGGTTTTGCGCCGCAGCGCGGGGCGGCCGAGACCTTCCGAAAGCCTTCGAGCAGAGCGACGTCGAGCTTCGCTTTTTCCTGATCGCTGGCCAGCGTCAGCTCGGTGAGGATCTCGCCCTGGCGGGTGGAGACGTAGTGCGGGGAAATGCGATTGAGCCCGTAGACGACCACGTCGCTGTGACAGGTTTCGCAGCCGCAGAATTTCGGGAAGCCCTCGCGCAGGCTGTGATACTCCCGCTGCACGACCTCCAGCGTCACGTTGGTTACTGCCACGGGGCGACGAGCTCCGGGTTCTCTCGCTCGAGCGGCCAGGCGGTGAACGTCGAGCCCGTCGTGCCGGTGAAGCGCACGCGCCGGTAGCTGCCGATCCACTCCTCTGGTCCTTCGAGCAGGGCAATCTTGTTGGTCCGCGTGCGGGCCTGCAGCAAGTCGCCGCGCTTGGCGGGGCGCTCGACCAGCACCTCGTGCGTCGTGCCGACGAGGCCGATGTTCTTCTGCCTGGCGACGTGCCGCACGGCGGCGATGAGCCGGCCGATGCGCTCGGTCTTGACCTCTTCCGGCACGTGATCCTTGATCCGCACCGCGGGCGTGCCGTCACGCACGGAGTACTTGAACGTATAGGCGTCGTCGAATGCCACCTGCCCCACCAGCGACAACGTTTCCTGAAATTCGTCTTCCGTTTCGCCGGGGAATCCGACGATGATGTCGGTCGACAGCGCGATGCCGGGTACCGCGGCGCGCAGCGCGGCCACGACGTCGAGATACCGCTCGCGGTCGTAGCGCCGCAGCATCCGCCTGAGCGTGCGCGAGCTGCCGCTTTGCACGGGAAGATGCACGTGCTCGCAGACGGCCGCGGTCTCCGCCATGGCCGCCAGCACACGCGGCGTGAAGTCCGTGGGATACGGCGATGTAAACCGCAGCCGCCGGATGCCGGCGACCGCTCCGACCGCGCGCACCAGATCGGCGAAGTCGTGCTCGCCGTCGTGATAACTGTTGACCGTCTGCCCAAGGAGCGTGACCTCGGTGGTGCCCTGATCCGCCAGCCGCCTGACCTCGCCTACTACATCAGCCAACTTGCGGCTGCGCTCCGGACCACGCGTCATCGGAACGATGCAGAAGGTGCACCGATAATCGCAGCCGCGTTGCACGGTCACGAATGCCGAGATCGGATTGTCCCGAACCGGGGGCACGTCCTCGTAATGCTCCCAGCCCTTGAACGCCACCTCGGCGGCCCGCTCGCCTTCGCGCGCCCGCGCGATCAGCTCGGGCAGCCCGCGGTAGCCGTCAGGCCCGATGACGAGATCCACCTGCGGCACGCGCTCCAGGAGCTTGGGACCGAGGCGCTGCGCCATGCAGCCGACCACGCCGAGGACGTCGCCGGGGCGCTTGTAGCGCTTCAGCTCACCCATGCGCCCCAACACGCGCTGCTCGGCGTGATCGCGGACCGCACAGGTGTTGACCAGCAGCACGTCCGCCTCGGCGGGATCTTCCGTGCGCACGTAGCCCTCGCGCCCCAGGACTCCGAACATCAGCTCGGAATCGGAGACGTTCATCTGGCAGCCGTAAGTCTCGATGTACACGCGCGGCATGGTCAGTTGACGATGACCTCGAAGCGTTGGCGTCCGTCCCACCGGTCCGTATCAAGATAGACGCTCAGATAATCCTGCGTCATCACCTCGACCTGACCCTTGAGCCGGCCCGTGACCACGCCATCCGCCGTCTGCCCGCTGCGGTGCAGGCGATGTGCGGCCGCTTTCGCCTCGCCAAGCTCGCGCAGCTCGCGCGCCCGGGCCCGAATGACCTCGGGCTGCAGCTGCCCGGACAGCTTCGCGGCCGGCGCATCCGGCCGGACAGAAAACGGGAAGACGTGTAAGTACGTAAAAGGCAAGGCGTGCAATAGCGTGACGGAGGCGTGGTGGTCGTCCTCCGTTTCGCCCGGAAATCCCGCGATCACGTCGGCGCCGAGTCCGAAAACCGGCAGTCGCTCGGCGAGCCATTCAATACGCGCGCGATACGACTCGGCCATGTACCAATGCCGGCCCATGCGTTTCAGTATGCGGTTGGAACCAGACTGCAGCGGGGCGTGCAGATGGGCCGCCAGATGCCGGGGGGCTTCGATGAGCAGGCGCGCGAGGGTGTCGTCGACCTCAGTGGCCTCGACGCTGCCCAGACGGAATCGCACACCGGGAATGGCTCCGATGAGTCTTTCAAGGAGCTGTCCCAACGTCACGCCGCACGCCCCGCGCCCCACGTCTTGCCCATACGTCCCGATGTGCACGCCCGTCAGCACGATCTCCGCATGTTGCTCCGCCAGCACGCGTGCTTCTTCTATTAGCTCTTCAACCGACCGCGATCGATTCTTGCCCCGCGCCAGCGTCGTCGCGCAGAACGTGCAGTGCTCGTCGCAGCCATCCTGAATTTTCAGGAGGGCCCGGGTCCGACCGTGCATATGTAAGGGCGTAGCATGCTGCGCCCCTACATGAACCGCCCCATTCAACCCGGCCGCACGCAAGACCATCGCCGGGTCCGCGTTCGGAACCACCGCGCGGACCGACGGCAGCGCGGCAATCGCGCCGTCGTCGAGCGCCGCGGCACATCCCATCACGATCGTTTGCGCGTGACCCGTCTTCGCTACGTGGCGCACGAAGCGGCGCAGCTTGACTTCGCTTTCACTGGTGACGGTGCAGGAATTGATAATGGCGAGATCGGCGAGCGCGGGATCATCGACGACGACGGCGCCACCCGAGTCGAACGCCTGCCGCACGCGCTCCGTGTCGTACTGGTTGGCTTTGCACCCGAAGGTGTGGAAGTAGACGTTCACGGCCGCACGGTCAGCCCCAGCAGGAACGTCCACACACGCTCGGTGAGTCCGGTGCCTTTGCGTTCCAGCCGCTCGAGCCCGAGATCGAGGCGCCCGCGGCCGCCGGAGAACTGCCGCCCGAGCCCCGCGGAGTATCCGACCTCGGTCGGTGTCTTGCCGACGCCGAAGGCGAGCTGCCCGCCGCGCACGCCGAAGCGGAGCAGCGCTCCGGCCGGGCCCAGCTCCGCGCCGGCGGACCAGTTGAACGTATCGTGCGCGTTCGGCCCTGCTCCGGCCCACTTCTGCCATGCCAGCGAGCCCGCGATCCCTGCCTGGGCGCCGGCCCGCCACAACACGCCGGTGCCGTAGGACATCGGCAGATCATTCTCGGCCACCGTGCGGCCGTTGACGTCGGCGCGGAGCTTGGAATCGGAGCGGAACCAGCCGACGAACCGCAGGTCGTGCCTCACATCCACCATCAGGCTCGCCGAGCCACCCAGGCCATTGTACGCCACTTCGTCACGTGTGCTGGACGTGCGGTAATTCGCCGTGTCGGCGAAGCGGCGGGTGGCGATGACGCGCGAGGACCCGGTGATCAGGTGAAACCCCAGACCCAGCGCGAGACGACTGTGGAGGCGCGCGGCGGCGGCGAGCCGCAAATCGCTGACCGCACCGTCGCTCGTAATCTCGTCCGTGATCGGCTGTGGGACGCCGCGCAGGTCGATCGTGTCGTGCGTGATGACGCCGAAACTGCGGTCGAGATAGGTCGAGAACCCGCCGCCGATCACCACCCGCCGGTTCACAGGCCCCGCGATGACGAGTGCGGGAAAGCGCGTGCCGCGCAGCGTTGCGGTGCTGCCGCTGGCGTCGATCGACCGCCACGACGCGCCGCTCGTTACGCCGGCACTCGTGCGGCGCACGTCGCTGATCGACACGTCGACCAGCGGCGAGAAGGCGTCAAACGGGGCGAACGCGCCGCCCGTGGTCCGCGCCCGCACGCTCTCCGGCTTTCCGGGCGTGCCGAGGCCGCGAATGCCGAACTGAGAGTCCTGAGCAGCCAGACGGCTCGACACCCCGACGGTGATCAGCAGCGCGAGCGCAACGAGCGGGCGGAGAGTCATGGCACCCCAAACGGGAAGCGCTTCACGTACGTCACGTGCAGCGCCGGCCGGAGCGCCGCGGTGCGCGACGAATAGAAGCGGATCTCGGTAAAGGAGCTCGCTTCCCCCACTTGCCCGAGGAAAAACGCGGTCGGCCGAGTCGTATCCGCGACCCAAGTACGCACCATGTTGGTGATCTCGATGCGCACCGTGTCGGTGAACCCGGTATGGATCATGACGTGCGCGAAGTCCGACGTGATCGCGCTGAGCGGCGATTTGCCGCCGAGATCGGTCAGGACGGGACGCGCCAGTATGCCGAACGAATCGATCGGCGCTCCCGGCACCGCGGCAACCGGCACGAGGATCGCGGTCGCCCGCACGATGTCGATGCTGTCATGCAGGAAGGCCGGGATCGCGACGCGCAGCAGGCTGCGCGCCGAGGGAACGCCACCGACCGCGAGATTGGAATCGGGTGGCGCGGTTGGGGGATTGAACACAAAGCTGTCAAAACTTGGCGCGCGCGAGAGATCGCCGTGCGCCACACTATCCGGCGCGGGAAGCGTGTCCGGAATGCTGTAACGATAGAACCAGCGCATGACCGGGCCATTGCCGACCGTTTCATTCGTCCCGATGGTGATGCTCGCCAATGAATCGGCGGCGACCTCCACGCCAAAGGCGAGCTTCCCGGAATCGGGCACGCTGAACGGCGCCTGCACCGTATCGAGCGTGAAGTACAGGAGCAGCGTCGAGTCGCCCGGCGAGATCTTCAACACGTGGCCGGCGGAGTCGGTGCGGATCGAGTCACCCCAAATCCGAACCGTGACGGAATCGCCGATCGCGGGCCGGGCGAGCAGGTCGGACACGTTGACGCTGTCCACGACCGCTCCGCTGAAATACGGATCGAGGCTCGCAAAATCCGAAGTCGAGTCCACCGTGAGGGGCAGCTGGAACAGCCGCAGCCGCAAATTGGTCGCCTTCTTGTCGCGCCGGGTGATCGAGAGCCTGAGCCGCGCCGAATCGATGGCGATCGGCACCGTCGTGGTATCGGTCCCCAGCGGCTGCACTCTGGTAATCATCGCTTTCAGGAGGAAAAACGGGCGGCTCTTTACGCCCGGCAGGTCTGCCGCGGCAGCTCCGATGGCCTGATAGCCCGCGACGTAGCCCCTGAACGACGAGTCCCGCTGGATGATGTCGGTGAAAATCGTGTCGTGAACGACGATCTGTCCGCCCGGACAGAAGTCGGGACAGACGCCTGGCGCCGTTGCCTCTTCGGTACAGGCCGCAACCGCAAGCAGAAACAGCCACGCAAATCGCCGAGTCACCGCTCCAGCGTCTCCTTGGTGAAAGCATCAGGCAGCAGCGCGGCGAGCGTCCAGCGCCGCTCCGTCGCCGGGCCGACGGCGGTCACTTCCAGATCGAGGCCGAACTCCGCCAGCAGCTGACGGCACGCGCCACAGGGTGCTGCCGGAGGGTCTACTTCAGTCGTCACGACGATGCGCTTCAGCTTCCGCGCGCCGCCCACGACCGCCGCCCCCAGCGCCATCCGCTCCGCGCAGATCGTGAGCCCGTACGAGGCGCTTTCGACGTTGCACCCGACGTAGACCTTCCCATCGGCCGCCTCGATCGCAGCCCCGACGTGGAAGTTGCTGTACGGCGCCCATGCGTGGCGCATCGCGTCGCGGGCTTGCCGCACCAGCTCCTTCATGCCGTCACGTCGCGCAGAAACGACGTCCCGGCGGCCAGCGCCGGCAGGCCGAAGTAGTCGGCCACGGTCTGACCCAGGTCGGCGAAAGTTTGGCGCGTGCCAAGCGCGACAGGCTTCACCTTTGGTCCCACGACCAGCAGCGGCACGACCTCGCGCGAATGATCCGTGGACGGCGTCGTCGGATCGTTGCCGTGATCCGCGGTGAGCATCACGAGATCGTCCGGACGCAACCGGCTGAGCAGACGTGGCAGCCAGGCGTCGAGCTCTTTGAGACCCTGATGAAACCCCGGCACGTCATTGCGGTGCCCCCACGTCTGGTCGAATTCGATCACGTTCACGAACACGAACCCGCTATCGAGCGTCTCGAGTGCGCGCTCGATCAGCCGGTACGCATCGCCGTTCGTCGGCGTATGCTCGCTGCTGATGTTCCGCCCCGCGAACAGGTCGTCCACTTTCCCGATACCGACGCGCGCCACACCGGCGTCCGCCATCCGGTCGAGCAGCGTCGTTCCGGTCGGCGCGATCGAAAAATCCTTGCGATTGGGCGTCCGCCGGTAGTCCCCGGCCCGGCCCGCAAACGGCCGCGCGATCACACGGCTGACCGCGTCCTCGCCGATCAGTATCTCGCGGGCGACGGCGCACGCCCGGTACAGCTCCGCCAGCGGCACCGTCGCTTCGTGCGCCGCGATCTGAAAAACCGAGTCCGCGGAAGTATAGACGATCCACTTGCCGGTTCGCTCATGCTCGGCGCCGAGCTCGTCGACGATCGCGGTCCCGGACGCCGCTTTGTTGCCCAGCCAGCCGCGTCCGGTGCGTTTCGCGAACTCGTCCAGCAATGGAACGGGAAATCCCTTGGGATAGGTGCGAAACGCTTTCTTCAACAGCACGCCGCAGATTTCCCAGTGCCCCGTCGTGCTGTCCTTCCCCGCTGATGCCGGCTGCGCCACTCCATGGGCAGCCGCCGGCTTAACGCCTGCCGACAGTCCGGAAATGGGACGATCCATTCCGAGTCCCAGCTTTTCCAGATTCGGCAGCTTTAACCCGCCGCCGCCCACTGCGCGCGCGACGTTGCCGAGGGTGTCCGATCCCGCGTCGCCGTATGCCGCCGTGTCCGGCGCCGGACCGATGCCGAGCCCATCGAGCACGATGATCGCGGCGCGTTTGCTCATACCACGATGCGCGGCAACCGTGCTCCCAGCCCGGTGAGAAACTCGTGCGGCACTGCGCCGCTCCAGCCCGCGAATTCCTCCAACGTGATGCGCTGCTTGGCTTCTTCGCCGACAAACGTGGCGACGTCGCCCACCTGCACCTCGAGGTGCCCCGTCTCGACCAGCGTCATGTCCATCTGCACGACGCCCACGATCGGACACCGCTTGCCGCGCAGCAGCACGTGGCCGTTGCCTTTGACGCCCACCTCACGACGCACGCCGTCGGCGTACCCGATGCGCAGCGTCGCGACCACGGTGTCGCGCGGAGCGACCCAGCTGGCATCGTAGCTGACGCTCTCGCCGGCGCCGATCCGCCGCACGCTCACGACGCGGGCCCGCACGCTGACGACGGGCTGCGGGGCCGGCACGCCCGCGGCCGCCACGCCGCCGTACAGGAAGATCCCCGGCCGCACCAGGTCGAGCGCGAACTGCTTGCCGCGCAGTGCGGCTGCACTGTTCGCGACGTGCAACATCGCCGGCCGGCGTGGCAGGCGGTCGACCGCCGCCAGGAATCGCTCGAGCTGCCGCTCGGCCGAACCATCGCGGCGCTCGGCGGAATGGAAGTGGGTATAGCACCCTTCGAGCGCGGGCGTATCGACGGCCTCGCCCAGCTCCTCCACCTCGTCCCAGCGTACGCCGGCGCGACCCATGCCCGTGTCGATCTCGACGTGGAACGCGCGGTCGCCGCGCGTGGTCCACTCCAGAATGCTGCCCCCGTTGCCGAGGGCGGGCGTCAACTGATGGCGATCGTACTCGTCGAACCGCTGTGCGCGTGCCGGCATGAAGACGAGAATCGGCCGCGTGATGCCGGCTGCCCGCAGCTCGGCACCCTCCTCAATCGTTGCGACACCGTAGCCCCAGGGATCGACCTGCTCGAGGGCCTTAGATACTAGGGCGGCTCCGACCCCGTACGCGTTGGCCTTGACGACAGGGAGGAGCCGTGTGCCTGCTATCTTTGCTATCGTTCGGGCGTTGTCGACGAGGGCGTCCACGTCCACTTCGACCCAGGCCTCGCCGCTCGTTGACACGCTCACTGGCGCGGGTATGATACCCGGCCCGGAGGCTAAATGCAAGGCGATTCAGCGCTTGGACGTGCTCTGGGACTCGTGCGCGAGTTGCGGCAGCGGTGTC
>Ga0137415_10001635_pt1 | contig 22192 bp, 18 predicted proteins | sample CZODoug3_1_1_16f_FD_183082 | JGI IMG/M metagenome (GOLD analysis project Ga0137415, IMG submission 183082) | Vadose zone soil fungal communities from Angelo Coast Range Reserve, California, USA - CZODoug3_1_1_16fungal (Hybrid Assembly) | ecosystem: Environmental > Terrestrial > Soil > Vadose...
AAAAGACAAAAATGGCTAACGAAAACACTCAAAAGCAGTGAAAAACACGGGTAGAGACTCCTTCAACACCCTACTCAGCACCCTCGTCACCCTTCTCCAGACCTCTGCGGTGCAGCGGCAGTGGTCTCCCGTTTACCGCCTCATATACTTCTTTCCCGCCCTCTCTCTATTGCTACCTCAGCGGGCAACTCAGAACGACTTAATCTCTTCTCTTGAGAGAATGCTGTCCGCTCATAGCGTCCACTCTGGGTGCGAATCGGAACGGGTTGAGGTTTCAGAGAAACGTGCTTCCATCGGTGAAAGACCGCTCGTGTTGGGTTGGGTCAGACAACCGTAGAGCTCCGGGCGGCGGCCACGAATCCAGCGCCGCCCCGTGCATTTGTCGAGCAATGCAAGATCTATTTCGGCGGTTACGATTGCGTCGGCAGCGCGCCAAGTTTCAGCCAGAATCCGGCCATAGGGATCGAGAATCATCGCATTTCCGGTACGTACTTCATCCTCGTCCTGGCCGATACCGTTACTGAAGACCAGGAACATTCCGTTATCGTGAGCGCGAGACGGCAGCCAACGTAGAAACCACTCGCGGCCATTGGAACCTCTAATTTCGGCTTCAATGGCTTCAGGATCTTCATGACGTCGCATCCACTTCTCGACAGGTATTCGCTTCATCCCATGTGGACTGACGGAATAGCACCCTCCCGACTGATGGGGAGCGATCAGGATTTCTGCGCCGAGTAAGGCGTTTGTCCGTGCATTTTCGATCAGGTTGTTGTCCCAGCAAATCAGGATGCCTGCGCGGATTCCCCAAGGCGTATCGAAGACCGTAAAGGTATTACCGCTGGAGATGAGGCGATGCTCGAATGCATGTAATTTGCGATGGCAATGAACCTGTCCGTCTGGCATGCACACCGCGTAGGTGTTGTAGAGTGCACCATTTTCTGCGAGCTCCAGAAATCCAGCGCCGATCGCAACATCGCGCTCCCGCGCCAGCCGGGCAACGTACGAGACGGATGGGCCTGATAAAGGTTCAGCAAGAGCGTGCAGCGCCGCATCATCCAGTTTCGGGACGTGCCAGTAGCCGCAGATGCACATCTCGGGAAAGGCCACAAGTTGGCTGCCCACCAGAACGGCTTGTTGCGTAAAGAACTCGATGCGGCCGAGATTATAGGCTTTGTCGTTTGCCCGGTGTTGAAATTGTACGGAAGAAACCTTGAACGTCATAACTATCGCTCCTGATACTTTGGAGCAATTTGACCATGCGGATACCGTTTCGTAAAATGACATTTTCGACGTAAATAAGTCGAATTTAGAATGGATATCAAACTGCTGCACTCCTTCGTCCAGCTGACCGACACCGGCCATTACGGCAAGGCAGCGGCGAAGTTGTTCGTCACCCAGTCCACGCTGTCCAAGCAAATCCAGTCGTTAGAGACAATGGTCGGCGGGCCGCTGTTTGAACGTGGACGGCATGGTGCAAAACTGACGCCGTTGGGAAAGCTGTTGCAGCAAGAAGCGCGTGTACTCTTGCGTTTGAGCGATGACATCGACGTCAAGATGCATCGCGCAAATACCGGCGTGACCGGCCACCTCGACATCGGATTTGGCATTTCGACGCTCATCACCGCACCTCGGCTGATCGCCGATTTCCGGGTGATGACCCCCGACAGCCAAATTACCCTCAACGACCTGCCATCAAGGGAACAGCATCAGCGATTGCTTGACGGCCGGCTCGATGTCGGCTTTTGCCGGGCGCCTGAGGAAGTCGGCGAGTTGTCCTTCATGCGGGTCCTCGAGGAACGGCTGGCGCTGGTGCTTCCCTGCGACATAAAGATTCCTTCCCGGAGTCGATTGTCGACATTGAACAGTCTTGGTTTTGTCGCGCTTTCGCCATCGCGCGGGCCGGGGCTGGATGCACAGATCAGCCAATGGTGTACCTTGGCCCGCTTCAAGCCGCGCATCATCCAGCATGCCGACGATATCTTGACCATTCATGCCGTTGTTGCTGCCGGGCTGGGGGCTGCATTCCTGCCATGGTATGGAGTTGAAGCATTAGGTAACCGCACCCACCAACAGCCCTTGTCGGGCTCGGCATCAAAGTGGCCCGTTGGAATTTGCTGGCGGAGCGCGGATGTCAATCCTCTATTACTGCGGTTTGTCGACTATGTTTCGAAGCATCGGTGAGGAGGAACTCTCTCACACAATCAGCACCGGTTGCACTCATCGTACTGCACGCCGATACTGATTTCGAATACCGCCTTATTTGACACAAACGCACACAGGGAAGAAGCTGGATACGAACCCAGATCTACAATTTGTTTGAAATCCGAAATGGAAATCCTACATCTCCGAAGGGTAAACAATAGCAGCAAGCCAGCGAGATAGGGATCCGATTGGAAGATCTAGAACTTCGTTGAGCGCCGCAACAACGTTCCGCTATAGAATATTCTCAAGAATCAGTAACGGAAAGTTTTCTCAGCAGTGATCCGTGCAAGACGAACTAGTGCCAGCGAGTTTCGTAACAGCCTCCTACTCTGCCCGCAACGCAATCATCGGATCAGCCTTGGTCGCTTTGCGTGCAGGCACGCAACAAGCAGCAAGCCCAGCAGGGCGGCGCACCCAGAAACAGACTTAACGTTCCCCAGCAACGGAAGCTGAACCTTTCCTATGAAAAGTTCTTCACACGCGCCGTATGCGATGAAGTTTTTCGAGCCTCGGTGAGGCTTAGAGTTCAATTCGGTTCCGCCACTCACATGATTAGCATCATGCTCGTCTTGTCCATCGTCCTCCCAAAAGCACACTGGACATATCTCAAAACCAACAGCATCACGGATTAGTCATCGGAAGTGGGCTTCTGTTTATCTGTGCTTAGCCCAAAAGCCTGTGGACAATTTTTAGACAACCTCAGCCTCAATTAAATAAAGGATTCTCACGCAAAACCTCTGCCGCGCGCAGGCAGAGATCGCCGGAAATAGAGCCCTGCCGCTGCGCGGCAGAGGTCCATGACGAGTCAAATTGGGCTAATTTGTCACGGTAGAGGTCACACCCCAACACCATAGACCTCAACTATCCTCATCCCGCTACAATCATCGTCGCGATTCTGAGTTAATCAGCCCGAACAACACCGTCTGGGCGTGTTGCAATGACAGATTTTGCAAATCTGGGAGGCTGATCGATGATTCTTTAAATATCTCGCGGAAAAGGACGGCCGCCGCCATCGGGCCGATGATGGACAACGCATAGAGTTGCGGATCGCCGGGCCTGATTTCACTTCTCGCCTGCGCTCTTCGGATAGCAGCAGTTAGCAACCCGAGAACCTTAGAAACGACCTCGTCGTGCCAAACCCGCGCCAAGTCTGGAAATGTCCGAGACTCTGCGACGAGGAGACGGACTATCGCGGGGACGCCGGTATCCCCTAGTCTAGCCAGCAGCGCCAGCACCGTCGGCACGAGCTTTTCAAGCGACTGATCCAGATCGGTCGATACGTGCCGTAACTTCTCGAGATGTGTAGAGAGGACAGTCTGGGCAACAGACCGAAATAGTTCTTCCTTACTTTGAAAATAGACAAATAGCGTTCCCTTGGACACTCCGGCTCGCCGCGCCACGTCTTCAAGTTTGGTTGCGCCAAACCCTCTTTCACTGAAAATCACTATTGCGGCTTCAATGATTTCGCTTGGCCTCGCTTCTTTCCGTCGTCGGCGCACGCGGCTTACCGACTTCGCATCGGCGACCTTTACGTTCGGATCAGATGGGTTATCGCTCACTTGTCTTCCTGATGACTTCTAGGCATTTCTACGTAATCATTATCAATCGTCATCGTTATTGACTCATGAGTCAATAACGATGATACTGGTCAATGCCTCGACCTGTCTTGAAAACATCTGCAAATGGAGGACCAATCACCATGAATACGAACTTCTCTATCACCTCACAACCTATTTCGAGGATTGCCCCGTTCCGGCGAAATCTATTGCGGATTCACGGCACGATTTTGAGTCTGGTTGCATTGGCATCAGCCGTCGCTTCAACGATCGGCTGGATCACCGGAACCGGGTTTTTCGGTTTTATGCAGCAAACCCCCATGGTCTGGGTCTTTGCTTTCCAAGCATATTTCCTGATGACGATCATCGCGGTTTTGCTAATACTTGGCTCGAACCATGCCGACACGAGAAAGTGGCATGTGGTCGGAGCTCTGGCGGAATGCGCCCCTATGATCGTGGCCTTCTCTTCACTGGATGTATTCGCGTCAATGGGAAGGGGTGCAATTGCCTGGGTGCCCATTTCATTTCATGTGATCTTTTTCTGCCTTGAAGCGTTTGCCGCACTTTATCCTGACCAGCACTCAATGCGAAATGCGCCTTCAATAAAGCCCAGCGAAATCACTATGCCGGAACCGGGGCTATCGGCTCCGACCATCTACAGAATCACAGCGATAGCCATCTTCTTGATGGGCACCACTCTTCACGGGATCAACATAGTCATTGGCCCCGACCGCTTCCTCGCCGATGTTTTTTCGCCAAAGGTGGACCTCATTTTCGCGCTAATGATGATCGTGGGCGCGGTGACGGGGTGGATGTCGCTCAAGCGCCTAACGAGCCGCGGATTTGTTCGAGTGTTCTACTGGGTTGCGCTGCTTGTGATTACGATCAGCATCCCAATTCACGTGCGCTCGGTGATCTTGTGGAGCACAGCGTGGGTGCATTCCTTCCCAAAGTACATGAGTCACGTGGAGGCTCCGATGTTTCTGGCCTTTGCATACGGAGCGACGCGGTTTCGCTTCACCCGCTCGTAGCCCCTGCTCTGAGCAAGCCGATTCACTTAGTACATAATTTGCTCCCCTTGGGCACGTGGGCGCGCACGGTCAACTCTCAGGCCCATACTTCACCTTGAATCGGCCCTACTTCGCTTGGGCGGCACTGTTGCAAAAAAAATGAAGGGAAGTGCGAGTGGGAGAACTCTGCAATGGAGATGGCGGAATTTAAAAGAGTGCGGATTCCAGGTGCTGCATGACCTCAGTCAAGATGGACGGTCAAAGACCAAAGACACGCTCTACGAGTCGAACCTCTCCTCGTATTCCGGCTGATAGCATGTGGAGTTTTGCCTGGCCTTTGCGCAAAGCATGCATCAGCTCAAATCCTTTGATCGTGGGGTAAGCCGTTTTCATCGACTTGAATCCCAGCGTGGGTTTGATCCGACGTTTCAGTTTGCCGTGATCGGCCTCAATTTGGCGGTGTTCCAGGTCATCCGCAAGTTTGCCTTCGCATTTGAGCGAAGCGATGGCTTTTCCGTAAGTGGGAGCTTTGTCGCTGTAGATCACAGAAGGTCTCTCCTCTTCTTTGAACCCGTTTAACACTTTGTGGAGAAACCGTTTGGCAGTTTTTGTATTGCGTGTCTGGGAGAGATAGAAATCGATCGTATGACCTTGCTTGTCTACGGCGCGATAGAGATACACCCACTGGCCGCGTACCTTAATGTAAGTCTCATCGACATGCCAACAGGTTGACCAGCCCGGGCGACGTCATGCCCAGCGCAGGTGTTTCTCGATTTCAGGAGCATACCGCTGGACCCAGCGAAACAGCGTACTGTGATCGAGATGAACGCCACGCTCTTCCATCATCTCTTCAAGCTCGCGGTAACTGATCCTGTATTTGCAATATCAGCGCACGGCCCAGAGAATGATCTCGCCCACAAAGTGCCGCCATTTGAAATCGCATGCCATCAGATCATTACCCCTATGCAAAAAATGCCCTTATACTCTCACCTTCACATTTCTGCCTTCGATTTTTGCAACAGGGATTGCAGACGTGGCACCGCGGCTTTGTGTTGCAGAGCTCCGAAAGGTCGTCTCGATGATGTCTACAGTTTGGCTACGAACTTTCGTTCCCGATTCTATTCTTGCCTGCACGGCGCGGCACGCTTCGCGAACCTCTGCTGAATGCAACAGATGTTGTAACTTTTCAAACAATGATGTGTCATCCAAAGGGTCTTGCTGTACAAGAGCACATCCAATTCGTTCAGCGCGTTTTCCATTATCGAGTTGGTCTGTCCAGCCAGGAAGCACCAACTGTGGAATGCCTGCTCTCATGGCAAGCGCGATCGTACCGATTCCTCCGTGATGCACCAGAGCGCGTGCCCTAGGGAGCAGTAAATGAAAAGGCGGATAGCTCTCGTGCCAAACTGTTTCAGGGAGTTCAGGCAGGTGGTCTACGAGGTGCGTGAGGAAGATGCCTCGCACTCCGAGGTTCTGTACGATCCTTAGAGCAGTCTCAAAGAAATCTCTAGGGTTCTGCGTTTCAGTGCCGGGATTGAAAATTACTGGCGGTGGTCCGGAGTCGAGAAACTTCACCAACCCCTCAGATAACTGCCGGGAATTCTCGTTCGGAATGAACATGGGAAAGCCGACTAGGGTGAGTTGCTTCGGCCAATCTTTTGGCGCTGGGCAGAACCAGTCATAGAATAGACCTACGATCTTCTGCGGCGAATACCACCATCGACTGATGACATGGTTAGGCAAAGGCAATTCCAGAGAACGGCATTGTTTCTTCAAAAGCCCACGAAAGAACGGATCAAAAATCAATAGCTCTCCACAACGGAAGACCAACTTACGCATCGGATAAGGCAATCGAGAGAACCACCGGGTGGATTTAAATTCGGGTGGCTCTTTTAAGGAGTAAACGTGGCATGGCGCCAATACTGTCGATATATATGGGGTATTGTATTTTGCATGCACAAGGCGTGCGATGGAATAAAAAAACGGTGGAGCAATGAGGATAGTTTGCTCGTCAAGCCGACTAATTACAATCTCGCAAAGTTTGGACGCCTTATCGGCCAGAGCGTTGAAGTAGCTTTTGACCTTAGCAAGCTTACCTAGGCCCTCTGTCTTTTTCTCAAAGTCCTGCTTCTCTTGTGAGTCAAGAATACTCAAGACTTCGAAGCCGCATTCGCGGGCGATTTCAACATAGTTGAAGGTAGTAATGAAGAGCACATGGTGTCCGCGCTCCATCAACTCAAGGCCGAGGCCAAGGTGCGGATATATCTCACCGTCCGAGCCTGCAGCGAAAATGATTGCATTCATCTTTGCCTCGGGCGGCTGGTTGAATACATTCATCTTTCCAGTCTCCTTGCTCCAGGCCGACCTCTTACTCTCAATTTCATGCCGAAGTTGATCCAAAGGATTGTCTGTATGAGTGTGGCGTACTATTGACTATTCTAAGATTCGATTTTGGAAAAGGAATATGCGCCAAACACCAGAAATAACGTAGCAACACAGCCCAATAGCCCTAAATCGTACATATAGCTGAAGTGCCAATGCCCAATCAATGTGCCTCTTAGTCCGTCCACTCCATACGAAAGAGGATTGATCCTCGTAATCACGCTCAAAACCAGTGGCAGTCCGTCCAGGGGATAAAACGCTCCTGAGAGAAACACCATCGGCATAACCATGAAATTCGCTATGGCATTAAAGCTTTGCATGTCTTTGATCCGCGAGCCGATGATCATGCCAAGCGCTGCAAATGTAACGGAGATCATCGCGACAAAACCAAATCCCGCTATCACAGAAGACCAATGCTGTGGTCGAAATCCAGCAATCATACACAACAGCAGGATCAAGATAGCTTGCAAGACACCTATAGACGCACCGCCAACCGTACGCCCTATCATGATGCAGATGCGAGGCACAGGAGCGACTAAAGCTTCTTTGAGAGAGCCAAATTGGCGGTCCATCAATACTGTGACACCAGAAAAGGCAGCGCTGATGAGTACGGTCATCCCAATCATACCCGGGGCCATAAACTGCATATAGCTTCCTTCCCCTGCCTTTTCAAAAACCCTGTTGAAACCATAGCCTAGGGCCAGCAAAAAGAACGCAGGCTGCGCAAGAGAAGTAACGATCTGCGCCGGCGCGCGAAGAAATCGTTTGATCTCCCGCAACCACAAGATATAAATCACTTCCATCTACTGCTCCCCCGTAACCGGCCTGTTAAATTTGTGTTTCCGTTACGCAACGAATATCCGGTCAAAGTCCCAAAGCATCTTCTAGTGAACCGCGTGTTCGTTTGCGCTTTCAGGTTGTTTGGTGCCTTCGGTAATCAGTTCCAAGTGATCCACAATGGCGATTTGGGGAGCAACACGGTTCAGATAGTGTGTTGTCAAAAAGATCGTCGTGTTTTCTGTCTCGTTGAGTTGTTTGATATTCGTCCAGAAACTGATTTCGACTCTGCGGATCAAGTCTCATTGTCAGCTCGTCGGGGAAAAGGATTTTGGGACTATGCCCTGCATCATTCGGGTCGGGAAAGGCGAATATTTCTCCCGGTTCCAAGTGGAGCGAGATATCTTTCACGGCGGTGAAGAAATGGAATGTCTTAGTCAGGTTATTTACCCGAATCATTGTTCTCCCTCGCGGCCGTGCTCACAATTGTCGTTATCGTACGACTGCATCGAGAATCTCTTTTGCATTATCCTCAGTCATTCCAGTATGTCGTTCTAGCAAAGCCGTAAACTCTCGCTGAAGCGCATGTGCCTGACTGCGCGACATGCACTTTTCGTCACATCCATAAGAGAAACGCATCTCGCCATTCATAACGTATGCAAGCAGGCCGAGCAGTCTAAAGTTGAAGGAGTGTACGTAGCAGCGAAAATCTTTCACCTGAAAGGGAGTATCTCTGTCACTCACTGCGATATCGCCAATGTTTGAGAGTGCAATACGGTTCCAGCTTCCGTTTACGCGCAATGCGTCCCCAAGCCGCACCATCGTCTGGATCCGGCCATTCGCTACAGGGCGAAGCAGCTCACTGAAATAGTACCGGCGCGGAATGTCCAGTCTTTCCTGGTCGAACATGCGCCGTATCTCCTTGTTAACCGCACGCCCATTCGCCCAGAATTCCTCATCGAGCGCCTGCCCGGTACGTATTTTCAGGCTTCCGCCGCCGAAGAACAACATGTCTTTCTTCAGTGCACTCATACGACCGCGACGAGCATCGATGGGAGTCTCGATCCAATACGGCACCTTCTTCTTTCCTAATGCATTGAATAATGCCCGGTCTAAAGCGACGATCAATGCTGCGTGTACCGAGACATCCTCCGCTTTGCACTTTTCCGTTAAGCTGTCTGTCAGTGCACGCCCGACGCTCCACTCAATGGTGTACTCCTTGTTCTCAGAAGGGCGCGACTTAGGAATCAAACGGAAAGCACCATTCATCAAGCCGGCGATTAGCTTAGGTTTCCACGGTTGCTCGGGCTTATACTCGCCGATCATGATCCTGGCTGTGACGGGATCATACGGCACTAATTCCTTATCGCTATGGAGCGCGCGCAGCACCTCTCTGACAATCGTGAGCATGCTCATGCCATCGCAGATACGGTGTGAAGTCACAAACAGCAGGTCGCTCTCATGCTCGGAAGGCAGCCAGACTGCACGCAGCAGCGTCTGGCCTTCGCCAAAGGCACCCATGAGCTCAATCTGCATCTCACATTTATAGTCGTCTTCAGACACACGCGGTACAACTCGAAGCGGGACTTCCGGCGCACAGTTTTCTTCGTAGTACAGGCCATTTTTCTGCTTGCGGAGCACCATGCGCAAAGCCGGATGTTTGCGCTGTACTCGCGCGAGCGCGGAGCGCAGGCGCTCAAGTTGAAAGCTTCCCTCAAGGCGGACCATAAAGCCAATATTGGCGTCGATCATGCACTCGATGGCAGAGAGTTTCCGTGTCATGCTCCTTCACCCCTGACCGCTACCTGTTGCCCCTCTCTCACTTGTACCGCTTTTTTTGACTTAGCTTTGGAACAGAAGGCCGCGATCTTCGGGTGCCGCGCCTCAAACAGGCCAAGCTTGCCGAACACACCGTCAAAGTAGCCACAGACCACCGCGACCACTTTCTGTAACTTCTGCGATTCATATTGCAGAACGCGCAACACCTGCAGAAACGCCAACAGTGTGCTCACCCATTGTGCTCCCCACTGCGCTCTATGAACTGAAAGACAGTGCACCGCATTACGCGCACCATAATAGCGTCGTATCGCGGCGTGGTTCGTTGTGTAGGTGTCGCCGTGCCGCTCGATCTTGCCGGTCGTCTGCCGCATCGTCACCGCGACATTCATATATACCGGAACGTTCTGACCCACTGCGCGCAGACTGTATTCAATGTCGATGTATTCGATGAAATAGTCTTCGCGGAACGGACCAAGTTTGCGATACGTGGCCGCAGAGAACGCCGAACCTGACGAGATGATGCATAACGATGGAATCATTCCCTCTGTTTTGTCGTCGATGCGGATGCGCTTTGGCGTGCGCTTAGCACGTTGGAAAACCGGCATGCACCTGCCCAAATTGACCTCGTAAATCTTCGGCCCAATCAGGAACACCTCCGTTCCCAGCTCAATGCACGCCTTCATCATCTCCTCAAAAAAGGAAACATCAATCTCAGAATCCTGATCGAGAAGAAAAACTACCTCGCACTCTTGAGCCAGCAGTACTTCCACTCCTCTGTTGTATGCCCCTGCAAGTCCCCCCATATTGTGGTTGAAAATCACACGTATACCCTGCTCGCGAAGCAGTGCATGCAGTCGCATATCCGCTTCGGGCGAGTTATCGACTGCAACCACATTCGAGCATACGGAACCTGCCTTTGCCAGATTGCCCAGGAACTCTTCCGTCGGGTAGTACAGTACAAAAACCAGGCCAAAGTTTTTCATATCGTTTTCGGTCGCATAGCATTTGCTTTAGAAGCTGTCTCTTGTGTTTTCTGTACTGGCAGGGCAACAGCCGTATGCAATATCTGCATCGCACGCTGCTCGATTGTTCGCGCTTGCGCATATGGCAGTGCGACTTCATCCGAGATGATGGCAAACTCCATCTGTCCGGCGAAACTGGAGAGGACAATGGTATTCGCCGGCGAAGGCGATACCATTACCAGTGGACTGTAGACAGCTTCGATCCGAAATTCTCGATACTGTTGTGATAGGTCGATCCTTCCCATGTTAGAGAATGTGACATGACGCACAACAGGGGCGTTCTCCGTATCGGCCACCATACTGGCATACCGATCATGCATGCTCTCCAACGTGAGCAGATTCTTGTAAAGACGGGCACCCAAGCGGCCAATCTTCGCCGACATGTCTGCCTTGACCGCGCGCGCTCGAGTCCAGAAGCTATCGATCGCCATATCGTTTGCTGCGGGGATGTCTTTCATCAAGAGAGGAATGCCCGGTACCAGTCCGAACATAGCATCCGCTCTGAGCTGCGGCAGAAACCCCCGCGCGTTCACCATTGTGTAGCTCTGCTGTAATCCAGACAAACCGCGAACATCGCGAAACGCCTGCATGAAGGCCATACCTGCCGCAGCAAGCACGGTAACCCCCTCTGTACTGCAACGTTTGGTTAATGCCGTCGAAGCGTCGCGGTCGAGATACCAGCGATAGAAGTACATCTGCTCCGGCAAGACTCGTGGGGCTGGCTTCTTCCGCGGAGTAAACCTCTTCAATATAAGCATGAGCCGGAACTGAAGCTCCTTCCGACGCACACTACTTTGAACCGCACGATCATTCAATACAACTGAAGGAACAATGTCTTCTACTGCCCCAAGCATCTCATACTGCCCAAGGTCTTGTTGCGGCTGGTCATACACTCCCAGTAGCTCGTGCAACAGATTGATGCCGGTATAACCATCGCAGATGCAGTGATGGGCTACTAAGATCAGCTCATGGACATCGCTTGAGCGCAGCCAGACAAACCGTACCAATGGCCCTTGCTTCGTGTCGAACGGCAGGATCCACTCACGCCGCACCTCTGCTTGCCAGTCATCCTCTCCAATGCGTTCCACTGTATGCAGCGGGATCGGAGCCGGTCGTTTCTGAAGTACAAACTGTGGACGACCAGCACTCTCTTCCACCGTACAGCGCAGCAGGGGGTGCTTGGCCTGCACGCGCTCCAAGGCCCGATGCAGCCTGCCCACCTCAAACCTGCCGGATAATTTGAGGGTGAAGATGCTCGCAAACGGAGTGCGCCCCTCTCGATACATCGTTCGTTCCATCAACAACATTGGGCGCGAACGTTGAACTACCTGCAGCGGGGTAGCTGGAGCAATCGATCGAGCATTCTCCTGGATCATGGGCTTCATGAAACCCTCGCAGGCTCAGAGGTCGGCATATCAGCCTGTACCATCGTTGCAGTCTGCTGCGTCGTAGTACAAAGTGTCAGGATGTCCACGACCTGATGGCGAATCTGCATTGCTTTCTTGTACGGCAACGAAGATTCATCCGATGAGAGCGAGAAATAAAAACGGCCAGCGAAACTATAAACTACAACCAAGTTTGCGGGAGTTGGGGAAAACATGCCGGAGATGTCGCATACATCCTGCAGAAAGAAGTTGCTATAGTTCGTCTCAAGATCGAGCTTTCCCACGTAGCTCAACGTTACTTTACGCCCTGCACGTTTGGACTGCGCCTGCGCAAGCATTCGATCGTATTTGTCATGCAATTGTTCTAATCCGAGGAACAATTTGAACGTGACGGCTTCCTGACATTCGATTTTTTTGACCATGTCCTGCTTCATGGCACGCGCAAGTGTCCAGAAATCAGAGGAGGCGCCCTCTAAGCCACCCAGCTTTCGCAAAGACAGCTGGATCGTCGGCGCGACGGCAAACAGGCTATCGGTCCGCAAGCCCGGCAAATAGCGACGAACGTCAATAGAACCTTCGAACATCTCAATCCACTCCAGTCCGCACACATGTTCGAACGCCTGTAGAAACGCCACAGCCAGCGCAGCAAAAACGCTCACGCCCTCAGCCCTGCACCGTGCGACGAGCGACTGCGAGATCTGTTCATCCAGTTGCCAGAGGCTCCGATAGATGTCTCCATATGTCCATCGTTGCTTGCTGAGGGGAGTAAACTTCATCGTCAATTTCAGCAACGCTACTCTCCAACGAATATGGCGACGAAGGCCACGATCGGCCAGTACTTTACTCGGAAATACCTCTTCCAGGGAGTTAAGCGTCGTTGGAGTACCGATGTCTGCATCCGGCTGGTCGCAAAGTTGCAATATCTGCTGCAACAACAACAAAAGAGACTTCCCATCGCAAAGGGCATGGCTACAAATCAGTAACAATTCATGCTCGAGTTCGCCTCGCAGCCAGACCAGACGTGCCAACGGAAGCTTGCTTCCATCGAAGCGCTGTAGAGAATCCTGCATTGAAACATCGAACCAGTCATCATCGCTGCTCCGTTCAACAATCCTAATCGGAATGGCTGGAGGTTGTGCCTGCTCGACGAAATATGGGCGACCGCCTTCCTGCACGATGAGGCAACGGAGCGTTCCGTGCTTCTCCTGTATCCGCGCCAATGCATGCCGCAGCTGCTGCTCTTTAAGAGACCCCCTGATACGCACTGTTATCATCACATTCATATAGAGGCTTCCCTCCAGATACATCGCGCGCTCGAACATCGCCATAGGTCGTTTCATCATGGCGTCACCACGGAGACCGCCGGAGCCTGCGGCATTTCATCAGCCTCTGCTGTAGCAGCAGGCAACAGTTTCCACGAACGCAGATACGCAATGGCAGTCCCGACTCCGTCCTCAGAGCGCACTTTCTCGCCCAACTCTGCTGCCTTTTTGCCCATCGCCGGCTGCTGTGTCGCCTTCAAGGCTTCAGCCAACTCCTCCGTGGTTATGCTTTTGCGCTTCACTGCAGGCGGTGCAATTCCGAGCTCGTGTAAGCAACTCGCCCAAAACGGCTGGTCTCCAAAAAACGGGACGATCACCGAAGGGATCCCAGCGCGCACAGCAGCGGCAGTCGTACCGGCACCACCATGGTGCACAGCTGCCGACATGAATGGAAACAGCCGATCATGTGGAGCGTGACGCAGAAAGAAAATCTGTTCGTCCTGCGAGCCTTCCTTACTATTTAGACCGCCCCACCCTGTCGCGAGCACAGAACGCAATCCGCTCATCCGCACGGCATCCAACACAGTCTTCGTGAACACCTCAGCATTGCTGCTGACCATGCTTCCAAAGCCGATGTAGACCGGCTTCGGTCCGGCCGCAAGAAACTGCTCCAATGCCTTTGAAGGTTGCCACTCACCTTGCTCCAGAAACCAATAACCACTGACTTGGGAGTTCTCTGTCCAGTCCTTCGGCCGCGGCAATACATGCTCGCTAAAGCCGTTGATCACCTTAGAACGGTGCAGGTCGCGGAAGTAAGGACCGTACCACGGATACAAAGGAAGCCCAAGTTGCGGACGCACGATCGCATTGATCGCAGGCTGCATCACGTCCCACAGCAACTTAAAGAGCAGGTAATGCGCTCCAAGGCTCACAAATCCTGGCAGCTTCTTGCGTGAGCTGATTAGCATGATCGGCGGCAGGATCTTTGATAGTGTGCAGGGTTGTAGCCTCGCGATAGCAAAAGGAATGTTCTGAGCCTCCGAGAGAGCCTTAGCCAGCAAGATGCTGTTGCTGACACCGATCAGAAGCCCTGCATTTTCGCTTGCTGCCAGCCCTTCCTCGACCCAGTTTACAGCCCAGCTTGAATAGCGCTCGCGGAAGATGCGGATCATGGCGCGAATGTTCATGCCCTTGTCGCCGATGGATCGGTCTGATTCAAGCATGGCTTGAAAATCAGCGGTCAACGGGAAAAACTCAAGACCTGCCTGCCGAACCATCCCGGCGAAGTTCTCGCTAGTAGCCAGTCGTACAGGATATCCCGCGCGCACCATTCCTTGTCCCAGTGCCACGCAAGGACGCACATCTCCCTGTGTACCGATAGCGAAAATTACAATAGGTTTGGGCATGCTGTGTGACTCTCAAAGATACGCCGGCTTGGTTGTTTTTATATCTTTATGGACAAGAATCTCAGGCGTGGAACGCCAATTTCCGAAAGCGAGATGTTTGTTTAAAACCTGACTGATCTGTGCTGCGGGCAAAGGCTCCAGCACCAGTTCGTGGTGACATCCCAATTCGTGGATCTCGATCTTGCGGCCCACAAAAGGTCGCCATGCCGATAGATTCCGATCAAGTATCCCGTCGACATTCCCCGTTATCTCTTTTGCGGCGAAATACACCAAGTCAATGTCGACCTTACGAGGCTCATACTGGCGCGCCAGCTTCAGGTTATTGAGCATCACCGCGGTGAGGTCCAGGATGAACTTAGGACTACTCTTCGTCATCTCCTTCGCTAACTTCGCTATCCCCTGCGTGAGCGGGCTCGAGCGGCCATTTTCAGGGTGCAGTAGGAGTTTCCCCATCTCTTCTAACGTCCGCGGCATTTCTGATTCATCGAGCTGGATTTCGAGGAAGCTCAGAGCCGCACGCACCTCTTCTTCGGCTGTCAACGAACGTGCAAACTCGCCTGTGATAAAAAGATGACTGTCGATCATAGCGAGCAACTCTACTTCCAACCCTTGTGCACTCATCTGGTATACGATGGCGTGAGCGATGACACCACCCAATGAGCGGCCAATTAAGCGATACGGTCCCTCTGGCTGGATATGCCGGATCTGCGTCAGATAATCGGCAGCCATGTCCTCGATGCTTTTGGGCAACGGACCACCTAGCAGACCACGCGCCTGTAGCCCATATACCGGGATTCCTGGGTCTAAATGCCGCAGAAGACCGGAGAAACCAAGGCTAATACCCGAGACGGGGTGAACACAGAACAGCGAATGCTGCCAGTTTTTATTGACCTTCCGCAACGGCAGCACAACGCCGAGAGTGCCTGAGTTTTCGCTGCTGAGACTCTCAACCAATATGGCGAGATCTGCAATCGTCGGTGCCTCAAACAAGGTGCCTAGAGGCAACTCCATTTTGAAGAGGGCTGGGAAGTGCGCAACCATCTCTGCCGCATTCAATGAGCCACCGCCTAGGTCGAAGAAGTTATCGTGCAAACCTATCCGCTCCACTCGCAGAATCTGCTGCCAAAGCGATGCTAGCTTCTTCTGAACCAGAGTTACCGGTTCGACATAATGGTTGTCACTTCGTGTCTCCTCAATCGCAGGTAATGCCTTACGGTTGAGCTTGCCGTTCGGCGTCAGCGGCATGGCTTCGATGACCATGAAATGCGCGGGAATCATGTAGCTCGGCAGGCGTCCCACCAGGAACATTCGCAGTACGCCTGTATCAACACAAGTGTTGTTCTCCGCTACGATGTATGCAGCTAGAAATATCACGCCATTCCCGTTCCTCCGTGCAACCACGGCGGCCTCTGCGACCGCAGTCTGCTGTGATAGCAGACTCTCGATCTCGCCCAGTTCCACCCGATGTCCATTGATCTTTACCTGGTCGTCTGCTCGGCCGATAAACTCAAGCAGGCCACGGTTGTTCCAGCGGACAAGATCGCCTGTGCGGTACAGGCGCCCACCATCGAGAAATGGGTTTAGGAGAAAACGCTCTTCGGTCAACTCCTGACGGTTCAAATATCCTTTAGCCACACCTGCGCCACCGATATACAACTCACCGATCGCCCCGGTAAATACCGGACGGCGCTCCGCGTCGAGCACATAAAGCTGCGTATTGAGGATGGGACGACCAATCGGAGGTACGCCAACATCGCTCTTGCTCAGCTCATAAGCCGTCGACCAGATCGTCGTCTCCGTCGGACCATAGAAATGAGTGACCCGAGCGGCGATGTTCTTCAATTGCTCTGCCAGCTCAGCGCTTAACGCTTCGCCGCCAACCATCACGTGCATTGTATTGAGCTTTATGTCGGAACAAGCCAGAAGAATGCGCCACAGCGAAGGTGTGGCTTGCATGTGTGTCGCACCGCTCTTCTGGATCAATCGCGCCAAGAGTGGTGGATTATGGGCGGCCTCGCTGCTTGACATCACCACACATGCCCCAACCATCAGCGGCAGGTATAACTCTAACCCAGCGATATCAAAGATCATCGTGGTCACTGCCAGGAAGCGATCATTCGCCGACATCTGCAGTTGGCGTTGCATTCCTTCCAGGAAGTTGCCGAGGTTCTCGTGGCTGATCACCACTCCCTTCTGTCGTCCCGTCGATCCCGAGGTATAGAGCACATATGCCGCACTATCTGGAAGGCTCAGATCGAGTTCCTGATTTTCATCCAGCACAACTCTGGCGAGTTGTTCCGGGGCCAGGAGTCTGGAATTGCTGCCAGCAAATCGTCCGTGCGTCTGCGCATCAGCAATCAGTACAACCGGAGCAGCATCTTCCAGCACTAGGGCCGTCCGTTCCATCGGGCTATCCAGATCAACCGGCAAGTAGGCCGCCCCCGTCCGCATCACCGCCAGCAAGGAGATCAGCAGCTGTTCGCTGCGAGGCAGAGCTATGGCAACAACATCGCCCGGCTTCACACCATTCGCACGCAATTGGCAAGCCTGCTGCAGACTGCGCTCGTGCAGCTCCTGATACGTGATTGTCGTGAATTCGAAGACAACGGCGGGCGCATCAGGAGTCTTTTCCGCCCATTTTGCAACCAATGCCGGCATACGGGTGTCCTGCAGTACACCCGCCGTATCGTTCCAATCGATAAGCAGACGCTTTCGCTCCTCCTCACCCATAATGTCTAACTGCTGCAGTGGTGTCGCAGGATTTTCGAGGGCCTGCTCAATCAGGCGCGTTAACCGGTAGCGATGAGCGTCGAGTTCAACTTTGCTATACAAGGCAGGGTTCGCGTCTAGATCGAATCGCAGCCCGGTATCAGTTCCGCGATCGTACACAAACACCACCAGGTCTTCAACCGAACTGTTGGACAGATTGTGTATAGTAGTTGCCGCCCCGTCGAAGTCGAGCCGATAGTCAAACGGCTCGATGTTTACGTAGAGCCATGTGATGTTCTGGTCTCGTCCTAACAGGCCAAGGTCCCGGCGAAGATCTTCATACCGGTATTGCTGATGCCGCAGGGCCTGACGTACCGTACGCGCGACCTGCGCGCATAGGTCCATAACCGTCATCTCAGGTGTAAATGACACACGGATCGGCACAATATTGGCTGAGACCGAGACCGACTTGCGCAGCGCCGAGTTGACACGCCCGGAGACCGGCATTCCGAAGACAAGGTCGCTGACACCGGTGGCTTGCTGATAATACGCTGCAACCATGCTGATCAGCACCTGCGGCAGACTCGCGCCAGCAGACTCGCCAAGTTCTACAAGCTGGTTAGAGATATCGGCAGACAGAAGGCCGGAGCTGCGAAGCAATGTACTGTTCAATCCATGCCGCTGGCGGCTGGTGGAGAGCGTCACGGCCTCAGGCATCTGAGATAGTTGCTGATGCCAGTACTCGCGGTCACGCTGAAAACGGTTCGACCTCTGATAGTTAATCTCCGTCTCTACCAGCGTCTCGACCGTACAGAATGAGTACGGCTCGGGCTCCCGGCCTTGGGCATATGCTGTATACAACTCCGCAACACGGCGAGCAACCAGACCACCACCGTACCCATCTTCTACGATGTGATGCGCGCGGTGATACCACAAGTAGCGGTCATCGGCAGCCTTCAACAAAGCGAACGTCCATAACCGGTCTTTCGTCAGATCGACCGGACGGGCCAGTTCCTCCATCATCCATAACTGGATCGCAGCCAACGGATTTGCCTCGCGGCTCATGTCGAGATAGGGGAATTCTTCATTGCGTGACGGCTCGACGACCTGGAATGGCTTGCCGTTCTCTTCCACAATCCGGATGCGCAGCTCTTCCGCTTCCATGACGACTTGGCGCATCGCCTTCTTGAAGAGGTCGACTTTGATGGAGCCGCAAATCTCAACTGCCTCAGAAAGATTCAGATTGGCAGTCGGTGAGATCTTCTGGCTGAAGAACAATCCGCGCTGAGCTGAAGTCAGAGCGTACGTTACATGTTCACTCATCGCCCATCTCCATATCTGTATTTACGGGCGATTCTGTTACAGATATAGTCCAGATAATAGATAATTTAGCCGACTCATGATTCAACATTTTCCAGCAATTCAATCCATAAGTGGTGGCCATCGACCCCTCCTATACCAATAATCCACTGATGCAACAAAAAATCTGCTGAACTCAGACAATTCTTCAGACTAAGCTGTACAGAGACAGAGGGTGGGGCGGCAGGAACTCTAATTACTACAAAATACAATGTAACTTTTGTTGGTAATTTACTAACTTAACTTAGATTTTGGCACGAATTGAATAAAGCTGTAAACAAAATTGAGAAATGCGTCCAAATTTTAACTAATTTATCGAAGCCATATTGACCTAGTTCAAGTTTTCGAGTCGAGGGGTCGATTTGCCGGATACCATAGCCGCCAACTCCGACAATCCGGCGCATTAATGCAAATCAAAACGTGTTAGCACAAATCAAAAACAAATTCTCAATCAGAAAAAGAATTTGGAGATGCAAGTTGTCGGTTGTGGAAATATTTTCATGGAAATTTTAATTATCTTTCATTAATTTATAGCCTTTTCAGCCCTTCACAGATTTTAGAAAAAGTCTCGGCATCGGTGATACTTACATGACTTTCCATCCTTAATAGTTCTTGAAATTCTTATCTCAACAGTGTTTTGAATGCATTCAGCAGGCAATACGCGCTCATAGCTAATAAAGGCCGAGACCTCAAAGAGAGACATCGGACATAAAATCTGACACAGTAAGTTGTGCCACTGAACAGCCTCGGTCAATTTTTGCGACAGTGCCGGAAATCTCACATGCGCATATTGCGGTTGGGAACGCTATATGAAGCGTTTTCAGATAGGTGACCCGCTTGAGGGATTGTAGTTTAAGCGTGAGTTTGCAACGGAATATACATCATGTGAAGAGTACAAGCACAACCGCGAACTAGCGCGAATTGCGTCTAAGGTGCGGTTACACACAAAACTGCGTTCAAAGAAAAGCTTGGTTTCACAAATACTATCTCGTGTAAGGTCCATCGCGGCATGACAATGCCACCAACGAAAAAAATGCTCAGGGTGTCGCTCAAAAACACTTACTTACTTCGCCTGACAAAAGGACTTGCTTGTGTGTTGAGCTGAAGGGCATCTACCAAAACCGCCGAAGAAAAATAAACCAAAGCGTTGTAAGTGCGTGGCATTCCTTAGCCAGCCCCTCAATAAGAGGTTCAACGAACAGCTGGGAACGACGGCTTAAGAGTTTCTCTCTGTTAATGCTCTTAGTTATGATCTGAGCTACCCTTGTAACTACCATATATCTCACCATACGCCCATTTCTAGGTTTCCAGCATGGTTGCTGGTGATGCCTAACGTTCGGCAGATAGCTGAATGAAACTTAAAAGTTATTAATATGCGGTTCCAGATACTACGGGAATACCTAAAATCAGGAAGAATCCGCACGTGCCTAACCGGATGAGACCCACTTTTAACATAAAGATTGCTCCTTTACAGCGAATGCAATTCTGGGGACGAGAAGCAATTGGGGCGGAGAGAAGAAATCAGGCTGAGAGGCCATGCCGAACAAGCCTATACTTCAGCATCGCAACTATACCGTGTTGAGCACTAGAATAGTGTGCAATTTCGAAAACTTTAGTCACAAGTGATTTCATGATGAAATGCTTACGATGGGAATTTGGCTGTGTACGCTGGGGGTCCGCTCAGTGTCTCTCATAGCTAGACGTGCATGGCCTGATGTCAGAAGAGAATGATCGAGGATTCTGCACTATCTATCCAAAAGTTTCTCGATGAAGTCACAAATGGGCGCTCCCATGAAGTAGCTGTCCCACAAAACCTCCCACGATGGCAACCGCTCGTACTTTACTCCACCACACTGTGGGACTAAGCTCCTAGCCCTTCCGCTAGTTAGCTAGGACAGCCCCAAAAAGTAAATAATTTATGCCATCACCGCCCGCACAGACACCCTCGCTTCACGCGTTCATTTTGTTCAGCTTGTTACTACGTGTCTATTGACGTCAGTCAGATATTCGTCAGACTAAAAACGGTCAGAACACCACCAGTTATCTTAAAGGTCGCAGAGCATCCGGTCGAGCTTTTGTACTACCAAGGTTGGTGGGACCTTGTGAATAGTCCATGCGTCGCAATTGTCGGGACACGTGAACCTTCGCATGCGGCAATAGACGCTACGACCGAACTTGTTCGGAATCTCGTGAAGAGTAAGCAGACAATTGTATCGGGGCTGGCCAAGGGCATCGATTCAGTTGCTCATAAGACCGCTATTAAATCTGGCGGTCTCACAATCGCAGTAATCAGGACGGCGCTCTCACAGTCTTATCCTCCTACAAACAAAGAATTGCAGACTGTTATTGGGCGCGATTTTCTTTTGATTAGCCAGGTTCCGGTTGTTCGGTCTAGTCATCAAGGACCTAACCAAAATCGTGTGCTCTTCCCGGAACGAAATATCACAATGTCGGCTCTCACAAAGGCGACAATCATCATGGAGGCTGGAGAAACGTCGGGAACGTTAACTCAAGCGCGAGCGGCGTTCAAGCAAAAACGAAAACTCCTAATTTGGGACTTGTGCTTCAGGAACGAGGCTTTGACGTGGCCGAAAAAGTTCGAATCCGAGGGCGCGATCCGCGTTTCCAACTATGAGGATGTAATACGTGCCCTTGAGTTATGGCCTCAGCAAAGTCGATCGCCTAATTCTCCAGAGCGGACATCACTATCACCTGGATGAAGATGATGACTGCTATTTCCTCGGAGAGTATACAGCTCGGCGCGGTTATAATTTTGTGATACGAATCAACTGATTTACAACCTGAAGAAAGGCATGGAACGCGCCACTCTGCCAGACTTCAAGTACAAGGCGCGTGCCATCTCAACTGCTGGCGATCTCCTTCGGGAGCATCTAGCAAATGCAGCCAACGTCGAAGCAATGCATTCCGCGACTTGGGTACCTATTCCGCCTTCAAAGGCTGAGAATCATGCACTGTACGATGATCGAATCCTGAAGTTTCTTCGAAGGGTGGATCAAGGAAACGATCTGGACATCCGAGAGCTGATCATTCAAAACGAGACGTTGGAATCGTTTCACGGAGACAATCGTCTCTCCCCGGATGCGTTGGCGACCAAATACATGATCGACGATGTTGTGTGCCTGCCCAAGCCGAACTGCATTTGGCTATTCGATGATGTAATCACCACGGGATCACATTTCAAGGCGGCTAAACAGGTTTTGCTGAGGAGCTTTCCTGGTATGGCTATTGTTGGTATTTTCCTTGCGAGGCGCGTACCTGAAGCAAACGGCTTTGTTGCATTAAGTGCCGTGATGTAAGGTGGGAGGCAAGTCGAGGAACCGCC
>Ga0137415_10001637_pt1 | contig 22186 bp, 22 predicted proteins | sample CZODoug3_1_1_16f_FD_183082 | JGI IMG/M metagenome (GOLD analysis project Ga0137415, IMG submission 183082) | Vadose zone soil fungal communities from Angelo Coast Range Reserve, California, USA - CZODoug3_1_1_16fungal (Hybrid Assembly) | ecosystem: Environmental > Terrestrial > Soil > Vadose...
GATTGAGTGGGATCAAATGGATTTGGCTCACCATGTGCCGCCACCATTGCGCCCAGATGCAACTTGGGAGGAAGACGAAGCTGGTGAGTCTCGCTCAGCTGTCACATCCATAACTTGCCTGGCCGCGAGCGGCTCACGGGCGCTATCCGGATGTGGCGCCCGAGAATGCCAGCGATTGAGTTTTCTCACTTCCTACCCAGCGATTCCCTGATCGTCTTGGCCAGTAGATTTTTCATTCGGTGCAAGATTGCTTCCTTTGATCGTCGAATCAGGTTTTCGTTTTGATTCCTGTCTGCACAAATCTCTTCGAACCAAACACCCACTCTGTTTTCGATCTTCGACCAAAGACTACTGTTGTCGAACCTGATTCCGCCGGCGTGACCTTTCGCCTGACCAAAATATTGGTGCATCTCTAAGACGAGCGCTGCTTCTTCGGTTTTCAGGAACTCCTCATAGAGTTCCTTTTCGGCGCGGCTAAGCTTGAGGGGAAACTGGTCAATGCGCTCTGTGCGTGACAGCATGAAATCAATTCATAACATGTTCGGCGCGGCGAGGGCGAACGACGCGGCGGCACCGGTGGCGGGTGCTTTTCTCGTGGCGATTCCCGATTCCAACTCCGCCGCCTTCCCGCCCGAAGCAGCGTCGTTCGCGGATCCACCTGTTGCAACGCTCCCCTTCCCGTCCCTCATCGTGGCGAGCACCGACGATCCTTACGCCTCGCTCGACCATGCCGAGATGCGCGCCGCGCAGTGGGGAAGCGGCATCGTCGTGGCTGGCGCGCTCGGACACATCAACGGCAAGAGCGGTATCGGCGATTGGCCGCAGGGGATGGCGTTGCTTCGCTCATTCGCAGCCGAACTCCAGGGATCGGTTCGAAAATGAACTCGTACCGCGTGCCCAATTTCGTGAGGGGTTGGGAGGGATGGGAATTCACGGGAAGACGGGAAGTGAAGAGAGATTGTGTGTTCAGTCTCAGATCACTCTCCAAAAATCTTCCCGTCTTCCTGTTCAGCATTCATCCCTGACCAATTTTCGGCCGCGCTCTCTCGCTGGTTGGGTGGACGTTATTGTCCTATGTAAAGACCGGATTCGAGGGAGAGACGGACCTCGCAATTTTCGTATAAGAGGAGGAATCGCGGTCCGAAAGGGAGTTTCATGCGTTCACGGCGTTTCCAGATTTTTATGGCATTACTGGTTCTCGGCGTCTTCGGGGGCGTTGGAGCGGCGTGCGGCTCGGATGACTCGTCGGGCGGGGGACCAGGCGCCGGCGACGGATCCGCGGATGGCACGGTCGATGGGAAATCTGACGGAAATGATCTGACCGATGCGACGGCTGCAACCGATGCGACGGCCGAAGATGGTCGGTCGGATGCCAACGACGGCGCCACCGATGGTTCCGACGATGGCGCGATCGGAGACAGCGGAGATGCAGCCTCGTGCGGCGCCGTGGTCGTCGGCCGCGGGCAGGAAACTCCGACTGGCTCATGCAGATTCTCCCTCCCGATGCTTTCATACCAGCAATTCGCCAATCTCGAGGTCGAATACGCTCCCGGCTCGGGGACCTCGTACCTGCTCGCGAAAGACGGCGTCAACGGATGGACCTACGACAACCCCACCACCCCGACGCTCGTTCTTCTAAACGGTACATCGTGCTCGAATTTCAGAGCCGACCCCAACGCGCAAATTCGATACCTATTGCCCTGCACGGGCGACGGCGGCATAGGCCCCCCCATCCATTAGCCAGTAGGCGCGCCTACGAGTAGGTCACCGAGCCAAGTCTGGTACTTCGCTGGCGTCCATCCGCGCTCGATGACCTCATTTCGTAGGCGTGACCCTACTTGCAGCCTCGCTTCCCGCCCGCCAACCTTGCACCTTCGCGACCAGACAACGCGCGAAAATACTCGCCTCCCTCCGTGGCTTGCGAAAGCGCGCGACCGCAACGGCAAAGCCGACGAGGCCAGGGGTGCCAACGCTGCCGACCGCCAATAGGTAACTCAATCGAACAGGTCTCAGGTAACCGCGCGAGTGCTTCGCGAGCACGTAAGCTTGGTTGTAGGCCGGGTTGTAGGCCCGGACGTCGAGGTGCGAATCCCTCTTTCCATCGAAGGCGATGTTCGTGGGGTGATGGTCGACACGATTGGCGAAGTCGAACAGCACGCGATGCCCGCGGCCTCTGATCTGAAGGCACGCGTCCAGCTCGAACTGTTGCCAATACGGCCTCAGGCCATCGTCGAATACGTCGAACGCACTCCGACGAAAGCTGAAGTTGTAACCTACCAGATGATCGACCTCTCGCGGGTTTCGCGATTTCCACTCGTCCGGATGGTCGTACATGTTGCCTTCGCATTTGCCAAACCAGCGGAGTATTCCGATCTCGTCGATCGCGCGCTTCGGAAATGGCGTGCCGTCGGGGAGGTAGTTGTTGGCGGGGCCGCCCACGGCGCCGACGGTCGGATCCTCATAATGCGCCAGGTGACGGGCAACCCAGTCCACGGGCGCCACGGCGTCATCATCGATCAACGCGATCATGTCTCCACTGGCAGCGCGCAAGGCGAGGTTTTCGGCGGGGACGATGCCTGGCGTCTCCAGGTGGATCACTTTGAGCTCGAATTCCGGGTGCCCCTCGAAACGCCGGGCCATGTCTCGGGTCGCCGTATCGTCTCCCTGCCAAACGACGATCACTTCCTCGGGCTTGCGCGTTTGCGCCGCCAAACTTCGCAAACATCGTTCGAGCATCGCTGGGCGTTTGAAGCTAGGGATGAGAACGCTGACTCGATGAAGTGACACCGGGCGAAACTATCCAAGATGGACGGGTGAGGCAAGCGTCCGCACTTGCGAGGGGCTCCGCCCCAACACGCGACGCATGCAGCGGGCCATATGGCTTGGGTGCGCGAAGCCGGCCTCCACGGCAATTTCAATCATGCTCCTTTTTCCTTCGAGCAAAAGCACCCGCGCGCGCTCCACGCGCCGCTCGAGGACATAACGATGTACCGGCCGACCGACGGCTTGCTTGAACAGCGGCTTGAAGTGCGACAGGCTGAATCCCGCCACCGTCGCGAGCTCGGCGAGTGTGAGGTCCTCGTCGAGATGCGCCTCGATGTACTCGAGCACATTGCGCAGTCGCCGCGGCGGCAGCGCACGATTCGACTTGGAGGCTCCGTTGCGCGACTGCAGAGCGAGGAGGCGCGCGGCGAGCGCAAGGGCAAGGCTGTCCGCGAATAGCCGGCCACCCGGATACGCGTCATGATCTTCGGCTTGCAGCATCCATCCGATGCGCTCGATGTGGGGGTCGCGCACATGAATCGAAGGCACGAGCTCGCCGCCTCGCGAGCCCAAGCCCATGGCGTCCGCCGTCTCCTGAAAGAGCGACGGCATGAGTCGGACCAGTAGCGCTCCCGCCGGACGCTCGAATATCCAGCGACCCGTCACACCCGCGGGCACGACACAGAAACTGCCATGCGTTTGAAGCCCCCGCCGCTCGCGACTATCGATGCTGCAAGACACTTGAACCGGATCGCCGAGGTGAATGTCGAGAACGTGACGTTCATCCCGCGCGGGCTCGATCAGCCCACTGGGGGCCGGCACGGTGACCAGGTCCAAGAGTGGCGCGCTGTCCATGATCCCGTCAGTCTTCTACGCGACCAGGTGTCGTGCAAGCACCGAAAATCATCCGTGTGTGTCCAGCATCGGCTGCCCGTGCGCGCGCGTCTGCGGCGGCGGTGACAGGATGCTCGGTATGAGACGCAGACAGTTCGTGGAACTCGCCGTCACCACGCTCGCCGCCAGTGTCGCAGGGGCATGTGTGGCGCGCTCGGATACCCTCTCGGGATCGGCGTCACCAAAGGCGAGCCTCCGTGGCGCGGTCGGCCTCGGATACTCGGAGCGGCTGTGGGGGGTGACCGCGTGATGAGCGCCCAGTCGAGTATGCAGACATTGCCCGCCCCGAGCGAAGATGCGTCGGTCGAAACGCAGACAGCCGTGAAGGCGGCGCGCGTGGACTCGATCGATCTGCTGCGCGGCATCGTGATGATCGTCATGGCCATCGACCATTCGCGCGACTTCTTCAGCGGTGACATGTTCGATCCCACCGATCTCACGCGGACCAATCCGGCGCTCTTCTTTACCCGCATCGTCACCCATATTTGCGCGCCGACGTTCATGCTCCTGGCGGGGACGGGCGCCTATCTCTCGTTCGCGCGCGGGAAGAGCCGCGCCGAGGTCTCCCGGTTCCTCTTGACGCGCGGCATCGCGTTCGTGCTCGCGGAGCAGACGATCATGCGCTTTGCCTGGCGGTTCAAGCTCTACCTGCTCCCGATCGACGGCAGCACGATGTGGGGCCTCGGCTGGTCGATGATCGCGCTGAGCGCGCTGGTATTTCTTCCCATCCGCTGGATGGCTGTCTTCGGCGCGGCGATCGTGCTGCTTCACAATCTGCTCGATCCGTTCACGGCGCAGAGTTGGGGCTCGCTGCGCATCGTCTGGGTGTTCCTCCATGGCGGGTTTTTCGGTACGCCGGAGCACCCGATCTTGGGCGTCGGCTACGCGATCATCCCATGGGCGGGCGTGATGGCGCTCGGCTTCGCGCTCGGACCGATCGTGCACTGGGCGCCGGCGCGGCGGCGGCGCTTCTTGTCCCTCGCCGGTCTGCTCCTCACGCTCGGCTTCGTCGTCCTGCGCTTCACCAATTGGTATGGCGACCACCACCCCTGGTCGCCCCAGGCGAGCCCGCTCTTCACGGTGATGTCGTTCCTCACCACCGAAAAATATCCGCCCTCCCTCCTGTTCCTGATGATGACGCTGGGGCCGATGCTGCTCCTACTATCGGTGCTCGAGCGCTGGAAGGGACCCGCCGCCGACTTGCTGCTCGTCTACGGGCGGGTGCCGCTCTTTTATTACTTCGCACACATCTATCTGCTGCATGCGCTGGCGCTCGCACTGGCTGCCATCGTGCACAAGCCCCTGCCCTGGACCGCAGCATGGGCCCTTTCGGGGCCGCCCATTCCGAACTACGGCTGGGAGCTGCCGGTGGTCTATCTCATGTGGATCGTCACGGTGGTGGCGCTCTATCCCGCCTGCAAGTGGTATATGGGGCTCAAGCGCCGCAGCGATTTCTGGCTGTTGGGATATCTGTAGCGTTACGAGCCCATTCCTGTCAAAGAAGGAAGCATGCCCACGACGCTCGAAGCGGTGCGCCCCATAGAGTTGGCCGGAATACGAGAAGCACGAACGCGAATCGCCGGGACCATCGTGCGCACGCCGCTGGTCCGCCTCGAATTGGGCGACGGCCATCCCGACATTCGCCTCAAGTTGGAGAATTTGCAGCCGATCAACGCCTACAAGTTGCGGGGCGCCGCCAACGCCGTGGCCATGCTGGCGGAGTCCGAGCGCAAGCGCGGCGTGTGGACGATCAGCGCAGGCAATGCCGGACAAGGCGTCGCTTACGCGGCAAGGCAGGCGCGCGTGCCTTGCAGTGTCGTGGTGATCGAAACGGCCCCGGAATCGAAGAAGGAGCGCATGCGTGCGTTGGGCGCGAAACTCATCCCGGTGCCCTACGAGGCAGCTTGGAAGGCGCTCGAGGACCGTGCGTATCCCGGCGCCGAAGGGACCTTCGTGCACCCTTTCGATGATCACAATTTCATCGCGGGTCACGCGACCATGGGGCTGGAGATTTTCGAAGATGCACCCGACGCCGTCGCCGTCATTGCCGCCATCGGCGGCGGAGGGCTCATCACCGGCGTTGGCAGCGCGCTCAAGGCGCTCAACCCTGCCATCAAGGTCTGGGGCGCCGAGCCGGAGACCGCCGCGCCTGCAGCGCTCTCGTTTGCCCGGGGCTCTCCGCAAGCGTTCAAGGATTGGAAGGCTTCGTTCGTCGACGGCGCCGGCGGCCAGAGCCTGTTTCCGCGCATGTGGGAGCGAATGAAGCCGGTGGTGGACGGCTGCCTCGTGGTGAGCCTGGATGACACGAAGAAGGCGATGCGCCTGATGGCGGAAAAAGCGCGGGTCATTGCCGAAGGCGCCGGTGCGCTGTCGTTGGCGGCGGCATTGACCGGAAAAGCGGGTCAGGGGCCGATTGTCGCGATCGTGTCGGGGGGCAACGTCGATCTGAAGAAATTTTGCGAGCTTATTGGCTTATCTCAGTAGTGGATGGGCCCCATCGCCCCGCCGCCAACGACGACAGCGTCGCCCGTGATGGCCACGCTTCTCGGTGACGCCAGAAACGCGATGACATCGGCCACCTCGGTCGCGTCGACAATTCGACCGATCGCCACGCGCGAACCCATCCGAGCCTCGACCTCGGCCTCGTCCACCCCGAGCGTCTCGGCTTGCGCGGCGACCACACCCGCGGTCTTTTCGGTCCGGGTCAGCCCCGGGTGCACGACCGTGACGTTGATTCCGTATCGCCCGAGCTCGTCTGCAAGATTCTTGGTCAGTGCGGCGACAGCCACGTTGCGGATCGAGCCGACGATGGCACCCGTCTGCCGCGCCGCAAGTCCGCTCACGTTGATGATGCGACCCCAGCCTTGCTGGATCATCATCGGCGCGACCTCCCGAGCACAACGCAGATAGCCGAGCACCTTCACGTTCACATCGGCGAAGAACTCCTCGCTGGTGATGCTCGCCAGTTTGGCCGGTGGAGCCTGGCCGCCAGGCCGGGCGGCGTTGTTGACGAGAATGTCGACCCCGCCGAGAACGTCGACCGCGGCGGCCACGGCTCTGTGCACCGAGGCGTCGTCGGCAGTGTCGATGACCACGGGAACGACCGTCCGATCGCTGGCCGCTCGAAGCTCCGCGGCGGCCGCCTGGAGCCGTTCGAGATCACGGGCGGCGATGGCGACGTCGACCCCCTCCGCGACGAGCGCCCGTGCGACCGCCAAACCGATTCCCCGGCTGCCGCCGGTAACCAACGCGCGGCGACCGCGCAGCTGAAGATCCATGCTTCTCGGTCTACCACAGAGTGAGTGCTCGACCCTCGCGCCGGGATCGTCTGGTGCGCTCACGGCAAGATGGCCGCGCGTTGGCTCACGATGTAGGCGGTGCGCCGTGCCGCCTGCTCCGGATCCGGCGCACTCTTTCTCACGGATTGGCCTTCGTATTTGCTGTAAGTCGGCGCGCGCGCACCCGGTGCGGTCGGGAATTGGACCTCTTCGACGGATTGCACGGCGCCCGGGATGTACGCTTCGAACCAGCGCTCATCGGGTTCACGTTTCCATGTGACCAACGAGAGGCGCGCACCCGCCGGATAGACGGCGCCGCTTCGCGCGCTCGCGACGGCAGCGGGATCGCCATAAAGGGTGGACATGGTGGACATGGTGCCATTTCGTCTATCGGACCATGACGTGATGACACGCCACGTGTGGGGCTGGAGGAACGACGTTTTCGCCAACGACGCGGCGTCGTTGACCGTGTCGGGCGGGCTGGGCTGGCTCATCTCGACATCGATGGGCGTGGTGAAGACGAAATCGTATTTCGCCATGGGGGCGTGGCAATCCACGCATTCGGTCGCGAACGAGGCATCGTGGCCATAGGGCTCGAGCTGCTCGCCGTGCCAGCGCGCGAAGCCCCATCCGTCGGTCGATGCGTATTTCTTGGCGCCTTTGATCATGAATGCGGCCGTTTTGAATTCGCCCGTGTGTAGGGAGCCGTCGGCATCCGCGACTTGAGCCCACGCCAATTTCGCGAACGCGCTGCCGTCGGGCCAAGGGTTGGTGTGTTTGTCGGCGATGGCCTTGACGGCGACGTCGTTTCCCAGGATGACGCGCGTCTGTCCGAGATCGACGCGGTCGGTGCTGCTGATGGTTTCCCAATTTTTGTAGTCGGCAAAGAAGGTAATGCCGTTGGGCGAGGGCCGCACATCGATCTGCTTCAGCGGTCCGAACGATGTATTGGTTCCTGGTTTGATCGTTGGCAGATCGCCCGGCCTCATCCCGCTGGACTGCGCCTTCGCGCAACCGATCATGCCGAGTTGGGCAGCGGCAATGGTCACGGCCGCCGTGCCAAGAAAGCGGCGCCGATGATGATTGATCTTTTCGGACATTTCTCTCCCTCTCCAATTGGGTTCTTGCGAAAAACCGTGTGTTTATTCGCATACGATTGAATCGCATGCGAGTTTCGTCACTCGATGATTTTCGCGCAAAAAAGCTCATAGCGAGCTCTTGCCGAATCAATTTGCCCATCGCATGCGATTGAATCGCCTACGATGCGCGCGAGGCCGCAGATGAATCCCGCTGATCCGAAAGACCCAACGAACCCCAGGCTCGCCGACTTTCTATGCTTTGCGATCTACTCGGCCAATCTCGCCTACGGCAGGGCCTACAAGCCGATCCTGGAAGAGCTCGGTCTCACCTACCCGCAGTACATCGCGATCGTCGCGCTGTGGGAGGAAGACCATCAGACCGTCGGGAGCCTGGGTGAGAAGCTGTTTCTCGAATCCAACACGCTCACCCCCATGCTGAAGAAGCTCGAGGGAATGGGCTATCTGCGCAGGCAGCGTGATCCGGTGGACGAACGCCAAGTCTTCGTCAGCCTGACCGACGCGGGCCGCCGCCTGCGGGAAAAGGGCTTGGGAATGAACCTCGTGAAGGCTTCCGGCCTGACGGCCAAGGAATTCCCCAAAATGCAGAAGGCGGTCGTCACGCTTCGCAACAATCTCATCAAGGCTGCGAAGGGCAAGGGATGAGATGGGCGCGCTCTCGACAAAGAGCGAGCGGGACGTCAGGAAAGGAGCAGCGTCCGGTCCCACGTTGGATCGGCGTCCGTCGTGGCCGCGATGAGTGCGAGCGTAATGCCGGCAGCCCCCGTCAAGAACCCGGGCTCGGTTAGCCATCCGCGCTTGTTCATCGTCGGAGGTACCCGCACGCGAAAGCCTGCGAAGCCTCGGCCCATACGACGCATCGCGAGCGTGCGCGCGAACCAGAAACGCGCGGCTTCCGCGAGGCGCTCCTCACCTGTCGCGAGAAAGAGGCGATGGAAGATGTGGGCGACACCCGCCGCGCCGTGGCAAAGCCCTGCGTCGACGACGCCCGCGGTATCCGCCGGGCGCGTGGCGGCACGGAGCGCGATGCGCATGGCGGCTCGCTCCCACACGCGATTGCGGGTTGCGCGCGCGGCAACGAAGAGCGTGGCGGCGATCCCGGGATCCCCGTAGCACCACGCGAGACGTGCGGGCTCGCGCGGGCTCCCTGCGGCGACGGCGAAGCATCCCTCCGAGCTTCGGGGGAGCTCCTGCGCGAGGAGCCATTCGACGGCCCTCTCGAGGAGAGAGAGCGCGCGCTTCTTCGTTCGCGCGTCGACGTCGGCGGCGGCGATGCGTCCGAGCATCGCGATGACGCCTGGCACGCCGTGCGCGACGCCGAGGTTCCAGTCGAGATGCGGCACCCGTCGCCACTTCCGGGGATGCCACTCGGGATTGGACCACCACGCGATACCGGGGCGCCGGCGCCGCGCGGTCCTGCCGAGGTGACCCACGATGCGCGCGAGGAGACGTTTGGCCGAAGGCCGCGGCATGCGATCGAGCGCGTAGACGCCGATACCGACGAGCCCCTCGATGACGTCGAAGGGATCCGTCCACGTCGCGTCTTCGAGCGCCGTGTCGAAGGCCGCGCATGGGTCGTCTTCACCCTCCGCGCCACCGTCGACGAGATGCCCTACGACCCACCCGATCCCGGCGACGCCCGTGTGAAGGCCAGGACCGAGCGGCTCGCGCACCAGCCGCTCGATGGCGTGATCGAGCGCGCGCTGGGCGCACACGCTGTGTCCGGCTTCGGGAAACACGCGTTCGAGCGACGCGTGAACAAGAGCGATTCCGGCGAGCCCTCCCGAGAGGGATGCGTCCGGCGTTTCGGACGGGCGAAGACGCAGGTAGCGCGCAGAGAGATCGCCGAGAGCGACGCGCGCGAGCGCAGCGGTTTGTCCTCGAAGAAGCGGCATGCGCTCGGCTACGCCTCGTTCATGCGCCGCGCGATGGCCCGCCTGCCCGAGCGGTGCTGCTTCGCCATAGCGTAGTCGCGATCGACGATCCTCATGTGCTCCATGCCCACAAAACGCGGAAGGCCCCGGGTTGCGTGGCCTCCGAGAGACAATCCGTTCGAAAGGTGCCCCGAGTGTCAGGTGCCTAACAATTGGGCTGGTTCATGTCGCTGGGCAGCTTCATCTTGCCCGCCTTGACGCCGCTGCGCACGGTGAGCTCCTTCAGGTTCTTCAGGGTGGTCTTGCGGAGTGTGAGTTTTGCGTCGCAAGGCTCGCCCGTATCTGTGTCGGTATTCTCTTTGACGTTGTCCATGTTCATTTTCTCCCAATGAATCGCCATTTTTGCGAAAATCAGAATCTGCTTCCCCGCAGGGCGAATTGCCGGCGCGGCGAGACAGAATGCTCAGAAAGAGGCTCCGAGCGTCAGCATCGATCGGCGGGAACGGTCTCAATGGGGCGCTGGCCCGCCTTGACACCGCTGCGCACCGTCAGTTCCTTCAGGTTCTTCAGCGTGGTCTTGCGGAGTGTGAGCTTTGCCCCGCGAGGCTTGCGCACATCTGTCTCGGTATTCCCTTTGACGTTGTCCATGTTCATTTCTCCAAATGAATCGCCATTGCCCATTCGGAATCTGCCTCCGCCCACGGTGAATCGGCAAGGTCGCATTTGTTTACGAGCCACGTAAACAAAGGGGCCGCACTTACGCGCCGCTGCAGAAATCGTGCACCCTCGGCGCTCCACCGTTCGATGTAGAGACGTGACGCTCGAAGAATGTGCGGACTTTCTCCGAAACGCGCCGTAAGGCCGAACCAAGATGACGACAAAGACCACCTTCCAGCCGTCGGGGTTCTTCGCATTGCGAACGCCGCTCCTGCCCTTCGATGCGCTCGCGCGATGGAGCGAAGGCTTGTGCGCCGCCGGCGTGCTCACGCGCGCGCAAGAACAAGCAGGACAACTCGACGCGGCCATCGCCGCAGACCGAACCCTGCTCGTCCGCCGCCTGCGCGAGCAGATCGCCGAACCCGCCGTACGCGAAGCGCTCTTCGTAGCGTCGCCGTCGCTCCATGAGGCGATCGGTGCATGGCTCGCTTCGGAAACCGATCCACGCGCGCGCGGCGTGGCCGACGTGCTGATTCGCTACATGGCGCGCATGGCCGCGCGGCCGACACCCTTCGGGCTTTTCTCGGGATGCGCCGTCGGTAAGGTCGACGCGGGCACTCGCCTCGCACTCGCGTCGCGCGCGCGTTACCGCCGGCATACGCGCCTCGACGTGCACTACCTTCTCACGCTGTGCGACGCATTCGGACAGGATGAAACGCTGCGCGCGCGGCTTGCGTTCAAGCCGAGCACCGGGCTTCACGTAACCGGCACGCAGATCCGGTACGCGGAGGCGAGCATCGATCCGAAGACGCGCGCGCGTAGCTACGCGCTCGTGTCCGTCGAACGCAGCGCCCACCTCGACGCGGCCCTCGAGCGCAGCAAAGATGGGGCCACGCGCGAACAGATCGCGACCGCGATCGTGGCGTACGACGGCGAGGTCACGCTCGAAGGTGCGCGCGCTTTCGTCGATACGCTCATCGACAGCCAGATCGTCGTCTCCGACCTCTCTCCCGTGGTAACCGGCCCGGAGCCCATTGCCGATCTCGTCGCGATCCTCGACGCGCACGGGGCGCCGCCCGCACGAACGCTCGCCGGCGCATGCACCGCGATCCAAACGCTCGATGCGCGAGGGCTCGGGCGAGATCCCGCCGAGTACAGAGCGATCGCCGAAACGCTCGAAGGGCTGCCCGCCGACGTCGACATCGCACGGCTCTTCCAGGTCGATCTCTACAAGCCGATGGAGACCGCGACCCTCGGCAAGAGCATCGTGCGGGAGATCGCGAAGACGGTCGAGCTCCTCGCGCGCATCTCTCCGCTACCGGAGAAGGATCCGCTACGAGACTTTCGCGAGGCGTTCGTCAGCCGCTACGATCAGCGAGAAATACCGCTGATGATGGCACTCGACGAGGAGACCGGCATCGGCTTCGGGGGCACCGTTGCCGGTTTCGAAGGCGCACTGGCGGCGACCGCCGAGCCGTCACCGCTTCTCGAAGGGCTCCCTTTCCCGGAGGACGGTGCAGCGCCACGCGTTTCGTTCGGTCCACGGGAGCTGCTCCTTCAACGCCGCCTCGCCGAGACCTGCGCGCGCGGTGACCTCACGTGGGAGCTCGACGCGAAGGATCTCGAAGCGCTCTCCACGAAGGCGCCCACACGCATTCCGGACGCATTTTGCGTGAACGTCGCCATCGCCGCCGCGTCGGGAGAAGCGGCGGATCGCGGGGACTTCCGTTTGTGGTGGCATGCGCTTCAGGGAGCATCGGGTGCGCAGATCCTGGGCCGCTTTTGCCACGGCGACGCCGAACTTCGGGCGCAGGTCGAACAGCACTTGCGGGCCGAGGAAGCCTTGCACCCGAGCGCCATCTTCGCAGAAATCGTGCACCTTCCGGAGGGCCGCCTCGGGAACATCCTCTGCCGGCCGGTCCTGCGCGCCCACGAGATCCCCTACCTCGGTCGCTCCGGCGCCCCCGACGACGCGCAAATTGCAGTGAGCGACCTGCACGTGTCGGTGGTCGGTCATCGCATCGTGCTCCGCTCCGCGCGTCTCGGACGTGAAGTCGTGCCGCGGATGACCACCGCGCACAACAGCTCGATCGCCGTCCTCGGCGTGTATCGCTTTCTGTGCGCGATGCAGGACACGGGCACGATCCGCTGGTCGTGGGGCTTCTTGCAGGACGCGCCTTTCACGCCGCGGGTCACTTGCGGGCGTGCGGTGCTGGCGCCGGCGCAGTGGAAGCTCGATGGCGCAGAGCTCGAAGGGGTCGCAGCGTCGGCTCCGGCCGAGCGGTTTCGGCGCGTGCAGGCGTTGCGCGAGAAGCATCGCTGGCCGCGGTGGATTGCGGTCGCCGACTTCGACAACGTGCTCCCGATCGATCTCGACAACACGTTCCACGCCGACGCGCTCGTGGCGGTTGCGAAGAAAGGCACCACCGTCCGCCTCGTGGAGCTGGCACCTCTCGGGGAGGAGCTCGCGGTATCGGGGCCGGAAGGACGTTTCGTCCACGAGATCGTGGTCCCATTCATCCGATCGCCCGAGCCGCGTGAGCCGCCAGGCGACCGCGCCGAGGCGTCCCATGACGAAGTGGCGCCCGCGCGCATCACGCGGACGTTCGCACCCGGCTCTGCATGGCTCTACGCAAAGCTCTATACGGGTACCGCGACGGCGGACGCCGTGCTCGAGCACATCGTCGCGCCGCTCGTCCAGGAAACGCGTGCTTTGCGAGCGGCAGACAAGTGGTTCTTCATTCGCTACGCAGATCCCGACTGGCATCTCCGCCTCCGTTTCCACGGCGATCCCGTGCGACTCCTGGGGGACGTGCTCCCGCGCCTGCACGAGCTCGCGCGACCGTGGCTCGAGGACGGCCGCGTCTGGAAGGTCCCACTCGACACCTACGAGCGCGAGATGGAGCGGTACGGCGGCGACGCGGCCATGGATCTCGCCGAGGATATCTTCGCGGCCGACAGCGACGCGACGCTCGCGATCGTTCGAGCACTCGATCCCGAGGCCGGGCGCGACGCGCGCTGGCGGCTCGCCTTCCGCGGGATTCACCTACTCATGGTGGACCTCGGGCTCGATCGCGCCGCGCGCCTGCGGATCGCGCGTTCGATGCGCGAGATGTACGCGCGCGAACACAACGCGGACACCGCGCTCGAGATCGCGCTGGGGGCACGGTTCCGAAAGGAGAGGACGTCGCTCGAGGCGCTGCTCGGCGCGTCCGCGGGCGGGGATCATCCATTGGACGCCGGGCTCGTGACGCTGGCGGAGAGATCCGCGAAGATTGCGCCCATCGGGAGGGAGCTCCGAGAGAGAGGACTCGCCTCGCGGATCGAGCCACTCGCCTCGAGCTTCGCGCATATGCATGCGAATCGGCTGCTGCGCTCGGCGCAGAGGTCGCAGGAGCTGGTGCTCTTCGACTTCCTTACGCGCATTTACGAATCCGAAATTGCACGCGGGATTGCGCAACCAAAGGATTAGCCGTTGGCTGCGGCGGTGGCACCGCTGGCTGCAAACGATTGGCTGTACCTCCGTGATTGCATGTACGCCGGGATGGCAACTCGCGGAGCCTCGTCATGCGACCACTGATCTATCGCGTCGACTACTTGCTGGCGATCATGCTGGCGGGCGTGATCGCCGGCGCGGTTGCCGGCCGGTGGACGTCGCGCCGCGAGCCCGCGCGCCTCGCGCGCGGCTACTTCGTCTTCACTGTCGCCTGGCTAGCGGTGCGGCTTCCGCTCTTCCTCGTCGTCGCCGTGTTCCTCCGCAATATCCCCATCACTGGCGGTATCTGGGACTTCGCCTTCGGGGCACTCTTCGGGATTGCTCTCCGCCACCCGCGGCGCGGCGCCGTCTTGCGGGAGCCTCCGGTCCTTTCCGCGCTCTGTCTCTCGGTGGGAGTCCAATTCATCATCGGCGCCGTCAGCAGCGCATTTGCCTTCGATAGCATGACCGAATTCTTCACCCAATCGGGCTATTCGGTCCCCTTCCTCAGGCTCATCATCGCGCTGGAGGCCCTCGGAGGCATCGGGCTCCTCGTTCCCGCGACGGTGCCGCTTGCGATTGTGGCGCTCGGCGTGGACATGTTCGGCGCGATCTACACGCACGCGCACAACGGCGATCCCATTCACGACAGCAGCGACGCCATCGCCATGCTGATCCGTCTCGGCACCATCGCCGTGCTCTGGCTCCTCGCGAGATCCACCGCCGCGCCATGGCGCGCGCTACGTGCGGCGGGCCTCGTTGTTCTCGTAGGAGCCGTCGTGTGCACGGCCGCTGCCATTACCGGCGGCGTGCTCGCGCGCCACTGGGCACGCGGAGGCGCGCAAGTGCTACCGCGTTGATTGTCTCCTGCTGACGATCAGCGTTCCGATGTGGGGATCCACTCGGGGTGCTCTGCGATGAGCGCGAGCATGGCGGCGACACGCTGACTGCGCTGGTGGCCTGCGCGGTGGAGAACGAAGATGGAAAAAGGAGGCGACCTCCATCGAGGCATGACACGCACGAGCTCTCCTCCATCGAGCCATGGGGCGGCAACGAAATCGGGTAAGTAAGCCACGCCCAGGCCGGACCTCGCGGCCGCAACGATGGCCGGATAGCTGCGCGCCGCGAAGCGCCCGTCGACCTCGATGGTGCGCGTGGTCTTGCCATCCGTGAGCGCCCAGGTGGACGGCGCCTCCTGCTCGGAAAAGGACAAGCAGGGCACGTGCGCGAGAGCGGTGAAACTTGTCACCCGGGAGCGCTTCGAAAATTCGGGGCTCGCCACCAAGACTCGCGTCATCGTCCCCAGGGATCGCGCAACGAGGCTTTCGTCTTTGATCTCACCGATTCGAAATGCCATATCGATCTTCGGATCGAAGAGATCCTGAAATCCGTAGTCGAGTTTCAGGGTGATGCGCACGTGTGGGTTGTGTTGCAGGTACGCTGCGAAGAGGCCATCCGTCAGCCACACGCCGAGCTCCGGAGGAGCGGCGATGCAAATCGTTCCGCGGATCTCGTGCTGATCGCGGCGAATTTCCTCCAGGAGCCCCTCCACGTCGAAGAGGATCCCTTCAGCGCGGCGCTGCAGGACGAGCCCTGCCCGGGTGATGGCGAGGCGGCGCGTGCTTCGTTCGAAGAGCGTGGCGCCGAGTCGCTGCTCGAGCCGGGCGAGCGATTTACTCACGACACCTTTGGGCATGCGCAACATCCCCGCGGCAGACGTGATGTGAAGGGTTCTGGCGATCTCGAGAAAAATGCGGAGATCCGGCAAGGAGATTGTTTCCATCAAGGAGACAGTATGTCCCATTTGTGCGCACTAGGCCACGCAGGGGAGACAGCCTATGTCTGTGATCCAAGATTGGGTGAAACGCCCGAAGGAGCTCGCATGTTGGACCCTATGAATTCAATCGCCAGCGCAATCCGGTACGACGTCGATGCCAAGACGTTCGAAGGACGACTGCTCGTCCCGAGCTCGGGAAAGCTGCGCGGGGGACTTCTTTTCGCACCCGATTGGTACGGTGTTTACGATTACCCGATCTCGGAGGCAGGGCGTTTCGCCCGGCTCGGGTTCGCGGTCCTCGTCGCCGACGTCTACGGAGCGAACATTCGCCCGACGAACGACGACGACGCCGCTCGAATGAGCAGCGAGCTGCGCGCCGACCGAGCCGCCGTTCGAGCGCGCATGACCGCCGCCCTCCAGACGCTGCGAAGCCGTTTGGCCGTGGGGACCAAGATCTCGGCGTTCGGCTTCAGCCTCGGCGGGATGGCCGTCCTCGAGCTCGCGCGCTCGGGTGCGGACTTGACGGGTGTGGTCCTTTTATCCGGAGTCCTCGACAGCCCAACGCCCGCCGATGCGGCCAACGTGCGCGCTCCGGTGCTCGTCCTGCACGGCAGCCACGACGTGATCTCGCCGATGAATGTCGTGAACGCGTTGGCCGCGAGCATGGACGCGGCGCATCGTCCTTATCGACTCATCGTATTCGGCGGCGCGGCACACGCGTTCACCAATCCTCTGTTCGCAAACGCCACCGATGGGCCACTCCGATATTCTCCCGTGGACGCCGCGCTGGCCGACGACGCGGCCTTCGACTTCCTCGCGACCCTGCACCCGTCGTCCTGAATCAATGAATCCTGTGCCCGATCTCACCAGAGCGGGTGCGGATCGAAGATGGCCTTCGGGATGAGGTCCCTTTTGCCGCTCACGAATTTGACGGTAACTTTGCCATCGTCGCCAATCGTCCACGCTGTCTTGGCAGCGTCGCTCGACGCCTCTTTGCGAATGCGTTCCACGGTCTCCTTCATGTCGTCGTCCAGTTCCGCAGGATCGGGGTCCGCGCCGATGCCGTAGCTCGACGATGCTTCCACGGCAATGGCCGGCGTGCATCGCGTGCCACCCGGATTGTCCGCGAGCGCGCAAAGGGTATCGAACTTCTCTTCGTCCGTGGTGAGCTCGATGCCGCCGATGTTCGAATCCGAATGCCCCTGTTCCGATCGCACGATGACCACGGAATGCCCTGACACGGTGCGCATTTCTGCGCTCTTGACCTCGGCCCCGTTGTGCACGCCGAAAGCACCTGGCTCGAAGTCGCGGCCCAGATCCGCCACGATGCGCGCGCTCGCACCCTCGTTCACCACCAGGAGGTGCACGGTCTCGCCGGCGATCTCTCGGCCAGCGCCCCACTCCACGACGTGAAGTCGCTTGTCGGGGAGCGTTGGCTTCTCTTCTGCGCCGCAGACGAGCTCTCCTTCGTCGGAGTTCATATTCAAACTATCTTTGTGGGCCATCAAACATTTGCACATGGCATCCAGGTTGGGGTGGGATTGCAAACAAGGGAGCTCGCCATCGTCGCGCGTCGCGTCGAGGACACCGCCCATGGAATCGAGCCGGCTCTTCACCTGCGCATTGTCCCGAAGCGCCAGCGACATCGCGTAGTCTCTTTTGGCGTCGTCCTTTTTCCCGTCCGACTCGGCAACGCGGCCCATGTTGTAGAGGATCTGCGAACGCAATTTCGGATTGTTGGTATTCGCCAGTGCGCGCTTGTTCGCCTCCCTCGCGCGCTGGGTATTGTTGCCCTGAAACGCCACCCACCCCGTCTCCCCGAGCACGCGCGCGTTCTCCGGATCGAGCGCCAGCGCCTGCTCGAACGCTGCCAGCGCATCGTCCCACTTCCCATCGTGCGCGAACTTGCGCCCCGCGCGCAGCTCATGGACCACCGCCTTCCGCTCCTCCGCCGTGAGCCCTCGCGCCGCGCGGGCGCCAGCATCGCCCGCGCGGGTCGCCTTCGGTGCTGCAGACGAAGACGCCGCCGGTGCTTTCGACGCAGGTGCGGCTGTGTCGTTCGAAGCCTCCGTCGGGGGCGTCCGCTTGCAGGAGGGCTGCGCGACGAAGGTGAGAGGAAGAAGAAGAGTCAAAAGGAGACGTTGGCAGAATCCAACCGTGGGGCGGCAGCTCATGGGAACCTCGTTCAGCCAGAAGTATTTCGCGTCGTCGAGAAAATCAATGCGCTGAACACGCCCATTCTTCAATCACAACGAGACGGTGCGCCTCTTCTTCCGATTCCGCGATTGGCAAGGGCGCTATCCGCTGCACTGCCGCCGGCTGGGATTCACCGATCCCGATCCGGCGCGCGACGAGGACAAGGCAAATCATACCGGGATGGTCCGCTACGGCAACGAGCCGCTCACGCTCTGGGCCGCCTGTCCGGGGATGCAAAAGCCCGAGTCGCTCGCCACGTCCATCCTCGCGGTCGACTGGATCGGCGGACGCACCGAGGAACCCGTCCACGGAGTGGGTGAGCGGACGACCAACACCGCACATCATGAATCCGGGGTTGCGCTGGTTTCGCGATCGACTGCGCGATGGCGTGCGGGCTGCGCATATGTAAAATATGATTCGACGTGAGATATCTTCTTCTGCGCTCTCGCTCGCCTCGGCTCATTGGCTGCCTATGTGTGATTGTCGCGACACTCTTGGCGCTGCCCGCGGTTTTTTCGGACTTCTACTCCGATGATTCCATACAAATCGCGCAGCTCGAGGGGTGGGCGCCCCCTCGGGGAACCACGTTCGACCTTTTCAATTTTGGATCGGGCGGATCCGAGACAGCGGAATTAATTCAGCGTGGGCCGCTGCCGTGGTGGACGGCGCTGGACTATCGCGTCCATTTCTTCAGACCGCTATCGAGCGCGTTCCTGACCTTGGAGCACATGGTCTTTGGCCGTCGCGCAGTGGGCTACCACCTGGTCTCTCTGCTGTTGCAGGCTGCATTGATCGCGGTCGTTGCCGCACTGTTTCGTCGCACGTTACCCAAGCTCTGGGCACTCAGCCTGTTCCTATTTGCCATCGACGAGGCGCACGCAGAAGCCGTCGGCTGGATCGCCGCGAACAATTCAATCATCTCTCTGGGCATGTCCGTCCTGTCCATCATCGCGTATTTGCGTTATCGCGAGGATGGTTGGAAACCAGGCATGGTGCTGGCACTCGCTGCAGCGATGGTCAGCGCCCTCGCTGGGGAGGCCGGCGTGGGCGCCCTCGCCTACGTCCTGACCTACCAGCTCGTAGGCGTGCGCGCGCGCGGCCGCGTGGTCGATCACTTGCGGCGCCTCGTGGATCTCTGGCCCTTTGCTCTCGTCCTTCTGCCCCATATCGCCGCCTACAGGATCGGAGGATATGGGTCCCGCGGTCATATGAGCTACTTGGATCCGACCGGAGACGTTTCCGTTTTCCTCGAGAATGTCGGCCAGCGCGTCCTTGCTCTGTTTGGCAATCTGGTCCTCGGCAGCCCGATCGTGCTCTGGTGGAAGTCGGCGACCTTTCGCGTGATTCTCGTGAGCATCGGCGTCGTCGCGCTGCTCTTGGTGATACGATGGGTACGTATCGCCGCCACGCGCGTCACCGAGGACGAGATGCGCCACGTGCGCTGGTTCTGGCTGGGATCCTTGCTGTCCCTCCTTCCAACTTCGGCGGGGCCGATAGGCATGCCGCGCGTGATGGTGGTGGCGACATTGGGTATCGCCCCCCTACTCGCGCTCCTTCTGCACGATGGCTGGTCGCGCCTGCGTGACCGGAGCGCGTCCACCTTGCGTCGTGCTGCGGCGGGTGTCGGCTTTGCCATGATTGCCGTGCCGAACCTGATTTTTTCCGTACTGATGTTCCTGGTGGCAAACGTGTCCATGGTCCTGTTGTCGAAGTACAGCGAGCATATGACCTCGGAAACGGACCGCGTCGTCTCCGAAAGCTCCGGTGGCAGCGACACCTCCTCCAAGCCGCTGCGCGTACTCGTGATTTCCTCGGACGATCTCGTCACCTTGCTCTACGTACCGTATCTTCGCCGAGATCATCCGAGGTGGCGCTCACTCTGGACCCTTGCCCCCCTCGCCACATCGGAGACGCTCCGTCGCCTCGACGCCCGTACGATCGAAATCGTCACCTCCGATCGATTCTTCACCAGGCCCGTCGACGTTGCACTCTCCGGCGGTCGAATCCCACGCCTCGGCACCTCCGTTCGTTTGGACGGGGCGGAGGTGACGGTCACCGAAGAACGAGACAGCCATCCAAGCCGCGTCACGCTCCGCTTCGATACGGCGCACGACCTCGATCAAATCCGGCTCGTGAGATGGCGAGATCGAGAGGTTTATCCGGTCACGTTGCCCGACGTCGGACAAGACCTCGCCATGGAGAGCTTCCAGCCAAGCTGGCTGTTCCGGTAGAGCTCAGCGAGGACCACCGCGGCGTGCGGAATCCACTTGGGCAAGCTATTCCGCCCGACGTGGTATGAATCATCGCGCCATGAACGATGCACGCGCTTCGCCCGGACGACGGCGTCTCGCGGCCATGTCCGGAGTCTTGGCCGGCTTCATGGTTGCCGTGGCCTGCCACGACTTCGACGGTCTGTTCACCGGATCCGATGCCGGTACACCGGGTACCCCCATCGCGAGCGATGGGGCACCTGCCGCCTGCTCCTCGGGGCAAGTGCCCTGCGAAGAAGACGTCGTGCAGATGGCTGCCGGTGCAAACCACGTATGTGCGGTATTGCGAAATGGAAGTCTCTATTGCTGGGGCTCCAACACCTTTGGTCAGCTCGGTCGCGGGATCGGCGGCGCGCCGTCCAATCAGCCGCAGCTCGTTGTGCGCGCGGATGACGGCTCGACGGTCGGCGATATCGTGGACCTCGCACTCGGTCGAGCGCACACGTGCGTGGTGCGATCCACGGGGACCATGTTGTGCTGGGGCGCCGGGGCACACGGCCAAGTCCCCGGCGTAGGCCCGCGAGATGACGGAATGCCGCTCGATATCGATCTTCCGCACCGTGTCGACGCCTTTCCCATCGGTTGCTGCGAAGGGTGCTGTGCCGACGCGCTATCTTTCATCGCGGTCGCCAAAGGGCCATCGGCCGACCACGGCTGCGCGATCGCCAGCGATGGGCGCCCATATTGCTGGGGATACAATCAACACGAGCAACTCGGCTACACCGATGGCGGCACCTTGGTCCCCTGCGACGACAACGGCCCGACCACGGCGACGTGCAGCTCTGCTCTCTTTCCCCCCACGCTTCCGCCGGATGCGGGAACCGTGGGCACGATCGCCGTAGGCGGCTCTTTCACGTGCGCGATCGACGGCCACGGCGGCGTACTCTGTGGCGGCGACGATTCATCGGGTCAGTTGGCCAATGGACACTACGTGGGCGTACCGTCCGAATTTCCTTTCGACGCCGTCACCGGTCTGCCCAATGGCCTCGCGGTGCAGGCCATCGCGTCGGGAGACATCTCCTCGTGCGCCGTCTTGACCGACGGCTCCGTGTGGTGTTGGGGCGACAACGACGCTCAACAACTTGGACACGCGAGGGGCCCGGACGCGGGTGACGTCTGCTGCGGCGTGGAGCCCTGCGGCCCATTCGTGCACTATTGCAGTCCGCGCGCGGTAAGGGTCGCTGGCCTGGGAAACGTCGCGAGCGTCGGCGTGGGCAGCAGCCACGCGTGTGCGGTTCAAAAGGACGGAACGGTTTGGTGTTGGGGCGCGAACGAAATGAGCCAGCTTGGCAGCGCTTCAGCCGGGGGGCCCATGCCTCGTCGCGTCAGCGGCGTCACGGATGCCATTGGAATCGCGGTCGGAGACAATCACAGCTGTGTGTGGAAAGGCGACGGAACCGCCGCTTGTTGGGGACTGAACGACCAGGGACAGCTCGCCCATGGGATCACGAACTCGGACACCCCCGTCCCGGTGCTCGGACTTCCACGCTGAACGAGCAAGAGACCGCGCAGCCTTCGAGCGCCGCGGGTGAAAATTCTTCGCGATGCGACGCCGGGCACGGGACGTAAACCATCTGAAGGGCGAGCTCGAGGGCCAAATCTGCGTCCGGCGCTTGTCGTATTTTTTTGCGGTCCCACACACCGAGTAACCAGTCAGTTATCGAGGGGCGCGCAATGGCAACTGACTCGATGATGAGATTCGAATTCGAACGCTCGTCGAGAGCGCAAGAGTGAGGTGTTCCCGTGGCCGCAGCAGTGTCGATTCCGTCGCTCCGACTCGTTCCCGGCATTCCCAGGCGGTTGCCTTCGTTCGCTCCCCTCATCGAAGAGCTCCCGCGTCATGAGGCAGGCCTCTGGGACGCTTATGTCCAACGGCATCAGCGAGCGACCCTCTATGACCTTTAC
>Ga0137415_10001638_pt1 | contig 22169 bp, 24 predicted proteins | sample CZODoug3_1_1_16f_FD_183082 | JGI IMG/M metagenome (GOLD analysis project Ga0137415, IMG submission 183082) | Vadose zone soil fungal communities from Angelo Coast Range Reserve, California, USA - CZODoug3_1_1_16fungal (Hybrid Assembly) | ecosystem: Environmental > Terrestrial > Soil > Vadose...
TGACTGCATCAACTTTGGGCAGCGGTCTACCAACGACTTTCATGATCCAGAGCCTCCACCCTGGCCCTCCCCAGCAAGTGGGGAGGGAAAACCTGTCATCCGCTGCGCGGCCAGCTCCACCGCGTCGAGGATCTTTGTGTAGCCCGTGCAGCGGCACAGGTTGCCTGCGAGCGCCTCACGGATCTGGTCGCGGGTGGGTTTCGCGTTGTCTTCGAGCAGCGACCTGGCCGCAAGGAGGATGCCCGGCGTGCAGTAGCCGCACTGCGCCGCGCCAAGCTCCCCAAACGCGACCTGCAGTGGATGCAGCTCTGAGCCGTGCGCCATTCCCTCGACCGTGGTGATGGCGCGACCCGCGAGCTGAATCGGGAGCAAAAGGCAGCTCAATTCCGGCTTCCCGTCGACCAGCACCGTGCACGTCCCGCACTCACCGAGCTCACATCCATGCTTGGTTCCGGTGAGCTGCATGTCCTCGCGGAGCACCTCGAGCAGTGTTTTGTGGACGGGCACGAGCAGCTCGGTCTTCTCGCCGTTGACATCGAGGGTCAACACGACCCGCTCTACGTCGCGTTCAATCTCATGCCTCATTCGCTGCCGAGCATATCTCTGAGGGCGCGCGCGCATGCCCACAGGTCGGGCGCGACCGCGTGGGCGCGGCTCGCCGCGGGCTTTGGGTCGTCCGGGTGGACCAGGATCGTCCACATTCCAAGGGCGAGCGCGGGCTCGATGTCGTTCTCCTCGCGATTGCCGATTACGACGCATTGTTCCGCCGCTACGTCGGCCCACCGCATCGCCATCTCGAAAACCGCGGGATGGGGCTTCAGGTACCCGGCGTCGACCGACGTGACGATTCCGTCAATCAGGTCGCCCATGCCAAGCATCCGGAAGTCGTCCCAATAGCTGTCGGCGTCGCGCCAATAGGTGTTGCTCGCAATCACCGTCCGCAGACCCAGCTCGTGAATCGCTTGCAGCAGCTCAGCCGCTCCCGCGAGCGGCTGGAACCGATCATCGATCGGAATCGCCATTGCGCGCCGGATCCGGGAGATGGTCTGTGGATCTGTCGGAAGCCCCTGCCGTTCAAGGCAGCTCGTAACGAGGTCGTCAGCGTCAACCGTGATCCGGGCCTCGGTAGACACAGTCCGAGCCTCGTCGCCAGGCTTGCTGCTCCGCAAGAGGTCCTCGATCAACCCGTGGACCAGTTGGGGATCGTGGGCGGTCATCGCGGCCGCGATGCGTTGACGGCGTCCAGCGCTGTCGGCCTGGCGGATGGGCCACGAATTGGGCCACAGCGTGCCGCCCACGTCCACAAGCGCCGCCTTAAGGGCTCTCCGCACTGCGCTCTATGATCGCCTCCATGCTCAGGTGGCTGACGTCAGGCGAGTCGCACGGGCCTCAGCTCACGGTCGTCATCGAAGGCTTGCCCGCGGGACTCGAGATCAGCGAGGAAGATCTTCGCCGCGATTTGGCGCGCAGGCAAGGCGGCCACGGCCGCGGAGGCCGACAGAAGATCGAGACCGACTTCGCGCGCATCGTCAGCGGCGTGCGTGGCGGTTTCACCATCGGGAGCCCGGTCACGCTGGTGCTGGAGAACAAAGACCACGTCAACTGGACCGCCCAGATGACCGCCGCGAAAGAAGGCTTCGAGCCGAAGCCTGTGACGCGTCTGCGGCCCGGCCACGCCGACCTGGCCGGCGCCTTGAAGTACGGCCACACGGACATCCGCAACGTGCTCGAGCGCTCGTCGGCCCGCGAGACCGCGACGCGCGTGGCCGCCGGCGGCGTGGCCCGCAAGCTGCTGGGCCACTTCGGCATCGAGGTGTTGAGCTTCACGCAGTCCATCGGCACAGTCGACATCGGGTTCGACGGATACGACCCTGACATCCTCACCGTGGAGGACATCGAGGCGTCGCCCGTTCGCTGTCCCGACCCTGACGCGTCGCGACGGATGGTCGCGGCGATCGACGAGGTCGCCGAGCAGGGCGACACCTTGGGCGGCACGTTTCGCGTCATCGCCCGCGGCGTCCCGCCGGGGCTTGGCAGCTATGTCCACTGGGACCGCAAGCTGGACGGGAAGCTGGCCCAGGCGGTGATGTCGATCAACGCCATCAAGGCCGTCGAGTTTGGCGCCGGCTTCGAGGGTGCGGCCCGGCGCGGGTCTGAATTCCATGACCAGATCGACTACCAGGAGGGCCGCTTCAGGCACCTGACCAATCGCGCGGGTGGCATCACCGGCGGAGTCACGAACGGCGAACCGGTCGACCTCCGCGTAGCGATCAAGCCGATCTCAACGATGAAAAAGCCGATGCAGTCCATCGACCTCAAGACAAAGGAAAAGACAGAGGCGCACTACGAGCGGAGCGACGTCTGCGTCGTGCCGGCGGCGGGCGTGATCGGAGAAGCGGTTGTCGCGCTGACCCTGGCCGAGGCGTTCCTCGAGAAGTTCGGCGGCGACTCGATGCCCGAGCTCGAGCGCAACTACCGCTCGTATATGGAATCGATCGCGCAGTAGATCCGTGAAGGTGATGACGATGGCGCAGGCCATCGAGCGGTTTGTGCCCGACGGCGCCACTGTCGCGCTGGGAGTCGCGCTCGAAGCACTGATTCCGTTCGCCGCGGGCCACGAGATGATCCGCCAGGGACGCCGCAACCTCGAGCTGGTGGGTCCGATCTCGGACGCCCTCTTTGACCAGTTGATCGGCGCGGGCTCGGTGCGGCGCGTCACCGCGGCATGGGTCGGCAATGTGTCGGAGGGTCTCGGCCACTGCTACCGCCGGGCGTGCGAAGAAGGCGTACCCAGTCCGGTAGAGGTACACGACCATTCCAACTTTTCCATCTCGCTCGCACTGTGGGCAGCGGCGTGGAACGTACCGAGCCTGCCCACGCGCACGCTGCTCGGAAGCGACATCCTGCGCACCAACCCCAACCTCTCGGTCGACGGCGACCTGGTCTACGTGAAGGCGGTTCGGCCGGACGTTGCGATCGTCCACGTGCAGCGGGCGGACGCGTTGGGGCGCGCGCACGCGTGGGGCCCGCTGGGCATCACGGAGGAAGCTGGCCTCGCCGCCGGAGGCGTGATCGTCACGTGCGAGGAGCTGGTCGATCCGGAGGTGACCCTGAGCGATCCCAACCGGATCCTGTTTCCCGAGACCAAGGTCGTCGCGGTGGTGCATGAGCCAGGTGGCGCGCATCCGTCGCCGGTCCAGGGTCACTTCAAGCGCGACCACGCTTTCTATCGGGAATATGCGAAACAGTCGCGCTCTGTCGACGGCTATCGCGAGTGGCTGCAAACGTGGGTCATTGATGTTCCCGACCGCGCCTCATATATGAAGAGGATCGATGCCGACTCGCTTCGCGTCACGCATGCGCGGCCTTCAGCTCCGGCCGACTACGGCGATGAATAGCGCCTACACGCCGCAGGAGCTGATGGTCGCCGTCGCGTCGCGGGAGATCCGCGACGCCGACGTGGTGTTCGTCGGCATGCGGTTGCCGATCCTCGCTTACGCGGTTGCGCGCAACTCGCATGCGCCGAGCGCGCGAGGGCTGTTCGAGGTCGGCCTGATGCGCGACCAGCCGGCCTCCGGCTTCCTCGGCACGATGGGCGACCCACCCAACGTCACCGGCGCCCTGTGGGCGACCAGGATGTCCAATGCCATGGCCCTGATGGCGCAGGGACATGTCGACCTCGGTTTCATCGGCGGGGCGGAGGTCGATCGGTTCGGCAACCTGAACACCTCTTATGTCGGCGATCCGCGAAAGCCTGCGGTGAAGCTGCCGGGGAGCGGGGGAGGAGCCGACATCGCGGTCCTCAGCCGGCGCTGGGTCACCCTGATGAAGCACGAGCGCCGCCGGCTGGTCGAGCGCGTGTCATTCATCACATCGCCGGGATATGGCGATGGAAGCCGGGGCTGGCGAAAGCGCAACGGACTGCTGGGCGGGGGGCCGGTCGCGATCATCACCACGCTGGGCGTGCTGCGATTTCCCGAAGGCGGGGGGGAGGCGTACCTCGCGACGGTCCATCCGGGTCACACGATTGACGAAGTCGTTGCACAAACGGGTTGGCGTTTACAGGTCGCTGATGGTGTAAGCGAAACGTCAGCGCCGACGGACGCCGAACTTACAGCGATCCGGCAATTCGATCCCGAGGGTTTCTGGACCAACCCCCTAGTTACAGAAACCTGACCCGTTCGCAACTCCGCTCTGACAGGGTCGCCTCAAGGTTTGCGTTGACCAGTGCGGTCCGACCAAAAACGAAATCCTGAGGAGAATGGAATGAACCCGTTTGCAGCAATCGCCGTCAAAACCGTGGGCGCGGCCGGCGTCGCCGCCCTGCTCAGCGTCGGCGCGGCAAGCGTGCTCGCCGCGAGCCCATCGCCCAACCCGACTTCAACCGCCGCTGGAACGCATCAGTCGTCGACTGTCCGGCACAGCGACCGCCGCGCCATCCGGCGCGCGACCATCGAGGCCGAGGCTGACGTCCTGGGCATCAAGCCGGAGACGCTGGTCAAGGACCTGAAGTCCGGCCAGAAGGTTTCCGCTTTGGCGAAGGACAAGGGCATGACCAAGGAGCAGTTCGAGACCAAGCTGACAACCAGCCTGAAGCCGCGACTCGAGACGCTCGTCGACCACAAGGTCATCACGCAGCCCCAGGCCGACAAAGTGCTCGACCGCATCTCCAAGGGCTATGTCCCCTTCTGGGATGGAATTCACCACAAGAAATAGGCACCTACCCCTCCCCCAAGGGTCTGGCGCGCGCCTACCACCTCGACGACTGTCCTAAAAAGCCGGTATCGAGCCGTCTTGAAAGCCTACGGAGCGGCCAATCGTCGACTCAAGGGCGAGGCAGCGCCTGCCTCACCAGCGAAACAACGGAATCGGGAGTGGACAGGACGTCAGCCGCGCTGAAACGGAGCAGCCTAAAGCCGGCATTCACCAACCGATTCTGACGGCGGTTGTCGGCAGTCAGACTTTCGCGGTGTGTTGAGCCGTCGTACTCGATCGCCAGGCGCTGCTCCTGGTAATAGAGGTCTGGCCGCCCCACGAATCGACCGGCGTCGTCGTGAAGCGAAATCTGAGCTTGCGGTCTGGGCAACCCGGCGAGGACGAGGAGCAGTCGCAACCGCGTTTCCATGACGCTCTCCGTGGCCGGCTCAGCCAGCTCGACTGCCCGGCGAAGTCGCGCTGTGCCGGGGAACCGTCGGTGGGAATCAAGCCATTCCTTGAGATGGCTCGGTTTGAGAAGTCGTAGATGCAAGGCCGCATCCAGCGCGGCGACCGCGTCCACGATGGGCAGGCGCCCACCAATGTCCGCCAGGGTCCGAACCACCGAAGTCGTGCGCAGCCCTCGGCGCGTCGTCACCTCGCGTGCGGCCAGCCCGGCACGTCGGACGGAAATTCCGACCAAATGCGCAATTCGGCTCTCTGGCGGCAGGGTCACTTCGACTGGATCGCATGGCGGCAGGTCGAGCCCGTGAAGCCAAGCCGCCGTGCGACCGGAAAAAACCGCCGAACCCGGCAGACGCCGTTTGGCAGCAGACAACACGACGGTGGGATCTCCCGCGATCTCATGCCAGGCATAGAAACCCGCTCCGATACGTCGCCAGCTCGCGCCGACGAGGTGGTGCTTGGTCAAGCCGTGCCGCCGGGCCTCCTCGAGACTGAAAGGCCGGCTTGTGAGGTCGGCCGGAACGCGTGGAGCTCGTGCCACAGTGAAGGATCATGCGCACCGGGCTCAAGGAACAGAACCCTGCCCGTTAATGCACCCATGACTGTCCTAAAAAGCCGGTATCACGCGTCCTCGAAAGCCTACGGAGCGGACAGTCGTCGGCGTGAACCTATTCGCCTTTGAATTCTGCTTTTCGCTTTTCGCCGAAGGCTTTGATCCCTTCGTTCGCGTCCTGCGACACGAACACTCGGCTGATCGCCTCGCGCTCGATCGCCAGGCCAACATCCAGTGTCGCGCCGTAACCCTGCGTGACCGCCAGCTTGGCGTGACCGAGGGCCACGCTGGGCCCAGCGGCGATCTTCGTCGCGTACTCGATAGCCCCTTCGCGGCACGCGGCCGCGTCCGGAAAAAGCCTGTCGACCAGCCCGAGCTCCTTCGCCTGCGCTGGATTCATCGTCGTGGCGTTGAGGATCAGGTCCATGCCTTTGGCAAGGCCGACGAGACGCGGCAGCCGCTGCGTGCCACCCGAACCCGGGAAGAGCCCCAAGTTCAGCTCGGGCAGGCCGATCTGATAGGTGCCCTCCGCCGCGAAGCGCTGGTCGCACGCCAGCGCGAGCTCGAATCCTCCGCCGAGGCAGTGTCCGGAGATCGCGGCGAGAAAGATGATTGGGGTGTTCTCCATCTTGCGAAACGTTTCGTGGGCGAGGAGCGCCGTCATGACGCGCGAGCGGGTCGTTCCCGCGGCGAACGCGCTGACGTCCGCGCCCGCCGAGAAGAATTTCTCTGAAGCGCTGGTGATCACGACCGCGTGGATATCCTCGTCGGCGCGCACATCGTCGATCGCGCTCGCAAACGACCGGAGAAACGCGTAGTCGTAGCTGTTGGCGGGCGGCCGGTCGAGGACCAGGACGCCGACTCCGCCTTGCTTCTCCAACCTCACCGGCATTTCACACCCTCCCAAGTCGATTTGCGACGAACCCGATAATGATTATCGAAGTCTTCCTTACACACACTGACGGGGGTGCCCAATTGGCGACGATGATCATCGAAGGCGACAGAGCGAAGGCCGCGTCCGGCAAGACGTATGACGTGCGCAACCCGGCCACAGGCGAAGTCGTCGACGAGGTTCCGGCCGGAGGCGCCGAGGACGTCGACAAGGCGGCGCAAGCTGCCGCGAAGGCATTCACCACGTGGTCGAAGCTGCCCGCGAACAAGCGCGCCGACATCCTGCACAAGGCCTCGCAGCACATGCTTGGCAAAGTCGAGCACATCGCCCCGATCCTCACCAAGGAGCAGGGCAAGACGCTGCTCGAGTCCCGCATCGAGGCGCAGCGCTTCGGCGAGAACATCGCCTGGTTCGCCGACCTGGCGGACAAGATCCATGGCGAGCACGTCAGGCTTCCGGACCTGACCACGTATGGCCTTGTCGTGCGCAAACCGATCGGCGTCTGCGGCGCGATCGTGCCGTGGAACTTTCCTCTCACACTCGCGGCCAACAAGGTCGCGCCTGCGATCGCCGCGGGCAACACCGTCGTCTTGAAACCGGCGAGCACGACGCCGCTCTCGACGCTTGCATGCATCGAGGCGCTGCTCGAAGGTGGATTGCCGGAAGGCGTCGTCAATGTAGTCCTCGGCCAGGCCACGGGCGACGCGATCGTCGCGCACCCGCTGATCCGCAAGATCGCGCTGACAGGCTCCACGCCAACCGGCAAGAAGGTCATGGCCCGCGCCGCCGAAAACCTGAAGAAGATCACCCTTGAGCTGGGTGGAAGCGACCCGTGCATCGTGCTCGACGACGCGGACCTCGAGGGAGCGGCGCGCGCCATCTCGGTCGGCCGCTTCTTCAACTGCGGCCAGGCATGTCTTGCGGTAAAGCGCCTCTATGTACAGGAGGGTATCTACGCCGCGCTCCTCGAGAAACTGGTGGCGCGGGCGTCGAAGCTGAAGCCGGGCAACGGCCTCGACAAGGACAGCCGCATGGGCCCGATGCACACTGAGACGCAGCGTGCTGAGGTCGAGGCTCAGGTCAAGGACGCCGTCGACCGCGGAGCCAAGGTGGTTTACGGCGGGGGCAGGCCCCAGGGCTCGGAGTACGAGAAGGGCTGGTTCATCGAGCCGACCATCCTCGAGAACGTGCCTGACGGCGCGCGCATGTGGACCGAGGAGGTGTTCGGGCCGGCGCTGCCGGTGCGGCGGATCAAAGACCTCGACGAGGGTTTGCGCCTCGCGAACGACTCTCAGTACGGCCTGGGCTCATCGATCTGGACCACCAACATGGCGGCGGCGCACCGCGCGGTCAACGAGCTGGAGGCAGGCTACACGTGGGTCAACGCCCTCCAGATCGCGCACGATGAGCTGCCTTTCGGCGGGACCAAGCAGTCCGGGTTCGGCAAGGAGCATGGGGTGGAGGCTTTCCTCCAGTACACCGAGGAGAAGTCGGTCGTCTACGGCGGGCTGTAAGTAACCGCCCGCGGTAAGGTCGTCTGATGAGGGGCGCGGTCACGGTCGTAGGTGTGCTCGTCCTGCTGTCGGGCGCGGTGTTCGCCGGGCAGGGGCTCGGCTACATCCCGGGCAGCGTCATGACCAACGACCGCCACTGGTTCTGGATCGGCTCGGCCATGATCGTGGTCGGGCTGGCGCTGGGCGTGGTCGCCCTGCTGCGGCCGGCCAGGCGGGCCTAGAGAGAATCCCTCAAAGGCCCCTCCGTCCGGCTGCGCCGGACACCTCCCCACAAATGGGGAGGACCGCTCAACAAGACCTAGGCCGTTCTCCCGTTGATCCTGTCCCAGTGGGACTGGCATTCGACGCAGCGCGTGGCAGCCGGCTGGTACTTCAGCCGGGCTTCCGGGATCCGGCGACCGCAGCCTTCGCAGATCCCGTAGGCGCCTTCGCGCAGCCTCTCGAGCGCCCGCTCGACCTGCTCCCGGTTCTGGTCCAGCAGGTGGACCAGGAGGTCGGTGGTCTCGCGGTCGGACAGCGCCTGAGCCAGGTCGGTGTCCTCTGGAATCCCGGTGATCACCCCGCCGGTCACGTCGTTGAGCGGCCGGTGGAGGCCCGCCTCCTCGCCGCACTGGGCGACCAGGAGCTCGAGCTGCCTTTTGTCAGCTTCCAGCCTCTCTTCTGGAGCGCCTACCTTGATCTTTTGAGACGTTTGTCGAATCGCCATTTGCAAAACCCCCCTCCAAACTCATTACCGGATTCGGCGTCGTTTGGATTCCGAGAGTCAGAACGTCTGCACCGGCAGGCGTACCCGCTCCCGCACAATTAGTCGCCGAATGCCGTCCCCGTCGCCTTTCCCCGCGAAAACGTTTGCCCTGGTCGGGCTGGTGCTTGCGCTCGCCGGCTGCCAACCCGGCTCGGGCAGTCACCCGGTGCCGAGCGTACCTCAGATCGGCGGCAATCTCAACTGTTCGAAGGGTGACCACGGCTACGCAGACCCGCAGGCGGGTTGGGGCTTCTGCTACCCAGGCACCTGGAAGTACATCGAGCGGGCGCAGGGAAGCCAGAGCCCGCCGGGCCTCGACCTCACGTTTGACATCACATACGTGCCGGCCACCAGGACGCCTTGCCAGAGCCCGGCCCCCGGTACGGGCTCGCCGGCCCCGGCGGCCAGCCCGTGCTCGGGCGACTTCGCCTTCATGATCATCTCGACCTACGAAAGAGGCGACTCCACCAGCCTGGCGGCGTGGATTCAGGCGAACATGACCCACCCATCGACGAGTCAGTCGATCGCGTGGGGCAACTCGGTCGAGGCGGTTCAGCTGGCCGATGGACGGCGCATCGCGCTCACGCCGCACCACGTGGTGATCATGGACCTGCACTCGGGTCTGCTCAACCTCGAGTCGGAGATGTCTTCCAGGCTCAACACCTGGAAGTTCACCTTCTAGCTACGGCCTCCGGAACATCGACTGCATCTTGATCGCGAGGCCCATATCGCCTTTGATCTTCAGCTTGCCCTGCATGAAGGCGGCGGTCCCGTCCAGCTGGCCGGTCATGATCTTGACCCAGTCGTTGGAGTCCGCCAGCAGGGTGAGGTTGGCGGGCTCGCCCGGATCGCCTTTCCCGGACTCAGCCTTGCCGTCGTGGATCCGGACCCACCACTTTCCGCCGGCGTCACCGCTCAGGTCGAACTGAATCGTGGCCTTGGTCGCACCGGCCTTCTCTGGAATGAGGTACTCGGGCATGGCCTCCACGATCTGGTCAGGTGTCATCTGGACTTCAGACATCGGCTCCTCCAATGAAGCAATGGTTTCGTTTTTAGTACGTCCGAGTACGAGCTCCTACTCATCTTAGCCCGCGCTGGGACAATGCCGGGGTGGCGATCGATCTTGCGCTGACCGAGGTGGCGGCGGACGTCTTCGAGCTGCGCCTGCCGATCCCGTTCGAAGATGGGCTGGTCAACGTCTTCCTTTTTCCCGACGGCAAAGACGCGGACCTGCTCGACTGCGGCATGAACGCGGAGGAATCGCTCGAAGCGATCCATCGCGCGGTCAAGCAGCTTGGCGCGCAGCGGTTGCGCCGCCTCATGGTCACCCACATCCATCCCGACCACTACGGCGCCGCCGGCATGCTGGCCGGCGGCGAAGGTCTCGCCGATCTCTACATCCATCGCCTCGAGGTGCCGCTCGTGCAGCCGCGGTACGTCGAGCTCGAGCACCTCGTCGAAGAGGTGAAGCACTACCTGCTGGTGAATGGCATGCCCGGCGACGAGGCCGAGGTGGTGAGCAACTCGCAGCGCGCCCTGAGCCAGGTGGTCAAAACGGCGGAGCCGTCAGTCCAGCTGGACGGCGCCGAAACCGTCTCGCTCGGCCATCGCAAGCTGCGCGTCGAATGGACTCCCGGTCACTCACCCGGTCACATCTGCCTTTACGACCACAGCGACGGATTGCTGTTTGCCGGCGATCACATCCTGCCCGACCTTTCGCCCAACATCGGGCTGCATCCGCAGAGCACGCCCGATCCGCTGCACGAATACCTCGAGGGTCTTCGGCGCATGGCCGCCTATCGACCAAAGCTCGTGCTGCCCGGTCACGGACGTCCGTTCTCGACGGTGACGAGTCGCGTCGACGCCTTGGTGTCACATCATCAGCGGCGGCTCGACCAGATCATGGAGATCGTCGGCGGCGACGAGAAGTCCGGCTGGCAGGTGGCGCTGGACCTGTGGGGTCCCCGCGACAACCCTTACGAGAAGCGTCTCGCCCTGCAGGAGGGCCTGGCCCACCTGCAGGCGCTCGCGGTCGACGGCCAGGTGAGCAAAACCGTCACGCCCGCGTCGGTGTTGTGGCGGCGCGCTTGATCCCGAGCGGCAGGATGTCGGCCGCGTAGCAGCCGACCCCGACCACGCCGGGTCCCGCGTGCGCACCGACGACGGGACCAAGCGGCTGGATCATCAGCGTTTCCGCCATAGGCTCCAGCTCGCGTGCGACGCGCTCGGCGTCGCCCTCGGCGTCCGCGTGACCCACGATGACGCACAAGCCCTTGCCGCGGTCCACCTCGCGGGTCAGCGCGACGATCCTGTTGAGCGCGCGGTCGAATGTGCGCACGCGCTCAAGCGGCGTGACTAGTCCGTCGCGGATGCACAGCACCGGCTTCACCTGCAGCACGGAGCCCAGCATCGCGCTGGCGCGCCCGATCCGCCCGCCGCGTCTCAAGAATTCGAGCGTGGCGACAGAGAAATATGTCTGGACCTGCTCGCGCATCGCGCTGATCCGCTGCACGACAACCTGGGCGGTCGCGCCCTGACTCGCGATCTCGGACGCGGCAAGCGTGAGCAGCCCCAGGGACATCGAGACGAGCTCCGAGTCGACGACTGTGACGCGCTTGGGGTCTGTCATCTCCGCGCCCTGCACCGCCGACGCGTATGTGCCGCTCAACTTCTCGGAGATGTGAATCGACACGACCTCCGAGTGAGTGGTCAACAGCTCTGCGTACGCTTCCGCGAAACGTCCGGGCGCCGGCTGCGAGGTGGTGGGATGGGTGGTCGCATTGGGCAGCTTGCGATAGAACTCGGATGGCCTGATGTCGACGCCGTCGAGAAGAGACCTGCCTTCGAAGTGCAGCGTGAGCGGCACCACCGTGATCGATCGACCTCTGACCAGCTGCGACGGCAGGTCCGCCGTCGAGTCGGTGACGATCGCGATTCGGGGATCAGTCACTCCGGCGGAATTCCTGCCGGTTTCGGGTCGTCGCGCCGCCGGTTTCTGCGCAAGGGAAAAACTCGCTCCTCCATCGGCTTGAGGGCGACCAGAATGACGATGACCAGCAGCGTCGTGAAAGTCGCCACGCCGTAGTACCCGAATCCGACTGCCATTCCGAGCGAAGCCGCGACCCAGATCGATGCAGCGGTGGTGAGACCTTTGACCTCTTCGCCCTGGCGGAGGATGCTGCCCGCGCCCAAGAACCCGACGCCTGTCACGATCTGGGCCGCGATGCGGGTCGGGTCGACCGGAGCCAAGAACTGGGGGAGCAAACCAAGGCCGGTGAACATGCACGACCCCGCACTGATGAGGGCAATCGTGCGCAGCCCGGCGGGATGGCCGCGGAATTCGCGTTCAGCCCCAAGAATGAGTCCGAGAGCGAGGGCAACAACCACGCGAATGGCGAGGTCTACCTCGCCCGAGATGTGCGTTGTCAGCCTCGGCCGGGACGTCCTCCGGGCCGGTCCTGAGCGCCGGGCTCGTCTTTGGCACCCGGCTCGTCGGGAAGCTCGGGGAGGTCCAGGCTGTTCACGAAGTCGCGAAAGACGGCCAGGCGTTCCTCGTCGACGACGGTCGTCTCGGTCTTGCCCTTCTCGTCGGTGAGCTCGTCAGCCTCCGGGATGATGCCCGCGGTCTCCATGACTTCGGAGGCGACGAAGATCGGGCACTCGACCCGGACCGCGAGCGCGATGGCGTCGGACGGCCGGGCGTCGAAGTCGAGGTCGCGTCCGTTCTGCTTCACGTAGAGGCGCGCGTAGAAGACCTGGTCGGCCAGGCGCGTGACGACGATGCGCTTGATGCTGACCCCGAGGTCACCGAAAGCCGCTGCCATCAGGTCGTGGGTGAGCGGCCGGCCAAGCGTGTTGCCCGAGATCTTGGTCGCGATGGCCTGGGCCTCGAACGAGCCGATCCAGATCGGCAGGTACCGGTCCGCTTCCTTCTCTTTGAGAATCACCAGGTGCTGGGCGGTGGGCATGTGGATCCGGATGCTGTCCACAGAGACCTCGATGAGGTTTTTCATCCTCGGCTCCATATTACCCTTCGGTCCTCCAAGTCCCTGCTATTTCAACGTGGGCCGGCCCTTCGAGGTGTCGATCCCGCACGTACGTAAAATCCGAACGTGGCAAAGGGTAGGCGCGGGCGGGTCATCCTGATCGACGCCCACAGCCTCATCTACCGGGCATTTTTCGCGCTGCCGCCGATGAGCACCTCCGACGGCCGGGTGACCAATGCCGCCTACGGCTTCACTTCGATGCTGGCGATCGTCCTCGCCTCGCGGCCCGAGTACGCCATCGCCGCCTTCGATCTTGGCAAACCCACATTCCGCTCCAAGGAATATGCCGAGTACAAGGCGGGCCGGCGGGCCATGCCCGACGACCTGAGGCCGCAGATAGAGATGGTCCGCGAAGTCCTCGATGGGTTCTCGATTCCGATCTACGGGGTCGAGGGTTTCGAGGCGGACGACGTCATCGGCACGCTGGCGCGCATCGCCGATGAGCGCGGCCACGCGGTGACGATCGTCTCGGGCGACCTCGATTGCCTGCAGCTGGTCAATGAGTCGGTGGAGGCGCTGGTGCCTCGTCGCGGCATCACCGACACGTTTGTCTACGGCCCGGACCAGGTGCGCCAGCGCTATGGCTTCGAACCGGTGCAGCTCGTCGACTTCAAGGCGCTGCGGGGCGACACGTCAGACAACATCCCCGGCGTCCCTGGAGTGGGCGACAAAACCGCGGCCAAGCTGGTGCAGGACTTCGGCACGGTCGAGGCGCTGCTCGAACGCATCGAGGAGCTGCCCGAGGGACGAGTGAAAACGTCGCTCAAGGCCAACGCCGACAAGGTGAGGCTCGGCAAGCGGATGGTGACGATCGTGCGCGACGTGCCCATCGAGCTAGAGCTGGAAAAAGCGCGCTGGACGCGATACGACTACGACAAGGCGCGCCGGGTCTTCGACCGTTTCGAGTTCCGTCAGCTGCTGACTCGTTTTCCTCCACCCGACCAGGTGCCGGTGCAGCCGAGCCTCGCGCTCGAGCCCGCGCCTCAGCCAGCGGGCCTCAGGATCGTCGGCGACGCGACTGAAGCCGCAAGCTTGCTCGACGGTTCCGAAGACGTCGGCGTCTTTGCATTCACCGAAGGCGTAGGGCGCGGTTCACGCATCTGCGGCCTGGGCATCTCGAGGGGCGGGAAGACCTTTTACGTCGTGGCGCCCGAAGCGATGGACGCGGCGGCAAGCACTTTGTCCGGCCGGCCCATCTCGGGCCACGACGCGAAAGAGACAGAGCTCGCGCTGCGCTCTCTGGGAGGCGGCAAGCGTGAGTGGGCGTTCAGCACTTTTCTTGCCGCGTACCTTTTGGGCGCCGGCTCGCGCGACCCGCGGCTGGAGGACCTCGCGCGTGAGTTTCTCAGCATGGAGCTGATCAGCACCGAGCAATTGCTGGGCACGGGGCGCGCCGCGCGCAAGCCCACGGCGGTTTCCGACAGCGAGGCGGCGGAGTTTGCGGCGCGCCGCGCGGAGGCGATCCTCAACCTTCGACCGCGGCTCGAGGCCGAGATGCGAAACCTCGGCGTGGACTACCTCTTCCATGAGATCGAGCTTCCACTGGCGGGCGTCCTCGCCGACATGGAGTCGGAGGGCGTCGCCATCGACGTGCCGTACCTGAAAGAGATGCAGGACGAGCTCGGCGGTCAGCTCGCGGCGCTCGAGTCCGAGGTCGAGCAGGTCGCGGGACAGAAGTTCAACCTCAACGCGCCGCAGCAGCTCGCGAAAGTCCTCTTCGAAGACCTGCGCCTTCCTGTGGGGAAGAGAACGAAGACCGGCTACTCGACGGACGCGGACACGCTCGAGGCGCTGCGCGACAAGCATCCGATCATCGGTCTGATCCTCGAGCACCGCCAGCTCTCGAAGTTGAAGTCGACGTACGTGGACGCGCTGCCCCAGCTGGTCGATCCGTTGAGCGGTCGCGTGCACACGTCGTTCGGCCAGGCCAGCACCGCGACCGGCCGCCTGGCCTCTTCGAATCCCAACCTCATGAACATCCCGATCCGCACCGAGCTCGGTCAGCGCATCCGGCGGGCGTTCAAGGCAGGGCGGCCCGACCACGTGATGGTGTCCGCCGACTACGCGCAAATCGAGCTGCGCATCGCGGCGCACCTGAGCGGCGACCCGATGCTGCTCGACGCGTTCAAGGCGGGCCAGGACATCCACACGGCGACCGCCGCGGCGGTGTTCAAGGTCCCGATCGAGACCGTCGACCCCAACCAGCGGCGCCTCGCCAAGATCGCCAACTTCGGCTCGATCTACGGCCAGGGCGAGTACGGACTTTCCCAGCAGCTCGGCATCACGGGCGACGTGGCGCGCGAGTTCCTGGGCCAGTACTGGTCGACCTACTCCAAGCTGCGCGAGTACCTCGACGACATCCGCCGCAAGGCGCGCGAGGAAGGAGTGGTCGTCAGCGCGACGGGTCGGCGCCGCGCGATTCCCGACCTGCGCTCGCCGAACTTCCAGCTGCGCGGCGCGGCTGAGCGCATGGCGATCAACTTTCCGATGCAGTCGCTGGCCGCCGACATCATCAAGATCGCGATGGTGCGGCTGCACCGCGAGATCGAGGCCGACGAGATCGAAGGCCGCATGCTGCTGCAGGTCCATGACGAGCTGCTCTTCGAGGTGCCGCGCTCTGAGCTCGACCAGTTTGCCGAGAAGGTGCCGCGCATCATGACCGGCGCGTACGAGCTCGAGACCGGGATCGAGGTCGAGATGAAGGCCGGGCCGAACTGGGCTGACATGAAAAAGCTCGCGGTCGTCCGTGCCTGAGCTGCCGGAGGTCGAGACCATCGTCGCGGACCTGCGCCCCCATCTCGTGGGGCGGACCATCGTCCGCGCTGAGTTGAGCTTTCCCACGATCGTCCGCCACCCCGAGCCGGAGGCGTTCATAGATTCGATTGCTGGAATGCGGATCGAGTCGGTCGGGCGACGGGGGAAGTACATCCTCATCCGCCTCGCCCCTCCGTCCGGCAGAGCCGGACACCTCCCCATGAATGGGGAGGAGCCGTTGATGCTGGTGGTGCACCTTGGGATGACGGGGCAGCTGCGCCTGGTCGACCCGGCGGCGCCGCTCCCGAACCACACGCACGCCGTCTTCTTCCTCGATGACGGGCGGCAGCTGCGCTATCGCGACCCGCGGCGCTTCGGCCGCCTGCTGCTCGGCACCGAGCAAGCGTTGGTCTCTTCAAAGAAGATGCCGCGCCTCGGACCCGAACCGATCGACCCGGATTTTGCCGCTGACGAGCTGTATCGCCGGCTGCGCAAGCGGCGCACCGCGCTCAAGGCTGTGCTGCTCGACCAGTCGGCGATCGCGGGTGTGGGCAACATCTACGCCGACGAATCGCTGCACCGCGCGCGACTGCGGCCTGACCGTCTCGCCGGCAGCGTCAGCAGGAAGTCGGCGCGACGCCTTCACGAATCGCTGCGCGAATCACTGACGGCGGCAATCGCGAATCGGGGCAGCTCGGTGGACACCTATCGCGACGCGTGGGGCGAGATCGGTGGCCAGCAGGAGAAGCTCCTCGTCTACGGCCGCGCCGGCGAGCCGTGCTTCACATGTGGACGGCCGCTGAGCGCGATCCGCATCGCCGGTCGCACGACCGTTTTCTGCCGCCGTTGCCAGCGTTAACCCCGCGTCTATTTGCGATCGCAATCCTTGCCATTGCGTTTGTCGCACTGACGATCGCCATCACAGCCGGCGTTTTCACAGGGCTCGACCTGCAGGTCGCGCAGGCGATGCACGACGTGCAGCAGCCGTCGCTCCATCCTCTGTTTCAAATCATCGCGGAGCTCGGCAGCATCGAGGTCACGACGATCCTGATGGCCGGCCTATCCGTGTACCTATGGCGCGCGGGATTCGGGTCGGACGCGTTGGTCTTTGCGGTCTTTCTCGCGGCTGAGGCCTTCGAGATCTTCTACAAGCTCAACCTGCACCAGCCCGGGCCGCCGAGGTCTCTTGCGGAGACGGATGGGCCGAGCATCAGCCAGGTGCTCTTGGCTCCTGGCGCGGCCAACAGCTTTCCAAGCGGCCACATGCTGCGCGCGGTCATCGTCTATGGACTGCTCGCGTTTGTCATCCGCCGGCTGTCTTCATCGCCCCGAATCCGCGCGCTTGCCGTGGCCGGCGCGATTGGCGTCATCGTCGTGATGGCTTTCGATCGGCTCTATCTCGACGTGCATTGGGAATCGGACGTCATCGGCGGTCTTCTCCTCGGTTCGATCGCTTTGCTCGCGGGCACCGTCTGGCTCGACCGCCCGAAGAAAGCCGAGAATTAGGGGAGATGGAAGGCAAGGCGGTGCTGATCATGGTCACGACCGGCGGGCGCGACGACGCTGAGCGGCTGGGTGAGGCGCTGGTCGTGGAGCGCCTCGCGGCGTGCTGCTCGGTCATACCGACGGTCCATTCCTTCTATTACTGGGACGACCAGCTCCAGCGCGAGCATGAGGCGCTGCTCCTGGTCAAGACGCTGGAATCTCGCGCGGGTGCCGTACAGGAGTTCGTGCGCAGCCACCACGCTTACGATGTCCCCGAGATCCTGCAGATCCCGATCGAGGGGGGTTCCTCGGCGTATTTGAACTGGCTCGAGAAGCAAGTAGCCAAACCCGGCCTCTGACCGTTAACTAAAAACTGAGACTCGGCGCTTAGACTGCGGGAAAAGGAGGCGGGGGATGGCAACTGTCGTCAGCGACCCCAGTGAGTCGAGCGGCGCCAAGCGCCGCCGCCGCCGTTCGCGCAGCAAAGCCCGAGAAGCAGCGCCCCAAAATGGCGAGCCGAACCTCGAGAACGGCTCCTCCCCCGTAGCCGATGAAGTGGCCATTGCGGTGCTGCCCGAGCCGGCGGCGGCAGACAAGACGCCCCCCGCGCCGCCTTCGGTAGACGAGTTTCGCGACCTCCTCGGCCAGGCGGTCGGCCTGCGCCTGGATTCAGTCTCGCGCGAGTTCGGCGGCCGGAACGAGATGCACGTGGCCGCGCTGCGCAACGTCACCCTGGACATCGGGCCGTGCGAGTTCGTGGCCATCGTCGGGCCGTCGGGTTGCGGCAAGAGCACGCTGCTGTCGCTGATGGGTGGGCTCGACCGCCCGACCTCGGGCCACGTCTACGGGGCCGGCCTGCCTCTTGGCGAGCTGCCCGACAAAGACCTGTCCGACTACAGGCTGCAGCGTGTCAGCACGATCTTCCAGACCTTCAACCTCATCCCCTCGATGACGGTGGAGGACAACGTCGCTCTGCCGCTCACGATCGCCGGAGTGGAGCTCGAGGAGCGCATCAAGCGCGCCCATCACCTGCTCGCCCTGGTTGGGCTCGAGGACCGGGCGCGCACACGGGCGGGCCGGCTGTCCGGCGGCGAGCAGCAGAAGGTGGCCGTCGCCAGGGCGCTGGCCAACCGCCCGGGCTTGATCCTCGCCGACGAGCCGACCGGGAGCCTCGACTCCGCCGCCGGGGAGGGGGTGCTCGGCCTGCTGGAGGACCTGAACAACCGCGGCGCCACGGTCGTCCTGGTGACGCACGATCCCGAGGTCGCCCGCCACGCCCGGCGCGTGGTGCGCATGATCGACGGGAGCGCGATCGAGCTCGAGGCCGGACGGCCGACGGTGCGCAGCCAGGAGCCGGTCGACCCAGCCCCCCGGATGCACTGGCGGGACACGCTCAGGGCCGGTCTAGGCAGCGCGGGCCGCCGCCCGCTGCGGACGGCGCTGACCACCACCGGGGTGGCGATCGGGATTGCCGCTCTCAGCCTGATCGTGGCCCTTGCGGGAGGCTTGCAGCAGGCGCTCAACGCCCCGGCGCTGGCGACTAGCCAGGTGCACCAGGTCGCGGTCTATCCGGTGGCCGACGCCCGCACGCCTGCCTTCGACGGCGCGACGCTGGCCACGCTCGCCCGGCTTCCCCACGTCCGCGCGTCTTGGGGCCAGGTCGGGATGACCGGCACGTTCAGCTCAGGCGGGGTCGCGCCGGTGGCGGGCAATGCCACAGCGCCGGCGCCGGGCGGCGAGCTGGTCTCGCTTCCGCCGACCTCCTCTTCGAGCAGCATCCCCACACTCGAGGCCGGGCGCATGCCCAGCTCTGACGCGGCATCGGAGGTCGTCCTGACGGACAGCGAGGCCGTCGCGCTCGGATTCAGATCGGCGCGAGGTATCGTCGGAACACAGGTCAAGTTCAGCGCCACATACGGTGGCCTGGTGCCGAGCCAGACCCGCAACCAGGTCACTCAGCCGCAGACGCTGAACCTGCTGGTCGTCGGCCTCGTCTCCAGCAACTACATGCCATCCGGCGCGCCCGGCGGCCTGGTGCCTTACGGCACCATCCGCAACTACTGGACCAATCTCGCCGAGCCGAACAAATGGAAGGGCGGCGAATACTCGAGCATCACTCTGCTCGCCGATTCGGGCCTCACGGTGGAAGGCCTGCGCCAGCATGTGGCCGCGCTGGGCTTCCAGTCGCAGACTTTTGGTGACCAGTTCCGGAACTTCGAAGACCTCCTCGGCAAGCTGCGCATCGCGCTGCTGGGACTGGCCCTGGTCGCCCTTCTCCTGGCGTGTCTCGGCATCGCGAACACGATGTACACCGCGGTGCTCGAGCGGACCAAAGAGATCGGTGTGCTGAAGGCGCTCGGTGCGCGGTCGCGCGACGTGCTGTTGATCTTCCTGGCGGAGGCCGCGGTGATCGGACTGGCGGGAGGTGTGGTCGGGGCCCTCGTCGCGGTCGGGCTCGGCCGGCTCGGCAACGCCGCCGTGGATCGGCTGACGCAATCGGTGACCGGCACGGGCTTCGACGTGTTTCGCACCGACGTGCCGGTGGTGCTCATCGCGCTTGTGCTCGCGGCGCTCCTGAGCACGGTCAGCGGTCTGCTTCCCGCCTTGCGGGCGGCGCGGCAGGACCCCTCGCGTGCGCTGCGCTACGAGTAGTGCAACACCTTCGCCCCCACCCGCCCGGCTCCGCCGGGCGACCTCCCCGGCCAGCGGGGAGGTGAGGTGAGGGGTTCCACCTACCCGCTGATCGATGCGGACGAGGCGGCGGCAATCGTCCTCGAGCACACGCATGTACTGGGCGTCGAGCGCGTCCACCTGGCTGACTCCACCGGTCGCGTGCTGGCCGAGGATCTGTTCGCCGACGCACCCCTTCCGGCATTCCCCTCCAGCGCCGTCGACGGTTACGCGGTGCGCGCAGCGGACGCGGGGAAGACCTTGCGCGTCTTAGGCGAGTCGGCCGCCGGCCGGCCGTTTGATGGCGACGTTGCGCCGGGCACAGCCGCCCGCATCCTGACCGGTGGCGCCGTGCCTGAGGGCGCGGACTGCGTGGTGATGGTCGAAGACGTCCAGATCAGCGGGGACAACGTCACTGTGCCGCCATCGCTGCGGCCCGGCACCAACTTCCACAAGGTCGGCGACGACCTGCGGGCGGGCGATCGAATCCTGACCGCGGGCACGCAGCTCGGCGCGGCCGAGATCGGGATCGCCGCAGCTACAGGACGCGCGCAGGTTCCCGTGCGCAGGCGTCCTCGCGTTGCCCTCATGTCGACGGGGGACGAGCTGGTCGAGGTGGGGAAGACCCCCGGCCCAGGACAGATCACCGACTCAAACCGGTGGGCGCTGCTCGCCGCCCTCCGCGACGCCGGGGCAGAGGTTCACCTGCTCGGCATCGCGCCCGACCAGCCCGAGCCGCTGCGCCGGCTGGTCCTCGACGCATTGAATGACGCCGACGCGTTGGTCACCTCCGGCGGTGTTTCGGTGGGGACGCACGACCTCGTGAAGCCGCTGCTCGAATCACTCGGCACCGTCCACATCGGACGCGTGAAGCTGAAACCGGGGAAGCCCTTCACGTTCGCGACCCTTGCCGGCGACCGGGTGGCGTTCGGCCTCCCGGGCTTTCCTGTCTCGTCGCTGGTGACCTTCGAGGTCTTCGTCCGGCCCGCGCTGCGCAAGATGCAGGGCTTCGCCCGGCTCCAGCGCCCGACGCTTCCCGTGCGCCTGGCCTACGACGCCCGGCCGACCGTCGAGCGCACCGAGTACCAACGGGTCACCCTGCACCGCGAGGGGCAGGAGCTGGTCGCCGAAACCACCGGCTCCCAGTCGTCCTCGCGCCTGATGTCGCTCGCGGGCGCTCACGCCTTGGTCCGGATTCCGGCCGGTGACCAGGGCATCAAGGCGGGATCAGTCGTCGAGGCGATGATCCTTTCCCTTCCCTGACGAACGTTTGTGCGCTTTAGAATTAGGGGTCTCCAATGCCTACGCCTTTTCGTGTCGACGCACCCTTCAAGCCGGCCGGTGACCAGCCGCAGGCGATCGCCCAGCTCGTTGAGGGCGTCCAGTCAGGGCTGACCCAGCAGGTCCTCCTTGGCGTGACCGGGAGCGGCAAGACCAACGTGATGGCGTGGGCGGTGGAGCAGCTCCAGCGACCGGTGCTGGTGCTCAGCCCGAACAAGACGTTGGCGGCGCAGCTGTGCGCGGAGTTCCGCAGGCTCCTGCCGAGCAACGCGGTCGAATACTTCGTCAGCTACTACGACTACTACCAGCCCGAGGCCTACATCGCTCGCAGCGACACCTACATCGAGAAGGACTCGAGCCGCAACGACGACATCGACCGGATGCGCCATTCGGCCACGCAGTCGCTGCTGACTCGGCGAGACGTGCTGGTCGTCGCGAGCGTCAGCTGCATCTACGGCATCGGTTCGGTCGAGGACTACATGGGCGAGTCGCTGCACATCGAGAAGGGTCAGTCGATCCGGCGCGAGGTGTTTCTGCGCAAGCTCACCGAGATGCTCTATGAGCGCAACGACTATGACCTCGCCCGTCTTCGCTTCAGGGTTCGAGGCGACGTCGTCGACCTGGTCCCCGCCAACGAGGAGAAGGTGTATCGAGTCGAGTTCTTCGGCGACGAGGTCGAGCGCATCCAGGAGCTCGACGCGATCACGGGCGAGATCCTCGGCACAAAGGACGAGTTCACCGTCTTCCCTGCGTCGCACTACGTCACGCCCGCTGACAAGCTGCGGCTCGCCATGGCCGACATCGAGGCTGAGCTCGACGAGCGCACAAAGTGGTTCGAGGAGCACGGGCGTCTTCTGGAGGCGCAGCGTCTCCGGCAGCGGACCAACTTCGACCTCGAGATGATGCGCGAGACTGGCACGTGCGCGGGGATCGAGAACAATTCGCTCCACCTCACGCGGCGCAAGCCCGGCGAGGCACCGTACACGCTGATGGACTTTCTGCCCGACGACACGGTCATCTTCGTTGATGAGTCGCACGTCGCCGTGCCCCAGATCGGCGGCATGCTCGG